>JAABUT010003313.1_pt1 | contig 14004 bp, 17 predicted proteins | sample 5559281 | NCBI WGS metagenome assembly JAABUT01 (sample SAMN10711880, study PRJNA513359) | rock metagenome | isolation source: Antarctica rocks | place: Antarctica: Victoria Land, Ricker Hills nord | collected 2016-01-04
CCAACTCTGGCGCGACCTGCGGGCCGATGGGTTTGTTCCAGACGCGGCACCGACGCCGCGCGATGGCTGACACCCGGCGACCGGGCTACTGCCGCTGTCACGGTCAAGCGTCGCCGACAACGAGGGGTCCAACATTATTGGACCGGAAGACAAATGTCGTGACGAGCGCGGCGTGCCTCCGCGACCCGGTCAATGGTCGCCAGTCCAGACCACATGACGATTTAGTGAAACGCCGCAGACTGTGCTCACGTGCCCAGGAGCGGCGCTGCGGTTCCGGCGGACTACAGCATCGCTATACAGGTGATCCTGATGGCCGCCCCGCTTGCAAAAGACCAGCCTTTAATCCGTCGGATCGAACTTCAGCGCGGCGCCGTTGATGCAATGACGCTGGCCGGTGGGGCGGGGACCGTCGGGGAAAACATGACCCAGATGGCCGCCGCAGTTCTTGCAGTGCACCTCGGTGCGGGTCATGAACAGGCTGCGGTCGGTCTGCATTTCCACGCCGCCCGGCACCGGCGCGTAGAAGCTCGGCCAGCCGCTGCCGCTCTCGTATTTGGTCGCCGCATCATAGACCGGCTGACCGCAGCCGGCGCAGACGAAGGTGCCGGGACGCTTCTCGTCGTTAAGCGGTGAAGCGCCAGGCCGTTCGGTGGCGTGCTTGCGCAGCACGTTGTACTGCTCGGGCGTCAGGCGCTGGCGCCACTCGGCGTCATTGATGGTTTCGTTAGGATTCGTGGCGATGTCGTCCGGCATGGCTGCCTCCATCAGGTATGCCTACGATATGGCGTCCCACGAGAACGGATCAACGGTGTCCTGGCGGCGAAAGGTGCCGCGTCGATAGACTGCCGACATGCCGCCGTTAAGCCAGAGCCCCGGATTCGTGCCCTTCGTCGCTGCCAGCATGCTGGCCAGGCTGGCCGAGAGCGCGCTGGCGGTGCTGCTGGGCATCACCGTGTATCGCTTGGCCGGCACCGCCATGGCGCTGGGCTGGCTGGGGCTGGTGGAGGCCGTCCCGATGATCGGGCTGGTGCTGTTGGGCGGTCACGTCGCCGACCGCGCCAGCCGCAAGCGCGTCACCTTCGCCGCCCGCCTGGTGGTGGCCGGCTTGTGTCTGGCGCTGGGGCTGGCGGCGGTGCTGCCGCCGTCCGAGGGTCTGGCGCTACTGTATGCCACCTCGTTCGCCATCGGCTGTGCCCGCGCCTTCGAGGAGCCGGCGAACTCCGGGCTGGAGGCGCAGGTGGTGCCGGCGGCGCAGGCGGTACGCGCAGCTTCAGTGATCGGCACAGCGACGCGGGCGTGCAGCCTGGCCGGCCCGCCGCTGGGCGGCATCCTGTTCGACCTGGCCGGGCCGGTGGCGACCTACACGACCATCGCCGGCCTGCTGGCGTGCTCGTGCGGCGTCATCCTGTTCGGCATCGCCCACCGGGCGGCTCACGCGTCTGGAACGCGATCCGGCATGGTCGCCAACATCGCCGAGGGCGTGCGCTACGTGTTCTCCGACCAAATCATCGTGGGCTCGATGGCGCTGGACCTGTTCGCGGTGTTCTTCGGCGGCATGGCCGGACTGCTGCCGATCTTCGCCTCCGACATACTGGACGTCGGGCCGACGAGCGTCGGGCTGATGCGGGCGGCGCTGTCGGCCGGGGTGCTGGCGGCGATGATGGTCGCGGTGCGCCATCCGCCGCGTGCCCGGGCCGGGTTGGCGCTGCACCTCGCCATCGCCGGCTTCGGCGCGGCCGTGATCGTCTTCGGGCTGTCGACCAACTTCGCGCTGTCGATGGCAGCCCTGTTTGTGATGGGCGCCTGCGACGGCGTCAGCGTGGTGGTGCGCCATGCGATCGTGCGGCTGGCGGCGCCGGAAGGCATGCGTGGGCGGATCGCCGCCGTGCGCAGCGTGTTCATCAACTCGTCCAACGAGTTGGGCACCTTCGAAAGCGGCCTGACCGCCAGCATCGTCGGTCCGGCTCCGGCGGTGTGGCTGGGCGGCATCGCGACCTTGCTGATCGTGGCGGTCACCGCCTGGCGGGCGCCAAGGCTGCGCCGCCTGGACCTGTCCGAGCTGCAGGCCGGAAAGACGTGATTAGCTGATGCGGATGCGGTAGGTGGCGTGCCGCGTCTCGCCGGGCTGCAGCAGCATGACGCCGGGCTTGTCGTGGAAGTCGCCGTCGAAATCCGCCGGGCTGGACATGCCGTGCCAGGGCTCGATGCACAGCAGGTCGGCGTCAGGGCGCGACCAGATGCCAAGTTCAGGAAAGCCGTCATCCCACGACACCTTGATCACCGGCGCGTCAGGCGCGGCACCCGAAGGGCCGGATGCGGCACCCGGAGGGCCGGATGCGGTGTAGCGAACCGACCGGCTGGCCGGGCGGTCCATGATGATGGCGTCATGGGCGAACAGCGTCGTGTCCAACCTCAGCAGCCGGCCCTGCACGGGGTTGGGGAAGGTCTCGGCCAGCATCAGCCCGCCGGCGACACGGCGGATGGGTGCGGTCTCCTCGCGGTCAAATTCCAGCGTGTGGTCCTGCTTGGCGATGCCACCCGGCAGCGGCCAGCGAAACGCCGGGTGGGCGCCCATGCTGGCGGGCAGCACCACGTTGCCGGGGTTGATGACGCGGAAGGTGACAAGCAGCGTGTCGGCCTGCACGGCGTAGGCGATCTCGAAGCGGAAGGCGCGCGGGAACATCGCGCGGGTGGCGGCACTGTCGGCCAGCACCAGACGGCAGGCATCGGGGCCGTGCTGCGCCCACTCGAAGCGCTGGTCGCGGGCGAAGCCGTGCTGGGTGACGCGGTACTCCTGCCCGTCCAGTCGCAGCCGGTCGTCCCGCAGCCGCCCGACGATGGGAAACAGGTTGGGGGCGTGGCGTGGCCAGGGCTGCTGCACCTGCCACAGCAGCTCCCGTCCCGCCGCGTCGCGCAAGGAGCAAAGCTCGGCGCCCTCCGCCTTGATGACGGCGGTCAGGCCCGCGCCGGCGATGCTGTGCGTGTCCATGTTCGCCTGCCTTATGCGGGAAAGCCGCGGAACGAGGTGAACCCACCCGCCGGCAGACGCTCGGTGATCAGCGCGTTGGCGGCCTGGGCGGGGTCCTCGTGGCCTATCGCCATGCCGCAGACCACGGTCTGGCCGTCGTCGATGCCCAGCACGGACTTCACCGCCCGCGGGAACTCGCTGAACACCGCCATGGCGCAGGTGTCCAGGCCGCGGGCGCGGGCGGCGACGGCGATGTTCTCCAGGAACATGCCCATGTCGAGCCAGCTGCCGATCAGCAGCCGGCTGTCGATGGTCAGGATCAGGCCGACCGGGGCCGCGAAGTAGTGCAGGTTGCGCACCATATGCGCGCGGGTTTTCTCCGTTTCCCCGCGGCCGATGCCCAACAGGCCGTACAGGTCCCAGCCCACCTTGCGGCGGCGTGCCAGATAGGGCTCCGGCATCGGCTGCGGGTAGTAGGTGTGGCCGGTCTTGCCCTGGTCCTCGCCGGCCAGGAAGGCGCTCGCGACGTGATCGCAGAACGCCGTCAGCTCGGCGCCGGCCAGCGCGATCACCTGCCACGGCTGCATGTTGGTGCCGCTGGGCGCGCGGGCGGCGACGTCCAGCAGGTGCTCGACCACCGCGCGCGGCACCGACGTCGGCAGGTAGCCGCGCACCGAGCGGCGCGACAGGATGGCGGCCTCGGCATCGTTCTCAGGCCTGGTCATGTGGATGGTGTCCTGCTTTGGGCAGGCGGCGCCAACACCGTATCTGCCTCGATTGCCGAAGGTGTGGTGTTCAGGCTGCGCGTGCGTGCCTGGGCGCGGCCGTGCAGCCGGCGCACCAGGTCGCGCACGCTGCGCAGGCCGTTCTCCAGCCGGGCCGGCCAGGTGCGGCGCTGCACCAGCAGATAGACCGAACTGGGCCCCTGGTGGCCGAGGCTGGCCTTGTAGCGCGCCTCGCCTTCCATGAAATCATACACTGCGGCATTCCCGCTCAGGTGGCTGTCGATGCACATCAGGTGGGTGACCAGCCCGGGCTTGAGGCGCGCATCGCTGTCGTAGCGGAAGCCCGACAGATAGAACAGCACGTGTCCGCGGCAGAGGAAATTGTAGATGTAGCCGATCGCCGTATCGCCGCAGCACACCCGCACGACCTCGACACCGCCTGCCGGCAGGCATTCGGCGATCAGCGCGCGGTGGAAACGCACGAAGAAGGGATAGGAGAACGCACCCGGCTCGCCGCGCGCCTCCCAGGTGCCCTGATGCAGCACGCCCATCGCGTCAAAGAAGGCCAGAGCCTCCGGCACGTCCGCCGCGCGGCGCAACGTCAGCTTGCCCTGCCGCTCGTACAGCCGGATCGAATGGCGCAGCTTCTGGCGCGTGTTGGCGCTGAGCGTCATCAGGTAGCCGGCACCGGCCGCGCGCACCGCGGCCAGGTCGATGCGATATGAAAGCTTGCGCGCCAGCTCGCGGTACATCAGGTCGTGATCGCGCAGCTCGGCACCGTAGGACAGCGGCACCGACTTCAAGTGCAGCTCCGCGCCGCGTCCCCTGCCAGCCGGCCCCTCGCCTCGCCCCAGCAGGAAGGCCGCCGCCTGCGGCACGACTGCCCTGTCGCAGTCCCGATCGATCAGGAAGCCATTGTATTCGATGGTGATGATGTCAGTGTCGTGAACGCCCGTGGTGTTCAGGTGCAGCCCGCGAACGCCCGCCGGCAACAGGCCGCGCCGGCAGGCAGGGATCATGACCCCCAGCAGCACGACGCGGTCGCCCTCACAGCCCACCAGCACGTCCGCGACAACACCGGTCTGGCGCAGCCAGCAGCCGATCCAGCTCCAGCCGAGGAAGAACCCGCTGCCGGCACGCCGCTCCAGATCCAGTCAAAGCGCCGCAAGCGTGGCTTCAGGCATGTGGTGCACGAGCTGGAAGTCGGTCCGCATGAGGAATTGATCATCCTGGCGAATTTCGGGGCAGCGGCTCGCAGCCCGGCAGCATCTAATCGAAGGCGGGTTAATAGTTCGATGACGCACAAGTCAACCACCATCCTGCCGGCTCGGAACCCTGATCCCGACGCCTGGCATGTCGGCCTGTGCCGCAGAACGGTGCTGCCGAACCAACGACGGCTTCAGCAGCTTGCGAAACGACCGATGATATCGTGACCGCCGGATCGGCGGGCAGCGCGCGAAAGGCGACTCGCGCCAAGGATCATTTCACATGGTCGTTGGCATGATGCGACCGCTTCGACAAAGTTTGCGACTGGACGCAAGGCGATCGGAACGTCATTGTATCGGAGTGTTGCAAGGCCCTGACGAATGGACGGACCACTGACCGGGATTGGCGTGTTCATCTGCCTGGTGCTGTCGACCTTGCTGGGTGCCGCGGCCCATGGGCGGGTCCGCGACATGATCGCGGCGCGTGGTTCCAGCGTGATCCTGCGCCACATCCTGGGCGTCGTCGCCGTCGTCGCCGCGATCTTCATGACTGTGACCACCCTGTCGCTGAAGGTTTCTTTTGACACCGCCGGCCGCGAGGTCGGACGTTTTTCGTCGCTGGTGATCGACCTGGACCGCGCCCTGCGCCACGTCGGGCTGCCGTCGGAGGACGCGCGCGAACTGCTGTTCCGTTACTCCGACCGCATGATGATGGAAACCTGGCGCAGCACCGGTGCCGCGGGCCTGTCCACCGAGCCATCGGACCTGCTGCTGGCCGAGCTGGACGCGGCAATCGGTAGAATCCCCACCGGGCCGCCCGACGACCGGCAGGCCGTCAACGAGGCGCGGCGGCTGCTTCAGGGTGTGGCGGCAACGCGCTGGGCGCTGGAAGGCCGCACCGGCGGCTCGCTGTCGACCGCCATGCTGGCGGGGCTGGTGCTGTTGATGATGCTGACTTTTGCCAGCCTCGGCTTTGCGGCCCCGCGCAACAGGCTCATGGCCGGCATGCTGGTGCTGGCCGCACTGTCGATCGGCGGCGGGATGTTCCTGCTGGAAGAATACGACGACCCGTTCAGCGGCGTGATCGTCATATCCAGAGAGTCGGTCGAGAACGCGTTGTTCATGATGACCGATTGATCCCGGACTCTCTTGTCTACCCGTCCTGCGACGCAAGGAAGTCGTTCCATGGAAACGGGCGCTGGTTTGCGCTCACGCCCGTCGCCGTTACACTGCGCGTGCAACAGCCTGGCACCCAGCCCGGCAACGTCGCGGAGGCAGCCTGATGGCGTTTGATTTCACAGGCCGGCGCGTGGTGGTGTGCGGCGGCAGCCGCGGCATAGGGCGGTCAATCGCCCTCGCGTTTGCTGCGGCCGGGGCTGGCGTGTCGATCTGCGCCCGCGGCGCGGACGCGCTGGAGGCCACCCGTTCGGAGATCGCGGCGGTCGGGCCGATGGCTCATGCCGGCGTCTGCGACCTGGCCGACGGCGCCGCGATCACCGCGTATGTCGCCGCTGCGGCAGCGGCGCTGGGTGGCATCGACGTGCTGGTCAACAACGCGTCGGGCTTCGGCATGACGGATGACGAGGCCGGCTGGAACGCCGGCTTCCAGGTCGACGTGATGGCGGTGGTGCGCGCCAGCCAGGCTGCCCTGCCGCATCTCGAGCAGGGACGGCAATCGAGCATCGTTTCGGTATCTTCGGTTTCAGCATGCCGCGTCGCGTTGCGTTCGGCGCCGTACGGGGCGCTCAAGGCTGCCGTCATCCACTACACCGCGACGCAGGCGGCCCTGCTGGCGACCCGCGGCGTGCGGGTCAACACGGTGGCGCCGGGTTCCATCGAATTTCCCGGCGGCAGCTGGGAAAAGCAGCGCCTGCAGGGCTCGTCCAGCTACGACCGCGTGCACAACGCCATCCCGTAAGGCCGCCTGGGCACGCCCGAGGAGGTGGCCGATGTGGTGCTGTTCCTGGCGTCACCCTATGCGCGCTGGGTGATCGGACAAACCATCACCGTGGACGGCGGACAGCTGCTGTTCAGCTGATCGGCTGACCCTGGCGCTTGATCCAGATCAGGTTCTCTCCCGAGATCAGCATCTCGCGGTCTTCCGGCAGCATCGCCTGCTGCAGCGTCCGGCTGGACCCGGCGCCGGGAAGCATCCAGTCATGCGGTTCGGCGATGACGGCGCAGGTCTGCGCGATCCATTCGGTGGCATCCGAGAACAGGTCCAGCTCGAAGCCCTCGATATCCACCTTCACGATCAGCAGTTCGCTGTCTTTGACCCTGGACCGCAGTTCGCCCACGGTGACCATGGACACGCCGGCGTCGGCACGGCAGGTGCGCGTCGCCCAGGCATGCCCGTCGTTGTGCTCGATCGCCACATGTCCGGGCTGCGATCCGATCGCTGCCTCGACCACCTCGACCTGCGGCAGGCCCTCGACATTCGCCCGGCAGATCGCGGCGTTGGCAGGATCGGGTTCAACGGAGATGATCTGCGCACGCGGGTAGGCGCGCGCGAAAAACCGGGCCGCGAAGCCGGCGTTGCCGCCGGCATCGATGATGAGGGGCTGCCTGCCGCGCCGCAAGGCATCCTCATAGGACGACCTGACCCATTCGCCCTGCGGAAAACGGTCGAGGTCGTATTCGCGCTGGATTAAAATCTGCCGAAGAACCTGCATATCCGTTTCAAAATAGCGAATAAAAAAAGTTCCAAAGCGGGTTTTCACCGCCGTGTAGCCACTGGCGTTCGGCTTCTTCAGCATGCGCTCAAGAACGACCGGCCCGAACGACCTGATGTCCTGAAGATGAACTTTCAATTGATGCAGCATATTGCTTGAAGCTTCTCCTCACACACGGCGATCAGTGCCGACACGCATAAGGATCCGCCACGCGATAGTCGAGTCTGATTGGGTTGTGAATTACATTGTGCAGGCCCTGAATCAAAGCGTCAGCACCTGTTCGAGCTGAACGCCGCGGCAGTCCATCTCGAACTCCAGATCCACCACCGGCGGGCGGCAGAACTGCCAGGTGACGCCGTGGCGGCCGGCCCCGCGTGCGATCAGCCCGTCCGCCAGGAACGGCGTGATATCGTGCACGGTGTAGACCTGAACACCCGTCGTGTCGGCCCAGCCGAAGCCCAGCGCGCCCATGCGCCGCTCCATCTCGCCCAGCACCCAGACCGCCTTGGCGCGCAGGCCCGCGGGCGAGACATCGCCGAACGCGGCGGTGTGGTCGCGGTAGCTGCCACGACCCTCCTGCGCCTCGCCGCTGCCGGCGATCACAAAGCTGGGCGAGGCGGACGTCGCGGGCGCAGCGTAGCTGAAGGCATGGAAGCACGGCTCGGCCGGCGGCGATAGCTCCGGGCACACGTTGGCCCGCGCCACCGGGTTCATGCCCTCAATCACGATGCCCCAGCCGGTGAGCACGGCGTGGTAGGCGCGGTTGAACGCCTCGAACCCCGCTTCGGTGAACGGCGCCGAAGACCGCAGCTCACAGGCGGCAAAGGCGGTCAGCGGCAGCCGGGCAGCGGCCAGATGCGCAGAGATGCGGGAAAAGCCTTCGGCCAGCGGCACCGGCTCGGCAAAGCGGGCGCGTTCCAGCCGCCAGCCGGGCAGTGCCGCGACGCCGGCGGAATACTGGAAGACGCCCTCGATGAAGCGGAAGCCGCGTTCGGGCAGGTCGATCACGTTTGCCGTGTTCGGCTCCTGTTCAGGTGATAGCCGCCACATAGCCGTCACGCTGCGGGTCAGCACCGCCCTCCGGCACGATGGCCGGCGACATGCCGGAGAACCGCCGCTTGCCCGGCGCGGTCGACCCCGGCATGACGGGTCCTAGACAGGCTGCCGGATATTGGGGGCGGGTGGGCCGCGACAATCTATGCCAGCGTGCGCAGAACGACCATCTTGCCGTCGCTGGTCGCCAGCACGGCGTGGCGCAGCATCCGCGGGTCCATGTCGTCTGCCGACAGCATGGTGCCGTCGACAACCAGCATCTCGGCTTCCAGCCGCTGGCAGTAGATCAGCGCCGGGCCGCCGCCCTGGCCCGCCGTCGCCCGCCCGCGCAGCGTGCCGTGGATGTGCACCGAGCCGCCGGCGACGATCTCCGCCCCGGAGGAGACGGTGCCGATCACGCTGACATCGCCCGCGAGGTGGACCACGCGCTGGCCGGACCGCACGTTGCCGTCCACCAGCAGCGCCGCCTGCGGCGGCCGTGAAACAGGCGGGAGCAGGACCGGCGGCGCCACCGCCATGCCCGGACCCGGAAAAATAGGCGGCAGCTGGTCGGGCCGGTCGCCGAGCTGGCCTGGCTCCAGCCCGACCATCCCGGCGATGCGGATGCCGCGCATCTGCATCTCCTGCACCAGCGCGCGCAGGCCGGGACCGTGCAGCCGGGTGCGCGACAGGTCGAGCACCGCGACGCTGCCGGGGGCCGGCGGGGCGTCGTCCAGCCGCGCCAGCCAGGCGAACACCGGCGCTTCCGGCACCAGGGTCAGCAGGCTGAACTGACAAAACCCGCCGTTCAGATCAGGGTCCACCGCGTTCCGCCGGCCGCCTACATCCGGACCAGCGCCGATCCCCAGGTGAGGCCGCCGCCCAGCGCCTCCATCAGCACCAGCTGGCCCCGCCTGATGCGGCCGTCGCGGCACGCCTCGCACAGCGCCAGCGGAATGGAAGCCGCCGACGTGTTGGCGTGGCGGTCCACCGTGATCACCACCCGGTCCGTATCCAGGTCCAGCCGGCGGCCGATGGCCTCGATGATGCGCAGGTTTGCCTGGTGGGGCACCAGCCAGTCGATGTCCGAACGCGCCAGGCCGTTAGCCGCCAACGCCTCGGTGACGGTTTCGGACAGCCTGGTCACGGCATGGCGGAACACCTCGCGGCCGTTCATCACCAGGTGGCCTGGCCTGTCTGGCCGACCGACCGCGCCATCGACATACAGGATGTCGCCCAGGCTGCCCTGGGAATGCAGATGGGTCGACAGGATGCCGCGCGCCGTCGCCCCACCCGATCCAACCTCCTGGCCCGCCTCGGCACGCAGCAGCACCGCGCCGGCACCGTCGCCGAACAGCACGCAGGTGCCGCGGTCCTGCCAGTTCATGATGCGCGAGTAGACCTCGGACCCGATCACCAGCACGCAGCGCGCGCTGCCGGTGCGGATGAAGCTGTCGGCGATCGACAGCGCATAGATGAAGCCGCTGCACGCCGCCGACACGTCGAAGGCAAAGCCGCCCGCGCCGATCTCCGCCTGCACACGCACGGCGGTGGCCGGAAACGCTTGGTCTGGAGTGGCTGTCGCCAGGATGACACAGTCCACATCGACACCGGCAACCCCGGCATCCGCCAGCGCCGCCCGCGCCGCTTGCGCGCCCATGTAGGCGCATGTCTCGTGCTCCGCCGCCAGATGGCGCTGGCGGATGCCGGTCCGCTCGCGTATCCAGGCATCCGAGGTGTCGACGCGCGAGGCGAGGTCGACGTTGGTCACCACCTGTGCCGGCAGGTAGCTGCCGACGCCGGCCAGCACGGCGCGCGTTCGCACGGCGTTATCCGGCCGCCGCGACCCGTCCGGCTCCATCGTGCCCGGCTCCGCTTTCCCCAGCCCTGGCCTTGTCGTCACCTGATCCATTCCTCGGTCCCAATCCCGGCTGTAGGGCGGCGATCCGCGCCAGCCCGTCGCGGATGCCATCGTTGAACCGATGCACCACCATGTCCATCGCTACGTCCACCGCGTGGGCGAAACCTTCGGCATCGGTGCCGCCGTGCGACTTCACCACCACACCGTTCAACCCCAGCATCACCGCGCCGTTGTAGCGCCGCGGGTCCAGCCACTCGCGCAGCCGCTCCAGCCCAGGGCGCGCCAGCAGATAGCCCAGGCGCGCCGCCAGCGATGACGAGAACACCTGGCGCAGCATCTGCGTCATCAGCTTCAGCGCGCCCTCCCCGGTCTTGAGCGCCACGTTGCCGGTGAACCCGTCGGTGACGATCACGTCGGTGGTGCCCGCGGCGATGTCATGACCCTCGACGAAGCCGTGGAACTGTGGCGCCAAATGGCTCACCCGCAGCAGTTCGGCCGCCTGGCGGATGCGCTCGTCGCCCTTCAACTCCTCCGACCCAACGTTCAGCAGCCCGATGGTCGGCGCCGTCAAACCCAGCACGGTGCGGGCGAACACATCGCCCATGACCGCGAACTCCACTAGATTGCGCACGTCGCACGCCACGTTGGCGCCCAAATCCAGCATCACCACGTCGCCGCGTGCCGACGGACCGATGGCCGCCATCGCCGGACGATCAATCCCCGGCAACGCCTTGATGACGATCACGGCCAACGCCAGCAACGCCCCGGTGTTGCCGGCCGACACCACCCCCGCCGCTTCCTGCCCCGCCACAGCATCGATCGCCACCCGCATCGAGGCCCGGCGCATGCGCAGGGCCGCCGTCGGCTTCAACTCGCTCAAGATCGCATCCGGCGCATGCCGCACCACACAGGCTCGACCTGCCCGCTTGAACCGCGCCAGCAACGGCGCCAGCCGAGGCTCGTCGCCCACCAGAAGAAACCGCGCCGCCGGATGCCGTTCGGCCGCAATCTCGAGCCCCGCCACCACAACGTCCGGCGCCTGATCCCCCCCCATCGCATCAACCGCCAAACTGAACTCACCGCTCATGGCGTGGCGATCGGTGGCGGGAAAGCAAGGCCAAGGCTCTGCCCTGGACCTGCTGGGGTCGAGGGGCAAAACCCCTGCCTTGCTTGTCTTTTCACCGACCCCGTCGCCAGCGTGTGGATGTTCAGGCTCGGATGGCGGCTTTTAGGGATTTGCCGGCGGCGACGACTTCCCGGCCGTCGTAGTGGCCGCAGTGGCTGCACACGTGGTGTGGGCGCTTCAGTTCGCCGCAGTTCGCGCAGTCGGCATGGGCTTCGGCGGACAGTGCCTGATGGCTGCGTCGCATGCCTGCCCGGGAAGGGGAGGTCTTTCTTTTCGGCACGGCCATGGAACAAGGCTCCTACAGTCAGGGTGGCACCGACATTTTGCGACGCGGACGATGGGTCCGGGCGCCGGTCGCGCACGGTCGCATATTGAAAATAACGCAAGCCGCGCCCTCTAGCAGAGGGGGTCTGCGCCCGCAAGCCATGGCGTCTCGTATCGCGGCGGCAAGGCTCAGTTCGGGTCGGGACGGCGCAGCCGTGCCAAGCTGGCGAAGGGGGAGGCTTCGGCCTCCTGTTCAAGCTCGGGCAGTGAGGCGTCGGGCTTGCGCGGGTAAGGATCAAGGGCGAGGGCAAGCTGTTCGGCCGCGGCCTCGCCCAGATCGATCGTGGCGGCGTCGTAGGATATCTCGTCGTCGGACTCCGGGTCCTCGTCGTTGGACTCGCGGCCGGCGGGCACGAAGCGGACGCGGAAGCGTTCGCGCAGCCTCATGTCGAACGGGTCCAGCGTCACCACGCAGTCCCGGCGCACCCGGGCGCGCAGCTCGCCTTCAGCCAGGATGGCGCCGCGCCCGATCGGGCGAAGGTGGAAGCGGCAGGACAGCGACAGCACCGCCGGGATCAGCAGCCGCGCGGCCAGGGCGGCGCATTCGGCCACCGTCGCCTCGACCGGCTGCTCGACGCCTTCACCGACCCGGTCGGCGGCAAACGGGCGGTGAAATTCAGGGATCACGCCGAGGCCGGCTCCGGCGGAAGGAAGGCGGCCTGGCCTTTGCCGAGGGTGGCCAGGGTCTGGCCGGCCAGATGGGCGTCCTGGGCCGCTACGATGCGCGCGAGGCCAGCCGCCTGCCCGCCGGCAGCTTGGCCGGGCCACACGTTGCGTTCCAGGGCCGCCGCCAGGCTGGGCATGTCGCCGACAGCCAAGGCGGCCTGGTAGGCGCTGGAGCGGCCGTGGAATGCTTCCCACATGGCACGGACCTTGCGGCCGACCGACAGATCGCCCACGCCGAGTTCGCGCAGGTTCACGTCCATGTCGTTGAACATGGCATCGAACACCGCCTGGGCCAAAGCCTCGCCGGGGACGGGCAGGCTGCGCAGGCGGCGGATCACCAGGAAGGCATGCACGCCCACCATGTCGAACCGGCCGTCCAGCGTGTCGGGCACACCGAGGGTGGTGTAGAAATAAGGCTGGCGGGCGGCGCGCACGGCGGCGCCATACAGGTCGAAGCCGGTCCGCTCATGCCGGCGACGCTGAAGGAAACCAAAGACTCCCATGCTCTCCTGCTCCGGACGCGCCGCCTTGATTGACTTGCGCCGTCCGTCATGACACCACGATACGTAGCGTGCCGGGCACGTCGGTCAATCCGCGACGCGGCATGCGTGCTACCCGGACTCAAAATCAAGGATGTCAGATTGCGCTGCCCCGCCATCGTGTTCCGGCTTCGCGTCCTGCTGCTGTCTGCCAGCGTGCTTGCACTCGCGGGCGGCTGCGACCTGCCTGACTTCATGAGCTTCCCGCCCCAGGTGCGCGGCAACAGGGTCGACGCCGAACAGATGAAGGAGCTCGTGCCGGGCACCTCCTCGCGCGCCGACGTGACGTCCCTGATCGGCTCGCCCACCGCGCGGGCCACCTTTGACGACAACACCTGGCTGTACATCACCGAGACGACCAAGCCGGTGATCGGCGCCACCAACACGGTGCGCGACCAAGAGGTGACGGTGCTGAAGTTCACCCAGGCCGGAGTGCTGCAAAGCATCGAGCGCAAGGGCGCGGACGCCGGATTGCCGGTCGATATCGCCAGCCGCACCACCCCCGCTCCGGGCAGCGAAGCCACCCTGATGCAGCAGCTGCTGGGCAACGTGGGCAAGTTCGGCGCCGGCGGCTCGTCAGGCGGCTCGCCGGGCGGGTCGGGGCAAGGCGTGTCGGGCACCGGCGCCGGCCGAGGGGTCAGCGGCGCCTACTGATACCAACGGCCGTATTCGATGACCCTTCCATCGGATGCGGCCGTTGGTTTTCGCGCGCCGGGTTGGCGGGCGGCGGCGCGCGAAAAGCGACTTATACCAAGGGTCATCTTATACGCCCGGTGTCATGAGCTGACCTGTGCCCATGATCGTGACCCGATTGCGGTGATCTGTTCGGGTTGTTTGATGAGCCAGTTCCAAGCGTCACAGCACGCGTCGACGATGTCGTTGTAGG
>JAABUT010003314.1_pt1 | contig 14003 bp, 16 predicted proteins | sample 5559281 | NCBI WGS metagenome assembly JAABUT01 (sample SAMN10711880, study PRJNA513359) | rock metagenome | isolation source: Antarctica rocks | place: Antarctica: Victoria Land, Ricker Hills nord | collected 2016-01-04
CGGCGGCCGTTGTGCTGGCAGGTGCGACAGCGGAGCCGGTAGTAGTCGTCGCTGCGGGAGCCGTAGTGCTCGCCGCCGTGGTGCTCCCAGCGGTCGCGGCGGGCTTCGTCGCCGCTGTCGTGCCGCCTGCGGTTGTCGCCGCGCCGGTGACGCTCGTGGCGGCGGTCGTCGCGGTTGTGCTGCTACCGCCGCAGGCGGCGAGCAGAAGGGGGAGCACCAACGCAAGCAGCGCGAACGATGTCACGCGGCCCCGTTTTGCTCCGCTCCATGTCGAACGTGCGTTCATGATTCCTCCGATGATTCCCGTAAAAATCGACAGTCCTGTTGCATGTCTCCGAACCACTGCGGTGAGCGCTCTATGACCCGCCTTTTCGGCACCTCCTCCTTCTTCATCGGCCCCAAAGTGACGGTCCTGGCCTGGGCTTACGCCACCGCCGGAGCGCTTAACCCGGCGCGGCGTTTTTTCATAAGGCGGCAGCATATGTACTGGTTTTCCGGGCTGTTGTCAAATATGGGGCAGAATCCGCTGAACGGGATGGGCGAATGCGCTGAAGCGATCGTCGTGGTGAGTGCTGGCGCCCCTCCTCTCGTCGTCGGACAATCCCCGCAGTAGGTCGGAATAGCCGAACGTGTGCAGCCCGGTCGATCAAGAGTATTCATCACTTAATGGCCTGGATCCCGCTCGAACGACGGTCTTTGCTTGTTACGAGTGCACTCATCATACATTCGTGTGTCAAGAGTGCAACGGCATGATGCAAGGCAGTTCCTCTCGTGCAGATCGCCGAGCGCGCCGTGTTCGCCTTGTTGCGCTACGGTTGGGTCGGTACACTGCATCGGTTACGGCGTGCGCGGAGTGGCGACGCCATGTAGCACGGGAACGGGGTGCCCATGACGGTCGCGCTCAACATCATCTTTGTGCTGCTGGCGATTGGCGTCTTCTATGGCGCGTTTGTCGTCCCGGTGTACAATTTTGCCACGCGGCCGGTGAAGGCCGGGCGCGATATCTTCATTGTCGTCTTCTCGGTGATCTTCACGGTCGCCATCCTCCAGATTCTCTGGAGCGTGTACCGCGACTTGCATCGCTGGCTCGGCTAGATCGTCGGCGCACCGCGCACGTACAGCCCGCAAAACTTATCCACGCTGTCCACGAAATGGTGCATAACCCCATGGGGATGTTTTTCCATCCCAATGCGGAAAATCCGTGTTTTTGCGTTGCGAGTGGCACCCGACACGTTACTGAGGAGAAGCGGCGACCAATCGGTCGTTGCGGCGGCTTCGGGCGACGATGAGCGGGTCACAACTGCCGCACTGCCACGGGAATCGGAGGGCCGATTTCCCGCACCCCGGTGCGTCGCCCCGTCCAAAGGCAACAGGCGCCGCCACTGAAGAGCAGCGCGACCGTTCCCAGCATCGCGCCGAACATCGCTGCTGTTAGGCCGCGCGGCATCTCGGCATCGACCAGCAGGATGGGCCACCAATCGAGCAGATGCGGGAAGTTCGGATAGTTCGCCCAGACCCAGACATTGCGGGGCGTCTCCGGCACGGGCGGCACCATCGTCCACTCCCGTGCGGTCAGCGGGACACCGTCCGCCCAGATTTCCAGATTGTTGATGAAGATTCCCAGGTCCTCGTCGCGGTCGCCGACGCCGGTGCGCGATGGGTTCCACGTCGGGGCGTCGATGGTGAGGCGGTCATCAGTGGCCTGGAGGGTTGCCGGGGGAACATCGTACGCGAGGATGTACCCCTCATTGGCCGGGGCGATGGGGAGACGATCGCCGGGGTTGAGCGTTTCTTTTCCGAGCATAACGACCACTGGCGTCGCTGCGGCGCGCGATGCGGCGGGGCGATGATCGAAGTAGGTCAGTTTAATGTGCAATGCCGCGCCACGCTGGGGATTGAGCGTCACATGCGCGCTGCCCGCCGTCCAGCGGGGAAAGAGCGCCGCGTGGTCGCCTTCCGCCGGGTACAGCCCCTCCGCGAGTGTGAAGGAATTTGTCGGGGGGTTCCGGTCCGCTCGCCAGGTGGCGAACCGGGTGCGCGCGGTTCGGTATGAGACGACGATGGGCGACTGCGACGGTGTGAAGTGCCGCGCCCGGTCATTCGTCGCGATGATCGGCGTGTCGAAACTGACCGCGAGGGCGAGCGACTGGATGAGCACGCCAGCGAGAACAATTGCCACCGCAACTCCACGCGCCGCGACTGCCGTGGCGCTCCGTCCGGGGTTCAGCAGATGATCCAGCGTCGGGAGTGCCGGGAGCATCAGCCACGGCAGGACGATGAGCAGGTAGCGTGGCCCCCATGACCCATCGCCGTGCCAGTACGCTAGCCGCGCATAGAAGAGGATGTTGAGGAGGGCGGCGCAGAGGACCGCGACCCCCGCACGTGGGAATCGCTGAGCGAAGCGGGGCGCTCCGACGATGGCGAAGGCGAGCGGTGGGGCATACCAGATGAGACCCTTACCACTGCTCCAGAGCAGCCCGTGCAGCCCCGTCGCGAGCGGGGTGGTGAAGACGTTCGGGCTGTCGCCGTACCCCGTCGTGAACGGGCCACCGTAGAGCCACCGGTTGTACAGGAGCAAGGCGATCACGGGTGGCGCGAACCCGATCCCCCACCAGATGCTACGGAGGAGCGACACCCGCCACACGGCCCTGTCCGCGACCCGCTGTATCGAGGGGACCACGGGGAGTACAAGGACGAGTGCGAGGGCGGGGAGAAAGAGCGCCGCGTGAATCTTCACGAGCAGCGCGAACCCGATGGTGAAGCCGGAGCCGACGAGCAGCGTACGTTGTCGCCACCCCGACCCTTCACCGTCACCGGACTGCCAGAGGAGGAAGAACGCGAGGAACGCGAGGAGTGCCGTCAGTGGTTCCGCAAAAAAGGTCCGCGCCTGAATCGCGGCGAATGTCGCGAGGCCGTAGCAGGCCGCGAGCGCGACACCGACCCGCAATCGGTATCCGAGCGCGACCGCGAACCGGAAGAGCAGCGCGACGAGCGCGGCGGTGACGAAGGCGTTGAATGCGAGCACGCAGAAACGGGTGAGATAGACCGCGTACCGTTCCCCACCCACCGCTCCCGCGATGCGGCCAAGCCCGTACCATGGGAGTGCGAGGAGTGCCTGCCCCGGCGCGTAACTCGTCGGGCGCAAACCGTTCTTGCTCGGCGCGGCGCTATCGACGATCCCCCAAACCTCCGGCGAGACGAGCGGGACGCCGTGACGCGCGATGCCGTCGGTCATCTGATAGAGCGTTTCCTCATCGCGGGCGTAGAGATGGCCGCTCATCAGCAGCAGAAAGGTCGCGGCCGCAATCAGAAAAACGCCCCAGGTCGCGAATCGGATTTGCCGCAATGTTTCCGGCCTTGGAATCACCGCGCTCCTCGTTGGCACGTCAGACATTCGCGTTTAATCCTGCCGTGCACCTTGGCTCACTCATGCCATACGATACCATCATCCTCATCAGGTCCGACAGCGACGCAGTGACGTTTTCTTCGTGGGCTGGGCCGCGTGCAAGCGGGACGCTCCACCAGAAAATCTCTCGTGTGGACGGAGTATGAGGATGTTTGTGGAATTCCCTTTATGAAAAGGATCAGGAATATCGTCGTCGTCGTAGGGGCGGTGGATAGTGGGGAAAAGGGCACTTTGCCCCATCGCAATCGGATAATTCACTTCCCCAATTAAGTCGATGAGTTATCCACCTATCCACATGGCCCGTGGATAACCGCCGAATTCGACCGAATGGTGGGGACATGCCGCCGTCCCCTCCGCCGCGTTTCCACACCCGTGCGATCCTTCCCCATTTTGCCCCCGCGCCACGCACCGATTATCCACATTGACGGCGACTTATCCACGGAAAACGGGCACTTATCCCCAGCCGTTGTGGAAACCCGTGTTCTACTGTACGCGCACCCACTGGCCAAAATGAGGCGTACGTACTATGCTTCCGTCGGCGATCGCGCGAGGTAGAACGGGCCGAAAAGTTATCCACCGTCCATCTTCTCCCCAAACAGGGTGTGGATAGGTGGATAACTCGGGCGTTTTGTGGAAAGCGAATCGTGGTAGAATCGAGGCAGAATTGTGACAACAGGACACCATAAATAAGGAGGGTATGTCGATGCAGCGCGTCACTGATCCGGGACCTGCGTCGGAGCCGCTTGGCTTCCGAACGGGCATGGCGAACCGCAAGGATTTGGCGCGATTTAAGCCGCTGCCGGGTGTGGAGATGGAAGTTTACAGCGGCGGGCGGGTGATGATGAACTTCGTCACCATCGAACCCGGCGCTGTCGTCGTCTGGCACAGCCATCCGCACGAGCAATGCGGCACGGTGATCGAAGGCGAAATTCATCTGCGCGTCGGCACGGAGGACGCGGAACCTTGGGTGTTGCGGGTGGGGGATGTCTACGCAATTGCGCCGAACACCCCGCACAGCGCGACCGTCGGGCCGGAGGGCGTCGTCGCGCTCGATATCTTCGCGCCACCGCGTGAGGACTACATCGCGCAGGCGAACGCGCAGCGCGACACGATGGAGGGAACATTCCTCGCGGGGTCTCCGCCCGCGTAACGGCTCGGATGGGCGCGATGATGCTGCAAAAAAGGGGAAATGAGTATTTCCCGCCCGCGCCCGCATACGGAATAATGGACCGCAGTCATTGCGTGGGAAGGCAGGGGGAAGGCGATGTACGAGGTAGGGACGCGAGTGATTGTGATGAGCCGGGGGCGCATCTCCGTCGGGGACATCGTCGGCGTGCACGGGGACGAGGCGCAACCGGGCTACGATGTGCAGTTCGGCGAGTTCCGAACGGTCACGTATGATCCCCGCGCGGTGATCCGATACACCGCCACGCGGTTCGATGCCCTCAACAACGCGCTCGATGCGATCTTCGCCGGCTTCCAGGCCGAGGACGGCGCGAAGAAGGCGGCTCGGAAGTAACCGTTGTGCTGGAACCCCAGGCCGGAGGAATGCCCCGTGTCCACCCCGAACCCGCTCGACCGCCTGCTTGAACCCGCTGAGGCGACCGCGATCATCCGCGCGCACACGCCGTTGCTCGACGCTGAACGCGCGCCGCTCGCGGATCTCGCCGGGCGCGTGCTGCTGGAGGATGTCGTCAGCGACGAGGATCAGCCACCGTTCCCCGCCGCAACGATGGATGGCTACGCCGTCGTCAGCGACGATGCCGCGCCCGTGCGCCGCGTGCTCGGCAGCCAGTTCGCGGGGACGGTGGAGGGGTTTCATGTGGAACGCGGCACCGTCGCGTACATCACGACGGGTGCGCCCCTGCCGCCCGGCGCGGATGCTGTCGTGCAGATCGAGCGCACTGTCGCGATGCCCGATGGCGTCCGGATCGACGACACGCCCCGCGCGGGGCAGAACATCCGACCCATCGGGAGCGACCTGAAACGCGGCGACCGCGTGCTCGCCCGTGGCGCTATGCTCATGCCCGCCGCAGTCGGGTTGCTCGCGTCGCTCGGACGAACGGATGCGCTCGTCGCGCGGCGGCCACGGGTGAGCGTGCTGGCGACGGGTGACGAGTTGGTGGAGCCGGGTCAGCCCCTCGGGCCGGGGCAGATTCGCGACTCCAACCGGTTCGCGCTCGTGGCGGCGCTCGCGCCCCTCGGCGTGACGATCCGGTACGCTGGCCTCGCGCCGGACACCGACGCCGCCCAGCGCGCCTTTCTGATCGAGCGGATCGCCGATTCGGACGTCGTCATCACCTCCGGTGGCGTCTCGATGGGGCAGAAGGACCTCATCAAGGGGCTGCTCGTGGAACTGGCGACGGTGCATTTCCGGCAGGTGCGGATGCGTCCCGGCAAGCCGTTCACCTTCGCGACCGCCGGACCGGGGGGGAGGACGCTGCTCTTCGGCCTGCCGGGCAACCCCGTCTCCGGCCTCGTTGGCTTCGAGGTCTTCGTGCGCCCCGCGCTCCTCGCGATGCAGGGCCATCAACGCGCCGACCGCCCCTATGCCCGCGTCCGCCTCGCGCACGCCGTCACGCCGATTGACCGGATTGACTACATACGCGTCACGCTCCGCCGCGCCGACGACGGGTTGCTGGATGCCGCCTCGACCGGCCCGCAGCAGTCGTCCCGCCTCGCGTCGTTCGTGGGGGCGAACGCGCTCGCGATCATCCCGCCGCGCGACATGCCCTACGCCGCCGGGGAGATGGTGGACGTGCTCCTGCTCGACGCCGTCTAGCGGCATGGCATCCGCCTTGCTCACGGAATGGGCGTGCGACGCGAGGCAACCAACAAAGGAGTGCTACCGATGGAACGAGAGACGCCGGACAAACTCTTCGCCGAAGACACCCTGCCCTATCCGAACTCCGAGGACGGCGAGAAGCCGGACACGTCGCGTGGCAAGCACGCCGCCGATACTGGGCCGCTCGAACACACGCCCGGCCCCGAGGACGTGTACGAACCGGGCGGGGGCAATGCCTCACCGGGCGCGGACATCGAGGACGAACTCGCCACCGATATGCCGTCCCGCACGCAGTAACGTACCGGAATAGACGCAAGCGAACGCGGCGGGCACATCACCCGCCGCGTTATATTGTCCGCGTCAGTCGATCTGGTACGCGGCAACATCGAAGACCATCGGGTTGAGCGTCGCAAGTAGGACGCTGTCGAGCGCATCCAATTCCTCTTTCTGCAGTGCGCGGTCCGGCACGACGAGCGTCAACTGCCGCCCGTTCGAGCGGCAGTATCCGAGCAGCGCGGTGAGCGCGTCCAACCCCTCGCGCGTGCCGACCGTCTCCGTGGACATCACGGTGTAGAGGTAGCGGAGCGTGTAGACCCCTTCGTCGTTCGGGTACCAGAACTCGATGTCGGGCGTGACGCCCCGCCGCATGCCGGGCGGCTGCATCCCCTCCATGTTCGCGCGCAGTTTCGCCTGCGGCCACCGCTCCGTCAGCGTCGCGACGAGCCATCGCACCCACGCATCACGCGGCGCGTTGCTCGCGGGGATCGTGGCGCTCTCCGCGCCATTCATGTCCATTGCGGTCGATCAATCATGGTGGAGGGAGTGAGAAAAGACAGGCGTGGGCTTCGCTGCATACTGAATTAAGTCCGTCCCCTGTGCGACGAATACGACGGGGCCGGTTTCATCATCACGAAGCAATGCCCACGCTTGGACGGCATCCTGTCCGAACGCATTCACTTCTTCGATGACGTAGTCGAGCGCCTCGCGTTCGGTGTCGTACGCTTCGATGAGATTGCTCGATGCGTTATCCCAGAGTTGGTACGTTGTCGTCATGCGATACCTTCTCTTCCTCAATCACGGGCACAACCGATAGTACCAGCTCCACGATCATATCCGGCTCGCCCCAAAGCGTGTAGTGTCCCGCCTTCTTTCCCGTTCTTTCGTACGTTATACGCCTGTCTGCGGGAATTGCCAACTCAGCGACAAAGCCACCCTGTGCACGATTCGCCCGCGCGATTCGCCGCGCCTGGTCGAGTGTTTCAAAGGTCGAGAATTCCTTTGCTATATCCGAACCTTCAACTGCTCATCACTGAGCACGCATGGGTCGAGGCATGGGACGAGTTTCCGAGATGCCACAACTTCGGGCCATCCTCGAACCAGAACCGGAAGCACTTGTCGAGTAGCCGCCCGGACGCTATGATCGACACGGAGGTTGGTGCGATGCATTGGATACTGGTTGAGCGCGACTGGCTCAACAGGAAACACTCTCAAGGATTCTGGTTGGCCGCGTATCTCCCGTTCGTGCCTGGATACGCGGCAGGATAACCCCGGCACGGCTCTTTTCCCCATGCGCCCGCGTGGGTTTGCCGTGACGGTGCGCTCCTGCCACCATGTTGGAGGAGCGTCGCACCATGCAGCATTCACCCGAAGTCATCGAAGAAGCGATCGCCGCGACGGCGATCCCCGCAGCGGTCGATCCCCGGCGGCTCTTTCCCTTTATCGCGTTCCAACTGCTCACCACGGGGACGTTCACCTCGTCCATCTGGGTGCTCTGGCTGCTGCATCGCGGCTACTCGCTCGGGCAGATCGGCATCGCGGAGGCGTGCTACCACATCGCGAAGGTCGCGCTGGAGGTGCCGACCGGCGCGTTCGCGGACACCATCGGGCGCAAGTGGAGCCTCGTCGTCTCGACCATCGCCGTCGTCATCGCGGCGTCGCTGACGTGGTGGTCGCCGGTCTTCCCGCTCATCATGCTCGCGCTCTTCATCGATGGCGCGTCCGGCTCGTTCCGGTACGGCGCGGATCAGGCGTACCTCTTCGACGCGCTGAAGGATGAGGGGCGGTCGCACCGCTTCGTCCGCATCCTCGCGAACATGCTCGCCGCGTCGTACTTCGTCGCTGCGCTGGTCGGGTGGACGGGCGCGTGGCTCTCGGAGTGGTCGTATGCGTGGCCGTTCAGCCTGAATATCGCGGCGGCGGTGGTCGCGGGGGGCATTGCCACGCTGCTCCCGGAGCCGCCCCGCGCCGCAGGGCACCGGACGCTGCGCGGCGTCCTCCGCACGATGCACACCGGCATCCAGACGGTGCGGCAGCGCCCGACATTGCTCCGGCTCGTCATCTTCGCCGCCGTCTTCTTCACGGCGAACACGCTGGGCAGCCTCTATCTGCAATCGGTCCTCAAGGGGCACGGCTTCGCGAACGGCGCGATTGGTCTGACGCTCGGCATCGCCCTGATCGCCAGCGCGGGGGCGACCTGGCTCGGCGGGCGGCTCCCGGCGTCGTGGCGGGGATGGATGCCCTTCGCGCTGCTCGCGGCGGCGGTGGCGGTCGGCCTCGTCTTTCAGGGCATGGCGTGGGTGCCGCTGGTGCTCGTCGGGTTGGGCGTGCGGGAACTCTCCATCGGCATCTTCGAGCCGCTCTTCTCCGCGTGGATTAATGAGGAAGCGCCCTCCGCGACGCGGGCGACCGTCCTCTCACTCTCCGAGTTCGGCTTCAGCGTGACGATGATCTGGTCCTTCCCGCTCACCGGATTCGTCGCCGAGCGCGCGGGGTGGGGCGTCGCGTACGGCGCGGTGGCGGCGGTGCTGGCGCTCATCGTGGGCATCATCCTGCTCACACTGCGACGCGGGGAGCCTCTTTCCTTACCCCCGGCCCCTCTCCATCGCCCGTAGGTCATGGTATGCATCAATTTCGTTCGGCGATGGAGAGGGGAGGGGACAGGTGCTACGCTCAGTCCTCAGTCCTCAGTCCTCAGTCCTTCCCTATGCGCTCCCGATCAGCGCACCGGCGGCGAAGACGAGCGCGCCACCAACGACGACCTGGATGGCAGAGAGGATGAAGCGCGAGCCGAAGTACTTCGTCCGAATCAGGGCGATGGCGATCAACTCCACGCCGACGACAAGGTACGCGACGATCAGGGCGAGGTGGATGTCCGCGATCAGGAAGGGCAGCGCGTGGCCGACGCCACCGACGAACGTCATGCCGCCGGTGATCGCGCCGCGGGCGATTGGGTGGCCGCGCCCGGTCAGCACGCCATCGTCCGAGAGCGCCTCCGCGAAGCCCATGCTGATCGCCGCGCCGACCGCCGCCGCGAGGCCGACGAGCAGCGTCTTCGTGTGGTCGTTCGTCGCGAAGGCGGCGGCGAAGAGCGGCGCGAGCGTGGAGACGGAGCCATCCATCAGGCCGACGAGGCCCGGCTGCACGATCTTCAGAAGGAACTCGTTGTCCTTGTCCTCCTGCGATCGCGCGACCGTGTCCGTTGCGGCACCTTCGGGCGCGGGCAGGGCGGCATCGGAGGGTTTCGTCTCGTGGGGCATCGTCACGCGGTCCGGCTGGATGCTGATTCGCCCAACGCGCTGCAACGCCGTCGCGGGGACGAGGTACGGCTTGCCGTCGAGCCGCCCGACTGTCTGGAATTGTGGCCGCCCGGAGGGGGTGCCGTATTCGGGCCGGTTCTCCACCGCCGGTCGCAGCAGATTCGCCACCGCCTCGACGCGGTCCCGGCTCGTGCGGCGCGGGTCGTACCGGAGGGCGAGCGTGTTATCCTTCGTGTCGAGTTCGACGCCCGTGATGCCATCATTCGCGAGGAGCGCGTCGAGCACGAGCGCGCCGCAACGCGGCAACGCATCATCGGCGGAAAAGGGTTCCTTCGTTGTCGTGTTTACCATCGTTCGTAACCCTTTAAGTTCTTGTCGCAGGTGATGTTCACTATCGGCACCGGCAGCGCGGCACGCTGAACCGATGTTCGCAATTTCATCTCCATTATCGGCGTTCGTAATGGCAAATGTCAAGATGAGGCGAACGAAATTAGGACATGCAAATCATCTTATCAATTTTCTTTCGACATCCTCTTTTCGATCCGTAAGAGACACAAAACTAACATGACTTCCGGTTGCGAAACGCGCGCACACGGCGGTCGTCGCGCCGACGACTGTGCTACCATCGTTGGCGGTGTGTGATGGCTGCGGATGGGAGAATCAGTGCTCGTGTATCTGGACGGTGGTCGTGGGATCAGCGCGGGTTTGGCGCTCGGCGCGCTGCTCGACGCGGGTGCGGACGCGGCGCTCGTGCAGCGCATCCTCGGGAAGGTGACGCTGCCGCGCGTCGCCCTGATGCGGGCGCGGGAAGAGCGTGGAACCATCTCCGGTACCGTCGCATCCGTCGCAATCGGCCCCGTGCGGCGCGATGCGCTGCTCATCGACGCGGTCCGTGCCGTCGCCGCGAACGAGTTACCCCTCGCGGTGCGCACCTGGGGCGGCGGGCTGCTGACGCGGTATCTGGAGGCGGAGGCAATCGCCCGCGATGTGTCGCTCGATGCTGTGCCGCTCGCCGATCCCGTCACGGTCGCGGAACTGATCGCCGTCAGTGCCGCCCTCGCCACCTTGCGCGCCGTCCGCGTCTATGCCGCGCCGCTACGGAATGGGGAAGCAGCAGGCGATGCTCCCGACTCAGCACGTCCGACAGACAGCACTCAGCACGTCCGACAGATAGCACTCGTCACCGCGTTGCTGCTCGCGGAGGCGGAGTGGCCGGAACCGACTGATGGCGCGCCGGACGCGGTCGTGACACCGGGCGGCGCGGCGATTCTGGCCGCGCTCGCGGAACCCGGATTGCCGCCGTTGCGCCTGACTGCGGTAGGATACGGTGTGAGTGCGGACGCGCCGCACGTACTGCGCTGTTTGCTGGGTGAGCCGTACACCGCTGGGGCCGGGACGATGCCACCAACCACGCGCTCCCCGATGCTGGCCCATGCTCACCCCCACGACAACGGAGACGATCAGTGACCGTACCTGCATTGACCGATCTCGCGCCCGCGCTCCGCGATTGGCTTCGGCAGACCCTCGGGACGAGCACGCCGCTGACCACCGAGAGATTGCCGTCGCGCTCGAATAACCGCAGTTACCGCATCCGCAAGTGCGACCAATCCTTCGTGCTCAAACTGATCCATCCGCAGCGTGAGCGGGCGATTGCGCACGAACTCGCGATCCTGCCCTACCTCCGCGACCATCACTTCCCCGTGCCGGCCGTGCTCGCCATCGGTCGTGGCCTGACCGATGTGCCAGAGACCGCCGTGCTCCGGTCGCACCTCGCAGGGCTGCCTGCCTCAGAACGATTCACGGCCCTCAGTACGGCGGCGCGGGCGGACATGCTCGCTGCGATGGGTACACTGCTGGCGCGTGTGCACGCGCTGCCGCTCGCGGAGGTCCGGCCATTCTGGCAGTTCCCGGAGGACACAGTGCGCGAGCCGATGGATTGGGCGACGAACTTTGTGCAGAAGAAGATCGCGAGTGATCTCGGCGTCCTTATTCCGAGCGGTGCACTCCCGGAAGACATTGCCGCGCAGATAGGGGATCTGCTGCCACGATGGGCGCGGACGCTCGCGGAAACGCCCGTCATGCTCGCCCCGCTACACGGTGATTTCTACCTCGACAACGTGCTCGTCGCGGACAATGGTGCAATTGCGGGGTTGCTCGACTGGGAAGCAGCACGGCTCGGTGACCCGTTGTGGGAACTGGCGCGGACACAGACGGCGTCGTTCGGCGACGCGCCCACCGAGTACGCCCATTTCCTCGCGGCGTATAGTCAACATATCCCTTTAGCCATAGATGAGGGGCGGATGGTGCAGTATCGCTTCCTGATGGCGATGGGCGATCTGCGCTACGCTGTCCGTCACGCGCCGGACGTGATCCCCGAACGCGCGGCGCGTCTCACCCGCCTCTGGCGACAACTGATGGAGACGCCCGGATGGTCCTGACCAGTCTCTTTTCGTCCATCACCGCCGCGATGGCAACCGCCGCCGACCACACCGATGTGCTCGAGTTCGCGGAGCGCGTCCTCAGCCCGCAGAAGACGCGCCCGTTGCAGCCGGATGGCAAGGAACACGATCTCTACCACCTCGAATCCGTCTACCTCACCGGGCGCAACGGCATCGCTGTCGCCCGCGCGAAGGAGGGTGAGGCGATCGTCGGGATGATGGCGGTGCAGGCATTCGACCCGCGCGCTCATGTGGAGCATGTGGACGATGTGCACGCCTTCGCGGCGGACTACGGCTACACGCCGCAGACGACTGCCGTCTATCGCCGCACGCTGATCGACGAGCGCTACCCGCGCCTGCCCGTCCTCCGCACGCTGGTCAGGGAGGCCGACCGCTTCGCGCGAGGGCAGGAGTACCGCTGGGTCTACCGCCACTGTCACCACAACGATCTGCCCGTCATGCTCCAATGGAAGCGCGTCGGCTACGCCATCACCGAGGAAGATTTTTCCACTGGCTCGATGCATATGCGGAAGACGCTCGGAGGGAAGTAGTTAGTAGTCGGTAGCCAGTAGTCAGTTTCGGGCTGCGGTAAACGTTGCGTCGGGCAAAAGGGGGCGGAGATGGCAGGGGCAACCGATCAGCAAATGGACATTCCAGCATACATGAAGCCATCGGTTTCTGGTGTCAGCGATGATTTGATCGTCGCGCACATCGAGCCACATCCCGCGAAATCCAGCATCGCGTATCGGATGGATTGATGACAAAAGCGACCGATCACCGATTACCGAGCCAATCCACAGGCCGCCACCTCCGCTGGTCCGCGTGTTATAACGCGCGCGATCTCGGCGGGCACGCGACGGATGACGGCGGGATGACCCGCATGGGCGCGGTGGTGCGCGCGGACTCGGTCGGGCGGCTGACGGAGCAGGGGTGCGCCGCATTGGAGGCGTACGGCATTCGGACGATCATCGACCTGCGCGCCGCCGTCGAGGTGCGCGATGAGCCAAGCCCGTTTGTCGAGCACGCCACCATCGGCGCGCACCATCTGCCGCTCAACCCGAATGACCGAGCGGTCAGCAAAGCGGTGATCGCACATACGGCGGCGGGGCTGCCCCATCTGGCGGCGGTGAATGCCGCATACCTTGCGACGAACGGGGCGCAGATCGCCGCCATCATGCGGGCAATTGCGAATGCGCCGGAGGGCGGTGTGCTCTTCCACTGCCACGCGGGGCGGGATCGCACTGGCCTGATCGCGGCCTTGCTTCTCGGCGTCGCCGGGGTGCCCGCCGCGACGATCATCACGGACTACGCCCTCAGTTTCGGCTCGACTGCGGAGACGATGGAGGCGACGCTCGGTCATGTGGAAAGCGCGTACGGGGGCATCAGGGGATACCTCCGCTCCATTGATTTGACGGACGCTGAGATCGTGTCCGTGCGTCGTCGGCTCCGTGCGGACGAATAAAACGTCGTGAATGCATCATCGACGCCATCAATGCCGCACGAACCAAAGACAAGACGTGCACTCATGCTCGCCGTGCGATCGGTTGCGGTGTGCTGCGTTGGTCTTCTTCGTGCGCGATAGGGCGTAAATGTTTGGCGGCATCGCGACCGGCTTCATATCCTTTAATGAAGGAATCGAGATCCGTCGCACCGTATTCGCGCGCGCGGTTTGCGAGAATGAAGACCACATCCGCATCTTCTTCGAGCGCCGCGAACACATTGTACCGTGATTGCTAGTCGGCGTTGACGCAGAGAAGGGCAAACAGCGAGGCCAGCACCTTGCACAGCCAGCCTTCGTGCGTCCGCGCGTGCAGCCGCTGTACCCCCCACGCTTCCAA
>JAABUT010003315.1_pt1 | contig 14002 bp, 12 predicted proteins | sample 5559281 | NCBI WGS metagenome assembly JAABUT01 (sample SAMN10711880, study PRJNA513359) | rock metagenome | isolation source: Antarctica rocks | place: Antarctica: Victoria Land, Ricker Hills nord | collected 2016-01-04
CGGCGCCGGGCGACGCGCTCAAGATCACGTTTCGCAAGTTCATCCCCTCGGGGCTCGGCTGGACCGCCAATATACCCGGGTTCGGCCTGCTGGCCGATCAGTTTCCCGACCCAGGGTTGCACATGTGGTCCTATGATCCCGTCACGCTAGCGCCGTCGGTGTTCGGGCCGAAGGGCCGCGTGCCCCTGAAACCCTTTGCGGGCGAAATCGGAGTTGCACCGGCGGAACCCGGCATCCACTCGGTCGTGCCGCCGCGGCGCGTCGGGGGCAACCTCGACATCCGCGACCTCGCGGCCGGGACCACGCTCTATCTCCCGGTCGAGGTCGAGGGGGCGCTCTTCTCGATCGGCGACACTCATGCAGCGCAGGGCGACGGCGAAGTGTGCGGTACCGCCATCGAGAGCCAGATGGACGTCGAACTCACGCTCGACCTCGTGAAGGACGCCAACCTCAAAAGCCCGCGCTTCACCACTGACGGTCCCGTCACCCGCCACCTCGACAGCGCGGGTTACGAGGCCACCACCGGTGTCGGCCCGGATCTGATGACGGCCGCGCGCGAAAGCGTGATGCGGATGATCGACCTGCTCGCAGCCGATCATGGGCTCGCTCCGATCGACACCTATCTTCTGCTCTCGGTCTGCGGCGACCTGCGCATTTCCGAGATCGTCGACATGCCGAACTGGGTCGTGTCCTTCTACTTCCCGCGCATCGTCTTTTCGTGACCGTGCCGGTACCGCCCCCGCCGATCCTGTCGGTCGTAGGCCTCTCGATCGACGCACGAACCCCGGAGGGTCTGCGCCCCGTCCTCGAGAACGTGAGCTTCAGCCTAATGGCGCGGGAAACGCTGTGCCTGGCGGGAGAATCCGGCTCGGGCAAGTCGCTCACGGCGCTGTCGATCATGCGTCTACTTTCGCCGTCGCTCCGCCAGCGTGGCGGCTCGATCGTTCTGGCGGGTCGCGAGTTGACCACGCTGTCCGAGCGCGCGATGCGGCAGATCCGCGGCGGCGACGTCGCGATGATTTTTCAGGAGCCAATGACGTCGCTGAACCCCGTCATGACGATCGGGGCACAGCTGAGAGAGGCGATCCGAACGCATGCCGCCGGAGGCGGGAGCGCTGAAGCCCGCGCCCGGGCCATGCTGGACGCCGTCCACATCATCGATCCCGGCCGACGGCTCACGCAATATCCCCACGAACTCTCCGGCGGCATGCGCCAGCGCGTGATGATCGCCATGGCGCTGTCCTGTCGCCCGAAGGTGCTGATCGCGGACGAGCCCACCACGGCGCTCGACGTGACGGTCCAGGCCCAGATCCTCACGCTGATGCGGGAACTCAAGGCCGAGTTCGGCACCGCCATTATCCTTATCACGCACGACATGGGGGTCGTGGCCGAGATGGCGGACCGCGTGGCGCTGCTGAAGACGGGACGGATTGTCGAGGACGGGACCGTCTTCGACATCTTCGAACGCCCACGGCAGGACTATACCAAGCGCCTGCTAGCCGCCGTCCTGCGCCTCGGCAGCCATGCCGGACAGGACGGTCCCCCGCGCGTGACCGACGCGCCATCGGCGAAGCTCGGCCCCGACCCCGTGCTGTTCGTCCGCGATCTGACGGTCACCTATGGGGGCGGCGCGGGATGGTTCGGCCGGACGGCCGCACCCGCCCCGGCAGTCAAGGGCGTAAGCCTCGATGTGCGTTTGGGCCAGACGCTCGCGCTGGTGGGCGAAAGCGGCTCGGGCAAATCCACAACCGGCAAGGCAGTCCTGGGTCTCGTCCCGTTCACCGGGGAAGTGGTGATCGACGGCGACGCCATCGCGGGCCTGTCCCCCCGTGACATGAAGCCCATCCGCCGCAAGGCCCAGATGATCTTCCAGGACCCCTACGCCTCGCTAGATCCGCGCATGACGATCGGAGCCGCCATCGCGGAGCCGTTCTTCATCCACGGCCTTGGCACGGCGCACGACCGACGCGACCGCGTCGCGGCGCTACTCAAGCGCGTCCACCTGTCGCCCGACCACGCGACACGCTACCCTCACGAGTTTTCCGGCGGGCAGCGGCAGCGCATCTGCATTGCCCGCGCGCTCGCGCTGAAGCCAAAGGTCATCGTGGCCGACGAAAGCGTGTCGGCGCTCGACGTATCGGTGCGGGGCCACGTGCTCGACCTTATGCTCGAACTGCAGGAGGAGATGGGCCTCGCCTACCTCTTCATCTCGCACGACATGGCGGTGGTGGAGCGCATGAGCCATCACGTCGCCGTGATGCGCCACGGCGAGATCGTCGAGCAGGGTAGCCGGCGGGCGGTGTTCGAAAGCCCGCGACATGCCTACACGCGAGCCCTGTTGGACGCCGTTCCGCGTCCGGATCCGCGCTTGCGCCCCCGGGCAACAGCGCAGCCGATCGCCCGGCCGCAAGCCGCTCGCGTCGGGGATCAGCGCTGACGTGGGCCATTGCTCATTGTCGCCGTGCTTGGCGATGGAAAATGCCTTGCTCGCCTCTTCGCAAACCACTCGATCGGGCTGAACTGATAGTCATCGGGAAGCAAGCTGGCGAACGATCGTTATCGGCCAGACTGGCTTGACCGTGAATGGCCAACTCGCCGATCTTGGCGTGAAGCGTCTTCCTGCGCCGCTGTTTGGCAACGGACAAACCGGCGCTCTGGGAGGCGGGCCTGGCGTACCAGCGGAACGCTGCGTGGAACGTCTCTGGCGGGTTGGGAGGCAGGCCTCCCGATCAGCGCAGAGAGCCGGCCGTGTCTCCAGACGATAGCGGCCCGCTCTTCAAGGCTGCGTCCGGAAACGCTCAATGAGGACGACGCGCACGGGTCAGCGGGGATCGTCGTGGGTCAGATCGAATCGGTCAAGCCCCACCAACCGTTCGAACGAGCGACTTCAGCACGGTCGCGACCGCGACAGCGCCGGGATCCTGAACGCCCTGGAGGTCGGCGGCATTCACGTAGCTTGAACGCCCTGCTCGCGTCGTCAGGATCCCCGCCGTTCCTGAAGCTCCCGCTGCGGCTGCGGCTGCGGCTGCGGCTAGATCGCCGCCCTGCTCGAGGGCTCGGACCGCAGGAGCCAGTGCGTCCAACATGGTGCGGTCGCCTTCCGATGCACCACCGTAGAAGGCGACGCGATCGAAGCCCGCCCGGAGCGCCGCCGGCCAGCCCAGCCCTTCGTTCAGGGCCGTTCCAGTGGCCGCGAGATAGATCGAGACGAGCACGCCGCTCGATCCGCCCATGGTTTGGCCGGTGCGCCTGGACATGGCCAGCAGCGTATCGCCCCAGTCCGGCCGCAGGACGCTGTCGAGATGGTCGCCGATAGCCTTGGCAGCCCGAGCGACCGTCGTGCCCGTGTCGCCATCCCCCACCTTGCTGTCGAGCCGATTGAGCGCGTCCTCGATCCCGATCAGCGACGCCAAGGTCGTCTCGACAATGCTGCGGGAGCGCTCGCTCGCACCCGTGCAGGCGGACGGGGGAGGCTCGGTCAGCAGCTGAGCTGGCAAGGGCACAAGGGACAGGGGGGCCAGGCGCGCCCCTGCAGGCCAGGACTTCGCGTCAACGGGCGCGAGCAACGCGGCGCGCCGCTCGGGATCCAGGGGAAGCAGCGAAAGCGAGAAGCCCTTCATGTCGAGCGAGGTCATCAATAGCGCGGGGCCGAAGACGAGTTCGATCCGACTGGCCAACTGCGACGTCAGCACGGCCTCCGTCACGACCGCGAGCTCGATGGGCGACAGTCCGCCCAGGTTGTTGACCAAAAGCGCGAACGGACCGATCGCCTCCGCTCCCCCCGGCACGAGCCGCTCGAGCAGCAGGTCCACCATGTCGCGCGCCGCGCCGAGTGGCCCCCGTTTGGCGCCGGGCTCGCCGTGGATCCCCAGCCCGAGCTCCGCCTCGCCCTCTGGTATGCGGTTCTCGGCCTCCCGGCCCGGGATCGTGCACGTCGTCGTGGCCATGCCCATGGACCGGGTGCCTTGCGCGGCAGCGCGGGCAGCCGATGCCACTTCGTCGAGGTCCCTGCCGGCTTCGGCCGCCGCGCCCGCGATCTTGTGCACGAACAGTGTTCCGGCGATCCCACGCGGCTGGGCGATGTCCGGAAGCGCCACGTCGTCCCCGACGATCACGGTCTCGACCATCACACCCAGGGCCCGCGCCCGTTCCGCTGCGAGCCCGAAGTTGAGGCGGTCCCCCGTGTAGTTTTTGATGATGAGCAACACGCCACGCTCGCCCGCAACCGCCAGGATGGCGGCCAGGACCGCTTCCGAGCTCGGCGAGGCGAAGACGTCCCCGCAGACCGCCGCAGTCAGCATGCCTCGGCCGACGAAGCCCATGTGGGCCGGCTCGTGCCCCGCCCCTCCGCCCGACACGATGGCGACCTGGGCGCGAGACCAATCGGCGCGCAAGACGACCCGGATGTCGGGATAGCCGTCGAGTCTGGCGAGGCGACCGCCTGCAGCCAGGAGCTCACCATCGATCGCGTCCGAGACCAACGACACTCGCGAGTTCAGGAGGTGGCTCATGTCCGGGGCGTCCCTCTCATGCAATCCGTCGATTTCCGACGCTCGTTATGTTCAATTTCCATATCATTACTGAACATGTCAATGGCTCGGACGATGCTGTGCAACGCTCAAGCAGCACTGCATGCCCTCAAAATTGCAAAGACGGGACCGCTCGCATCGGTGATGAGACTTTTAGATTCCGACGAGAAGCAGCTTGACATGTTTACGGATCGAATGGCTACTTAACATCAGCACGCTGGCGGGAGCCCGACCAAACGAGGTTCTCTCGGGTGCTGGACGAACGAGCAACGTGGGCCCCTGCGCCGGAACCGGGGCGCAGGAGGCTGCGGGCAATGGCCCGGTGAAATTGGGAGGGTGGAAACGATGAAGCAGCATTCCCTTGCGACGATTCTGAGCGCGATGGCCGTCGGGGCCGCAATTATCGCGGCGCCGATGCGGGCCGAAGCGGCTCCCAAGGCTATCAAGCTATGCTGGGCCGCATGGGACCCGGCAAATGCGTTGGTGGAGCTCTCGAAGGATTTCACCGCCAAGACCGGCATCGAGGTGAGTTACGAGTTCGTCCCCTGGACGAACTACGCCGATCGCTTCCTGAACGAGCTCAACTCCCATGGTTCCCTTTGCGACGTCATCATCGGCGATTCCCAATGGATCGGCGGTGCGGCGGAGAACGGCCATTACGTCAAGCTGAACGATTTCTTCGACAAGAACGGCATCAGCATGAACGACTTCATGCCTGCGACGGTGCTCGGTTATTCCGAATGGCCCAAGAACACGCCGAACTACTGGGCCTTGCCGGCAATGGGCGATGCCGAGGGCTGGGCCTACCGCAAGGACTGGTTCTCGCGCCCGGAGATCCGGGCCGCGTTCAAGCAGAAGTACGGCCGCGAGCTTGAGGTCCCGAAGACGCTGGACGGGCTCAAGGACGTCGCGCAGTTCTTCCAGGGCAGAGACATCGACGGGAAGAAGGTCTACGGCGCCGCAATTTATACGGAGAGAGGTTCGGAAGGCATCACGATGGGGGTGTCCAACTACCTTTATCCTTACGGCTTCAAGTACGAAGACCCCAAGAAGCCGTACTCCATGGACGGCTTCGTCAACTCGCCCGACTCCGTGAAAGGATTGGAGGCCTTTAAGGCGCTCTACGATTGCTGCACCCCGCCTGGACATTCCAATGCCTACATGCAGGAGGACCTGGACGCCTTCAAGTCCGGCCAGGTCGCGATGTCGATGAACTGGTTCGCCTTCTTCCCCGGGCTATACAAGGACCCGAACGTCGGAGGTGACAAGATCGGCTTCTTCGTCAACCCCGGCGAGAAGACGGTTGGCTCGCAGCTTGGCGGCCAAGGCATCTCGGTCGTGTCATACTCGAAGCACCAAACCGAGGCGCTGGAATACATCAAGTGGTTCGCCGGCAAGGACGTTCAGAAGAAGTGGTGGGAGCTCGGTGGCTACTCCTGCGCCAAATCCGTCCTGGAAGACCCTAACTTTCCGAAGTCCGCGCCTTTCGCCGCGAATTTCCTGACCGCGATGGGCCAAGTCATCGACTTCTGGGCGGAGCCTTCCTACGCGCAACTGATGCAGGCCGAGCAGGCGCGCGTGCACAGCTACGTCGTGGCCGGGCAGGGCACGGCTAAAGAGGCCCTGGACGGCGTGGTCAAGGATTGGACCGCCGTCTTCAAGGAGGACGGCAAGCTCTAGTGCACCGACTCAGACGGAAGGTACACCTTCCGTCTGAGATGAATCGGTGCACCGCCTCTAAGCTGGTGGGCCGACTGTTCCAGACGGATGAATCATCCGTCTGGGTCGGACCACTAGGCCGTCCCGAAGCCTCCTCCTGCCGAGCCGACGATCACGCGACCGGCCCGGCAGGATCAACCCTCCGTCCTTCGGATGCCGAACCAATGACACTCACAGAGCGCCTCGCCGGGATGACCGCCGGTGCGGCGGGCCGACGGGACCCGAGCCGCGGCACCTCCGGATGGTCGGACCGCGCCCTCGCCTGGGCCTTCATCACGCCCACCATAATGCTGCTGCTGGCCATCAACATCTTCCCGCTATTCTGGACGGTCTACCTGTCCTTCACCAATTACCGGGCCAACCGCCCCAATGCGCCGATCAGGTGGGTCGGCCTGCAGTGGTACCACGACATCCTGACCGATCCCGGGATCTGGGGGTCGATGCAGGTCACGGCGCATTTCGTGATCTGGAGCGTCCTGATCGAAACCGTGCTGGGCTTCGGGCTCGCCTGGCTGATCGACCGGAAGTTCCGCGGCCATGCCGTGTGGACGACCGTCATCCTGCTGCCGATGATGCTGTCGCCCGCCGTCGTCGGGAACTTCTGGACCTTCCTGTTCCAGCCGCAGATCGGACTGTTCAATCATGCGGTCTCTCTCGTCACGGGGATCGATCCGGCCTCGTTCCAGATGCTGGGGAGCGTGCGCCTCGGTCCGTGGGCGATCGTCCTGGTCGATGCCTGGATGTGGACCCCCTACGTCATGCTGATCTGCCTAGCGGGGCTGCGATCCATCCCCGAGTACATCTACGAGGCCGCCGAGGTCGATCGGGCATCGCCTCTGAGGCAGTTCGTATCCATCACCCTGCCCATGGCGCTGCCGTTCATCATGCTAGGCGTGCTGTTCCGCGGCATCGAGAACTTCAAGATGTTCGACATGGTGAACCTCCTGACCGGCGGCGGCCCGGGCTCGACCACCGAGGTCGCCTCGATCACGCTCAAGCGCGCCGCCTTCGAGAGTTGGCGCACCGGCTACTCCTCGGCATTCGCCGTGATCCTGTTCGTGACGGTGTTCGGGCTGGCCAACATCTACGTGAAGGCCTTGAACAAGGTGAAGCAAAGATGAGCGCCTCAGCCCATTCGGTCGTCGTATCAGGGAATGCGACCCGACGCCTCTCCGGCGCGCTCGTGATCGCCTACGCGCTCCTCACGATGCTGCCGCTCGTCTGGATCGGCCTCACCTCGATCAAGTCGCCTCCCGACTCCATCGCCTACCCGCCGAAGATCGAGTTCTCGCCATCCCTCGAGGGGTTCTGCAACCTGTTCACGACCCGCTCGCGCCAGACGGCCGAGTACATCGCGCGGCTGCCGCCCCCAAGCGGGAAATGCGACAGGATCGCCCGCGAGCACAACCTGGTCATCGTCGGTCCGTCGAACTATGTGGGCCGCTACCTCAATTCGCTGGTCATCGCCTTCGGTTCGACGTTCTTGGCGGTGGTCTTGGGCACGCTAGCGGCCTACGGCTTCTCGCGCTTCAAGGTGCCGCTGAAGGATGACCTCCTCTTCTTCATCCTCTCGACCAGGATGATGCCGCCGATCGCGGTCGCGATCCCGATCTACCTTATGTACCGGGAAGCGGGGCTCAGCGACACCTGGCTGGGGATGATCCTCCTCTACACGGCCGTGAACGTGTCGCTGGCCGTCTGGCTGCTGAAGGGCTTCATCGACGAGATCCCCCGCGAGTATGAGGATGCCGCGATGGTGGACGGCTACACGCGGTTCCAGGCCTTCATCAAGGTCGTCCTACCCCAAGCCGCGACCGGGATCGCCGCCACCGCGATCTTCTGCCTGATCTTTGCCTGGAACGAGTACGCCTTCGCGGTCCTGCTGACCTCAGGCAACGCGCAGACGGCGCCCCCATTCATCCCAATCATCATCGGCGAGGGCGGTCAGGACTGGCCGGCAGTCGCGGCCGGCACGACACTGTTCCTCCTCCCCATCCTCGCCTTCACCGTCCTGCTGCGCAAGCACCTCCTGCGCGGAATTACCTTCGGAGCCGTCCGCCGATGAGTTCGTCCCGGACGCCGCTTCCGCGCCGACTGTTTCGGCGCGCGCCTTGGGAGAACGCCGCCGTGGGGCTAATCGCCCTAGGCGTCTTCATGCTGATGCAGCCGTTCTGGCTGTTGCTCTACTCGTATTCCTTCGCCGTGACGGCCGCCGGGACCTTGTTGTTCGTGGCCGCCACCAAGTTCCCGGATTGAGGCCATGGCGCAGATCGCGGTGAAGGACCTGGAAAAGCGCTTCGGGGCGTTCCAGGCCGTCAAACCCTCGAGCTTCACGGTGGAGGACGGCGAATTCGTCTGCCTGCTCGGGCCGTCGGGATGCGGCAAGACGACCACCTTGCGCATGATCGCCGGCTTGGAGTTGCCGAGCGCGGGCGAGATCCGCCTGGGCGGCGACGAGGTGGCGCAGAAGCGCGCCTCGGCGCGCGACATCGCCTTCGTGTTCCAGATGTTCGCGCTCTACCCGCACATGAGCGTCCGAGACAACATCGGCTTCCCGCTGCGCTGCGAGGGTTTGCGGAAGGCGGAGATCCGGGCGCGGGTCGAGGAAGCGGCCCGTATCCTGCGAATCACCCCCCTGCTCGACAGGTCGGTGTCGGGCCTCGCGGGCGGGGACCGCCAGCGCGTGTCCCTGGGCCGGGCCATCGTGCGCAGGCCCAAGTGCTTCCTGATGGACGAGCCGCTCGGGGCCCTGGACGCCGAGATGCGCGAGGCCATGACGGGCGAGCTCCGCGCCCTCCACGACCGCTTGGGGGCCACCACGATCTACGTGACCCATGACCAGCACGAGGCCATGGCGATGGCGGACAGGATCGTCATCATGAACCGCGGCGGCGTAGAGCAGATCGGGACGCCTAAGGAGATCTACGACCATCCGGTGTCGCTCTTCGTCGCCGAGTTCATCGGCTCGCCGCCGATGAACCTGCTCCCCTTCAGGTCCGGGCTTCGACGGGGCGACGTCGCGGTCCGGCTCGATGGAGCGGAGGTCGGGGTGCCGCGCATCCTTTCCGACCGGCCCGAAGGCGACCTCGTGTTCGGCGTCCGTCCCGAGCACGTGCGGTTCGGCGGCGACGGACCGCTGGCGGGGGTGGTCGAGAGCGTCGACTACCTCGGCACCACCCAGGTGGTCACGGCGAGGACGCCCCTCGGCCTCGTCCGAGGCCGCGCGCCGTCGGACGTCGGGTTCCGGCCCGACGAGACCGTCCGGCTGTCTTTCCTGCCCGACAGGTTGACCCTCTTCGACGGGGCAACCGGGAGCAACCTCCGTCTTTCATTAAGCGCAAGCGAGCAATCTAATGGCTGAGGTGCGGATCGAAGGCATCTTCAAGCGGTTCGGCGACGTCGAAGCGGTCAGCGATCTGTCGCTGACCGTCGGCAACGGCGAGTTCCTCGTCCTGTTGGGGCCAACGGGCGCAGGCAAGACCACGTTGCTCCGGCTCGTCGCCGGACTCGAGGCCCCGGATCGGGGCGCCATCTTCATTGGTGGGCGGGACGTCGCACGGGTGCCGGCCGCTGCGCGCGACACGGCCTTCGTCTTCCAGCAATACTCGCTCTATCCTCACCTGAGCGTCTTCGACAACCTCGCGTTCCCGCTCCGCGCTCCCGTCCGGCGCGTGCCCGAGCCGGAGATCCGGCGGAAGGTCGACGAGGTCGCCACCCTCCTCGGAATCGAGGCCAAGCTCGCCAACCGCGCCACTCAATTGTCAGGTGGGCAGATGCAGCGCGTCGCGATCGGACGGGCCCTGGTACGCGATCCGGCCGTGTTCCTGATGGACGAGCCCTTGTCCTCGCTCGATGCCAAGCTCCGGGCGGATCTCCGGATCGAGCTCAAGCGCGTCCAGCGCGAACTCGGCGCGACCATCATCTATGTGACCCACGACCAGATCGAGGCGATGACGATGGCGACCCGCGTGGGCATCATGGACGCGGGTCGCCTCATCCAGGTCGGCACCGCCCGCGAGATCTACAAGGATCCCCTGAGCGCCTACGTGGCACAACGGCTCGGTCAACCAGCGATCAACCTGCTCCCGGCCAGCCTCTTTGCCGGCCAAGTGCCCCCGCAGGCCGCCACTGTCGGTGCCCGGACGGAGCACATCCTGCTTCGTAAGGGCGGCCAGGGGGTGCAGGGCCGCATCAAGCGGGTGGAGCATCTCGGCGACCAGAGCTACATCCACATCGATGCCGGCGGTCACGCCTTGACGACCCTCGCCGACCCGGACGCGCCGTTCGAGGCGGGGGATGGCGTCGCGGTAGAGCTGCGGCAGCCCCTCCTGTTCGACGCAGCCGGAGCAAGGCTGCGGTCATGAGGCGGGAAGTCCTTGCCGCGGTGATCGCGCAGGTCGCGCGGGTGATGATCGCACATGCCGACGAGCTGACCGAACTCGACCGGGCGATCGGCGACGGCGATCACGGCACCAATGTCCGCCGAGGGTTCGAGGCCGTCCTCCGCCAGATCCAGGATTGGCGTGACCTCCCGCCGCCTGAGGCCATCGAGGCTGTAGGGCGGACGCTCGTGATGACGGTTGGCGGAGCCTTCGGGCCGCTCGTCGGCACCGCCTTGATGACGCTGGGCCGGTCCCTCCCGAGCGAGCCAAGTCGAGCAGACCTGGCGGTGGCGGTCATGGTGGCGATCAAGGCCGTCAAGGCCCGGGGGCGGTCCGACGTGGGTCACAAGACGTTGATCGACGTGCTGGAACCGGTGTGCAAGGCGTTGGCGGAAGGGGCCGATGCGTCCGCCGTCAAGTCGCTTGCAACTTCGGCCGCCGACTGTACCGTCGCCATGCAGGCTCTCCGCGGGCGGGCGGCTTTCCTCGGCGAGGGCTCGATCGGGCACATGGATCCAGGCGCGCGCTCCACCTCCCTCATGATCGCCGCTGCCGTGGATGCCCTCGACGTCGCCGGCCCGGAGCGCGGCATGACGACGGCACCCGTCAGTTGATCCCGCCGATGGGCCCCGAGGATGGTTCCGCCTCGTCAGCGAGCCGGAGGAGGCCGGCTCCGAGGGAACCGCAGGGCGCGCTGATGAACGTCGGTATCGTGATCGTGTCGCACTCTCCCAAGGTCGCGGAAGGAGCGGCCGACATGGTCCGCCAGACCGTCGGCGATGCGGTGCCGCTCGCGTGGACCGGCGGCAACGCGGACGACCAGCTCGGCACGGACCTTCCGAAGATCCTGGCCGCGATCGGCCGCGCCTGGTCGCCGGCGGGCGTGGTCATGGTGGTCGACATGGGGAGCGCCGAGACGAATTCGGAGATGGCGATCGAGATGCTAGACCCGGACAGGCGTGGCCGCGTTCACCTGTGCAACGCGCCCGTGGTGGAAGGCGCCGTCGTGGCGGCCGCGAAGGCCTCGGGCGGTGCGACAGCGGAATCGGTCAAGCGCGCCGCCGAGGAGCTGTACTGAGCATGTCGAAGGCGGTCCGCTCGAACGCCGGCGCGAAGCCTGCCGATGATGGTCCTGCCCTCGAGGGGAGCGGGTCGGCGCCGCCACAAGAAGCAGGCGGGACGGCGGTCGCGGCATACAAGGCGATACTGCAGCGCGTGCTGGACAACCGGCCGTCGGGAACGCGCCTGAAGCTCGCGGCGGTCCTCGGCAAGAACAGGTCGTTCGTCTCGCAGATCACCAATCCGTCCTATGCGGTGCCCCTGCCGGCGCGTCACGTCCCTGCGGTCCTCGACGCCTGCCATTTGTCCGCGGCGGAGCGCGACCAATTCCTCAAGGCCTACGAGGCCGCCCACCCGGAGCGACGTGGATTCCTGTCCGGGCGCCCATCCACCCGCACCTTGACCCTGACGGTGCCCGACTTCGGCGACGTGCGGCGCAACCATGCCTACGATCAATTGCTGTCGGACCTGGCCGAGCGGCTGGGCCGATTCGGCGGTGCCGAGCGGTGACGGGCTTCATCAACGATGCAAGTCGGGTGCGCCTTGATGGTCTGAACGGTTTCGCCCGGCTGCACGGCGAACTCGTGATCCTGGACGACGGTGCGCGCCATGTCCGCCGGCGCTCGGTCAAGCTGGACCGGGTCGCCCTGGTGTCGGGCGGCGGCTCAGGTCATGAGCCGATGCACGTCGGATTCGTCGGCGCGGGGATGCTCGATGCCGCTTGTCCGGGCGAGGTCTTCACCGCGCCAACGCCTGATCAGATCGCATCCGCCATCGCCGCGGTCGATGCAGGCCGGGGCGTGCTGCTGATCGTCAAGAACTACAGCGGCGACTTGATGAACTTTGGGATGGCCGTAGACATGGTTTCAACGCCGACGGCGACCGTCAGCGTCGAGGATGACGTGTCGGTGCCGCGCGTTTTCGGAGGCGTGGGAAGGCGGGGCGTGGCCGGCACGCTCGTGGTGGAGAAGCTGCTCGGAGCCGCCGCCGAAGCAGGCGCCGACCTCCAAGCTTTGGCGGCGCTCGGCGAGCGCGTGAATGCGCGGTTGCGTTCGATGGGCGTCGCCCTGCGCCCCTGCGTGGTTCCCCAAACCAACCTGCCCAATTTCGCGCTCAGCCCGTCGGAGATGGAGTTGGGCGTCGGCATCCATGGGGAAGCCGGCCGTCACCGCGTCCCGCGCATGAGCGCTGACGCGATCGCATCCGAGCTCGTGACCGCTGTGTTGAGCGAGCTCGCTCCCGAGGCCGGAGACGACGCCCTGGTTCTCCTCAACGGCTTTGGCGCAACGCCTCCCGCCGAGCTCTACATCATGGCCAACAGCATTGGGGGTGCGCTGGAACGGGCAGGTGTTCGACCTTGGCGCTGGTTGGCCGGGTCATTCGCGACCTCCCTCGACATGGCGGGCTGCTCGTTGACGATCGCGTTGCTGGACCGTCAACTCAAGGGCTTTTGGGATGCTCCCGTCCATACGGCAGCCTGGCGTTGGTGACGACCCAAGCAGTCGACCAGCCAGATGGGCAGATAGCAGGGGGCTGCATGATAGAGTCCAAAGCAGCTGCAAATTCAAATTGCATCAGCGATTTTACCGCAGCGGATGGCGTCCCGCCGCGACGGAACCCACCAACGCGACCGCGCGGCCCGTCCTCTTCAATGCCAAGACCCCCGGTACGTCGGTCGGGGAGGTGGCTCGAAAGGAGCAAGCCAGCCGCTTAGCGGGCCCTCAAAGACAGTCCCGATCATCGCCGCCGTCCCCGGAGAGTTCACCCGCTCACGAGAATCCAGGGCCGCCGGAATCGATTCACCTGCAGCCGTCAAAATGTGCAAAGTCGAGCTGAGTGCCCGCGCCACGGCCCACCAACACGCTGCCGCCATCACGCCCTGCCGAAAACCGCAAGCGCCTTTTCCGCGGCCATCAGCGTAGGGATACGATTACGGTGCAATCATCCGCCTAGTCCCCAAAGCCGAAATCACGCCAGACCCGATCTTAACGCCGAATAATAACGCCTTAATCTTCGTTGCTGCCTGCGTCCCTGAGCACGCGCCCCGATCAGATGGTCTGATTGTAGGCACCGACGCCGTCGTTCTCCCGCAGCACGCCGTCGATGGCCTCGAACATGGCTCGCATGCGGGCCTCCGACACCGGGCTCTCGACCACGACCACCAGTTCGGGTTTGTTCGACGAGGCCCGCACGAGGCCCCAGGTGCCGTCCGCGACCGTGACCCGGACGCCGTTGACCGTATTGACGTCGCGGATCGGCTGGCCCGTGAACCCCTCCCCGGCCTCGGCCATGGCCTCGAAACGGGCCACGACC
>JAABUT010003316.1_pt1 | contig 14001 bp, 13 predicted proteins | sample 5559281 | NCBI WGS metagenome assembly JAABUT01 (sample SAMN10711880, study PRJNA513359) | rock metagenome | isolation source: Antarctica rocks | place: Antarctica: Victoria Land, Ricker Hills nord | collected 2016-01-04
TCAAAGCATCATATATGATGCTAAGTGATGCTGGTTTTGATGCAGCCGCTCAGGAGGATGTGATGCGGACGACGATCAATCTCGACGATGAACTGTTCGCCAGCGCGCAGGAATACAGCGGCCTGCAAGACAAGTCGGCTGTGGTGCGGGCGGCGTTGACGGCGCTTGTGCAGCGCGAGGCTGCCCGTCGGCTGGCCCGGATGAGTGGCAGCGCGCCCGAACTCGTCGCGGTGCCAAGACGGCGGCAAGACCCTGAGTGACTCTCGTAGACAGTTCGATATGGATCGACCATCTGCGCGGTCACGATCCTGTCATGGTGGGATTGCTTGAGGCTGGCAACGTCCTGACGCATGCGTTCGTGATCGGCGAGCTGGTGCTGGGCCGGTTGCCGCATCCCTCCATCCTGCACGAATTGAAAAAGCTGCCGCGAGCAACAGTCGCGGCAGATGACGAAGTGCTTGTGCTGATCGAACGGAACGCCCTTGCCGGATCGGGCATCGGCTATGTCGACGCGCATCTGCTGGCCGCCGCACGCCTTACCGCCGGCGTCCGGCTTTGGACGCGCGACAAGCGGTTGCGTGCCGTCGCCGAACGGCTGGACCTGTCAGCCAACCCGCTTCATTGACCGCTGCGCCCTTCGTCCACCGCATGGCACGCCACCGCCACCTCGCCCATGATCGTGTGCGCCGGTTTTTCCACCCGGCAACGCGCATTCGCCAGCGGGCAGCGCGGGTGGAACGGGCAGCCCGGCGGCGGGTCGATCGGGCTGGGCACCTCGCCGCCGACCGGGGTGCGCTGGGTGCCGACCATCTCCAGGTCCGGAATCGCGTCCAGCAGCAGCCGCGTGTAGGGGTGCAGCGGAGTTCGAAAGATCTCCTCGGCTGGCCCGATCTCGACGATGCGGCCGAGGTACATCACCCCCAGCCGGTCCGACATGTGGCGCACCACCGCCAGGTTGTGGCTGATGAACAGATAGGTCAGCCCGAGCCGCTGCTGCAGCTCGCGCATCAGGTTCAGAATCTGCGCCTGCACCGACACGTCCAACGCCGAGGTCGGCTCGTCACACACCAGAAACTCTGGCTCGCTGGACAGCGCGCGGGCGATGGAGATGCGCTGGCGCTGGCCGCCGGAGAACTCGTGCGGGAACTTCTCGCCGTCCGCCGCCGCCAGCCCGACCTGAGACAGCAGTTGGCCGACGCGGGCGGTGGTCTCGGCGCCCGCCTTCAGCAGCCCGAAGGCGCGGATCGGCTCGGCCACGATGTCGCGCACCCGCCAGCGCGGGTTGAGCGAGGCGTACGGGTCCTGGAAGATCATGTTCATCCGCCGTCGCAACCCGGCATCGGCGCGGGCGGTGGAAAGATCGCGGCCCTCGAACAGGATGTCGCCGGTGCTGGGCCGGTACAGCCCGACCGCCAGGCGCGCCATGGTGGACTTGCCGCAGCCGCTCTCACCCACCAGCGACAGCGTGGTGCCGCGGCGGATGGAGAACGACACGTCGTCCACCGCCCGCAGCACGCGCCGGCCCTCGCGCGCCAGGATGCGCTGCAGCCAGGGACGGGACACGTCGAAGTTCTGGCTGACGGCGGCCACTTCCAGCACGGGAACGTCAGACATTGGCAACGGCCCTGGCGTGCGCCGCATCGTACAGCCAGCAGGCCGCGCTTGTGGCGCCGGCCGGCAGCAGCACCGGCCGGTCCACCAAGCAGCGGTCGAACACCCGGGCGCAGCGTGGGTTGAAGGCGCAGCCCGAGGGTACGGCGTTCAGCCGCGGCATCGCGCCGTCGATCTGCGCCAGCCGGTCGACCCGGTGGGTCAGGCTGGGGATGCTGCCCATCAGCCCGACGGTGTAGGGATGGGACGGCGTGCGGATCACGTCGCGCACCGGGCCGATCTCGGCGATGCGGCCGGCATACATCACCGCCACCCGGTCGACCGTCTCCGCGATCACCCCCATGTCGTGCGTCACCAGCATCACGCTGGTGCCGTGGTCGCGCGTGACCTGTTTCAGCAATGCGATAATCTGCGCCTGGATCGACACGTCCAGCGCTGTGGTCGGCTCGTCGGCGATCACCAGCCGCGGCTCGGCGCACAGGGCCAGCGCGATCACCACGCGCTGGCGCATGCCGCCGGAGAATTCATGCGGGTAGGCGCCGATGCGCTGGCGGGCGGCCGGGATGCCGACATCCTCCAGCCACTTGACGGCGCGTTCGCGGGCGTCGCGGTCGGACAGCCGCATGTGGGTCTGCATCGTCTCGACCAGTTGGCGGCCGATGGAATACAGCGGGTTCAACGTGGTCAGCGGGTCCTGGAAGATGGCGCCGATCTGTTTGCCACGGATCGGCCGCATGTCGCCCTGCGAAAGGTTGTCGATGCGCCGACCGTCGAGGCGAACCTGGCCGCCGGTGATGCGCCCCGGCGGTTCCAGCAGCCCGATGATCGCCGCCCCGGTCAGCGACTTTCCCGCACCGCTCTCGCCGACCACGCCCAGCACCTCGCCCTGCGCGATGTCGAAGCTGACGCCGTCGATCGCGCGCAGAACGCCGCGGCGCAGCGGGAAATCCACGGTCAGGCCGTCCACCTCAAGCAGCGCCATCAGCGCAGCCTCGGGTTCAGCGCGTCGCGCAGCCAGTCGCCCAGCAGGTTGATCGACAGCACCATCAGCGCCAGGGTCAGGCCCGGGAAGATCGTCACCCACCACTCGCCGGAAAACAGAAAATCGTTGCCAATTCTTATCAGCGTCCCAAGCGACGGCTGCGTCGGCGGCAACCCGACGCCTAGGAATGACAAGGTGGCCTCCGCCAGCACCGCCTGCCCCAGGTTCAACGTCGCAATCACCAGCACCGGGCCGAGCACGTTGGGCAGGATGTGGCTGACGATGATGCGCGGCGACGAAATCCCGATCACCCGTGCCGCCATGACGTATTCGCGCGAACGCTCCACCAGGGTCGATCCGCGCACCGTGCGGGCGAACTGCGGCCAGGTGGCGATGCCGATGGCGAACACCAGCACGTAGATCTGCAGCTGGTCATGCAGCTCGCGTGGCAACGCCGCACGGGCGACGCCGTCCACCAGCAGGGCGATCAGGATGGCCGGAAAGGTCAGCTGCACGTCGGTGACGCGCATCAGAACGGCGTCGACGGCGCCCCCGACATAGCCCGCCACCAGCCCGACCGTCATGCCCACGGACAGCGACAGCACGATCGCCAGCAGCGCCACCGTCAGGCTGATGCGGGTGCCGTACATGATGCTGGACAGCACGTCGCGGCCCTGGTCGTCGGTGCCCAGCACATGGGCGGCGGTGCCGTCGGCTTCGAACACCGGCGGCTGAAAACTGTCCAGCAGGCTCAGGCTGGCAAGGTCGAACGGGTTGGACGGCGCCAGCCACGGCGCGAACACGGCCCCGGCCATTACCGCCAGCAGCACCAGGGCGGACACCATGGCGACCGGCGAGCGGCTGAAGCTGTAGGCGAAGTCGCTGTCCAGGAACCGCGCCAGCATCGTCAGTGGCTCCCGGCGCGCACGCGCAGCCGCGGATCGACGGCGTAGTACAGCAGGTCGACCACCAGGTTGATGGTGACGAACAGCACCGCGATCAGCTGCAGGTAGGCCGACATCACCGGGATGTCGGCCACCCCGATCGACTGCACCAGCAGCAGCCCCATCCCGGGCCACTGGAACACGGTTTCCGTCACGATGGAGAATGCCACCAGCCCGCCCAGCTGTAGGCCGACGATGGTGATCACCGGCACCAGCGTGTTCTTCAAGGCATGGCCGAAGTTGATCGCCCGCTGCGACAGGCCGCGGGCGCGGGCGAACTTCACGTAGTCGCTGCGCAGCACCTCCAGCATCTCGGACCGCACCAGCCGCACGATCAGGGTCATCTGGAACAACCCCAGCGTGAACGCCGGCAGCACAAGTGCCTTCAGCCCGCTTGGCGTCAGGAAGCCGGTGGTCCAGACACCGATGCGCACCACCTCGCCGCGCCCGAAGCTTGGCAGCCAGCCCAGCACCACGGCGAACAGCAGAATAAGCAGGATGCCGATCAGGAAGGTCGGCAGCGACACGCCCACCAGCGAGAACATCATGAAGGCGCGCGCGCTGAACGCGTTGCGGCGGATGCCGGTGTAGACGCCCATCGGCACACCGATCAGCAAGGCGAGGCCGGCGGCGGTCAGCGACAGCTCGATGGTGGCCGGCAAGCGCTCCAGGAACAGGGTGGCGATCGGGCGGTTCAGGCGGTAGCTGACGCCGAAGTTGCCGTGCAGCGCCGCCAGCAGGTATTTGAGATACTGGATGAAGAACGGCTGGTCCAGACCGAGCTGCGCGGTCAGGGCAGTCCTTTGTGCCTCGGTGAAATCCTGCCCGAGCATGCTCGTCACCGGGTCGCCCAGGAAGGCGAACATGGAGAACGAGATGAAGCCGACGACCAGCAGCACCGGGATTGCCTGCAGGAGGCGCATGATGATGAAAGCGAACATGCGTCCTTCATATGACGGGTTCGTTGCGCTGCAAAGCGGCGACGCCGTTAATTCGCCGGCGCCACCGCATCATCCTTGCGCCCAACCTTGTCATCGCGGCCCATCTTGTCATCGTGATCCACTTGGTCATCACGACCCGTCCACTCCGCCACCAGGTTGAAGCCGACGCCCAGCAGCACCGGGCCCACGAACACGCCCAGCAGCCCGAAGGCGATGGCGCCGCCAAGCACGCCCAGCAAGGTCAGCAGGAACGGCAGCTTGGCGCCGCGCGATATGAAGTACGGCCGGATGAAGGAGTCGGCACCGCTGATCACCACCGCGCCGTAGACCAGCAGCGCCACGCCCCACGCGGTCCGCCCGCTGGCCATCAGCCACAGCCCGGCCGGGATCCAGATGGTCGGCGCGCCGACCGGCAGCACCGACAGCCCGCCCGCCACCACACCCAGCAGCAGCGGCCGCGGCACGCCGGCCATCCACAGCCCAAAGATGGTCAGCATGCCCTGTACCACCGCCGTGCCCAGGATGCCGTAGACGACGCCGCGTACGGTGGCCCCGGTCACCGCGATCAGCCGGTCCGCCCGGACACCGGCGATGCGCCGCAGCAAGGTGCGCAGGCGCTCGGCCAGCAGGTCGCCGGACATGTACAGGAAGAAGGCGATGAGCAGCGCCAGCAGGAATTCCAGCACGCCGTTGGCCAGGCCGAGCAGCACGCGCAGCCCGACGCCGGCGGCGATGCCGAAATAGGGCCGGAAATACTCCACCATGATCGACAGGTCGGCGGCCCAGGTCGTCCACAGGCTGGCGGCGTTGGCGCCGACTACCGGCACGTCGTCCAGCCAGTCCGGCGGGCCCGGCAGCCCGGCGGCCAGCGCCTCCTGCAAGGTGCGCTCGATCTGCGCCACGTCGTTGGCGCCGCCCGGTGCCGCCAGCGCCAGCGGCAGCACCACCACCACCGCGGTGACGGCGACCATCAGCAGCGCGGTGCCGAAGCTGCCCAGCCGCAGCCGCAGCCGCGCCTGGCTGAACACCGGCCAGGTGGTGAAGGTCAGGATGCTGGCCCACAGGATGGCGGAGATGAAAGGATACAGCACCAGCGTGCAGCCGATCGCGATCCCGCCCAGCAGCAAAGCCATCATCAGCCGTTCCGCCGTCATCCACCTCCGCTCCCGACCGCTGCACCTCCGATATGGCAGGACGGTCCCATGAAGGAAAGCAATGCCTGGACGGTGCCGCGGCCTTGCGTGCGGGCGACGAAGGGAATGGTATCCGCATCCGGGGGGTGCCGATGGATGACCTGACCGACCTGACCGCAACCGCGGCCGTGGGGTTGCTGCGCACCGGCAAGGTGTCGCCGCTCGAACTGATCGAGGCTGCCGCCCTGCGCATCGCGGCGGTGGACGGCGCGGTGAACGCCATGCCGACCCTGTGCCTGGACCGGGCGCGCGCCCATGCGCGCGCGCTGATGGCCGGCCGCCGGCGGGAGGCTGCGGGCGAGCCGGGCTGGCTGGCCGGGCTGCCGGTGGCGATCAAGGACTTGGCGGACGTGGCCGGCGTGCGCACCACCTACGGCAGCCCGATCTACGCCGACCACGTTCCCGAACGCTCGCATCCGCTGGTGGAGCGCATCGAGCGGCGCGGCGGCATCGTCATCGGCAAGTCCAACACGCCAGAGTTCGGCGCCGGCGGCAACACCTTCAACGCCGTGTTCGGCGCCACCCGCAACCCGTGGAACACTGCGCTGACCTGCGGCGGCAGCACCGGCGGCGGCGCGGTGGCTCTGGCCACGGGCCAGGTCTGGCTGGCGCAAGGGTCCGATCACGGCGGGTCGCTGCGCGGGCCGGCGACGTTGTGCTCGGTGGTCGGCATCCGGCCGTCGCCCGGCCGGGTGACGCGCGGCACCAGCGCGAACCTGTTCTCCCCGTTGTCGGTGCAGGGGCCGATGGCGCGCAACATCCCCGACCTGGCGCTGTTCCTGGACACCATGGCCGGGCAGTGCCCGCACGACCCGCTGACCTTTGACTCTCCACCCCGGTCGTTCATCGACGCGCTGGCCGAGCCGCAGCGTCCGTTGCGCGTGGCTTGGACGCCGAATTTCGGCCGCCTGCCGGTGGAACGCGAAACCCGCGCCATCTGTGCCGCCGCCGTGCGCCGGCTCGAACAGGCCGGCTGCACCGTGGCCGAGGCGCATCCGGAGCTTGGCCCGGTCGAGGAGATGTTCCTGGTTCTGCGCTCGCAGCAGTTCGTCGTGGACCGCGAGCTGCAAATCCTGGAGCACCGCGACCTCATCAAGACCGACATCATCTGGAACACCGAACGCGGCCTGGCGCAGACCCCCGGCCAGCTCGCCTGGGCCGAGCGCGAGCGCGCCGCCCTGTTCCGCCGGTTCGCCGAATTCTTCCGGGACTGGGACGTGCTGGTGACGCCGGGTGCCGCCACACCGGCCTGGGACGTGAACCTGCGGGCGCGCGACAGCATCGACGGCGTCCGGCTGGACAACTACATCGCCGGCAGCGCGCTGACCTCGGCCATCACCCTCACGTCGTGCCCGGCGGTGGCCGTGCCGTGCGGATTCGACCGCTTCGGCCGGCCGGTCGGCTTGCAGATCGTCGCACCCGCGCGCCAGGAGGCGACGGCGCCGGCGGCGGCGGCGATGTTCGAACGCATCTCCGGACTGGACCTGCTGTTGCCGATCGCGCCGCGCGCGGGCAGCCTGCCGCCGGAGTGACAACAAGGCCCGAGCGAAAAAGGCCCAAATGAAAACGAGGATTGCCGCATGACGACCACGGACAAGGTGCTGGCACAGCTGGACGCGCATTTCCCGGCCGCCCAGGCGCGCTGGATGGACTGGCTGCGCATCCCCAGCGTGTCCGCCCAGCCGGCCCATGCCGCCGACTGCCGGGCGGCGGCCGAACACGCCCGCGCGGAGCTGGAGGCGCTCGGCTTCACCGCGACATTGCGCGAGACCGCCGGCCATCCCGCCGTCGTCGCGCATCATCCGGGGCCAGGTGGCGACGTCCCGCACCTGCTGTACTACGGCCATTACGACGTGCAGCCGCCCGACCCGCTGGAGCTGTGGGACACGCCGCCGTTCGAGCCGACCGAGCGCGACGGCCCCAACGGCCGTCGCGTCTATGCCCGTGGCGCCGTGGACGACAAGGGTCAGGTCAGCATGTGGCTGGCGGCGTTCCGTGCCTGGCACGAAGCCACCGGCGGCATGCCGTGCCGCATCACCGCGGTGATCGAGGGCGAGGAGGAGACCGGCAGCGTCAACTTCAAGCCTTTCGTCAAGGCCGCCCGCGACGAGCTGCGCGCCGATGTGTGCATCATCTCCGACACCGGCATGTGGGATGCCGACACCCCGGCGATCAGCGCCAGCCTGCGCGGCATGACCTACATGGAGGTCACCCTGAAGGCGGCTTCGCGCGACCTGCATTCCGGCATGTACGGCGGCTCGGCGCTGAATCCGATCAACGCGCTGACCCGGGCGCTGGGCGAGCTGCACGACGCAACCGGGAGGATCAACATTCCTGGATTCTACGACGGCGTGCGCGACATCGCCGCCGGCAAGGCCAACCAGTGGGCCAGCCTGGGCTTCGACGAGGCGAAATACCTGGACGACATCGGCCTGTCGGTGCCGGTCGGCGAGCAGGGCCTGCCGGCACTGGTGCGGATGTGGGCGCGGCCGACAGCCGATATCTGCGGCATCTGGGGCGGCTACAGCGGTCCCGGCACCAAAACGGTGATCGCCGCCCAGGCGTCGGCGAAGGTGTCGTTCCGGCTGGTGCCAGGCCAGGACCCGGACGCGGTGGCCGAAGGCTTCCGGCAGTTCATGCAGGCCCGCGTGCCGGCCGACGCCAAGCTGGAGTTCACCGTGTTCGGCGCCGGCGCCGGGCTGGAGATGTCGCTGGACAGCCCCTACATGCGCGCCGCCCAGGCGGCCCTGGCCGAGGAATACGGCCGCCCGGCGGTGATGATCGGCTGCGGCGGCTCGATCCCGGTGGTGGAGACGATCCAGGGCGAACTGGGCCTGGACTGCCTGCTGATCGGCTTCGGCCTGAACGGCGACAACGTGCACAGCCCGAACGAGAAGTTCGACGTGCGCTGCTTCCGCCAGGGCGCCCGCAGCCACGCGCGGCTGCTCGGCAAGCTGGGCAGCATGTAGGAAACCGGCCCGGATGCACCCGCCGCACGACCACGCAGCGGCTTCCGCCGCCGCGCACGAACTCGAGACGCTGACCCGGCGCCTGCGCGAACAGCTGGACCAGGACCCGTTCGGCAATCCGGTGATGTCCGTGGCGCTGGCGATCTCGCGCCGGCTTGATCGCGGCGAGACCGACATCGCCGGCATCGAGGGCATCGTGCGCTGGCTGCGCGACGCCGCCTTCGCCGATCGGGCCCGACGCATCGCCGGCTACGTCGGCGGCGTCGGGCCTGAAGACAGCCGATCGGCGATGGCCGCCCTCGCCGCCCGCCTGGTGCGCCCGGACCCGGACGACGGCGTGGTGGAGCTGGCCGCCTTCCGGACCGCGGTGGAGCGGCCGCGCTTCGCCTGCGTGTTCACCGCCCATCCGACCTTCTCGCTGCCCCGCCCGGTGAGCACGGCGCTGGCCGATCTCGCCAGCGGCGGCGCCGGCGCCGACTTCGCGTCCCATCGCCCGCAAGGCGTGACCCTGGAGGAGGAGTTCGACCAGGCGGTCGCGGCCATCCGACACGGCCGCGACGCGTCGGACCAGCTGGCCGAGGCGCTTCTGACGGCCGCCGAACGCGCCTGGCCCGAAGGCTGGGCGGAGATCGTGCCGCGCCCGGTGATCCTGGCATCCTGGGTCGGCTACGACACCGACGGACGCACCGACATCCATTGGTGGGACACGCTGCGGCTGCGGCTGCGCATGAAGCGGCTGCAGCTGGAGCGCGTGCAGGTCCAGATCGAGGCGCTGCCGGTTGCCGGCACGCTCGTCGACAATGCGATTGCCGCGGTCGACGCTCAGATTGCCGCTGTCCCGGCCAGCGCTGACCCCGACGCGGTGGCCGCCTTCGCCGCCGCGCTGGTCGGCCGGCGCGAGGCGGCGATGCTGACGACAAACGCGCTTGACGCCCTGCTGGCATCGGCCATCGCCGGCGCGGCACCAGCCGACCGGAAACGGCTGGCGGTGATCCGCGGCGGGCTGGCGGCGCACGGGCTGTCGCTGGCGCACACCCATTTCAGGCTGAACTCGGCGCAGCTGCACAACGCGGTGCGCCAGCGCCTGGGCCTGGCCGACCCGCCGCATGACCCCGCGCGCCGTCGCGTGCTGCTGACGGCGATCAACGCGGCGCTGGACGAGGTGACGCCGGTGCCGGTCGATTTCGGCGGCCTGCTTTCCGAGCAGGCCTCGGCGGCGCGGCTGATGATGACGGTGGCGCAGATCGTCAAGCACGTCGACGCCGCCGCGCCGGTTCGCTTCCTGATCGCCGAGACCGAAACCGGCTACTCGCTGCTTGCGGCGCTGTGGCTGGCACGGCTGTTCGGGATCGAGGAGCACATCGAGATCAGCCCGTTGTTCGAGACCGCGGAGGCCCTGGAGAACGGCGGGCGCATCGTCGAGGAAGCGTTGCGCAGCCCGCACTGGCAGGCCTATCTGCGCTGGACCGGCCGGATGGCGCTGCAGTTCGGCTACTCCGACTCGGGGCGCTACGTCGGCCAGCTGGCCGCCAGCTACCAGATCGAGCGGCTGCGGCTGAAGGTCGCCGAGGCGCTGATCCGGCACGGCCTGACCGACGTCGAGGTGCTGCTGTTCGACACCCACGGCGAAAGCGTCGGCCGCGGCGGCCATCCCGGCAGGCTGGCGGCGCGGCTGGAATATCTGTCCCCCGCCGCCAGCCGCCAGGCGTTCCGCGCCGCCGGCATCGCCGCGCGCGAGGAAAGCGCATTCCAGGGCGGCGACGGCTACCTGCTGTTCGGCACGCCGGCGCTGGCGTTGGCCACGGTCGCGCGCGTGGCCGAGCACGCCTTTCCGCCCGCCGCGCCGGCCGCCGACCCGGTCTACGACGCCCCCGACTTTTCCGCCGATTTCTTCGCCGCCAGCCGCGTGGCGATGCAGGAGCTGGTCGAGGACCCCGGCTACGCGGCGCTGCTGGGCGCCTTCGGCCCGGCGCTGCTGGACCGCACAGGATCGCGCCCGGCGGCCCGCCAGACCGACGGCGTCGCCGGGCCGGCGCGCATCCGCCACCCGCGTGAGCTGCGCGCGATCCCCAACAACGCGATCCTGCAGCAGCTCGGCTGGATGGCGAACACCCTGCAGGGCCTGGGCGGCGCTGCGGGCCGCCATCCGGAAGCCTTCACCGAGCTGTGCCGCACCAGCCGGCGCTTCGGCCTGGCGCTGGACCTGGCGTCGCATGCGCTGGCGCATTCGGATCTGGGCGTGTTGCGCGCCGTGGTGGCGACGCTGGACCCCGGAACCTGGCTGGACCGCGCGGCGCAAGCACGCATCCCTGGGCGTCGGGAGGCGCTGGTCAGCGTGGCCCGGGCGCTGGAGCGGCTGGACCTGTGGGCGCAGGCGCAGGCGATGTTCCGCCGCATCCAGGCCGACCACGTGGCGTTGCGCGCGGCCTGGCCGGACGCGCCGCGGATGGCGACGCGGGAGATGCTGCTGCATGCGCTGCGCCAGGCCGCCATCCACCGCATCTGGCTGCTGGCCGCCGCCATCCCGGACTTCTCGCCGCGCTACGGGGTGACGCGGCAGGATTTGGAGGCGCGCATCCTGCGGCTGGACGTGCCCGCGGCCCTTGAATTGCTTGCGGAAGTGTTTCCAAAGGCGCCCGACACCGCCGCCGCACGCGATTACGGCGAACCGCAGGCGCCGCCGGGCACCACCGCCTACGCGCGCGAGCACACCCAGCTGTTCGAGCCGATGGCGCAGCTTTTTGCCGTGGTGCGCGAGATTTCCGCGGCGCTGACGCATGAGATTGGTGCTTTCGGCTGAGGCCTCACACGGCGTGCGGACGGCATGGTTTTGGGATTAGGATCGCTGAAGACCGGAGGACGCCATGCCTGACCTGCGCCGCGCCCACAACCTGCGCCGAGCCATAACCGACACCCTGCCCGACGACGGTTTCGCCGGCGCCCTGGCCGGGCGGGTGTGGCGCCCGGACGTGGACGGCCCGTCGGTGGTGGCGATCCGCGAGGACGGCGCCTTCGACATCACCGCGGAGTTCCCGACCATGCAGGCGCTGTGCGAGCAGGCCGACCCGGCGGGCGCGTCGCGGGCCGCCGGCGGCGTGAACCTGGGGCCGATCGACGCCATCATCGCCAACACGCCGGTGGACGACCGCGATGCGTCGCAGCCCTGGCTGCTGGCGCCGATCGACCTGCAGGCGATCAAGGCGGCCGGCGTCACCTTCGCGGTGTCGATGCTGGAACGGGTCATCGAGGAGCGCGCCCGCGGCGACCTGGCCGCCGCCGCGTCGCTGCGGGCCGAGGTGACCGCGCTGATCGGCGACGACCTGGCGCGGCTGAAGCCGGGGTCGGAGCAGGCGGTGGCGCTGAAGCGGATGCTGATCGAGCGCGGCGCGTGGAGCCAGTACCTTGAAGTCGGCATCGGGCCGGACGCCGAGATCTTCACCAAGGCGCAGCCGATGGCCGCCATCGGGACCGGCATGGACGCCGGCGTGCATCCCGGCTCGTCATGGAACAACCCGGAGCCGGAGGTTGTGCTGGTGATCGACAGCGCCGGGCGCATCGTCGGCGCCACCCTGGGCAACGACGTGAACCTGCGCGACGTCGAGGGGCGTTCGGCCCTGCTGCTCGGCAAGGCCAAGGACAACAACGCGGCGGCGTCGCTGGGGCCGTTCATCCGGTTCTTCGACGCCGGGTTCTCGCTGGACGACGTGCGCGCCACGGTGGTGCGGCTGATCGTCGAGGGTGAGGACAACTTCCGCATGGAGGGAGCGTCGTCGATGTCGCAGATCAGCCGCGATCCGGCCGACCTGGCCGGGCAGATGCTGAACGCGCACCACCATTTTCCTGACGGGGCGGTGCTGTATTGCGGCACCATGTTCGCGCCCACCGACGACCGCGGCGCGCCCGGCCGCGGCTTCACCCACCGGACCGGCGACATCGTGACCATCGCGGCCCCTCGACTGGGCCGGCTGGTCAACCGCATCCGCCCGACTGACCAGTGCGCGCCCTGGGTGTTCGGCATCGCGGCGCTGATGCGCAACCTGGCCGTGCGCGGCGTGCTGTGATCGCGCTGCCGGTGCTTCTAGCCTTCGTGGCGACCGTGGTGATCCTGATTGCCATCCCGGGACCGAACGTGGCGCTGATCGCCGCCAACAGCGTCGCCCATGGCACCCGCTACGGCCTGCTGACGGCGGCCGGCACAGCGACCGCGACGATGGTGCATCTGTGCCTGGTGGTGCTGGGCATGGCCGGGCTGCTGGCTGTGCTGGCGGACTGGTTCGAGTGGATACGTTGGGCCGGCGTCGCCTATCTGCTGTGGATCGGCATCGCCCAGTGGCAGGCGCTTGCGGTCGACCTGACGCAGGCCGGGCCGCAGCCCCGCTCGCTGCGGCGCATCTACGGGCGGGGGTTCCTGGTGGGGCTGACCAACCCGAAATCGCTGCTGTTCTACGGCGCGTTCTTTCCGCAGTTCCTTACCGCTGATGGCGACCTGCGGTCGCAGTTGGTGGTGCTGTCGATCACCTTCCTGGTGGTGGGGACCACGCTGGACAGCGGCTGGGCGTTGCTGGCCGGACGGCTGCGCGGCGTGCTGGCGACGCGCGGACGGCTGCGCAACCGGCTGTCGGGCGGATTGCTGGTGGCGACCGGAGTCGGACTAGCGCTGGCGCGGCGGAGCTGATCCAGTTGGTCTGCTGCCGGATCGTCGCTTTGGGGGTATGCAGGTCTCGCGGCAGACGCATGATTGCGCCATGCCAGACACACCGATCCAGATCGCCCGCCTTCGCCTGCAGGACCGTGCCGCGTGGGAGGCGCTGTTCCGCGGTTACATGACGTTCTACGAGCGCGATCCCGGGCCGGAGATGTATGACAGCGCATGGATCGGGTTCATGCAGGACACGCGCATGCACGCGCTGGGTGCGTTCGTGGACGGTCGGTTGGGTCGGTTGGTGGGGATCACGCATTTCCTGGTGCATGCGAACACCTCGTCGGCGGATGTCTGCTACCTGCAGGACTTGTTCACCGACGCGACTTTGCGTGGGCGCGGGGTGGCGCGGACGCTGATTGCGGCGGTGACGGAGTGGGCGCAGGCGGAGGGGTGCGCGCGGGTGTACTGGATGACGCATGGGACGAATGCGACGGCGCGGCTGCTGTACGATAAGGTGGCGGTAAACCGCGGGTTCATTCGGTATGATATCGCCTTTGAGTAAACGTTCCGGTGACGGGCAGGCGCAAAGCACCGCGGCTGTAAATGTTACGATAGTTTTATGGTAGCGTCCGTCAACGTGGTGGAAATTCTGGTGTGAACGGAGGTGGCCATTGGTCAGGCGGCCGTGGTGGTGATTTGGCTTGGCATGGCGTCGATCG
>JAABUT010003317.1_pt1 | contig 13992 bp, 15 predicted proteins | sample 5559281 | NCBI WGS metagenome assembly JAABUT01 (sample SAMN10711880, study PRJNA513359) | rock metagenome | isolation source: Antarctica rocks | place: Antarctica: Victoria Land, Ricker Hills nord | collected 2016-01-04
CGGCGTTCTCGATGTCGGTGCGCAACGACGGCCAGGACGTCAATTGCACGCCGTCGACCGCATCGGCCTCGACGAGCAGCCACGGCCCGTGACAGATGGCGGCGATCGGCTTGTCGTTGTCGACGAAGTGCTGCACGAACTCGACCGCCTCGGGAATCATCCGGAGCTTGTCCGGGCTGGTGGTGCCACCCGGCAACACCAGTGCATCGAAGATGGCCGCATCGACCGAGAGGTCGAAGTCGACCGCGACCCTCGCGCCGGGGTTCACGTCCTGGTTCATCGCCTGGATGGTGCCGGTCTTGGGCGACACCACCTTGACGTCGGCCCGGGCGGCACGGAGCGCCTTGATGGGTTCGAGGATCTCGACCTGCTCGACGCCATCGGTCGCGAGGATGGCGACCTGAAGACCTTCAAGATCGGTGAACATTGCGGAGTCTCGCGATTGGAGCCGGGCCGGACCTGCCGGGCGATAGCGAACGCACGGAGCCGGCTCCGCGATCCGGGGCCGACACGAATGCCGGCACCTGCCGGACGCGTCAGCCCTGCTCGACCTCCACCTGGTCGGTGTAGAAGGCGAGATGGCCCGCGATGCCCACCGCGCCTGGCAGCGGAGCCTCGTAACTCCACACGGCGTTCTGGGCCTCGCGTCCCCCGGCCTGCAGGGTGAAATAGCTGGCGTCCCCCTTGAACGGACAATGGGTCCGGCGCGGCGTCGGCGCGAAGGCCGTCATGACGGCGTCCTCGCGCGGCACGTAGAGCACGGGGCGCATCGAACCTTCGGCGAGGTCGAGGGCCCGGATGGTGTCGACCACCACCTGGCCGGCGAAACGCACCCGGACGCGGCCGGCATGGGGCTCGATGGTGATGACGTGGGGGCTATCGGTCGTCACGGTCTATCTCCGGGTGGTCGGTCGGCGGCGCGGCGCGGCGCGATCCCGATATACCGCGCCGGCGCCGGAAAGGGAGGGCCGCGGCACGGGTCGATAGGATCGCGGCTCGCCTGGGCGGCGTTCGGTGCCGGTCACGCACGGGACAGCCGAACGCTTCCGATCCCCGGGATTTCAGCTAGGATGAGCCTGCCGGCAAGCGCCCTGACGGAGACGAAGCATGGGCGAGACCCTTTATGCGACGGATTTCTACACCTGGACGCAGGAGCAGGCGGCCCATCTGCGATCGGGGCGGCTCTCCTGCGCCGACATCGGCAACATCGCCGAGGAGATCGAGACCCTGGGACGCTCCGAAGCTTCCGCGCTGAGGTCGGCCTATCGGCTGATCGCGATGCATCTCTTGAAGACGATGGTTCAACCCGACAAGGCGACCCCGAGCCCAGCCGTCACGATCGGTCGGGAGCGCTTGAACATCGAACAGATCCTCGACGAGAATCCTGGGCTAAAACCGAGACGAAGCGAGCTCTTCCTCAAGGCCTATGGCGCGGCGCGGCGCGAGGCCGCCTTGGAAACCGGGCTGCCGCTCGGCCGCTTCCCGGCCTCGCCGCCGTTCACGATCGACGAGGTCGAGTCGGACGGCTCCGTGCCGGACCAAGCCGGCGCTTGAGCGCCGGCTCCGGCCAAAGGACTGGCCCGCCGTCGCATGGCCTTCTACAAAGACAGTGAAGCGGTAGAGCCCGCCAGCGGGATCGGCCAGGGAGGCGGGGACGTGGCGGGACTTTACTTCGACGACCTCGCGGTCGGGCAGGTGTTCCGGCACGCGATTCGGCGCACCGTCACGGAAAGCGACAATGTCTGGTTCAGCGCCCTGACCCACAATCCGGCGCGGCTCCATCTCGACGAGGACTATTGCCGGACCGAGACGGAATTCGGCCAGCGCATCGTCAACAGCGTCTTCACGCTCGGGCTGATGGTGGGCATCTCGGTCGGCGACACGACGCTCGGGACCGCGGTCGCCAACCTCGGCTGGGACGAGGTCCGCTTCCCGAAACCGGTGTTCCACGGCGACACGCTGCGGATCGAGACCGAGGTGGCCGAACTGCGCGAATCCAAATCGCGTCCGAACGCCGGCATCGTCACCTTCCTGCATCGCGCCTACAATCAGCGCGACGAACTCGTGGCCCATTGCAGGCGCTCGGGGTTGCAGCTCAAGCGCCCGGCGGCGCCGTGACGTCGCGCTCCTTCCTGTTCGTTCCGGGCGACAGCGAGCGCAAGCTCGCCAAGGGGGTCGGCAGCGGCGCCGACGCGCTCATCCTCGACCTCGAAGATTCCGTGGCTCCCGCCCGCAAGACGGCCGCGCGCGGCACCGTGGCCGAGCAGCTCCGGTCGCGGGCCGCTGGCGGGCCGGAGCGCTGGGTGCGGGTCAATCCGCTCGACGAGGGCGGCGTGGCGGATCTGGCGGCCGTGGTGGGTCCGGGCCTCGACGGCGTGGTGCTGCCCAAGATCGACGGGGCCGGCGACGTGGTCCGGCTCGGGCACTACCTCGACGCGCTCGAATGCCGGGCCGGGATGGCGTCGGGCAGCGTGCGGATCCTGCCGATCGCGACCGAAACGCCGCGCGCCCCCTTCGGGCTCGCGGGCTTCGCCGAGCGTGTGCTGCCCCGGCTCTATGGACTGACCTGGGGACCCGAGGACCTCGGGACCGCGCTCGGGGCCAGCACCAACCGCGACGAGACGGGGGAGTTCGCCTTCACGTACCGCATGGTGCGCTCGCTCTGCCTCATGGCGGCCCGGGCGGCCGGGGTCGAGCCGGTCGACACCATCCATGCCGACTTCCGCGATCCCGAGGGCCTCGCCCGGACCTCGGCGGCGGCGGCCCGCGAAGGCTTCACGGGGCGGCTCGCCATCCATCCCGACCAGGTCCCCATCATCAACCGGGCCTTCTCGCCCTCCGCCGCCGAGGTCGAGCAGGCTCGGCGCGTGCTCGCAGCCTTCGCGGTCGCCCCCGAGGCCGGCGTGGTCGGACTCGACGGCAAGATGCTCGACATCCCGCACCGGAAACAGGCCGAGCGGGTGCTGGCGCGGCAGGCCGCCCACGCGGGTGGGTGCTGACCGGACCGGACAGTTCGTACCGTCGATCTTCGCCACCTCATGGCAGCCTCCGAAGGCCGCGACAACACGGCCATGTCGCGGGCGGACCCGGGTCGGGCATAAGGGCCGCATGATCCAGCCCTCCCGCATCAAGACCCTCAAGGACGCGCCCGAGAACGAGCGGGGCTCCTACGTGCTCTACTGGATGGGGCTGTCGCAGCGCGCCGTGTTCAACCCGGCGCTCGAACATGCGGTCGACGAGGCCAATGCGCGCGGGCTGCCGGTCCTGGTCTGCTACGGCATCGCCGAGGGCTTCCCCGAGGTCAATGCCCGCCACTGGACCTTCCTGCTCGAAGGCATGGCCGAGATCGGGCCGGCGCTGGAGCGGCGCGGCATCGCTTTCGTGGCCCGCCGGGCGCCGCCGGTCGAGACGGCCCTGCGCTATGCCGCCGATGCGGCGCTGGTCGTCTGCGACCGCAACTACCTGAAGCCGATCAAGCGGTTCTACGAGGATTTCGTAGCCCGGGCGCCGTGCCGCGTCGTGCAGGTCGAGGGCGACGTCGTGGTGCCGGTCGAGACCGCCTCATCGAAGCACGAGTTCGCGGCCCGCACGCTCAGGCCCAAGATCCACCGCCTCTGGGAAAACTATCTGCAACCCTTGGAGGCCCGTGCGGTCGCGCATCCGGCCCGTGACCTCCCGCGCGATTCGACCCTCGACCTGTCCGACATCCCGCGCCTCGTCTCCACCCTGAAGGCCGACCAGAGCGTGCGGGCCGTGCGGCGCTTCACGGGCGGCCATGCCGAGGCCGACAGGCGGGTGAAGCACTACCTCGGCGGCCCTTTCGGCCACTACGCGTCGGTCCGGGGCAGGCCCGAGGCCGGGGCGGCCTCGCACATGAGCCCCTACCTGCACTTCGGCCAGATCTCGCCGGTCGCGATCGCGCTCGCGGTGCGGGCCTCGCCCGAGGGCGACGTCGACGACAAGGCGGCTTATCTCGAAGAACTCGTGGTGCGGCGGGAGCTCGCCATGAACCACATCCATTACGAGCCGCGCTACGACGACCTCGCGGCCGTGCCGGACTGGGCCCGCAAGACGCTCGACGCTCATCGCACCGACCCCCATCCCCATCTCTACGACCGGGAGCAGCTGGAACAGGGGCTGACGCACGACCGCTACTGGAACGCCGCCATGACGGAGATGCGCGAGACCGGCTACATGCACAACCACATGCGCATGTACTGGGGCAAGAAGATCATCCAGTGGTCGGCCTCGCCCGAGGCCGCCTGGGACCATGTGCTGCGCCTCAACAACAAGTATTTCCTCGACGGGCGCGACGCGAACTCCTTCACCAACGTCGGCTGGCTGTTCGGCCTGCACGACCGCCCGTGGGGCCCGCAGCCGGTGTTCGGCACCGTGCGGTCGATGAGCGAGGCGAGTCTCAAGAAGTTCGACGCGGACGGCTACGTGCGCGAGGTCGAACGCCTGGCCGCGGCGGAGCGCTGACCGGCGCTTCGCGGCCGTCGCCGGATGAGAAGCGCGGGGGGCCGCGACCCTCCCGGCGCTCCCTGCGTGCGTCGCCCGCGGGCGTCAGGACGCCAGCGCGATGCCCTGGCCGGACGGGGCCCGGATCTCGAGATCGACTTCCAGGGTCGAGAGCGTCTCGCCCGTGGCCATCTTGACCCTGACCTTGTCGCGGTCGATGGCGCAATGCTTGGCGATGACGGCCAGGATCTCCTCGCGCAGGATGGCGACGAGGTCGGAGCGGCCGACCAGCGAGCGCTCGTGCGCGAGCAGGATCTGCAGCCTTTCGCGCGCGACCGGCGCGGAGTCGCGGACGCCGAGAAATTTCAGCAGTTTCATGCGGCCTTCCTTCCAAACAGCATGCCCATGATCCCCTTCTTGTCGCGCGGGATCGTGACGTCGAGGGCTTCGCCCCTGAGGCGCCGCGCGGCTTCGAGATAGGCCTTGGCCGGGGCACTCAGCGGGTTGTTGAGGGTCACGGGAGCGCCGACGTTGGAGGCCCGCAACACGTCCTGGCTTTCGGGGATGATGCCGAGCAGCGGGATCGACAGGATCTCGAGCACGTCCTCGGTCTTCAGCATGTCGCCCCGCTGCGCCCGGGCATGGTCGTAGCGGGTGAGGAGCAGCAGCTTCTCCATCCATTCGCCGCGTTCCGCCTTCTCGGTCTTGGAATCGAGCAGGCCGATGATGCGGTCGCTGTCGCGCACCGACGACACTTCCGGATTGGTCACGATGATGGCGAGGTCGGCGTAGCGCATGGCGAGTTGGGCGCCGCGCTCGATCCCGGCCGGACTGTCGCAGATCACCCAGTCGAAACGCTGGCGCAGCTCTTGGATGACCCGGAAGACGCCCTCCTCGGTCAGCGCGTCCTTGTCGCGCGTCTGCGACGCCGGCAGGAGGTAGAGCGTCTCGATGCGCTTGTCGCGGATCAACGCCTGGCTGAGGTTGGCGTGACCCTGGATGACGTTGACGAGGTCGTAGACCACGCGCCGCTCGGCCCCGAGGATCAGGTCGAGGTTGCGTAGGCCGACGTCGAAATCGACCACCACCACGTTCTGCCCGCCCTGCGCCAGGGCGGCCCCGATCGCGGCCGTCGAGGTCGTCTTGCCGACCCCTCCCTTGCCCGATGTCACCACGACGACCTGCGACATGCCCATCACTCCTTCGTAATTCATGATCACCCCAGGCCCGCGATGACGAGCGTGTCGCCGTCGGTCCAGGCCTGGATGGCCCGGCCGCGCAGCTTCGCGTCCATCTCGTCAGCCGTCTTGTAGATGCCGTCGATCGACAGGAGCTCCGCATGGAGCTTCGAGCAGAAAATGCGCCCGTCCTTGTGGGCGAAGCCCGCCATGGCGCGGCCCCGCAGCGTGCCGTAGATGTGGATCGAACCGCCCGCCATCACCTCGGCGCCCGACGCCACCGAACCCAGGATGGTGACGTCGCCTTCCGCGAAGGTGACCGACTGGCCCGACCGTACCGGCTTCTCGACGATGAGGGACGGGATGGACCTGGCCGGCTGCACGATGGCGGCCGCGGCCGCCAATGCGCCGGCGTCGGCCGCCGGAGCATCGGGGGCCATCGCATCGGGCACGGGAGGCGCCGAGGCCGGCCGGCCGTCGGTCACGACCGGCGGCAGCTTGCCGGCATCCTGGCCCAGCGCCAGCGGGTCGGCGCCCTCGATCGCCATGACGCGGATGTTGCGGCCCTGCAGCTTGTCCATGAGGCCGATGAACTGCCCGCTCTCGCCCGACATGGCCGAGAGGTCGGCCACCACGGGGCGGCTCGTGAAATAGCCCGGCGAGCGCCCGAGCAGGTCGTCGAGCCCGACCAGCCAGGCATCGATGGGCGGCTCGGGCCGCAGCACCAGCGCCATCAGCGAGCGTCCGCGGAACCGGACCGGAATGGAAGTTGCGAGATCCGTCATGCCGCTTAACGTTCCTTTAATGGAGCGATGTGACGACAAGACGGTTAAGAACGGGTTAATGATGGTTAACAAAGATGGGGGATTGCGGGGCGGGAAGGCCCGAGAGCTTTGCGCGATAGGGTGGGCCGGTTCCGGGTGGATTGTGGAGCGGGCTGCGCCGGCCTCCGAGCATGACGGGTCACCCTTCGCGGGAGCTCGGGTTGCCGCGTGTCTTGGCTACTTGTGACCCTGGCAACGCTGCATCTCGGCGCGTCATCGAGAACAATGGTGGCGTCCAATCACGAAGCCGACAGGGGTAAGCTGTTGTACCGGTTCGACACTGCAAGGCCGATCCACACCTGACCAACCTCGTGGGCTCGAATACGCAATGCCCTGAGGTCCATCTGGTGCGGTAGGCGTTGGCTCAGGTGGCGGCGCTTTTCGGAATCAGGGAGAAGCGCGGTATTATGGCGCAACCGCCACAAGCCTTCTAGCCGGTCAACCCCCATTTCGGGGGCATGACCGACCTCACCCTGAACGCCAACAAATACGCCCTCGCGGCGATCCGTGAACGCCGTGCCGAGCTATCGGGGGAGATCACCTCGCTCGAAAGCCGCTTGCGCCATCTCCGGTGCTCCCTGGTCCATGTGGACGCCACCTTGCGGCTGTTCGCACCCAATGCGGACCCGGAGGAGATCCGGGCAAAGAAGCCTTATCGCCGGACCAAGCTGTTCGGGGCCGGCAAGCTGAACCGGCTCATCCTCGGGGCACTCAGGCGCGGCGAACAGCCGATGACGACGGCCGAAGTGGTGGACTTGATCGTTGCCGATCTGGGCTATGGGGAAGAGCCAAGGCCGGGATGCGGAACCGCGTGCGGGCGAACCTGCAGTACCTCAGCCGCGTGCGGGCAGCGTCGTAAAGACGGGAGAGCGGGCGGGTGCGACGTGGGGGCTCGCGTAAGGGGTTGGATCCAACGAATCAAATGAACCTAATCCCGACAACTGGCGTTCATCAACGTCAAGGGGCTAGAGATCTGGAAATGATCGCTCTACTACGTGCTAAGATTGCAAATTGGTTGGGTCTCAACAGTCGGCCAACCATTGAGCACTCGACAAAGATAGTTAATGAAACCGCTCGGGAGCGCGAGAGACTGTCGCACATCGTTAAGGATACCAATAACCTCGTCGAAGAGTCCCGCAGAGCGCTTGCCACTAGGCCGTTCTGAACAAGTATGATGTAGGGCCGCAGCCCCGGCGCACTGCAAACGCCAGGACTGCGGAGCGGGGCGGGACCGCCCTACTAGCGGCAGTGAATCATGGTCGCTGGTAGGGCGCAACGCCATCCGGCGTCGTGAGTGTGGGAGGGATACTGGCAGAGGGCAGCGGCTTGAAGCCCCTGTTACAATCCGTGATCTACCAACGTCCAGCCGACGGCTACATCAACGCGACGGCCATGTGCCAAGCCGCCAGCAAACAATGGGGGCACTACAACGAAGCCCGTGCAACCAGGGAGTTTGTTGCTGAACTGGCGAGCGATATCCGCATACCGATATCGGAGCTTATTCAATCGGTTAGGGGTGGTTTGGCTGAAAACCAGGGCACATGGGTTCAATAACCCCGACGCAACTGGGACCTGAGCAGTTACGCGTCAACAGGATAAATGTAAACATTCCGCCTATCGAGCCAAGTAGGTTGATCCTTGAAGAAATGCTCGGCGGTGTGGGCAGCAATGCTGATTGACCGGCCCGCAGTCATAGCCCGGACGGATCCAATCCCCACATCAAAAGCTAGTACAAGCGCCCCCAAGAGCGCGCGCGTAAACACGCCGGTCCCCGCCCTCACGACACACCTCCAAAGCGAGGATGTGGGAACGGGACAACCGCAGAGCTTGTGGCGGTTGCGCCATAATACCGCAGAAGCGTGGCAGCTCGATCAGCGGCACGGGGCGGTGCCTGTAGGGATCGAGCGCGATCTTCATGGGACGGACTTCCTGTCTATGTCGGCGAGCGCCTGCGCGTCGCGTCGGTCGAAGTTCCGCGGCAGCGCCAGCTTCAAGGTCGTGAGCGACGCCTTGACGCCCGTGAGCGGCTCCAGGCCCATGTCCTCCATCTCGAGGCTGACCGGGCCATCGTAGCCGGCCAAGCGGGCGACGGCGAAAAACTCCTTCCACCATTGCACGTCGTGGCCGTGGCCGAGCGCCACGTAGTTCCAGGCGCGTTTGGCGATCTCGTCCATGCGGTATGTGTCGATCAGGCCGTTGTTGTCGGCCATCACGCGTTCCCGGCGCACATCCTTGGCGTGCAAGTAGTGGATGGCGTCGCCGAGCAAGCGCACCGCCGCGATGGGGTCGCCGCCCATCCACATGTGGGGCGCCTTCGACCAGTTGCCGCAGCCGAGTTCGACCGCTTCGAACCCCAGGCCCGAGACCGTGTCGAGCATCTGTTCCAGCGGCATGTCGCCGAGGATATCGGTCACGAGGCTCATCGTCATCATGCGGCGGCTGCGCTTTCTTCGGGAAGATGAAGCGCGCGGCGGACTCGCCGCCGCGCTTGCCGTTCACTTCATGTATTTCGCGACGTTGTCGGGGCCAGCCAGCCGAGCCGGCGCGAGCCGTCCAGCAGATCCTGTTGCCTGTCGACGTTTGCACGCCCGAGAGCATTTGAATAGGCGCTGTCAACGGCCCCTTTCTGCCGACACCGCGTCGCCACGAGCGAGGTGCGATCGTCCTCGGATGGCATGCCTGCCTCCTCGCCCATCGGACAGCATAACGAGACCCTCGTCACGCCAGATTCCCCACCGCCGCGATCAATCTCGCGATGTCCTGGTCGCGCGACAGGCGGTGGTCGCCGTCCTTGACGAGCGTGATGCTGACGGGGTCGGCCGCGAGATGTTCGACGAGCAGCATGGCGTGCTGCCAGGGCACGTCGGGGTCCTGCATGCCCTGCAGGATATGGACCGGGCCGTGAGCCCGCACGACGCCGCCGAGCAGGAGGTGCCGGCGCCCGTCCTCGATCAGCGCCCGGGTGATCGGATAGGGTCCGGACCCGTAGGGGCTGGGCCGCATCCAGCGCCCGGTCTCGTCGATCTCGCGCCGGACTTCCGCGCCGAAGTTCGCCCACATCAGCGCCTCCGTGAAATCCACCGCCGGGGCGATCAGCACGAGGCCGGCGATGCGCTCGGCTTGGCCCGCCGCGGCCAGGCCGCGCGCCGCCAGCAACGCGATCCAGGCCCCCATGGACGATCCGACCAGGATCTGCGGCCCGCGGCTCGCGGCCCGGATGGCGCCGAGCGCGTCGGCGAGCCAGAGCCCGATCGTGCCGTCCTCGAAGCGCCCCTCCGACGCCCCATGGCCCGAATAGTCGAAACGCAGCATGGCGCGGCCCTGGGCCTCGGCCCAGGCGTCGAGCGCCACGGCCTTGCTCGAGGCGAGGTCGGACTTGAAGCCGCCGAGCCACACCAATCCGGGACGCGCCTCTCCGTCGGCGGCGGCCCGCTCCCGCGCCTCGACGGGGGGCCTGGCCACGACGGCGAGCCGGCGCTCGCCATGCTGGTCCCGGAGCTGAAGCATTGTGGGCCGACCATCGTGTGGCATAATCGAGGCATCTCCTCCTGAGGGCCGATCCATGCCGAACAGACACTGCAGCGCCTGATGCCGCAAGTCTTCGCCTCGCCCTCGGCCGCACCACCGCGATCGCTCGTCGGCCAGACCGTGCTGCAGATCATCCCGTCGCTCGACGCGGGCGGCGCCGAACGCACCACGATCGACATCGCGGGCGCGCTCGTGGACGCGGGCGGGCGGGCCCTCGTGGCGAGCGCGGGCGGCCGCCTCGTCAGCGAGCTGCAGGCGCGCGGCGCCATCTGGATCCCGTTCCCGGCCGATACCAGGAACCCCGTCGCCATGGCCTGGAACGTCGCCCGCCTGGCCCGGCTCATCCGCCTGGAGCGGCCGGCGCTGGTCCACGCGCGCTCCCGCGCCCCCGCCTGGACGGCCCTCGGCGCCACACGGCTCACCGGCACGCCTTTCGTGACCACGTTCCACGGCAGCTACGGCGGCACGAACGCGCTGAAGCTGCGCTACAATTCCGTGATGGCGCGGGGCGACGTGGTGATCGCCAACTCGGACTATACGGGCGGCCTCGTCGCTTCGCTCTATCCCTGGGCAGCGCCGCAGATCGAGGTGGTGCACCGCGGCACCGACCTCAAAGCCTTCTCGCCCGGCGCGGTCGGCCCTGGGCGGGTCGAGAAGCTGCGGGCCGATTGGGGCGTCGAGGCCGACGAGCGCGTGGTGCTGCTGGCGGCCCGGCTGACGGGCTGGAAGGGCCATCGCGTGCTGATCGAGGCGGCCGCCATCCTGAACCGCCAGGGCCTCGACGGCACGGTGTTCATCCTGGCGGGCGACCCGCAGAAGCGCCGGCGTTACGTGGCCGAGATCGACGGGGCAATCGCGGCGGCGGGGCTCGCGGGAATCGTCCGCCGGGTCGGGCACTGCGCCGACATGCCGGCCGCCTTGCGGGCCGCCAGCGTCGTGGCGGTGCCCTCGACCAAGCCCGAAGCCTTCGGCCGCTCGGCCGTGGAGGCGCAGGCCATGGGGACGCCCGTGGTGGTGACGGACCTCGGCGCCGTCCCCGAAACCGTGCTGACGAGCCCCCGCGTGCCGGCCGAGGCCCGCACGGGCTGGTGCGTGCCGCCCGACGACGCCCCGGCGCTGGCCGAGGCGCTCGGCCAGGCGCTGGCGCTCGGCGCCAGTGCGCGCGACGCCCTGGGGCAGCGCGCCCGGACCCATGTCGCGGGCACTTTCTCGCTCGAACGGATGCAAGGCGCCACGCTCGACATCTACAGGGCCGTGATGGCCGGCCGGCGCCGCATCGTCGCGCCCGCGGCCCCGCGGCCGGCCGGCGCGGACGTGACACCGTGAGGACGGCACCGCTGTTGCGGCGCCAGGCTCGGCGGCCGTCGGCGATGAAAGCGGCAGGGGTCCCCGCCCGACTTCAACGGGCCGGTTCGCCGCCCTTGATGGTCCCCGGCGCGCCGTAGTGGTCGGCCAGGTCCTCGCCCGACAGGCTGTAGGAATAATTGCTGTTGGAGAAGGGCAGCATGGAGGCGTTCCAGGCCTGCCACTGCGTCACGAGCCGCGCATAGATGTCCCGGTCGCGCTCCTTGAGATTGGCCCGCTCCAGCGGATCGGCCACGACGTCGAACAGGAAGCTGTTGCCCATGATGGCGAGGTATTTCCAGTTGCCGTCGCGCACCGCACGCTGGTCCTTGTTGAGGTAGCGCCAATAGAGCGTGCGCGGCACGTCCTGCACGCCGGGCGCGAGGTGGTCGAGAAGGTCGATGCCGTCGCTCGGATAGGCGGGATCGGGGCCGGTGCCGGCCGCCGCCGCGAGGGTCGGCAGCCAGTCCATCGAGATCATGACCTGGTGGCTCGCGGAGCCCGGCGCGACCCGCCGCGGCCAGCGCAGGATCGCCGGGATCCGCAAGCCACCTTCCAGCAGGTCGGTCTTCTTGCCCGTGAAGGGCCAGGTGTCGGCGAAACGCTCCCCGCCGTTGTCGCTGGTGAAGATCACGATCGTGTCGTCGGCGACCCCGGCCCGGTCGAGCGCGTCGAGCACGCGGCCGACCTGCATGTCCATGCGGGTCACCATGGCCGCATAGGTGTTCTGGTCGCCGCCGTCGAAGTCGCCGAGCGCTTCGGGGTCGTGCTTGGCGGCGAGGCGCGCCGACTCGGCCTCCCCCTCCGGTCCCGCCGCCTCCCAGGGCCAATGCGGCGCCGTGAAATGCAGGCTGAGCAGGAATGGGTCCGGCCGCGTCGTGAAATCCGCGACGAGGCGGACCGCGTGATCGCCGAAGAGGTCGGTGAGATAGCCGGCCTCGTGGGCCTGGACGTCCTCGTTGAACAGAGACTGGTCGTGGCGGACGTAATCGGCGGCGCCCCCGCGGATCCCGTAATAATGCTCGTAGCCGCTCTTCAGCGGCCCGTAATCCGGCAGGAAGCCGAGGTGCCACTTGCCCACCAGGGCCGTGCGGTAGCCGGCGGCCCGCAGCAGCGACGGCAGGGTGGGATGGCTCGGCGGCAGCCCCGCCACATTGGCGGACAGCGGCTCCTCGAGCCCGATCGCCAGCCTGTCCTGGTAGCGGCCGGTGATCAACGCCGTCCGGGTCGCCGAGCATACGGCCGAATTGGCATAGGCCTGCAGGAAGCGCAGGCCCCCCGCCGCGATCCGGTCGATGTTAGGTGTCTCGAAGTCGGGGCGGCCGTAGCAGGACAGGTCCGCGTAGCCGAGGTCGTCGGCCAGGATGAAGACGATGTTGGGCCGGCGACCAGCCGGAACGGCCCGCGTATCGGCGGCCGCCCGCCGATCCAGCACCGGCAGGGCCAAGCTGCCCCCGGCTCCGGCCAGGAGGGTGCGTCGCGTCATCTGGGGCATGGACCCTCTCCGAACGACGATACGGAGGGACGCTCATACGACGACATGGGCCGCGGATAAAGGCGCCGGCAACGATGCCGATGGCAACCGATCACCCTTCGCGGTTCTGCCAAGCGCGCCACACCACCGTGAGGACGCTCCCGGCGTCCGCGGCTCCGAGATCCGTGAGCGTCACGTCACCAGGCCCCGCGCTCCACGCGGCCTCGCGGTCGCCGGCCCGGGCCAGGATCACCGCGTCGGCGTCGATGCCCGGCAAGGTGAGCCGGCACCCCGGCGCCACCACGTCGGGCAGCACGACCACGAACAGCCCTTCCGCGATATGCAGGCCCGAGAGGCGCCCGACGATGTCGGTGACCAGCAGCGGCGTCTCGCCCTTCATCAAGGTCAGCACGCCGCCCGACACCGTGAGGGTGGCGGGTCCCACCGGGGTCTCGACCGGACCGAGTACCAGGTCCTCGCCCGTGTTGACGATCTCCCAGCCGCCCCAGGGCGTGTGGTCCATGACCTCGCCGACCGCCATCGCGGGCATCAGGGCGCCCCAGCCGTAGAAGCCGTCGGTGTCGGGGCCGTCCAGCGGCTCGCCGGTCTCGGCGTTGTAGTTCTCGGCGCAAATCCGCCGCTCGTCCCAGGCCGAGCGGAACAGGGCGAAGCTGCGCCGCGCGAGGTCCGAGGCCTCGGCCCGCTTCCCGGCCCGGCGCAGGCCGTGCCACACGAACCAGTTCATCGGCGGCCAGATGCGGCCGCGCCAGTAGACGTTGTCGCGCGCGGCCGGATCGTCGCGGGCCGTGCCGGGGATCGGAAAAGGGCCGCCGAACAACGCCGGGTCGCGCAAATGGGCCAGCAGTTGCTCCGTCTGCGCCGCCGTCGGGATGCCGGCCACGAGCGGGTAGAAGCTCGTCGGCCCGAAGCTGCGGACGAAAGCGCCGGACCACAGCCGGTTGGCGAAGAGCCCGCGCGCCTCGTCCCACAGCTCCGTCCTCACCCGGTCGCGCGTAGCCGCGGCCCGTGCCGCATGGGCGGCGGCTTCGGCCGCGAGCCCGAGGTCGGCCGCGATCGCGGCCAGCATCTCGGCGTCGAGCACGAGCAGGCTGTTCAGCCCGACGTCGAGGCTGGCGAGCGTGCGGGTCGCGGCGTCGTAGGGCGCCTCGTCGTGGATCGGCGC
>JAABUT010003319.1_pt1 | contig 13987 bp, 14 predicted proteins | sample 5559281 | NCBI WGS metagenome assembly JAABUT01 (sample SAMN10711880, study PRJNA513359) | rock metagenome | isolation source: Antarctica rocks | place: Antarctica: Victoria Land, Ricker Hills nord | collected 2016-01-04
ACACGTCACCGTCGACCTCGCCACCCTGCTCGGCCTGCGCGACGAACCCGCTGATCTCACCACCGCGGCACCCGGGCACCGCGGCCACGACCTCGGACCCGTGTTCGCCCAGGTCGCCCGCGCCCTCGCCGCCAGCCAGGACGCGGACTGGCAGCGGTTCCTCCACGACGACACCGGGCTCCTGCACGGGGTCAGCCGCAGCTACCGGGTCCCCACCGTGCTGCGCCGTACCGTCCTCGCCGCCTACACCACCTGCACCGCCCCCGGCTGCACCCGCCCCGCCGCGGAATGCGACACCGAACACCTCCACCCCTGGCACCCCGACACCAGCGGCGGCGGCGGGCACACCGAGTACACCAACCTGCACGCCGCGGACCGGCGGCACCACAACCTGAAGACCCACGGCGGCTGGCAGTGCGCTCGCAGCCAGGACGGTCGGATCACCTGGACCAGCCCCCTCGGGCAAACCGTCACCATCGACCCCGCCGACTACCGGCCCTACACCCAACGCGGCACCACGGCGGCGACGTAGCTAGAGGCCCAGCTCGCCCTCGAAGGAGCCCTCCTCCAGGCGATCCTTCACCGTGACGAGGAAGCGGGCGGCGTCGGCGCCGTCGACGACGCGGTGGTCGTAGGTCAGGGCCAGATAGACCACGCTGCGTACGGCGATCACCTCACCGACATCGGGGTCGTCGACGACGACGGGTCGCTTGACGATGGTGCCGGTGCCGAGGATGCCGACCTGCGGCTGATTGATGATGGGCGTGTCGAAGAGGGCACCGCGCGACCCGGTGTTGGTCAGGGTGAAGGTGCCGCCGCCGAGCTCGTCGGGGGTGACCGCGTTGGTGCGCGTGCGGTCCGCCAGGTCGACGATCTTGCGGGCGAGCCCCCCGAGGTTGAGGTCCCCGGCGTGCTTGATGACGGGCACGAGCAGGCCACGGGCCGTGTCCACGGCGATGCCGAGGTGCTCGGCTTCGTGGTAGGTGATGGTCTTCTCGGCCAGGTCGACGCTCGCGTTCACCACGGGGTGAGCCTTCAGCGCCTCGACGGCGGCGAGGGCGAAGAACGGCAGGAAGGTCAGCCGAACCCCCTCCCGCTGCTCGAAAGCAGCCTTCGCCCGCTGACGCAGCCGCGCGATCTTCGTGACGTCGGCTTCGACCACCGTGGTCAGCTGGGCGCTGACCTGCAACGATTCGACCATCCGGGTGGCGATGACCTGCCGCAGCCGGGAGAGCGGCTCGGTCCGACCGCGCACCTGCGTCGCGGCGGCGGCGGCCACCGGCGCCGAGGCATGGACGGGCGCCTGGGGTGCGCTGGCCCCCGGCGCGGGCGGGGGCTGCGCGATCACCGGGTCGGGTGCCGTGGGGGAGCCGTCGGTGTCGCGCCGGGCCGGCGCGACGGGCGCGGACGGGGGAGTGGCCGCAGCCTGGGGAGCCGGCGAGGCCCCACCGGCGGCGGCGTCGAGGACGTCCTGCTTGCGCACGCGGCCGCCGACGCCCGTGCCGGTGACCGCGGAGAGTTCGACGCCGTGCTCGTGGGCGAGGCGACGGACGAGCGGTGTCACGTACGTCGCGCTGCCGTCGTCGTCGGCGCCGTCGCCCGGCGCCGACGTGCCTGGCGCGGCCGCCACCGGCACGGGGGCCGGGGCAGCCGGGGCCACGGCGGGCGGGGTAATGGCACGCGGCGCAGCGGTAGGCGGCGCAGCGGCAGGCGGCGCAGCGGCAGGCGGCGTGGGGGGAGCTTGCGTCGGGGCCGCGGGCGGCTCGGGGGCGACGGGCGGTTCCGTGGCAGCCGGCTCGGGGACGGCAGCCGGCTCGGCCGCCGGCGCCGCGTCCGCGCCACCAGCGCTGTCTTCGATGACGGCCAGCTCCACGCCGACCTCGACGGTCTCGTCCTCCTGCACGACGATCCGGGCCAACGTGCCGGCGGCGGGTGACGGGATCTCGGTGTCGACCTTGTCGGTGCTGACCTCGAGCAGCGGCTCGTCGGCGGTGACCGTCTCGCCCTCGGCCTTGAGCCAACGGGTGACGGTCCCTTCGGTGACGCTCTCGCCGAGTTGGGGCATCGTGACGGAGACCGCCATGGCTACGAGGAGCTCCGATCCTGGGTCGCGGTGCCGGTGACGACGGTCGTGCCGGTCAGCTGTGCGCGTGCAGCGGCTTGCCGGCGAGTGCCAGGTGGGCCTCGCCGAGCGCCTCCGACAGCGTCGGGTGTGGGTGGATGAGGGTGGCGACCTCGGTCGCGTAGGCCTCCCAGTTGGTGATCAACTGTGCCTCCGCGATGAGCTCCCCGACCCGGCTGCCCACCATGTGGATGCCGAGCACCGGCCCGTCCTTCTCGGCAACCAGAGTCACGGCGCCCGCCGTACCCAGGATTTGGGCCTTGCCGTTGCCCGCCAGGTCATAGGTCTGGGTGACCACGTCATGCCCGCGGCTCCTCGCGTCGGCGCTCGTGATGCCCACCGACGCGACCTCGGGCTCGCTGTAGGTGACGCGCGGGACCCCGTCGTAGTCCAGCGGCGCGGGGTCGAGACCAGCCAGTCGCTCGGCGACCATGATGCCCTCGCCGAAGCCGACGTGGGCGAGCTGCGGGGTGGGGATGAGGTCACCGAGCGCGCTGATCGTGGCCACGTTGGTCCGGCACCAGGCGTCCACGGTCACGAAGCCGCGCTCCATGGCGACGCCGACCTCGTCGTACCCGACGCCGACCGACACGGGGCCGCGCCCGATCGCCACGAGGAGCAGTTCGGCGTCGAGCGTCGCGCCGTCCTCGAGGCTCACCGTCACGCCGTGGTCGGTGACCTTCACGGCGGCGAAGCGGGCGCCGAGCCGGGTGGCGATGCCGCGCCGGCGGTAGGCCCGCTCGATGAGCTTGGAGCTCGACTCCTCCTCCGCCGGCAGCAGGTGGGGGAGCGCCTCGACGACGGTGACCTCGGCGCCGAAGCTCCGCCAGACGCTGGCGAACTCCATGCCTATCGCGCCGGCACCGAGGATGACGACGCTCGTGGGGACGTGGTCGAGCTTCAGCGCGTGGTCGCTGGTGATGACCCGCTCGCCGTCGATGTCGAGGCCCGGCAGGCTCCGCGGCACCGAGCCGGTCGCCAGCAGCACGTGGGCGGCCTCGATGCGCCGGTCACCGACCGCGACCGCGGTGGGGGAGACCAGTCGGCCCGCACCCGGCACGATCTCGACCTTGCGGCTGGCAAGCAGGCCCTGCAGGCCCTTGTAGAGCTTCGCGGTGACGCCGTCCTTGTAGGCGTTCACCGCCGGCACGTCGATGCCCTCGAGCGTCGCGCGCACCCCGAAGCGCTCGGAGTCCCGCGCGCTGTCGGCAACCTCGGCCGCGTGCAGGAGGGCCTTGGTCGGGATGCAGCCCCGGTGCAGGCACGTCCCGCCGACCTTGTCCTTCTCCACCATCACCACCGACGAGCCGAGCTCGGCGGCGCGCAACGCCGCGGCGTACCCCCCACTGCCCCCGCCGAGGATGACGAGGTCGACGGGCGCGGGGCTGTCGGGCACGGCGCGGTTCTCCTTGTGGGCGGGTCGGCCGAAGCGGGTCGCGGGGGCAGCCGACGGTGGGAGCATCTTCCCACGTCAGAGCCCAGCCCCCCGTGATCGAGTCCCGCTGACACGGCCCCTGGCCGGGCTGGGGGACCCCGATCAGCGGGACGGCTGCCGTCCTCCGGGGAGTCCCACGTGCCGCTCTTCCGCCGTCGCCGAGGCGCCTCGTCGGCCGCGCCGCGCCGCGGCACGGTCCGCGGGCTGGAGCCGGCGGCTCTCGAGCACCTCGAAGCCTTCGCCGCCAGCAGGCGTGGCGTCGAGGCGTACGTCGAACCGCCGACGACCGTCTCGCAGGTGACGGTGGTCTTCGTCGCCGCCGACGGCGAGTGGACCCGGCGCCGGATCGACTCCGGCCGCGACGCCGCGGACCTCGGCCGCAGGCTCGGGATCCCGGTCTATGACGTGCTGGCGACCGGCTACCCGCCGAGCATGCGCGCCTGGTCGGCGCGGCAGAAGTGACCGGCGAGCGCGACGTCTGGCGCGAGCGGCTGAGGGCGGTGTGCCTGTCGCTGCCCGAGACCGTCGAGAAACCGATGTTCGCCGACCACTGCGACTGGCGGGTGGGCGAGAAGATCTTCTGCTTCGGGCCCGGGTACGGCGCCGACGCCGGCGTCACGGTCGGCCTCAAGGTCGGCAAGGAGGTCATGGCCGCGATGGTCGCCGCCGACCCGCGGATCAGCGTGATGCGCTACATCGGCCGGCACGGGTGGGTCACCGTCGATCTCCGCGCCGGCACCGGGGCGGCCGACGAGGGGCGGTGGGACGGGGCTCTTTTCGACGAGGCGCTGTGGGACGACGTCGAGGAGCTGGTGCGCGGCTCCTACCGGCTGGTGGCGCCGGCCCGCCTCGCCCGCCTCGTGCCGTGACGCGCCGGCGCCGGTCACGGACCGGCGACCGCTGACACTCGGCCCCGCCGTGGCTACAGCTGCGGGCCGAAACCGTCGGCCAGGGCCGCGGCGAGGCGCAGGTAGGCCAGCCGCGTGCGCGGCGCCAGCGCGTCGAGGTCGACGACACTGCCGGCCGCCAGGTGGCGGTCGTAGGGGACGAGCTCAACCGCCCGGCAGCGGGCCCCGAAGTGCTCGACCAGCCGGGCAACGTCGACATCGCTGCTGCCCTGCCGCACGCTGGCCACGACCGCCACCGACTCACGGGCCAGCTGGCCGTAGCCGTGCGCCTCCAGCCAGTCCAGGGTGGCGCTGGCGCTGCGCGCCCCGTCGAGGCTGGTCGAGCTCACCACCACGAGTTGGTGGGCGCAGGTGAGGACTCCCCGCATCGCGCTGTGCAGCAGGCCGGTGCCGCAGTCGGTGAGGACGAGGTTGTAGAAGCGGTCCAGCGCCCAGAGCGCCGTGCGGTAGTCGTTCTCGCTGAAGGCCAGCGACAGCCCGGGGTCGGCGTCGCTGGCGAGGACCTCGAGCCGGGACGGCCCCTGGGAGGTGAAGGCCCGGACGTCGGCATAGCTGCCGAGAGCCGGCGCGGCGCTGATCAGGTCGCGCACGGTGCGGTGGGTCTGCCGCGGCACCTTCTCGGCGAGCGTCCCCCGGTCCGGGTTGGCATCGATGGCCACGACCCGGTCCCCGCGGTGGGCGGCGAGACTCGCCCCGAGTGCCGCCGTGGTGGTGGTCTTGCCCACGCCCCCCTTGAGGCTGATCACAGCGATGTGCCGGCAGGCGCCGACGGGCCGACGTACCCGGTCGACGAGCGCCTGACGCTCGCGGTCACGGCGCGACGGGGCCGGGTGGACCGACCCGCCGGTGACCGTGAATACGGCGCGGCGCCAGCCACCTGCCGGCCTGACCTGCTGCTTGAGCACCCACTCCGCCGTCAGGCTCTCGCTGCTCGGGCGCGCCGGCTGCGTGACGCCGGGCTGCCACCCCCACGGCTGACTCTCCTCGACCGGGCCGGGGGGCGCGGGTGCCGGCGGGCCGCCCGGGAGGGGACCGGGTGGCACGAGCGGCGCGTACTGCGGCAGTGCCTGCGGTGGCGATGCGCGTGACGGCGGCTGGCCCTGCTGCGGCGGCGGCTCCTGCGGCGGTCGGCCCAGCCCACCGGGGGTGAACCCCATGCGGGCCAACTCCTGCTCGTACAGGCTGGGGCCCTCGGACGGCTCGGCCGGCACCGGGGCGACGTCGCTCATGGCGGGCTCCTCCTCGTGCCGGCTGGTCCAACCCGCACGCCAGCATGCACGCCCGTGGGAACGACCACCGCGGGCCGGACGTCGGGTCTGCGTCACCCACGGGCGGGCTCGCCAGTTGACGAGGCCAGCCGCGGGCGACAGGGTCGGCACCGACCGGCCAACCTCCATCCCCAGAGCTGTCGACGGAAGGGCTTTCATGGGCGTCTCGCTGAGCAAGGGCGGCAACGTCTCGCTGACCAAGGAGGCGCCAGGTCTGACCGCGGTCCTCGTGGGCCTCGGCTGGGACGCGCGCAGCACCACGGGCACCGACTTCGACCTGGACGCCTCCGCGATCCTGTTGAAAAGCGACGGCAAGGTCGTCTCCGACAGCCACTTCGTCTTCTTCAACAACCTGAAGAGCCCGGACGGCTCGGTGGAGCACACCGGTGACAACCTCACCGGCGAAGGCGAGGGTGACGACGAGGCGATCAAGGTCAACCTCGCGAGCGTTCCCACCGAGGTCGACAAGATCGTCTTCCCGGTGAGCATCTACGACGGTGGCAACCGGAGCCAGAGCTTCGGTCAGGTGCGCAATGCATTCATCCGCGTCGTCAACCAGGCAGGTGGGACGGAGATCGCGCGCTACGACCTCTCCGAAGACGCCTCCACCGAGACGGCGATGGTCTTCGGCGAGCTCTACCGCAACGGCACCGAGTGGAAGTTCCGCGCCGTCGGGCAGGGCTACGCCGAGGGACTGTCCGGGATCGCCCGCGACTTCGGCGTCAACGTCGGCTGATGCGCCGTCCTCACCCCCGTCCTCGACTGCCCTGATCACGATGGTCGACTACACCAAGCGCGCGACCCCGCCGCCACCGCCTGCGCAGTCCTCCACCGCGGGGACGGGTGGCGGCGCGGGGGCGCCGGTGAGCCTGTCCAAGGTCACGCTGACCAAGAGCAGCCCCACGGTGTCGCTCACCAAGGCGGCTGGGGCCGGCGGTCACCTGCGGGTGAGCCTCACCTGGTCCGCGGCGCCCCCCCCGGCCCCCGGCGGCGGCTTCTTCAAGAAGATGCTGCGTCCGGCGGGGGGGATCGACCTCGACCTCGGCTGCCTGTGGGAGCTCACGGACGGGCGCAAGGGCGTGGTCCAGGCCTTGGGCAACGCCTTCGGTTCACTCGACAGGCCGCCCTATGTGCTGCTCGACGGGGACGACCGCACGGGTGGCGGCGGGGAGACCATGACCGTCAACCTGGCGCATCTCGCGGAGATCCGCCGCATCCTCGTCTTCGCCTACATCTACGAGGGGGTCCCGGCCTGGGACAAGGCTGACGGGGTCGTCACTCTCTACCCCCAGGGCAGCGCACCCATCGAGATCCTGCTCGATGAGGGCAGCGGAGCGCGCATGTGTGCCCTGGCGCTGCTGGAGAGTGACGGCTACGGCCTGGTCGTCAAGCGCGAGGTGCGCTATGTCGACGGCACACAGAGCGCCCTCGACCGCGCCTACGGCTGGGGCATGGACTGGACGCCAGGGCGCAAGTAGGCGTGGGGTGGCCGGCCGCCACGTCGACCCTCCGCCACTTCGGGTTCCTCACCCAGGAGCAGCGATCCCGCCTCTTCGCCGTACCTCCTCAGGCCTTCGACCGTGGCAGCCCACCGGCGCGGCTCGCGCTGGCGCTCGGCGCGACGCTCTACAGCCCGGGCACGCGGCACACACTGGCGCGGGACGCGGAGCGCGCCGCCGCGATCGGGACGACGTCGATGGTCTGGTGCCTCGAGGACGCGATCGCGCACGAGGCCGTCCCCGGCGCGGAGCGCACGGTCGCCGCGGCCCTTCGATCCCTGGCTGTGGGTGCGGGCCAGGTCGCCCTGCCGCTGCTCTTCGTCCGGGTGCGCACGCCCGAGCAGGTCCCGCGGCTGCTGGCGCTCGCGGGGCACCGGGGCGCGGCGGCCCTCGCCGGCTTCGTGCTGCCGAAGTTCGACCCGGCGAGCGGGGACGAGTTCCTGTCGGCCGTGGAGGCCGCCTCGGAGCAGACCGGGCGGCGCCTCTATGCGATGCCCGTGCTGGAGACTCCAGCCCTGGCCTGGCGCGAGACCCGCGGTGCCACCCTCGCGGAGCTGCGCGAGCTGTGTGACGCGCACCGCGACACCGTGCTCGCGCTGCGGGTGGGGGCGACCGACCTCTGCGGCCTCTTCGGTCTGCGCCGCGACCGGGACACCACCATCTGGGACGTCGCCGTGGTCCGGGACGTGCTCGCCGACATCGTCAACGTCTTCGGTCGGCGCGGCGACTATCTGCTGACCGGCGCCGTCTGGGAACACGTCGGGGGCGCGCGGCTGCGCAAGCCGCAGCTGCGGTCGACGCCGTTCGAAGGTGTGGCGGGGCAGCGCCTGCGGGCGCAGCTGGTGCGCGACGACGTCGACGAGCTCATGCGTGAGGTGGCGCTCGACGGGGCCAACGGGTTCACGGGCAAGACCGTCATCCACCCCGCGCACGTGTCCGTCGTCAACGCCCTGCTGACGGTCACCAGGGCCGAGTACGACGACGCGCTCACCGTGCTCGCCGGTCGCTCGACGGGCGGGGTGTCCGCGTCGGCGGGGGGCGAGACGATGCTGGAGTTCGGCCCGCATGCCCTGTGGGCAGAGCAGGTCTCGGCTCGGGCGGCCCTCTACGGAGTGCTGGCCGAGCCTGGCGCGTTGGTGGAGTTGCTGGCGGCGGGACAGGAGGTAGCCCTGCGCCGCTACGCCTCCGCGCGCCCGCTCGTCCCATGAGCCGGGAGGTCCCGGCGCCCCCCGCGCCGGACCTCGGAGCCGTCGTGCGGGCGGTCCTCGGCGTGCGGGTGGAGGTGCGCTCGGACCCGACGCAGCGCGGCTTCGATGCGCTCGCCGGCCTGGCCCTGCGGGACAACCCGCGGCGGGCGCACCTCGTGGTCTCCCGGGTCCTGGCCAAGCACATCCCGGCCGCCGCCGCCGCGGTCCTGCAGGCGGCGGGTGACCTCGGCGGGCTGGTGGGTCTCGAGGCGCCGTTCGTGCTGGGGTTCTGCGAGACGGCGACGGCGCTCGGCTGGCAGGTGGCCGACGCCGTCGGGGCGCCGCTCTATGCGCACTCCACCCGGCGGCCGGGGCCGGCTGTGCTGGGCTTCCGCGAGGAGCACAGTCACGCCGCCGAGCACACCCTGCACGTCGCCGGTGACTCCTTTGCCGATCCGCGTCCCCTGGTGCTGGTCGACGACGAGTTGACCAGCGGAACGACGGCTCTGGCCACCATCGCGGCGCTGCAGGCGCGCTGGCCGCGCGAGGACTACGTCGTCGCGGCACTGCTGGACCTGCGGCCCCCCACTGCCCGGGCGGCGTTCGCCGCGCGTGCCGAGGCGCTCGGCGTGCGCGTGCGGGTCGTCGCCCTGCTCGACGCCGTCCTCACGGTGCCAGCGGACGTGCTCACCCGCGCCGCCGGTGCGCGCGCCGAGCTCGCCGGCCGCGCCGCCGCTCCCGTCGAGCTGCCGGCGCGGGCCCGGGTCGTCGAGCACCCGGGGCTCCCGCAGCCGGCCACCGCCCGCCGGGGAGTCGACGCGGCGGGGCGGGCGCGCCTCGGTGCCGACGTGGCGGCACTCGCGGCACGGTTGCCGCTCGCCGGCCCGGCGACGCTGGTGCTCGGCACGGAGGAGCTGCTGCAGCCCGCCGTTCTGCTCGCGGCCGCGCTGGGTGCCGGCGCGGTGGTGCAGTCGAGCACGCGCTCGCCGGTGCACGCGGTCGAGCTGGCCGGCTATGCGGTGCGCCGCGTCATCACCGCGCCCGCGCCGGACGACCCCGCCCGGGTGACCCGCGTGCACAACCTCGTCGACCCGGCGGCGACCGCGCCGATCCAGGCGCCGTACGACGATGTCGTGTTGCTGGTGGACACTCCCGCCGGGGCGGCGCGACCGCTGGCCGAGGCGCTGCGCGGGTGGGCCACCGGCGGCGTACACGTGCTGGCGGCGCGTCAGGGCACGACGACGGTGATGCCGGGCTGAGCCCCGACCGTGCGCAGCGCAGCGCCGGCGCCGTCCAGGCCGACTTCGCGGGTGACGAGGCGACCGGGGTCCAGCCGGCCGGTGCTGACGAGAGCGAGCAGCTCGGGATAGGCGTGGGCGGGCAGGCCGTGACTGCCGAGCAGCTCGAGTTCGAGCGCGACGACCCGGTCCAGGGGCACGGGCGGGCGGTCGCCGGCTGGAGGCAGCAAACCGACCTGCACGTGCCGGCCGCGCGGGCGCAGTGACAGCACCGAACCGACGCACGTCGGGGCGCTGCCGAGGGCGTCCAGCGAGAGGTGGGCACCGCCGCCGGTCATCTCCCGCACGGCGTCGCCGGCCCCCTGGCCGCCGGCATCGGCGGCGTCGATCAGGTGTTCGGCGCCGAGCTCGCCGGCGAGGGCAAGGGCCGCGGGGGAAATGTCGACCGCGACGACGCGCGCCCCGGCGGCCACGGCCACCTGCACGGCCGACAGCCCCAGCCCGCCGCAGCCGTGCACCGCGACCCACTCGCCCGGGCGCACCCTGCCCTGGTGCGCCACGGCGCGGAAGGCGGTGCCATACCGGCACCCGAGGCTCGCCGCCGCGACCACGCCGAGGGCGTCGGGCAGGGCCACGAGGTTGACGTCGGCAGCGTCGAGGGCGACCAGCTCGGCGAAGGAACCCCAATGCGTGAAACCGGGCTGGGTCTGCCGCTCGCACACCTGCTGCTGTCCGGCCGCGCACTGGGCGCACTGCCCGCACGCGCAGATGAACGGGACGGTGACCCGGTCGCCGACCCGCCAGCGGCGTACGCCGGAGCCCAGCGCGGCAACGGTGCCGGCGAGCTCGTGGCCTGGGACGTGCGGGAGCGTGACGTCCGGGTCATGGCCCTGCCAGGCGTGCCAGTCGCTGCGGCAGACCCCGGTGGCCTGTACCCGCACGACCACCCCGCCGGCTGACGGTCGCGGGGGCGCCACGTCGCGGACGTCCAGGGGTCCGCCGAAGGTGTCGTGGACGAGCGCGCGCACGGCGGGGTCAGCCTCCCGGCAGCGCGCGGCCGAGGGCGGAGCCGACCATGCGCAGCACCCGGCTGACGCTAACGGCGCTCCCCGTCTCCCGCTCGGGGTGCGGCGAGCGCGGCCGCGCAGCCGGCGAGATCGTCGTGGAGCCGGTGCTGCCGCGCCGGAGGCAGGGCGGTGAGCATCTGCTGTTCGACGGCGCGCACGACGGCGCTGGCCCTGGCGAGCTGCTTTCGACCTGTCGGCGTGAGGAGGGTGGGCAGGGCCCGGCCATGCGCAGCCACGGTCGGCCGGGTCAGCAGCCCACGGTCCTGCAGGCCGAGCAGCACGCCGTGCATGGACTGGCGGGTGACGAAAGCGCCGCGGGCGAGGTCGGCGTTGGACAGCCTCGGGCGTTGGCCGAGCAGTTCCAGGCAGGCGTATTGCGGGACGGTGAGCTCCAGCGGGCGGAGCACCGCGTCCATCGCCGTACGCAGCGCGGCCGCGGCGCGCTTGAGGGCGTATCCCACTGACTGCTCGAGATCCACGCGCTGCTCCGCTTGACTCATGTCAGAATCCTGACACACTCGTGGTGTGTCAATGTCCTGACACTCCTGGCCCATGGAGGACCACATGACCGTGACCGGACCGGACTTCCTCGCCCTGCAGGTCCGCGACCTGGATCGCGCCGCCGCGTTCTACGAGACCCACCTCGGGCTGCGCCGGCTGCCCACCAGCCCGCCCGGTGCGGTGGTGTTCGACACGACCCCGACCTCGTTCGCGGTCCGCGAGCCCCTGCCCGGCGTAGACCTGGACGCGGCCAAGCCGCACCCCGGCCTGGGAGTGGCGCTGTGGCTGCATGCCGACGACGCGCAGGCGCTGCACGACTCCCTTGCCGGTGCGGGGGTGCCGATCGTGGGGCCGCCGTTCGACGGGCCGTTCGGGCGCACCTTCACCTTCACCGACCCGGACGGGTACGCCGTCACCATCCACGACCAGGTCTGACCACCGGCACGGGAAGAGTCCGCCGCGTGCAGCGCCAGGCGGGGGGAGCGCGGATGCGAGGCTGGAGCGGTGGCTGTGCCCAGGCACGTGGACCGGCAGGCGCCCGGGCGAGCGCCCGGGCCCCAGCCGCCCGGCCCCGGCTTCTCCTCCTACGAGCCGGCGGAGGTGACCTGGCTGCTCACCGACCTCTCCGGCGTACACCTCGAGGTCGGCACCACCGACCGCGAGGAGGCGATCCAGGGCGGCCGGCACTACAGCGAGATGCTGCCGGTGGAATACGAGCCCGGCGCGGCCTACACCGCCCTCTTCCACCGGGCGCTGGCCACCAGCGCCGACCGGCTCGCCCGCGCCGTCGGCCTCGCCGCCGAGCTCATCCTCGACCGGCATCGCGACGGCGGCGCGCCGGGTCCCCCGGTCCTCGTCAGCCTGGCCAGGGCGGGCACGCCCGTCGGCATCCTGCTGCGCCGCTGGCTCGCCCAGGTGTGTGGCGTCGACGCGCCGCACGCGACGGTGAGCATCGTGCGCGGCCGGGGGCTCGACCTGGTCGCGCTGCGCTGGCTGCTCGAGCGCCATCCCGCATCGGCGCTGCGCTTCGTCGACGGGTGGACCGGCAAGGGTGCGATCGGCCGCGAGCTGACCGCCGCGGTGGCCACCGCCGGCGTCGGTGGCCTGGACCCCGAGCTCGCCGTCCTGGCCGACCCGGGCTCCTGCACCAGTCTTTTCGGCACGCGGGACGACTTCCTCGTGCCGTCAGCATGTCTCAACTCCACCGTGTCGGGCCTCGTCTCCCGCACCGTCCTGCGCGACGACCTCATCGGCCCGCGCATGTTCCACGGCGGCAAGCACTATCCCGAGCTCGCACCGGCCGACGTGAGCGCGGTCTTCCTCGACGCGGTCAGCGCGCGCTTCGGGGCGGTCGAGCCGGACGTGCGGCGCGCGCTGCCGGCGCACCGCGCCGCTGAGCGGACCCCGACGTGGGCCGGCTGGGCGGCCGTCGAGGCGATCGCCGCCGAGCACGGGATCGCCGACGTGAACCTCGTCAAGCCGGGCGTCGGGGAAACCACGCGCGTGCTGTTGCGGCGCGTCCCGTGGCGGGTGCTCGTGCGGGCCGGAGCGCCTGAGCGCGACCTCGAGCACGTGCGGCTGCTCGCCGCGCAACGCGGCGTACCCGTGCTGGAGATCCCGCGGCTCGCCTACACCTGCGTCGGGCTGATCCGGCCGGCGGGCCGCGCGTGAGGGCGCTGGTCGCGGTCGACCTCGACAACACGGTGGTGTTCAGCCGCCGCGAGCCCGACGGCACGCTCGTCGAGGAGGCCGCCCCCGAGCTGGCCGAACTCGCCGCCGCCTGCGACCTCGTGCCCGTGACGACGCGGACGCTGGAGCAGTACGAACGGCTCGCCCTGCCCGGGCCCCTGCCGTTCGCGATCTGCGCGAACGGCGCCGTGTTGCGCACGCCGGACGGCGTCGACCCCGGGTGGGCGGGGTGGGCCAGGTCGGTCTGCGCGCAGGCGGCGCCGCTGGCCGAGGTCGAAGGCCGCCTCGGGGTCGACGCTCCGTGGGTGCGCACCTGGCGGGTCGCGGCCGGGTCCTTCCTCTATGTCGTCGCCCACAGCCGCGAGTCGATCCCGGCGGGGTGGCTGGCCGAGCTGGGGCCCTGGCTGGCCGGCCGTGGGTGGTCGCTGTCCGTGCAGGGCCGCAAGGTCTACGCCGTGCCGATCGGTCTCACCAAGGCCGCCGCGGTCGCCCGGCTGTGCGACCGGCTCGGCGGCCCCTCCCTGCTGGCCGCCGGCGACGCGTTGCTCGACGCCGGCCTGCTCGAGCTGGCGGCGGCTAGCGCCGGCGCCGTGCGGCCGGCGCACGGTGAGCTGCACGACCGCGGCTGGGCGCACCCCGGGGTCGCGGTCACGACCGCGAGCGGGCCGAGCGCCGGCGCCGAGGTGGTGCGCTGGCTGCTCGCGCGCGTGCATCCTGACGCGCCGGCGTGACTGCCGTGCACCAGACTCATTGCCTGGCAAGCATGGGACGCCGGCGCTATTCCGTGGAGCCGCCGAAGATGCCGCCGAGGCCGGCGCCGGTCTTCTTGTCGCCAGCGCCGGCGTTCTTGGCCAGCGCCTTGGCCAGCGCGTCGATCGTCATCGACTGCAGGATCACCTGGCCGTCGCCCTCCAGCGTCGCCAGCGAGAAGCCCTCGCCCCCGAACACGCTCGTCATGATGCCCTGCCGGTCGAGCCGCCCCACCCGCTGGACGCCGTAGCGGATCCCGGAGTCGAAGGCCACCACGCAGCCCGTGTCGACGAGGAGCTTGCCGCCGTACTCGGCCGGGTTGA
>JAABUT010003321.1_pt1 | contig 13980 bp, 12 predicted proteins | sample 5559281 | NCBI WGS metagenome assembly JAABUT01 (sample SAMN10711880, study PRJNA513359) | rock metagenome | isolation source: Antarctica rocks | place: Antarctica: Victoria Land, Ricker Hills nord | collected 2016-01-04
CTACGCCGCAGCTTGTACCGTCATCGCCACCGGAAGGCTCAACCGCATATCTGCCCTCCAGGCCATCTCAAACGCCCTGAAACCGTCCCCGGCCTAACCCCGACGCAACTGGGACCTGAGCAGTTACTTGGATGCTGTGCTTCGACGTCACCAGGATGACGTCGAGCTCCGTCTTCTCCATGAGCCTGTCCAACCGAAACGCATCAAACGGCGGAGTACAGGCCGCTACTCCTCTTTCGGCCCCTCCCACTGGGTAATTGCTCAAGGTTGTTTCTCCGTAACTGCCGATCAGGCAAAGCGACCAACCGTTCTCGATCAGGCACGCAGATCGGCGATCAGGGCGCCCGTCGCATTTCGGAGGAGCCCGGCATCGTTCATGACCGTCACCAAGTCGCAGCCCTCCGCGATCATTTCGCGCGCGAATGCCACGTCGGGGCAGAAGATGCCGATCCGCAGGGCTTTCGCACGGGCGACACCGATGATGCGTCGGACTTCCACGGTGACCGCCGGTGATAGAGGAGACGTGATCAATCCTTTCAAGGTCATGGAAAGGTCGCTCGGGCCGATGTAGAGGCCGCTCAGCCCGTCGACTGCTGCAATCTCCTCGACATTCTGAAGCGCCTCGCGCGTCTCGATCATGGCCCAAGACAGGACCGTGTCGTTCGCCTTCTTCGCATAGTCGGCGCCACCGTAGAGGAGACCGCGGGAAGGGCCGAAGCTCCGCTCGCCCGCGGGCGGGTAACGAACAGCGCTGACGAACGCCTCGCATTGCGCGCGCGTGTTGATCATCGGACAGATAACACCGTAGGCGCCCATATCGAGGACGCGCTGGATCATCGATGCGGTGTTGTCCGGGACACGGACCATCGGCACAGCTTGGCTCGTCGAGATCGCCTGCAGCATCGCCAGAGCCGTCTCGAGGCCGAACATTCCGTGCTGCAGGTCGACCGTCACGGCATCATACGGGAGATGGGCGAGGATCTCGGCGGAGTAGCTCGACCCGATGGAAAGCCATGCGTTGAGGGCATACCGCCCCTCTGCCCAGACTGCATGCAGTTTGTTGGCTCGCATGGAAGCATCCTGGTGGTTCGGAAATGCAAGCTCTACCCTAACCTGACCCGGACGTTGGGCGAAACACTTGCGGCTGCTGCTTGCGTTCATAGCGTCGCGATCGCCACCGCGTCAATTATCCTGTTAACAATCTTGATGATATAAATGTGGGTTCATGTATGATGTAACATGCTCCATTTGGCTCGATCGGAGCGGGACCCTAAATGCAAGTCGATGAAATCCTGAATGCCATCGAGGAGGACATCGTCTTCGGTGTCCTTCCGACACAGTCGCGCCTCATCGAGGAGAGGCTGGCCGACAGGTTCGATGCGAAACGTCACGCGATCCGCGAGGTCTTCGCGCGCCTGGAGGATCTCGGTTTGGTGGTGCGAGTGCCGAACAGGGGCGCGATCGTGGCCGAACTCACGCCCGCCGAGGTCCATGCGATCTACGACGTGCGAGAGATGCTCGAGACCGGGGCCGCGCAGCGCACTGCGCTACCCGCCCTACTCTCGACGACGAACGAGATGGAGGCCATCCAGGAGCGGCACACGGCTGCGGTGAAAAGCGAGGACTTCCGGGCGGTCTTTCATCTGAACATCGAGTTCCACAAGGTGCAATATTCAGCCTGCGCGAACTCTTATCTCGTTCAGTCGATCAACGAATTCGCACGCAAGGCTCACCTGATCCGCGCTGTGAAATATGCAGACCGACAGCATATGGAGAAAGTCATCGTGCAGCACTTGTCGATCATCGAGGCGATGCGCGGCCGAGATCATGAGAAGCTCGTCGGGCTTATTCGCGACCACCTGCCGGGGTCTCCCGAGGTGTACATCCGGAACTACGAGATCCGCTACGGCTCAGCTTCAGGCCGGCGGAAGGTCGCCGTTTAGCTGTCCCCGTTGATTGTCGCCCGTCACCTTACCGGTACCGCGATACCCGTCATTCAGACACAAGGAACGCCGATCCACCATCATCGAAGGTGTTAAATGAATTGTTGACAATCATGTTGCCAAAGGTTGAGAGTGCTAAAAAGAAGATGTTGGGAGGCACCGCATGCTGACATTCGCGATCATCGGCGCCGGGTGGATCGGCGGTATCCATGGTGATCGCCTGCGACGGTGCGACGGTGCCCGGCTCGGCTATGTTTTCGATTTGAGTGTCGAGCGTGCACGGCAGTTCGCGGATCAGCATGGGTGTGAGGTCGCCGCGTCCGTCGAAGACGCCTGCGAGAAGGCGGACGCAGTCATTATTGCCTCGTCCACCGTGTCGCATGCGGACGTGGCGTTCGCCTGCATCGCCGCGGGCAAGCCGTTCCTGGTGGAAAAGCCGGTGGCCCACGATGTCGCATCGGCCGTCCGCGTCCGCGACGCCGTGGAGAACGCCGGAATACAAGCCACGGCTGGGTTCAACAGGCGCTTCGATGCTCGTTATGCCGCGATTCGACAGGCAGTCGCAAACGGTGTGGTTGGTAAGCTTGAGAGTCTGCGCTTCACGGTCAAGACGGCGAATGCCCCTAGCGCCGAGTTCCTGAAGACCTCGGGGGGCCTGTTTGGCGAGTTCGGGATCCATTTCTTCGACCTCGCCCGATGGATCTCTGGCGACGAGCCGGTCGAGGTCTTCGCGACCGGGTCCACGCTCATCGATTCAGCCTATGCTGACATCGGCCACATCGACACCGCGGCGGTGGTCGTGCGCATGCGCAGCGGGGTTCTCTTCCAGCTCGATATCGGCTGGCGCTACGCCTATGGGCACGACGAGCGCCTGGAGGTCTTCGGATCGAAGGGCGTCCTGGCGGCCGGCGCGCCGATCATGCCGTTGCAGCTCGATGCCGGCGATCCGCCGAGCCCCTCTGGGGAGACCAAACTTCCGGATTGGTTCGAGCGGTTCGAGGCGACATACCTAGCGGAGCTCTCGTCGTTCGTGGAAGCGCTCGCGAGCGACCACACTCCCGCGCCGACGCTGCACGACGGCGTCATCGCGCAGATGTTGGCCGACGCCGCCCGAGAATCGGTCCGCACCAATGCGCCGGTGCGCATCGACACCGCTCACCCCGCATCAGGTCAGTCGAACGCTCCGGAAGCCGGGCAATGACAGGCGCCCAAGCACAGCCGACCTACGCTCTTCGCGGGATCGGCAAGTCCTTCGGGCCGGTGTTCGCCTGCCAGGGTATCGACCTTGAGGTCTTTCCCGGAGACGTCATCGCGCTGGCAGGCGAGAACGGCGCCGGCAAAAGCACCACGATGCGATGCCTGTTCGGTTCTTTCGCACCCACCGAGGGTCACATCGAGGTCGACGGCTCGGCGGTGGGCTTCAGGTCGCCTCGGGATGCGGAAGGCCATGGGATTGCTATGATCCCCCAGGAACTCGATCTCTTCCCGGAGCTTTCGATCGTCGAGAACCTCTTCATCGGGCAGGATCGACCGCGCAACCGGCTCGGCCTGTTCGATAAAGCCGCGATGCGGCGGCGCGCCAGGGAGATCATGTCGAGCCTGGGCGTCGACGTCGACGTCGAGGCGCCGGTCCGGACTATATCGGTCGCCATCGGAAAGCTCGTCGAGATCGGCAGGGCGCTCAATCGAGATGCGCGACTGATCATCATGGACGAGCCGACGGCGGCCTTGACCGCCAGGGAGACCGAGCGGCTGTTCGCGGTGATCGCGCGGCTCAAGGCTGCGAAAGTCTCGATCATCTACATCACGCACCGGCTCGATGAGATTTTCGCCATCAGCAACCGCGTGGTCGTGATGCGCGACGGCGGGTTGGTCCGATCGAGCGCTACGAACGACATGACCGTCGAGAGCCTGGTGGACGCGATGGTCGGGCGGCCTTTGGAGGCCCTCTACCAGCGCCATCCCCATCCGGCCGGCAAAGTTGCGCTGGCCGTTCGGGCGCTGACCCGCGCGAACGCGTTCAAGAACATCAGCTTCGAGGTTCGCGAAGGCGAGATCCTCGGCGTGTCCGGACTGATCGGGTCAGGCCGGAGCGAGGTCGCGCAGGCGATCTACGGCATCGCGCCGCCGGACAGCGGGGAGATTGTCCTCGACGGGACGGCGGCGCGGATCCGGTCCCCGGCGGCCGCAATGGCGAACGGCATCGCTTACCTGCCAGAGGAGCGTCGCTCGCAAGGCCTGATCTTGCAGCTGTCCATTGGCGGAAACATCAGCTTCGCGGCGTTGTCGAAATTCACCTCGCTGGGGTTCGTCGACCGGAAACGAGAGGAGGCGTTCGCCGCGCAATCCTGCAAGCGTTTAACGGTGTCGGGCGCCTCGATCTCGGCTCCTGTCGAAGTGCTGTCAGGTGGCAACCAGCAGAAAGTCCTTCTCGCCAAGACGCTCGCCCTGGATCCGAGGATCATCATCCTCGACGAGCCGACCCGCGGGGTCGATGTCGGCGCCAAATCCGAGATCTACGCGATCATCGATCGCCTGGCTGCCCAGGGCAAGGCCGTGATCCTGATCTCGTCCGAGATGAACGAGGTGCTCAGCATGTCCGACCGGATCATCGTGATGCATGAGGGAGCCATTAGCGGCGTTTTCGCTCGATCCCAATTCTCGCAGACCGCCATCGGGGCCGCGGCTGCTGGACGCCCGGCTGTCCGCCATGTCGCTTGAGATGAATACACCCATGCCTTCCGAAGCGGCGACCTCGCCGGCACGTGTCGACATCGGCAATCGCCTGAAGGCAGTGCTCGGTCGCTCCGAGTTTCCGTCCCTCCTCTTCCTGTCCGTTCTGGTGATCGGGCTCTCCATGGCGACGCCAGGGTTCATGACCCTCCCCAACCTTCGTGGCGTGGTCGAGCAGGTGGCCGTGGTTTCCATCGTCGCGCTCGCCGTCAATCAGGTTATCATCGCGGGCGAAATCGATGTGTCGACGGGATCCCTGGTTGCCACATGCGCCTTCGCGTACGGCAACATCGCTCTGGCGGTGGGCGGCTCATGGCTTCCACTTGCCGGCGCCTTGGCGGTCGGCGGCGCGGTCGGCGCGATCAACGGTGCGCTGGCGACCTATGGGCGGGTTCCCTCCATCATCGCCACGATCGGGATGCTGTTCATCCTTCGCGGCGCCATCCTTCTGGTCGGAGGCGGAGGGGTGCTCAACCTTGCGGGGCCGAGCCGGTTGTTCGGTCTAGGATCGCTCGCCGGCATACCGACGTCGATCGTGGTTGTCGTTGTCCTGGCCGCGGCTGTCGAGTTGCTGAGCCGCGGGACGCTCTTTGGCCGCAACGTCTACGCGGTCGGCGGCAATCCCCGGGCCGCGCAGGCGATCGGTCTCCCGGTCCGCAGGATCCGGCTGCTAACCTTCGTGCTCTCCGGATCGAGCTGCGGTGTCGCCGCTGCGGTCCTCCTCGGTCAGATCGGCCAATTGCAGGCGACGGCCGCCACCGGGCTTGAGCTCAGGGTCGTCGCGGCGGTCGTCCTGGGGGGCACCAGCATCATCGGTGGCCGCGGCTCGAACGCCGCCCCGGTGATCGGCGCTGTCCTGATTGGCGTCATCCTCAACGCGCTGACGCTGAACCGGGTACCGGGGACCTACGAACTCCTGGTCCTCGGAGCCCTCATCCTCGCCGCGATCTCGTTCGACGGCGTGCGCTCGCGTTTGTCTGCCAGGAGCTGACAATGGACCTCGTGGCCTCACGATCCTTCAGGCCGGCCATGAACCGGACCCTCGGCCTAGCGGCCCTGCTGGTGGCGGAACTCGCCTTGATCAGTCTGTTCGTCCCCGGCTACTTCAGCCTTTACGGGCTGCTGGATGCGTCCCGGCAGTTTGCGGAAGCCGGTCTTGTCGCGCTGGGTATGACCCTGGTCATCATCACCGGCGGCATCGACTTGTCGGTCGGCTCGCTTCTCGCCCTTGTCTCGGTGACCATCGGCTTCAGCAATCAAGCCGGCCTCCCGCTGCCCGCCGCCATTGTTGCGGGGCTCGCCGTTGGGCTGTCGGGCGGCTTCTTCAATGGCCTGATGGTGACAGTCCTTCAGCTGCACCCCTTGGTGGTCACGCTCGGAACTTTCGCGCTCTATCGCGGCATCGCCTTTGCGGTCTCGAACGCCAACGCGGTCTCAAGCTTCCCGGACTGGTTCAACGTGTTCGGACAGAATGACGTCAGCGGCATCCCCTTGCAGCTCATGCTGTTCGTCGTCCTAGCTGTTGTCTTCTCGATCCTGTTATCCCGCACGCAGTTCGGCCGCTACGTCTACGCGATCGGCAACAACGAGGTGACGGCCCGGTTCTCCGGCGTCAATACGGCGGCCGTCAAGGTGGCGGTCTACACGCTCGCGGGTTTCATGGTGAGCCTCGGGGCGCTGATCTACACATCCCGGATCTCCAGTGCACGCGGCAACGCCGGCTACGGCCTCGAACTGACGGTCATCGCCATGGTGGTACTCGGTGGGACCAAGATCACAGGGGGATCCGGCAGCATCCTCGGCACGACCATCGGGGTGCTTGTCCTGGCGTATCTGCAGGATGGCCTCAGCTTCGCGGGCGTCAGGGCCGATTGGGGCCTCGTGGTGATCGGGCTCTTCCTTATTACTGGGGTCTTCTTCAACGAATTTTTTCGCAAGGACGCCCATTAGCGCTTCAGCATTTCGGCGCAAGGAGCAGCCTCGCGCAGAAGAAGAAATCAACATCGGAGGAACACACAATGAGAAGCATACTTTTGAGCAAAATCTTGTCGCGCCGGATTCTACTAGGCGGCAGTGCCGCGTGGCTCGCCGTGACGGCCCTGGCGCCGCTGTCGCCCGCATCGGCAAAGGACATCGTCATCGGAATGATGCCAAAGTTCACCAGCGATCCCTATTTCGTCGCTGCCAACAAGGGAGCGCAGGAGGCCGCCAAGGAACTCGGCATCACCGTCGAATTCAATGGCCCGGTGGATGCGAACGTAGCCGCCCAAGCCGACATAATCGATCGATGGGTCCGACGCGGCGTCACTGCCATCGCGGTTTCGGCAAACGATCCGAACGCGCTCGCCCCGGCGATGAGAAAGGCCGCTGCCGCCGGCATCAAAACCATGACCTGGGATGCCGACGTGGCTCCAGCGGCCCGGCAAGTGTTCTTGAACCAGTCGACGTTCGAGGGCATGGGGCGCACGCTGGTTGAGATGATGGTCCGCTCCGCCGGCTCGCCAGACGGGGAATTCCTCGTGGTCACTGCCGTTCTGACGGCCCCGAACCAGAACCGCTGGATCGATGAACTGAAGAAGTATGCGGCCGAGAAATACCCGGGCATGAAGATCGCGGCAGTACTGCCTGGCGATGAGGACCTTGAAAAGAGCAAGAACGTCGCCCTGAACTACCTGCAGGCCAACCCCAACACGAAGGGGGTTTTCTGCGTTACCGGGATCGCCACCCCGGGCGTCGTCGAAGCCGTGAAGCAACTGAACCTTGTCGGCAGGGTCGCGGTCACGGGCTTGGGTGTCCCAAGCCTGATCCGTCCTTACCTGAAGGACGGATCGCTCAAGGAAGCCGCCCTTTGGAGCCCGACCGACATCGGCTACGGCGCCATCTACATCTCGAAGGCGCAGATCGATGGCACGCTCGATCCCAAGTCCGGCGTTGTCGCCGCAGGCAGGCTGGGCAAGCTGAAGTTTATCAGCCCGGATACCGTGCTCCTGGGTGATCCGCTCGTCTTCACCAAAGCGAATGTCGACCAATTCACATTCTAAAAGAAACGAACGCATCATCTTCGGCACGAAGGCCGGAGATGACGAGCGAGGAACCATGAACGAAGATCTTCTTTTCAAGTTTGGACGCCGCATCCGGCTCGGCCTCGTGGGCGGAGGGCAAGATTCGGTGATCGGCAGAACTCATCTTGTCGCTATGCGGGTCGATGGCCTCTGCGACCTTGTGGCGGGGTGCATGTCGATCGATCCGGAGGTCGCAAAGGCATCGGGCCACGCCGAGTTGCTGGACGAGGACCGGATCTACACCGACTTCCGTGAGATGGCCGAAAAGGAGGCGGCACGCCAGGACGGGATCGACTCCGTCGTCATCGCGACACCGCCGCAGCTGCATTACGAGGTGGCCAGCGCGTTCCTGGCGCGTGGCATCGACGTGATCTGCGAAAAGCCATTGTGCCGCGATTTCGAGGAAGCCCTGCGGCTCCGGGACCTCGTGACGCAGCACGGCCGGCTGTTTTGCCTGACCCATTGCTATACGGGCTATCCCATGGTCCGCCAGGCGCGGGCCATGGTGGCGGACGGCCTCTTGGGAAGAATCCGCCTGATCGAAGGCGAGCTTTGCGCCGGTGATCCAGGTGTCAGCGTCGAACCCGAGGATCCCTCGAAGCGCCATTGGCGGTTCAAGGCCGCATCGATGGGGAAGGGGGCTATCCTGGGGGAGGCGGCGTCCCACGCCCACCATATCGTGTCCTACGTGACGGGCCTCGACGTGGTCGAGGTCTCGGCCGAGATGTCGACCTTCGTACCGAGACGTGAGGTTTATGATAATTCCTTCGTAACGGCTCGCTTCAAAGGCGGAGCGCGCGGCCGGATCTGGGGAAGCTACGTCGCGGCCGGCAATGATCACGGGCTCTCGTTTCGCATTTTTGGGGAAAAGGGAGGCCTGACCTGGGTCCAGGAAGAGGCGGAGGTGTTGTGGTTCAAGCCGATCGGCCAGCCGGCGGTGCGCCTCGCGCGGGGCTATGACGGCCAGGCCGCAGATGCCGTCGCGGCGACCCGCTTCCGCCCTGGTCACCCGGAGGGCTACGCCCTCGCTTTCGCCAATCTTTATTCAGATTTCGCCAAGGCGATCATGGCCAGGCACTTGGGCATGCCCCATGCCCCCTACATGCATCGCATCCCCGGAATCGAGGACGGCGTCCGCGTCATGGCGTTGATCGATGCGGCCGTGAGATCCCAGGACAGCAATGGTACCTGGACCATCGTTCCTGGTACGGCGTCTTCGCCTTCGTGAGACGACCCCTTCGTTTCATGGAGCAACGACGGCGTATGGAAGCGTCGTAAGTTCGGGGACGATCGAAGTGCGCCGGAAGCGCGGCGGCCCAGAGCTTCTCGCTCTTAAACCGGGAGGCTCCACCACGAAACAGTCACAAACCAGATCGAGCGCCTAGTGACCTCCCGCGTTTCGCTCCGCGCCGGTGATTTTGCTCTTGACCTTAAGATCAGCATCTCGACCAGAACCTGGATGCCGGCCGTTTGGCCGCCGATCAGCGGTTTAAATTCCTGTTCGGCTGTGACCAACGGCTACACCTTGATACGTTAATTTGGAAGTAATCAGGTTCGGAAGGCTCGTCAGCTGACCGTCGTCCCACCGATCAGTCCGCCGGATGGGAAGGGGCCAGCCTAGCTGACTACGGTGATCCTCAGGCTCGAAACTGAACCGTCTCGAACGATCGGGACTCCGCCGATCTGGCGATCGTGTCGACAATCTCGGCTACCCGATATCCGTCCTCAAAGGTCGCCCGGGGAGCGATGGGCTTGGTGTCGGCAACCGCCTCCAGCATATGCCGGGCCTGGTGCGCGAAGCATTCGTTCCACCCAAGGGGATGCTGGCCCTGAATGCCCCCTGGAAGCCAGAAATCGCTGTAAGGATGTCCTGCGTGAGTGACCATCTGAACGCGAGGGCCGCGTTTCCACTCGAAGATCGTCAGCTCGTTAAGCCGCTCCATATGCCAGGCGATCGACCCCTTGGTCCCGTCCACCTCGATGAAGCCGCCGAGGTTGTGCGCGCTCGCCACCCGTGACGCTTCGAAGGAGGCACTGACGCCATTGTCCAGCTCGGCGGCACAGACGAACGAATCGTCGTTGACGTCCATGATCCGGCCGGCCTCGTCTTTGCTCCACGTCCTCGTCATCGCCGCAGTCGACACCACCTCGCCGACCAGGAATCGGGCTTGATCGATGTGATGCGATCCCAGGTCACCCATGGCCCCCAGCCCTGCTTGCGATTTGCTGAAGCGCCAGGACAGCGACCCGCCCGCCAGCATGTTAAGCAGAAAACGTGACCTAAAATGTCTGATCTCGCCGAGCTCGCCCGAGCGGATCATCTCGCGGGCCAGATTCAGCGCCGGGATAGACCGGTGCATGAAAGCGCACATATGCACCACACCGGTGGCTTCGACGGCCTTCCAAAGGCGATAGGCCTCGTCTGCTGAGGAAGCGAGAGGCTTCTCACAGAACACGTGCTTACCCTTGCGCGCCGCGGCGATCGACGGCTCCGCGTGAAGGTGGTTCGGCCCTGCGTTGACGAAGAGGTCGATATCGGGACTCTCGGCAACGTCGGCCCAATCTCCCGTGACCTGTTCCCAGCCATATCGGCGAGCACTCGCCTCGGCCGCCTCCGCGTTCTGTTCCGCGAGGAGCTTGAGGCTGACCTCGATTGCCGGTGCCCACATGGAATAGGCCGCGTTCCTGAATTCAAGGGCGTGCATCTGGCCGATAAATCCGGCGCCCAGCATGCCCAACCTGATTTTCTTTGCCATGGTCCATTTACCCGCCGGCTCTGCGGCGATGGCGCCGTGCCCGGCCTCGCCTCTTTCACATCAAAGCGATCCGGTGTAGAGCATGTCAACTGCATTGTTGACAATCGTGGCGATGGTACTACGCTCGATCGTGAGAGCAGACACAAGGCTCCGAGGAGGATACGTTGATGGTACTTTTCACACGGCGAAGCGTCGGGGCCACGCTCCTTGTTACGGCAGTGGCAACGGCGATCAAAGTCGGCCCGGTCTGGGCGGCGGCGGGCAAGAAAATTGCTGTCATGCCTAAGACGCTAATCAACGACGTGTTCCAGGTCTCGATCGCCGAGTCAGCCGAAAAGGCCGCCAAAGCTCTCGGCATCGAGACAGAACGCTTTGCATCCAGCAGTGATGTCGCGATCCAAGACCAGATCAATACGATCGAGGCGTTGATCGCCCGAGGCGAATTCGGGGCGATCGTTCTTGCCGCAACCGACTCCCGGGGCCTGACCAACGTTCTCCGCAAAACCCAGGAGGCCGGGATTTTCGTTGTTCTGGTCGATAGCGGCGTGCAGGGAGATAACTACGTAACAGTCATTCAGACCGACAATATCGCCGCCGCGAAGGCTGGCGCCGATTACGCGGCGAAACTGATCGGCGGTAAAGGCAAGGTCGCCATGCTGGAAGGCGAGCCGGGTGGCGAAACGGCGGCCCAGCGCACCCAGGGCTTCCATGAGGGCATCGCTCGCTATCCCGACATCCAGCTCGTCACATCGATCGGAGGGCACTGGACGCTTCCGGGAGGGGTCGAGGCCACCGAGGCCATCATCGCCGGTCACAAGGATTTGGATCTGGTCTTCACGGCATCCGACATGATGGGCGTCGGCGCCCGGCAGGTTCTGGAGCGTGCCACCAAGAAGGCCGAGAGTGCTGGCGACCAAGCTCAGGCCGATCGCTTCTCCAAGGTCAAGATCGTCGGCTTCGATGGGGTCGCCGAGGCCGTGAAGGAAATTTGGGCCGGCAAATTCTCCGGGACGGTCGCGCAGCGTCCCGACATCATGGGCCAAAAAGCCGTCGAGATTGCCGCCGCCCTTATGAAGGGTGAAAAAAAGCCGGCCGATATCCCGAAGCACATCGATTCCGGGATGATTCTGGTCACTCCCGAGAATGTGGACCAGTACGCGCAGACCCTTGGGGTGAAGAAGGCCTAAGACGCTGGCACGAGAGGTGGCGTCCCGAGGCACTCGCTCGCGGCAACCCGTGCGCCTTCGTCTATGTCACTTCACGCACAGCAGGCGGCTTGAGCGCGGGGCACCCGCTGTGGGGACCACTTCCATGCCACTCCTTTCTGTGAACAATATCAGCAAGCAGTTCGGCGCTCTTTTCGCGCTCGACGACGTCAGCGTTGAATTCAACGCCGGCGAAGTCGTGGCTCTGCTCGGCGATAACGGTGCCGGGAAATCGACCCTCATCAAGGTGATTTCCGGCACCTACGTGCCCGATGGCGGCCGCATCAGTATCGCTGACCAGCAGGTGACGTTCCGATCGCCGAAGGACGCCTTGAGCGCCGGCATACAAACCGTGTTCCAGGATCTTGCGCTGTGCGACAACCTTGACGTGATCGCCAACCTGTTTCTTGGCAGAGAACCCCGCCGCTCGCTTATCCCAGGGCTTTCCTTCTTCGACCACAGGCGGATGCGGCAGGATGCAGTCAAGCTCCTGACGGAACTCGCGGTCGATCTTCCGAGCGTCGACGCCAAGGTCAAGGATCTGTCCGGCGGGCAGCGGCAATCCGTTGCCATTGCCAAGGCCGTCAACTCGAACTGCACGACCATCATGCTGGATGAGCCGACCGCGGCGCTGGGTGTCGCCCAGACTCGCAAAGTCCTGGATCTCGTTAAGAGCCTCAAGGCGAGGGGGATGGCAGTCATCTACATCACGCACAACATGCATGACGTGATGGACGTGTGCGATCGATGCGTGATCATGAAGAATGGGCGAAAGGTAGGTGAAATAAAGACGTCCGATATCTCCAAGGATGATCTCGCTAACATCATCATCACGGGCGAGATGAAAACGGCGTCATCCGCGGAACTCAGATTGTCGGCGTGAGGATGTCATGACTTCGATCACGCGCAACAAGGTCGCTGTCAGCACACCGCTCGGGCTACAGTTCTGGCGACTGTTCGACAAGGTGGGGCCGCTACTCCTCCTTTTTGTCATCTTGTTGCTTGTCACGGCGATACGCCCATCGTTCCTCACCAGGGCCAATCTTCTCACGATAGGGCTGCAAGCTTCGGTCAACGGTCTCCTAGCGATTGGCGAAACTTTCGTAATCGTGGCTGGAGGGATCGATCTGTCCGTCGGAACGATGATGTCGCTCTCGATGGTCGTTATGGCGATTTCGACCATGACGCTTGGGCTGCCCATGCAGGTGTGTCTCGTCGTTGCCCTGGGCGTGGGCATGCTGGGCGGGCTGATCAACGGCTTCCTGATTGCTTTCGGCAAAATCCCCACCTTCATCGTGACGCTGGGGATGCTGGGCATCGCGCAGGGCACCGCCCTGAAGCTCTCAGGCGGCTACTCGATGTATGGTTTTCCCGATTGGTTCGACTTCGTCGGAAATGGAGAGATCATGGGAATTCCGTTTCCGATGATCATCGTTGGTGCTGTTGCGGCCCTTGCTTACTACATATTTAAGGAGCGCCCGCTCGGCCGCTATGCTTTCGCCATGGGGGCAAGCGAGGAAAGCGTGCGCCGCGCCGGCATCAATGTCCCTCGGCTGAAAGTCAAAGTCTACGTTTTCGCAGGGTTCACGGTCGGCCTGGCAGCCATCGTGCTCTCCTCCCGAATCAACTCGGCCCATCCGGGAATCGGGCTCGGCTACGAACTCGATGCCATAGCGGCGTCAGTGATCGGCGGCGCCAGCCTGATGGGGGGCCGAGGCACCGTCGTTGGGGCCATCAGCGGCGCACTGGTCATGGCAACGATCCGCTTTTCGCTGAACCTGTTCGGGATGGAGCCGTTCCTCCAGCAAATTGTGGTCGGGTTCGTCCTGATCGGAGCTGTCTATCTTGATACGGTTCGTGTCACTCAGGAGGAGCGCCGCTCGAAAATACGCGCTAGACAGCATTGAAGCTCTTCCGCGCACCGTGAATCGAGATGAAACTCACTTCGAACTACTCTATATCATAGTTCCTCTAAATCACGGTTTGCATGACAGATAAACAACGCTTTGTTCTGCTCCGGCTACTCCGGCCTAGGGGCTAGTGGTCCGACCCAGACGGATGATTCATCCGTCTGGAACAGTCGGCCCACCAGCTTAGAGGCGGTGCACCGATTCATCTCAGACAATGGGTGTACCTTCCGTCTGAGTCGGTGCACGGCAATGTCACGGGAACCGGCAACATTGCCCCCTGGTCTGCTATGATCCCCGACCATGACCTCGATCTCGTTTGCTCGCCACCAGTTCCCGCCCGACATCATCCGGCACACGGTCTGGCTCTACCT
>JAABUT010003322.1_pt1 | contig 13978 bp, 13 predicted proteins | sample 5559281 | NCBI WGS metagenome assembly JAABUT01 (sample SAMN10711880, study PRJNA513359) | rock metagenome | isolation source: Antarctica rocks | place: Antarctica: Victoria Land, Ricker Hills nord | collected 2016-01-04
TAGAGTTCGAACTGCTCCACCATCAGCTCGCAACCGCGGCCTGATGCACCTCACCCCACGAGTCAACTGAACTCGGGGCAGTCCCGAACAACCTCCGCAGCGAATCTGCAGGCCCTCTGCCCGCGACACCACCATCTCAAGCACGACACCCGATGGACAGTGCGCCGCCGACCCGACGGCAGCACCCGATGGCAAGCACCAACCGGCCACGTCTACGAACGACCACCACCCGACCAATTACCGATCGACGCCACGACCCGCGAAAGCGACGAACGGGCCCCGTTCTAGTAACCCTGCTCGACGCGGTTCTCCAGCGCTTCGCCGGCGTGCCAGCGCAGCAGCTGCTCACGTACGAGGCGGTACCCGCGCCGTTCCCAACCGCGCGTGCCGCCGCCGACGTGCGGGGTGAGCAGCAGGTTAGGGACAGACCAGAGCGGGTGGTCGGCGGGCAGCGGCTCGGGCTCGGTGACGTCGAGAAAGGCGTGCAATCGTCCGGCACGCAGTTCGGCAACCAGCGCGTCGGTGTCGACGATCTTCCCTCGCGCAATGTTCACGAGCAGGGCACCGTCTGGCATCGCGGCGAGAAACGCGCCATCCACGAGACGGTCGGTGTCCGGCGTGAGCGGAATGGCGATCACGACGACCTCGTGCTCGGGCAGCAGCAAGCGCAATTCGTCGATCCCGCGCACGCCCTCGCGCGCACGGCGGGCGACGAACGTCGGCTGCGCGTCGAACGCTCGGGCGGCAGCGGCGATGCGGGTGCCGATATCCCCGGCGCCGAGCACCAGGACTCGCTGGCCGGCGAGGCCTTCGGTGTCGCGACGTGCCCAGCGGTGTTCGTCCTGCGCTGCGCGGAAGAACGGCAGCTCACGCAACACGGCGAGCATGCCCGCGACGGCGAGCTCGGCGGTGGAAGCGCCGTGCACTCCGCGGCCGTTGCACAGCTGCACGCCGCGCGGCACGACGGGCAGCCACGGCTCCACGCCCGCCGAGACGAGTTGCACGACCCGCAGCGCCGGGAGACCGGCGAGGGTCTGGGCCGAGGGCGGCCGGGCGTCGTAGCGGCCGACGAAGAACTCGATGCGCTCGGCGCCGGGCGGACGGTCGGTGGTGCCGTCCCAGATCACGACGTCGACGTCATCAGGTAGGTCGCCGACGTATCCCGCGGCGTCGCTGGTCGGCAGGCTGATGGTGTGCACCGACCGACCGTACGTCGCTGGCTACCCGGCGTCGGAGCCCCGGCTCGGACGGCCCACAGCATCGCGAGGCAGACTGGTGACATGCCTCGTGCCCGCTGCTGCCTGGCCGCTGGCGCCGCGGCGCTGCTGCTCGCCGGGTGTGGGTCGGGCGGCGGTGGGCAGCCCACCTGGCAGCCCAGCCCTGGCTTCGGCCGCAACGGCGAGGGACCCGGTGTCCAGCTGACCCCGGTCATCCCGCAGCCTTCGTTCCCGCCACGTTCCAACGGAGGCGGTGCGCCGAACGGCGGCGGCCGGATCCCGCAGCCGTCGGGTACGAGCGGCAAGGCCGTCTCGCCGGTGGTGGCAAAGCACCTGCAGGTCCCGGTCGGGTTGGCGATGATGCCGGACAACTCGGCACTCGTCGGCGAGCGGACGACGGGGCGCATCGTGCGCGTGCAGCCCAAGCCGGATCAGCCCGTGCCCACGGTGCGCACGTTGACCGGCCTCGACACGTCAGGCGACGGCGGGCTGCTGGACCTCGCGCTCTCCCCGGCCTATGACGAGGACAACCTCATTTACGCCTACATCACCACGCGTACCGACAACCGGGTGGTCGCGTTCACGCTGAAGGGTCCGGTGACCCCGGTGCTCACCGGGATCCCGAAGGGCAAGACCGGCAACACCGGACGCATCGCGTTCGGCACGAGGCGGACGCTCTACATCGGCACCGGTGACGCCGGCCGCCCGTCCCGTGCGCTGGACCCGAAGAGCCTTGCCGGCAAGGTGCTGCGCGTCACCGATATCGGCAGACCGGCGCCGGGCAACCCACGCGCTTCCTCGCCCGTCTGGACCACTGGCCACCACGTCGTCGACGGTCTGTGCCCGGTCGTCGGCACCACGTCCGCCCTCGAGGTCGAAACGGGACGGCCTGGCGAGTCCGAGGTCAACGTGCTGGCCGGGGGCGACTACTACGGCTGGCCGACGTCGGCCGGCACCATCCACCCGCCGGTCCGGGCCCTCCCCACCGGTGATCCTGTCCCCGGCGGCTGCGCAGTCGCCGAGGGCACCATGTATGTCACGTCGCTCGACGGCCGCGCGCTGCTGTCCGCGCGCGTATCTGGTGCGGGTACGTCGACCGCCGTCGGCGCATTCACCGCCCTGCTGCGCAACAAGTTCGGCCGGCTCAAGACCGTGGTTGCTGCCCAGGACGGCGCGTTGTGGCTGACGACGTCCAATCGCGACGGCAAGGGCAAGCCGGTGGCCGACGACGAGCGGGTGATCCGCTACCTCCCGCCGCGCTCCGGCGGCGGCAAGAATCCGGCCTGACGGCGGGTCCCGCTAACCCTCGCGCTCGCGCTCGCGCTCGCGCACGGCTTGGCGGATCTGCGTCAGGTTGTCCCGCAGCATGTCCGACACCAACTCGTCGGTGCGCGGATCGGCAAGCACCTCGAGAATGACCCGCAGCGTCGTCTCACTGGCCTGCTCGATGATCCGGTCATGGAACGGGATCAGGCTGATGGCGCCTGCGGAGGGATCTTCCTTGATCTTCTCCGCGACCATGTCCTTGATCTCGTTGCGGTTCTCCTGCAGTGCGGACGCGATGTTGCGGGTGTAGTGCCCGCTGCGCAGCACGTCGGCAACCTCGTCGAGCACGGCGATGGTGATCGGCCGCTTCACCACTGCTACGACATGCTCCGAGGCGCGGTTGATGAGGCGGACGACGAACGGTTCGCGGATACCGCGCTTGACGAGCACTGTGCGCACGATCACCGCGAGGACGGCGAGCACGACGAGTCCCACGATGATCCACAGGGCGGTGTCCAGCACGGGGTGCTTTACGGCAAGCGGCATGAGCTGATCCTGCCCGGGTCGCGGCGATTCGTCAGCCGACGGGCTGACCTGCGCTGCGTGCAGCTACGCAGTCAGCCAGCGCAGCCTGCCAGCTGCCGGGAGCCTGCAGGCCTGCCGCGACCCAGGCGCGCGGCGATATCACCGACCACGCCGGGCGACGGGCAGGCCGGACGAACCGGTCCGACGTCGTACGCCGCACGCGCTCGGGGTCGGCGCCGACCAGCGTGAACGCCTCGCGGGCGAGATCGTGCCATGACGCTGTGCCGCTGTTCACGTAGTGCAGCACGCCGTGCGTGACCTGCGATTCGCCGAGCTCGACCACGGCGCCAGCGAGATCGGCCACCCAGGTGGGTGAGCCGAACTGGTCGGCCACGACTTCGACGCTGTCGCGCTCAGCTTCCAGGCGCAGCATCGTGTCGACGAAATTGGGCCCGGGCCCGCCGTATACCCAGGCGGTGCGTACGACGGTGCAGCGCGCGGGCAGTGCGCTGCGCGCCGCCTGCTCGCCGGCGAACTTCGTTCGCCCGTACGCCGTCTGCGGCCCGGTGGCATCGTTGGGTTCGTAGGGCTGCTCGGCCTGCCCGTCGAACACGTAGTCGGTGGAGATGTGGATCAGCCGCCCGGCGCGCCGGGCCAACGCCCCGGCAAGGTTGGCCGGCCCGTCGGCGTTCACCGCGAACGCCCGTTGCTCGTCGTCCTCGGCGGCGTCGACCGCGGTGTAGGCCGCCGCATTGACCACGACGTCCGGAGCGTGGCGCTCGATTGCCTGCTCGACGGCACCGCGAGAACTGATGTCGAGCTCGGCCCGCGCGAGGCAGACTGCGTCGGCACCGGCTCTGCCAAGGACCGACGCGAGGTGATGGCCCAGCTGACCGTTCGCGCCGGTCACCAGCCAGCGGGTGCTCACTGCCCGGCTTCGGCGTACCGCGCTTCGACGGCCGCCTTCGCCGCCTCCCACCACGGGCGGTTGTCGGCGTACCACTCGACGGTCTGGGCGAGGCCGTCGCGAAGATCACGGTACTTCGGCCGCCAGCCGAGCTCGTCGTAGAGCTTGCTGGCGTCGATGGCGTAGCGCAGGTCGTGCCCGGCCCGGTCCGTGACGTGGTCGTACCCGCCGGCAGGTCGGCCCATCAGCTCGAGGATCAGTTCGAGCACCTCACGGTTGCTTCGCTCGCCGTCGGCGCCGATCAGGTACGTCTCGCCGACGCGGCCCTGGTCGATGATCGTCCACACGGCGTCGTTGTGGTCGTCGACGTGGATCCAGTCGCGGACATTGGCGCCCGCGCCGTACAGCTTGGGGCGCAACCCGGCCAGCACGTTCGTGATCTGGCGGGGAATGAACTTCTCGATGTGCTGGTACGGCCCGTAGTTGTTGGAGCAGTTCGAGATCGTCGCGGCGACGCCGAACGAGCGCACCCACGCTCGCACCAGCAGGTCCGACCCGGCCTTCGTCGCGCTGTAGGGGCTCGACGGGTTGTACGGGGTGTCGGGTGTGAACTTGGCCGGGTCGTCGAGCTCGAGGTCGCCGTATACCTCGTCGGTGGAGATGTGATGCAGCCGCACACCGTGGCGACGAACAGCTTCGAGCACCGAGAACGTGCCCACCAGGTTCGTATGCACGAACGGCTCCGGCTCACGCAGCGAATTGTCGTTGTGTGACTCGGCCGCAAAGTGCACGACGGCATCGCTGCCGGCCACCAGCGCGTCGACGGCCGGGCCGTCGGCGACATCTCCGTGCACGAACTCGATGCGATCGCGAACCGAGTCCAGGGTGGACGCGTTGGCGGCATAGGTGAGCGCGTCCAGCACGGTGACCTCGGTGTCCGGGCGGTGCTCGACGGTGTGGCGGACGAAGTTCGCGCCGATGAATCCGGCGCCGCCGGTGACGAGAACGCGCATCACAGCTCGGCCAGACGGGGCGCCGCGGCGTCTGCGAGACGGCAGAGCACCCGTGCCGACGGCGCAGCCTGCGCCTGCGCGCCCACGGCGCCCACGGCGCCCACGAGCACGCACGCGAGCAGCACCAGCAACGATCGCATCCGCCGATCTTCTCAGTTGAGCCAGTCGAGGGTGTCGCCGTGCGGGCCGGCCAGCGCGAGGCGGCGAGCGTCACGGGCGAGCACGAATCGCGACGGGCCGGGTGGCGCAATGTCGGTGCCGGGAACGACACCCGGCGCCTCGTTGGACAGCCAGACGGTGGGCCGCGCGCTCGCCAGCGCGCCGACGGCGTCCGCGAACGCCGCGCGTCCCGCGTCGTCGACATAGGCGAGTACTGCGCAGTGGTACACCACGAGTGTCGCGTCCGGCGGCGCTTGCGCGGCCAGCAGCGGCACGTCGCCGGCCAGGTCGCCGGCGACGATCCGCGGCGGATCGGCTCGGGCGATCTCGACGGCGTCGCGGATCGTGTCGAAGCGATCCGTCTCCTCCGGCCAGATCAGCGACTCGAGCCACCGCACGTCGTCGTCGCACGTGACGTCGAGCGGGTTGAGGTCGAGCCCCGCTCGCCAGGTGACCTCGGGCAGCGCATCGGGCAGCGGCACCGCACCCGACGCCGCGCAGCGCAGCTCCACCGGGCCCGCGCCCAGCGTGTGCACGCCCGCCGCGCCCGTGTAGCGGTAGGCGTAACGGTCGGGACACAGGCACAGGCCTGCCGACGCGCCGACCTCGAGCAGGGCCAGCGGCTGCGGCAGCGCCGCGAGCACGAGCAGGAACGCGGTGCACCGGCGCGGCTCGTTGGTCTGCGTCCGCTTGCTCGCCATCGTGGCCGCGACGCCGTCCCAGCGCTCGAGCGCGAATTCGCGAAACCGCGGCCAGGTCCCGACCGGGGCGCCGAGGTAACGGACCGCGCCCAACAGCAGGTTCGGCTGCCGCTTGGCGGGCGGCAGCGTGTCCAGCAAGGTCAGCATCGTGGCGTCCCCGGCAACGCCGAGGCAGATCGCCTCGTAGGTAGGCGAGATGCCATGCAGGCTGCGCTCGGCCATCTGCAGGTAGCGCTCGGCCGTCGGGGAGCCGTCCAGACCGATCCAGTCGGGCACGCTCTACCCTTCGACGCCGAGCTTGGCGAGCAGGATCTCCTTCGCTGCCGCGGCGTCGGCCTGGCCACGGGTCGCCTTCATCACGGCCCCGACGAGGGCACCCACCGCGGCCACCTTCCCGCCGCGCACCTTGTCGGCGACGTCGGCGTTCGCGGCGATCGCATCGTCAGCGGCCTGCTCGAGGGCACCGACGTCCGAGACGACCTTCAGCCCCCGCTCGGCAATCACCGCGTCGACGTCCGCACCCGTGCCCAGGATTCCGTCCACGACCTGCCGGGCGAGCGCCGTCGACAGCGAACCGTCAGCCACCAGCTCAACGAGCCGGGCGACCTGTACCGGCGAGACACCGAGGTCGGCCGCCTCGACGTCCCTCGAGTTGGCCTGCTGGGCGAGGTAGCCCAGCCACCAGTTGCGTGCCTCGTCGATCGGGGCGCCTGCCTCAATGGTGGCGCCGACGAGATCGACGACGCCGGTATTGGTCATGTGCACCATGTCCTCGGCACTGACGCCGAGGACGTCGCGCAGCCGGTCGCGTCGTGCCGTCGGCAGCTCGGGCAGGCCCAGCCGCAGCGCTTCCACCCACTGCGGGTCGGGGGCCATCGGTACGAGGTCGGGTTCGGGGAAGTACCGGTAGTCGGTGGCTTCCTCCTTGCTGCGCCCCGGGCGGGTGTCGCCGGTGTGCTCGTCGAAGTGCCGGGTCTCCTGGATCACCCGTCCCCCGCCGTCGAGCACGTCGGCCTGGCGCACCATCTCCGAGCGGACCGCCCGCTCGACACTGCGCAGCGAGTTGACGTTCTTCGTCTCGGTGCGGGTACCCAGCCCGGCGCCCGGCAGGTTCAGCGACAGGTTGACGTCGCAGCGCAGCGAACCCTGCTCCATGCGGACGTCGCTCACCTCGAGGGTGCGCAGGATGTCGCGCAGCGCGGTGACGTACGCCTTCGCCACCTCGGGGGCCAGCGCCCCGGTGCCGGGCACCGGCTTGGTGACGATCTCGACGAGAGGGATGCCGGCGCGGTTGAAGTCGACGAGCGAGTAGTCGGCTCCGTGGATGCGCCCGGACGTGCCGACGTGGGTGTTCTTGCCGGTGTCCTCCTCCAGGTGCACGCGTTCGATGGCGACGCGAACCTGAACGTCTCCGACTGTGACATCCAGGTAGCCCTCGACGCACAGCGGCTCGTCGTACTGGGAAGTCTGGAAGTTCTTCGGCATGTCCGGGTAGAAGTAGTTCTTGCGCGCGAAGCGGCACCACGCAGCGATCGAGCAGTTCAGCGCCAGGCCGATGCGGATGGTGGACTCGATCGCCTTCTCGTTCGCTACCGGCAGCGCACCGGGCAAGCCGAGGCACACCGGGCAGGTGTGCGTGTTCGGCTCTGCGCCGAAGGTCGTCGAGCAGCCGCAGAACATCTTCGACACGGTGCCCAGCTCGACATGCGTCTCCAGCCCGATCACCGGCTCGTACTTGTCCAGGACTGCGTCGTAGTTCATCCGAGCACCCCCGCCGGTGGCGCGATCGTCTCGGTCGCCGCCTCGTAGGCCGCGGCGACGCGGTAGCAGCGCTCGTCGGCCAGCGCCGGCGCCATGATCTGCAGCCCGACCGGCAGCGGCGGGTGGGCGGGCGACACGGCCAGCCCGCACGGCACGGAGATCGCCGGCGTGCCGGCCAGCGACGCGGGCAGTGTGCAGAGGTCGTTGACGTACATCGCCATCGGGTCGTCGATCCGCTCGCCGAGCTCGAAGGCGACGAACGGCGAGGTCGGCGAGACGAGCACGTCGGCACGCTCGAACGCGGCCTCGAAGTCGCGTGCGATCAGCGTGCGCACCTTCTGCGCCTGGGCATAGTAGGCGTCGTAGTAGCCCGACGACAGCGCGTACGTGCCGATCATGATGCGCCGCTTCACCTCGGCGCCGAAGCCCGCTTCGCGGGTCGCGGACATGACGTCCTCCAGCGAGTTCACGCCGTCGTCGCCGACCCGCAGGCCGTAACGCACGGCATCGAAGCGCGCCAGGTTGGACGAGCATTCGCTCGGCGCGATCAGGTAGTACGCCGCCAGCGCGTAGTCGAAGTGTGGGCAGCTGACCTCGACCACCTGGGCGCCCAGCCCGCGCAGGGTCTCGACCGCCGCCTCGAACGCGGCGAGCACGCCCGGTTGGTAACCCTCGCCGCCGAGTTCGCGCACCACGCCGACGCGCACACCGGCGAGCCCGCTCGCCTGCGCGCCGTCGCGCGCCGCCGCGACGACCGGCGACACCGGCGCGTTGATCGACGTCGAGTCGCACGGGTCGTAGCCGGCCATCACCTCGTGCAGCAACGCCGTGTCCAGCACCGTGCGGCCGAACGGCCCGGCCTGGTCGAGCGAGGACGAGAACGCGATCAGCCCGTACCGCGACACCGCGCCGTAGGTGGGCTTGTGCCCCACGATGCCGGTGACGGCGGCCGGCTGGCGGATCGAACCGCCGGTGTCGGTGCCGATGGCCAGCGGCGCCTCGTTCGCGGCGACCGCGGCCGACGAGCCGCCCGACGAACCGCCTGGGATGCGGTTGAGATCCCACGGGTTGCGCGAGGGGCCGTACGCGGAGTTCTCGGTCGAGCTGCCCATCGCGAATTCGTCCATGTTGGTCTTGCCGAGCATCACGATGCCGGCGTCCTTGACCCGTCGCACGATCGTCGCATCGTAGGGCGGCACCCAGCCCTCGAGAATCCTGGAGCCGGCGGTGGTCGGGACGTCCTTGGTGACCACGACGTCCTTCATCGCCAGCGGCACCCCGGCCAGCGGGCCGAGCACCGCGCCCGACGCGCGCGCGTCGTCGACAGCCCGGGCTGCTGCCAGCGCGCCCGCGGCGTCGACATGCAGGAACGCGTGCAGGGCGCCGTCGTGCGCAGCGATACGGTCAAGGTGCGCCTGGGCGACCTCGACGGCGGCGACCTCGCCGCCGGAGATCAGCCCCGCAAGCTCGCTCGCGGTCCGCTCGGTGAGGTCGCTCATCGCGTCTCCTTCGGACCGCTCGCTGCGCTCGGGTCCGGCGTCGATGCGATCCGCTCCTTCGTCGCGGACTGTGTTCCCTGGTTATTCGCGCGAGCGCTCATCACGCTTCCTCGGCGAGGATGCGTGGGACGCGGAAGCGGTCCTGCTCGACGGCCGGCGCGGCCGCCAGCACGGCCTCGCGCGGCAGCGACTCGCAAACCTCGTCCGGGCGGTACACGTTGGTCATCGGCACTGCGTGACTCGTCGGCGGGATGTCCTGCGAGCCGCCGGTGGCAACCTCCCCCACGCGGGCGACCGAGCTGAGGATGACGTCCAGCTGGCCCGCGAAGACGTCGAGCTCGTCATCGGTCACCGCCAGCCGCGCGAGACGGGCGAGGTGCGCGACGTCGGCACGGCTGATCCGCGTCGGCGGCGAAGGGCTGGTTGGGTCGGACACGACCCCGAAGTCTACGGACGGCGCATGTGCAGCCTGCACCGCACTTCGGTGCGCGGCGAGGGGTCGTAACGAGCGCGACACGTCGGTGCGGCAGGCTGTGGGCCGTGTCCTACCTGCTGCGCCTCGTGCTGCCCGATCGCCCAGGTGCGCTCGGCGCAGTGGCTTCGGCACTGGGCACGGTGGGCGCGGACATCCTCAGCGTCGACGTGATCGAACGCTCACCGGGCAGCGCGACGGACGACTTCGTGGTCGAGCTGCCCCCGGACAAGCTCGCCGACACGTTGGTGTCCGCGGCGGCGACGATCGCGGGGGTGCACGTCGAGTCTATCCGTCCGTACGCGGGGCAGATCGACCCGCACCGTGAGCTTGAGCTGCTCGAGGCGCTGGCCCGCGAGCCGCAGTCGTCATTGCCGCTGCTGGCCGACGGCGCCGCCCGGATCTTCCGCGCCGGCTGGGCGCTCGTCCTCGGCGAACCCGGTGCCGAGGGCGCCAGCCCCGTGCTCGCCCGCGGCGGCGCGGCGCCTGAACTCGACTCGCTGCCCGTGCCCTGGTGGCCGCCCGCGCCGGTGCGCGCGCTCGACGCCGACGCCCAGTGGGCACCGACGGATTGGGCACGGCTGGACACCGAGCTCGCAGTAAGCCCGTTCGGTTCGGCCGGACTGCTCCTCGGCCGTCCGGCCCTGCGATGGCTGCCGTCCGAGCTGGTGCGGTTGCAGCACCTGGCCGCGATCGCGGCCAGCGTCACGCCCGTCCAGGCGAACACGTCCCGCGCAGCACCCTAAGGTTGGGCCATGTCGAAATGGACTGCCGTAGACATCCCCGACCAATCCGGGCGCACGATCGTGGTGACCGGGGCCAACAGCGGGCTCGGCGAGGTGACGGCAGCCGAGCTCGCCGCACACGGCGCCACCGTCGTGCTCGCCTGCCGCAACACCGGTAAGGGCGAAGCTGCGGCAGCGAAGATGTCCGGTGACGTCGCGGTCCGCCCGCTCGACCTGGCCGACCTGGCGTCGGTGCGCGCGTTCGCCGAGGCGACCGGCAAGATCGACGCCCTGGTCAACAACGCCGGCGTCATGGCGGTACCGAAGAAGCGCACCGCCGACGGCTTCGAGATGCAGATCGGCACGAATTTCCTCGGCCACTTCGCGCTCACCGGTCTCCTGCTGCCGAAGATCACCGACCGGGTCGTCACGATGTCGAGCTTCGTGCACGTGATGGGTCGGATCAATCTCGGCGATCTAAACTGGCACAGCCGCCACTACCGGCGCTGGGGCGCCTACGCACAGTCGAAGCTGGCGGACCTGATGTTCGCCTACGAGCTCGCCCGGCGCCTGGAGGCGACAGGTTCCGCGGTGCGCTCCTACGCCGCACACCCGGGCTATTCCTCGACTGAACTGCAGTCGCATACCGAGTCATTCATGGACAGGTTCATGGGCATCGGCAACCGGGTGCTGGCCCAGAGCGCCGCCGCCGGCGCCCGACCTGCCCTGTACGCGGCAACGATGCCGGATCTGCCCAACGGGGCCTATTACGGGCCAGACGGCCCCGGCGAGATGCGCGGGCATCCGCACCGCGTCAAGTCCACCCCGGCCTCGCGTAACCGCGAGGTCGCGGCGAAGCTGTGGGATCAGGCCTCCGAGCTGACCGGCGTCGTCGTCTCCGTCTGACGGGTCTTCTCGTTCTGGCGGGTCTTCTCGGTGCGGGGCGCGTCTATACGCACGCCGCGCACGTCCGCCACACCTCCCGGCTGCGCGACGGCGCGCGCTTCCACGTCGCTGTGGCCGAAGCGGCGCCGCGCTCGTGCGATCAGCGAATCGGTCCAACGCTGGGCGATCGGCATGATGCTCGGCAACGCCAGCAGGACAAGCGCGCCGGCGAACCAACCGCCGACGACGTCGCTGAACCAGTGGGTGTCGAGATAGACCGTCCCCAGGCCCACGGCGACCGACAGGAGGACCGCGAGCACGGCGATGATCTTGCGGTGATTGACCGCGAGGATCGCGATTAGGCCGTAGAGGACCACTGCGTTCGACACGTGCCCGGACGGGTAGATGTTGCCGTCCACGAACACGTCGTGGGTGTTGCCGGTCTCCCGCGGGCCGAGCCGACCGATGACGAGCTTCACCACACCGACGCTCAGGTTCAGCAGGATCAGCGACGTCCCCAGCATCACCAGCGGCCGCGTCGTGCGGTTTCGCCAGGCCATCCAGATGAAGAACGGCAGGAACGTCAGGTTGGCCGGACCGCGCTGACCGAACAGCTCCACCACGGTGACCCAGGGCTTCCAACCCGAATGGTTGTGTCGCAGGTTGAGCCCGAACAGATCGGCGTCGAGGGTGAGCACCGGCGAGCGGAGGACGATCCCGAGGGTCAGCAGCAGGTACCCGGCAACTGCCGCGATGACGAATACTCCCCGCCACGACAGGCGGACCGTCGGGCGCGAACGCGTTCGATGCGCCGGCAAGGAGAAATCCATTCCTAGGTTTTTTCCTATCTTGCTGTGTCCTACCCGCGAGTCAACCGGGTTGGGGGGGTTGATGTGCCGGAAAACACGATGATCGATACCTATTCGGAATGCGCGGGGCCGTGGGCGAGCAGCGCCCGGAACCCGTCTTCGTCCAGCAGCGGCAGGCCCAACTGCTCGGCCTTCTCGGCCTTGGTGCCCGCGTTCTCACCGACGACGACGTAGTCGGTCTTCTTGGACACCGAGCCGGACGCCTTGCCGCCACGCATCAGGATCGCCTCCTTCGCCTCATCGCGGGAGAAGCCGTCGAGCGAACCCGTCACCACCACGCTCAGACCGGCGAGCGTCTTGGGCCTCGATTCGTCACCGTCTTCCGCCGTGCGCACCCCTGCCGCGGCCCACTTGTCGGCGATCGCGGCGTGCCAGCCGACGGCGAACCACTCCACGACGGCCTCGCCGATCACCTGGCCAACGCCTTCGGCGTCGGCTAGCTGCTCGACGCTCGCGGCGCGGATGGCCGCGAGATCGCCGAACTGGGTGGCAAGCGCGCGTGCGGCGCTCGGCCCGACATGCCGGATGGACAGAGCGACGATCACCCGCCACAGCGGCCGGGTCTTGGCCTGTGCGAGGTTGGCCACGAGTTTCTCGCCATTCGCCGAGAGCACCCGCCCGCCGCGAACGCCGTCGGGTGGATCGGACTTCTTCGCCGCCCGCGTGTAGAGCGGCACCGTCGAGAGCAGGGCACGGGCGGCGGAGTCGCCGTCGGCATCCGGCGCAAGGGCGAACAGGTCGCCTTCATCGGTGATTACCTGTGCGTCCAGCAGGGCGACGGCGCCTTCATAGCCCAGCGCCTCGATGTCGAACGCCGAGCGGGACGCGAGGCTGAACAACCGCTCACGCAACTGCGCCGGACAAGTGCGCGAGTTCGGGCAGCGGAAGTCCTTGTCGCCCTCCTTTTCCGGTCGCAACGGCGTGTCGCACGACGGGCAGTGCGTCGGCATCGTCCACGGCTCGGCGCCTTCGGGACGCAGCGGCATCACCGGCCCGACGATTTCTGGGATGACGTCGCCGGCCTTTCGCAGCACGACGGTGTCACCGACACGGACGTCCTTGCGCGCGACCTCCCACTGGTTGTGCAGCGTGGCCATCTCCACCGTCGAACCGGCGACCTTGACCGGTTTCATCACGCCGTACGGGGTCACCCGCCCGGTGCGACCGACGTTGACGCGGATGTCGAGCAGCTCGGTGTTGACCTCTTCAGGTGGGTACTTGAAGGCGATAGCCCAGCGTGGTGCGCGGCTGGTGGAGCCCAGCCGGCGCTGCAGGGCGAGGTCGTCGACCTTCACGACGACGCCGTCGATCTCGTGCTCGACATCGTGACGGTGTTCGCGGTAGTACTCCACGAATTCGTGCACGGCCTCGAGTCCGTCGACCACCCGCGCCCGCTCGGGCGTGGGCAGACCCCAGCCCGCGAGCTGCTCGTACCACCCCGATTGGGTCGCGACCTTCGGGCCCCCCGTGACGTTGCCCACGCCGTGCACGACCATCGCCAGGTGCCGGCTCGCGGTGATGCGCGGGTCCTTCTGGCGCAGTGAACCGGCCGCGGTGTTGCGCGGATTGGCGAATGGCGCCTTGCCCGCCTCGACGAGCGACGCGTTGAGCTCGGTGAACCGCTCGACCGGGAAGAACACCTCGCCGCGCACCTCGAGGACGGCCGGGACCTCGTTGCCGGTGAGCTGGTCGGGCACGTTGCCCAGGGTGCGGATGTTGGGCGTGACGTCTTCACCGGTGCGCCCGTCGCCCCGGGTGGCGCCACGCACCAGGCGCCCGTTCTCGTAGACGAGGTTCACCGCCAGCCCGTCGACCTTGAGCTCGCAGAGGTAGGCCACCGCCGCCCCGGTGTCGCGCTCGACCCGCTGGGCCCACGCCGCGAGATCGTCGGTGGAGAAGGCGTTGTCGAGGCTGAGCATCCGCTCGAGGTGATCGACCGGCGTGAACAGCGTCGAGTAGGTGCCGGCCACGCGCTGGGT
>JAABUT010003323.1_pt1 | contig 13973 bp, 9 predicted proteins | sample 5559281 | NCBI WGS metagenome assembly JAABUT01 (sample SAMN10711880, study PRJNA513359) | rock metagenome | isolation source: Antarctica rocks | place: Antarctica: Victoria Land, Ricker Hills nord | collected 2016-01-04
GGAGATGGCAAACCTCGTGTCGTCCACCAGTCCGACGTCGCCGAGCCGGTCGAGCACGGCCTCGACGACGGTCTCCGGGGTTGCCCGGGCACGGAGGGCATCCGCAAGTTCGGCGCGGGTCCGGTCGAGTGTTTCGAGCTTCCGGAGCGCGATCTCCCGCGCGACCCGATACGCGCGTTCCGGGTCGTCAGGTTCCCCAGGCCCGCCGGTGCTACCCGGCCCGCCGGTGCTACGAGGCCCACCGGTGCTACGAGGCCCGCCGGGATCACCGGGCGTGTGGGAACCACGGCGCCCCGCCGAGTCGCTCACCGTCGCCGGGCCCTCCCGACCCAGCCCAGCCGGGCCCTTCCGACCCAGCCCGGCCTGGTCGGCCTGATGGCGATGTCCGGCCGACCCGGCACGCGGGCGTTGCGCCACCTCAGAACTCCAGATCGGTCCCGGGTGCGGCCGCCTCGGCCGGCACGTCGACCCGCGGGCCGACGCCGAGCTTCTCCTTGATCCGCTTTTCCACCTCGTCGGCCAGGTCGGGGTTGTCCCGCAGAAATCCTCGGGCATTCTCCTTGCCCTGACCCAGTTGATCGCCGTCGTAGGTGTACCAGGACCCGGACTTGCGCACGAACCCGTGTTCCACACCCATGTCGATCAGACCACCCTCGCGGGAGATCCCCTCGCCATAGAGCACGTCGAACTCTGCCTGCTTGAACGGCGGCGCCATCTTGTTCTTGACGACCTTGACCCGCGTCCGGCTGCCGACCGCGTCGGGACCGTCCTTGAGGGTTTCGATCCGGCGGACGTCAAGCCGCACGGAGGCGTAGAATTTCAGTGCCTTTCCCCCGGTCGTGGTCTCTGGCGAGCCGAACATTACGCCGATCTTCTCCCGCAGCTGGTTGATGAAGATCACAGTGGTGTTCGACCCACTGATCGCGCCGGTCATCTTCCGCAGCGCCTGGCTCATCAGCCGGGCCTGCAGACCGACATGGCTGTCACCCATCTCACCCTCGATCTCCGCGCGCGGGACCAGGGCTGCTACCGAGTCGATGACCAGGATGTCCAGCGCGCCGGACCGGATGAGCATGTCCGCGATCTCCAGTGCCTGCTCACCGGTGTCGGGCTGGGACACCAGCAGCGCGTCGGTGTCGACTCCCAGCTTCGCGGCGTATCCCGGGTCCATCGCATGTTCGGCGTCTATAAACGCCGCGATCCCGCCGGCACGCTGTGCGCTGGCGACCGCGTGCAGCGCGAGCGTCGTCTTACCGCTCGACTCCGGACCGTAGATCTCGACGACCCGACCGCGCGGGAGACCGCCGATACCGAGTGCGACGTCGAGGGCGATCGACCCGGTGGGAATCACCTCGACGGGCGCCCGACCCTCGTCGCCCAGGCGCATGACCGACCCTTTGCCGAACTGTCGTTCGATCTGGGTCAGGGCCGTGCCGAGGGCCTTTTCACGGTCAGCAGTCATGGCAGTTGTCCGTCCTGCATCGGCGGGCGTTGCCCGCGTTGGTGGGTGGACTCGGACGTTAGGCACGCGCTCCGACAGGACCGTCCGGCCGCCACGAGATGTGGAGCACGGCCACCGCCGGTGGCCGTCGGGCGGGATCCGGACCGGCTGTGGACGAACGTGACGTGCTGTCTGGACCAGACAGTAGACCGAACGGGTGTTCGAAACCCCTATGACACGCCAGCTGTCGCGCGCGGCGCCGAGCAGGTTGTCGTCAGCGCTCGCGGTCGGGCAGCTGCAACGTTGTGTGCACCGCCCGCCACACGGACTTCGGGTCCTCCCCGTCCGCCAGCGCCTGCCGGACGGTCCGTCCGCCGAGGTCCCCGATGGCGAAGTCACTGGCCCAGGACTCGGCGAAGGTCCGCCCGAGCTGCCGCTCCAGCCGCACCCAGAACTCACTGACCCGCATCCGGTGAGTATCGGCCGCCCCGGCCAGGACGTCCGCCGGCGGTGGTCGCGCCACGCAACCGGCCACCCGGCGGGGGAACCACCGGCCGCTGCCGCTCATCGAACGGGACGACAACGAGACCACGCCCGACCGGGCGCCGTCCGACGACACCGCCACCGGGGAGCGCACATGCCTACCTCACCGACCCAGCCCGGCAGGGACGGCCGCGTCGTGACGAACAGGTCGACGCGGTGCCTCCGCCGGGCGCTCCCAGCCACCGTCGTGGCCGTCGTGGCCGGGGTCCTGGCCGCGGCGTGCGGGAGCGCGGCCAACAGCCCTGCCGTTACCGACTCCGGCACCGGGCCCACCGCCGCCAGGACCCTGGAACAGGGCAGCGGGCAGGTCACCTCGGGGCCGCCGGAACCGACGCGCCCCGCCCCGACCGCTGCCTCGACCTCGACCTCGACCTCGACCTCGACCTCGACCTCGACCTCGACGAGAGCCGAGTCGGCCCCGTCGACCGCGGCCGCCACCGTGGTGGCGACTGCCACCCCCGGCGCGATCTCGACCGCGAACACCACCTCGACCGGGAACGCCACCTCCACTGCGACTGCTACCTCCACCGACGGCTCGCCGGCGCCGGGCAGGGGCGCACGCCTTCCCGCCGACTTCGCGCCGACCTCGTTCTCCGCCACCTCGACCGACCGCTGGTTCGTCCTCGGCACCGATGGGCGCAACCGGGTCCGACTGCTCACCACCGCCGACGGTGGGTCCTCGTGGGGCGCGGTCGTGCTCCCTGACGCGGCTCGCGGGCCGGTCGGCGGCCAGGACAGGCCGGCCGTCGCGTTCTCCGACTCCACCCACGGGCTCGTCGCCGCCGGCGGCGGCTTCTGGGCGACCGCGGACGGCGGCCGCACGTGGCGTACCGGCGGGCCGGCCAACGCAGAGGTCCTCGAGGTCGCCGCCGGGCCGGGCGCCGGCTACGTCCTGCTGCACACGGCCGCTGGCGGCTACTCCCTCGGCCGGGCGGACGCCGGCGGGGTCGATCTGCGGCAGGCGCTGGGCGGAAACCGGTTCACCGATACCGTCCCGCACCTGGCGACCAGCGGAGCAACGGTCGTCGTCGTCTCCGGCGACCGGACGCTGCGCTCGACCGACGGTGGCCGGACCTTCGACAGCGTCCGCGGACCATGTGCCGCGGACCTCGGCGGGCGGGTGTCCGCGGCCGGCGCCACCGTGCTCGCATGGTGCGCGACCGGAAGCCAGGGCCAGGGGTTCGTCTCGACCGACCGTGGTGCGACCTTCACCAGAACCGATGCGAGCGGGAGCAACAGCGTGGTCGCCGCGCCGACCGGGTCCGGAGCCGGGTTCGTGTACGGCGGACCGACCGGTCTGCGGGTGACCGGAGGCAGCGGAACGGGCACGGCGGCCCGCGGCGGGATCGGCACCGTGCTGTGGGTCGGCTTCAGTACGCCGCGGCGGGGCTTCGCGATCGCCGCCGGGGATGCGTCAGGGGGCACTGGGACCGACGGGCTGTGGCGGTCGGTGGACGGTGGACGGACGTGGGCACCGGTCGGGGCCGGCGCAGGACGTTAGGCGACCGCCGGCGGGCCGTTGCGGCCGCCGACCACCGACGGTCGGGCCGCGTTCTGTCGGTGGCGGCCATGAGGATGGGGCGATGACAGCGAGGGGCGGCACCGCCGCGGGCGCGCGGCACGCCAGCGGAGCGGCTGAGCCGGACCTGGCGGGCTCGCTGGCGGCGTTCTCCGCCCCGACCCAGGCCTGGTTCACCGGCGCATTCGACGCGCCGACCCCAGCGCAGGCCGGCGCCTGGGAGTTCATCGCCGCCGGCAGGGACGGGCTGGTGGTCGCCCCGACCGGTTCGGGCAAGACGCTGGCCGCGTTCCTGTGGGCACTGGACCGAGTGGCGACGGACCCGCCCCCGGAGGACCAACTGCACCGCTGCCGCGTGCTCTACGTCTCCCCACTCAAGGCCCTGGCGGTGGACGTCGAACGGAACCTGCGGGCACCGCTCGCCGGCATCCGCCAGGCCGCGACGCGGCTCGGCCTGCCCGTACCGGAGGTCACTGTCGGGCTGCGGTCCGGCGACACGCCCGCGGAGCAGCGTCGACGGTTCGCGACAGCGCCACCGGACGTGCTGATCACGACTCCTGAGTCGCTGTTCCTCATCCTCACCTCGAAAGCCCGGGAGTCGCTGCGGGGCGTGCGGACGGTGATCGTCGACGAGATCCACGCGGTTGCCGGGACCAAGCGCGGGGCTCACCTGTCGCTGTCGCTGGAACGGCTGGACGCCCTGCTCCCGCAGCCGGCGCAGCGGATCGGGCTGTCGGCCACGGTGCGCCCGCCGGAGCAGGTCGCGCAGTTCCTGTGCGGCACCCGGCCCGTCACGCTGGTCCAGCCACCCTCGACCAAGCGGTTCGACCTGCAGGTCGTGGTCCCGGTGGAGGACATGGCGGCCCTCGGTGAGCAGACCGGTGAGTTCGCCGGCTCCGCCGCCGGTGACGGTCAGCGCGCGTCCATCTGGCCGGCGGTCGAGGAACGGATCGTCGACCTGGTCACGGCGCACCGCTCGACGATCGTGTTCGCCAACTCTCGGCGGCTGGCCGAGCGACTGACCGGCCGGCTCAACGAGATCGCGCACGAACGGGTGACCGGGCAGAGCCTGGAACCGGACCTGACCGCTGCGGCGACGACAGCCGAGTCCGGCTCCTCGGCCGGTGCCCCGCCGGAGCTCGCCCGGGCCCACCACGGCTCGGTCAGCCGGGAACAGCGCTCGGAGATCGAGACGGCCCTGAAGACCGGCCAGCTGCCCGCCGTGGTCGCCACGAGCTCCCTGGAGCTGGGCATCGACATGGGCGCGGTCGACCTCGTCGTCCAGGTCGAGTCGCCGCCTTCGGTCGCCAGTGGGCTGCAGCGGATCGGTCGGGCCGGGCACCAGGTCGGAGCCGTCAGCAGCGGTGTCGTGTTGCCTAAGTACCGGGGCGACCTGGTGCAGACGGCGGTGGTCGTCGAGCGGATGGCGGCCGGGCTCATCGAGCAGTTCACCGTGCCGCGCAACGCTCTGGACGTCCTGGCCCAACAGATCGTGGCGATGACCGCGATGGAGGACTGGCCGGTGGACGACCTGCTGGCCCTCGTCCGGCGGGCGACGCCGTTCTCGACGCTTCCCCAGTCCGCCTTCGACGGGGTGCTGGACATGCTGTCCGGCCGGTACCCGTCCGAGGACTTCGCCGAACTGAGGCCCCGTCTGGTCTGGGACCGCGTCGCCGGTTCGGTGTCCGCCCGGCCCGGTGCACAGCGGCTCGCCGTCACCAGCGGCGGCACGATTCCGGACCGCGGACTGTTCGGGGTCTTCCTCGTCGGCGAGAAGGCGTCCCGCGTCGGCGAGCTGGACGAGGAGATGGTCTACGAGTCCCGGGTCGGCGACGTCTTCACGCTGGGCACGTCGTCGTGGCGGATCGAGGACATCACCCACGACCGCGTCCTGGTCTCCCCCGCGCCCGGCCAGCCCGGCCGGCTGCCCTACTGGCACGGCGACTCCCTCGGCCGGCCGGTGGAGCTCGGCGCGGCGATCGGCGCGTTCGTCCGCGAGACCGGTGCTCTCGTGAACGACGACCCGGCCGCCGCGGCTCAGCGGTGCCGGCAAGCCGGGCTGGACGAGAACGCGACGGCCAACCTCGTCGCCTACCTCGCCGAGCAGCGAGCGGCGACCGGTCACCTGCCCGACGACCGGACGATCGTCGTCGAGCGGTTCCGGGACGAGCTCGGCGACTGGCGGCTGGTTGTCCACTCACCGTTCGGCGCCCCCGTGCACGCGCCCTGGGCCCTGGCCGTCGGCACCCGGCTGCGGGAGCACTACGGCGTCGACGTGCAGGCCATGCACTCCGACGACGGGATGGTCTTCCGACTGCCGGACACCGAGGCCGAGCCGCCCGGCGCGGAGATCATCGCGCTCGCCGCCGAGGAGGTCGAGCAGATCGTCACCGCCGAGGTCGGCGGCTCGGCGTTGTTCGCGTCCCGCTTCCGGGAATGCGCCGCTCGTGCTCTGCTGCTGCCCCGCCGCGACCCGGGTCGCCGTAGCCCGCTGTGGCAGCAGCGGCAGCGCTCCGCCCAGCTGTTGGAGGTGGCGAGCCGGTTCGGCAGCTTCCCGATCGTCCTGGAAGCGATCCGGGAGTGCCTGCAGGACGTCTACGACCTTCCGGCACTGACCGGTCTGCTCCGCGACGTGGCCGCCCGCCGGGTCCGGATCGTCGACGTGGAGACGCCCCAGCCGTCGCCGTTCGCACGGTCGCTGCTGTTCGGCTACGTCGCCGCGTTCATGTACGAGGGGGATGCGCCGCTGGCCGAGCGCAGGGCCGCCGCGCTGAGCCTCGACTCCTCCCTGCTGGCGGAACTGCTCGGGCAGGCGGAGCTGCGTGAACTGCTCGATGCGGGCGTGGTGGTGACCGCCCAGTCGGAGCTGCAGCGGGTTGCCGAGGACCGTCGTGTCCGGGACGCCGAGGGCATCGCGGACCTGGTCCGCCGGATCGGCCCGCTGTCGGTGGGCGAGATTGCCGCCCGCAGCGTCGACCAGGACGTCGACACCGCACTGGACCGGGTGGCCGACCTGTCCGCCGCCCGCCGGGTCATCAGGGTCCGGATCGGTGGCGTCGAGCGGGTGGCCGCAGTCGAGGACGCCGGTCGGTTGCGCGACGCCCTCGGTGTGCCGCTGCCGGTCGGGGTCCCCGAGGTCTTCACCGAGCCCGTCGAGGACCCGGTCGCGGACCTGGTGATGCGGTACGCCCGGGTGAACGTGCCGTTCACCGCCGCGGCGGTGGCCGCCCGCTACGGACTCGGCGTCGCGGTCGTGGAGCAGACGCTGCGGCGCCTGGCGACCCGGGGGCGGGTGGCGACCGGCGACTTCCTGCCGACAGAGGCCGTCGACGGGCTCCGTGCGCTCGCCGCGGAGGCGGCGGGGACAGCCGTCGGACGTCCGGACCACGGCGCGGACCCGCTCGCGGGCGCAGGTCAGGGTCGGGAGTGGTGCGAGGCCGACGTCCTGCGGCTGCTCCGGCGCCGGTCACTGGCCGTCCTGCGCAAGGAGATCGAGCCGGTCGAGCAGCCGGCGCTCGGCCGTTTCCTGCCCGCCTGGCAACACGTGCGGTCACCGCTGAGCGGCGCCGACGGGCTGCTGCGCGTGGTCGAGCAGTTGGCCGGCGTAGCGCTGCCGGCGTCCGCGCTGGAGACGCTGGTGCTGCCCAGCCGGGTCCGCGGCTACGCCCCCGGTCTGCTCGACGAGCTCACCGCCAGCGGTGAGGTCGTGTGGGCCGGCCAAGGGTCGCTGCCCGGTTCCGACGGATGGGTTTCGTTGCACGTCGCCGACACCGCGCACCTGACGTTGCCCGAACCCGACCCGGTGGCGGACCTGACGCCGCTGGCCCGGGCCGTGCTCGACGCGCTCGCCGGCGGCGGCGCTTACTTCTTCCGCCAGCTCGCGAGTGCCGTCGCCGCCGGCGGGGACAGCCCGGACGACAAGGCACTGACCGGCGCGGTCTGGGACCTGGTCTGGACCGGGCACCTGACCAACGACACCCTCGCGCCGTTGCGAGCGCTGGTGGGTGGGCGCCGGGCAGCCGCAGGTGCGGGTTCGCGGCGTCCGCCGCGGCGGACGCGCTACGGACGGCCCGGCGTCCGCTTGCCCTCGCGGGCGACCCCGCCGGACGTCGGCGGCAGGTGGGCGTTGACCGGGGAGGTCGACACCGACCCGACCCGGCGGCTGCATGCGCTGGCCGAATCGTTGCTCGATCGCCACGGTGTGGTGACCCGCGGCTCGGTGCAGGCCGAACGGGTACCCGGCGGTTTCGCCGCGGTCTACCGGGTGTTGGCCGCGTTCGAGGAGTCCGGCCGCTGCCGACGCGGGTACTTCGTCACCGGGCTCGGCGCCGCACAGTTCGGCGCCACCGGTGCCGTCGACCGACTGCGCGCCGCGGATTCCGATGCCACCGGGCCGCGGGCCACCGGGCCGCGGGCCACCGGGCCGCTGACCACCGGGCCGCTGACCACCGAGGGGGCGGCCGGTTCTCCGACGGCGCCCTGGCTGTCCCCCGCCGACGCCCGCCACAGCGGGGCCCACCGCGGGCCGGACACCGGGCAGGTCGGGCGGCCGCGACCGTCGGAGCCGGCGCGGGCGGTCGTGCTGGCCGCGACCGATCCGGCGAACCCGTTCGGCGCGGCACTGGACTGGCCGCAGCGCGAACACCCGGGCGGTCATCGTCCCGGGCGCAAGGCAGGGGCGGTGGTGGTGCTGGTGGACGGCGAGCTCGCGCTCTACGTCGAGCGGGGTGGAAAGACACTGCTCAGCTGGTCCGACGACGCCGGCAGGCTCGGACCGGCCGCCGACGCCCTCGCGCTCGCGGTGCGCGACGGCGCCCTGGGCCGGTTGACGGTCGAGAAGGCCGACGGCGAGCACGTCTTGACCTCCGCCCTCGGTCAGGTGTTGGAGCACGCCGGGTTCCGGGCCACCCCTCGCGGGCTGCGGTTGCGGTCGTGACCGGCATAGCCGGCATAGCCGCGGACCCGTCGCCGAGGGCAGCCCGGCCGGGAGGGACCTGTGCCAGAGGGTGACACCGTCTGGCTGGCCGGGCGGAACCTGAACAGCGCGTTGGGCGGGCAGGTGCTCACCACGGCCGACCTGCGGGTCCCCCGTTACGCCACCGCCGACCTCGCCGGCCGGGTTGTGCACGAGGTGGTCTCGGTCGGCAAGCACCTGCTGTTCCGATTCTCCGGCGGCCTCACCCTGCACACCCACTTCCGGATGGACGGAACCTGGCACCTGTACCGCCCGGGCGACCGGTGGCACGGGGGCCCGGCCTGGCAGATCCGGGCCGTTCTCGGCACGGCCGGCTACGACGCGGTCGGTTACCGGCTGCCCGTCGTAGACCTGGTGCCGACCTCGGCAGAGGCCCAGCTCGTCGGCCATCTGGGACCGGACGTACTGGGCGCCGGCTGGAGCCCCGCCCAGGCGAGCGCCAACCTCGTCGCGCAGGGCGAGCGGGCGATCGGTGCGGCGTTGCTGGACCAGACGGTGCTGGCCGGGCTCGGCAACCTGTATCGGACCGAGGTGTGCTTCCTCGCGGGAATCACCCCATGGACGCCGACGTCATCGGTCGCCGACCTTGCCCGGGTGGTCGACCTGAGCCACCGACTGCTGAACCTCAACAAGGACCGGGCGCTGCAGGTGAGCACCGGTGACACCCGGCGTGGCCGGTGGCACTTCGTCTTCGAGCAGAAGCGCTGCCTCCGCTGCGGCGGCCCGGTGTCCACGAATCTGCAGGACACCGACGGCCGCCTCGTCGACCCAACCGCGGGCACCGGCCGACAGCGGCTCACCTACTGGTGCGCGCATTGCCAGGCCGGCCCGTCCCCGGCGAGCCGGAGCAGTCGTGAGCTGCTCGGGCCGCGGACCGTAGGGCGCACTCGCTACAGCCCGTGAGCGCGATGCCCACCGGGCGAGCCGGACCGGACCGCCGAGACGCCGAAGGCCCGGTCGCATCGCGACCGGGCCGTCGAGGTGTACATCCGTCGGCTGGACTCAGGCGTCCATTGCCTGGAACCACCAGGACTGCTCCTGGATCTCCTCGGCTGCCGCGATCAACTGGTCGTGCAACACCGGGTCGCAGTCCCCGGTCTTGTCGATCCGGCGCTGAAGTCGCTCGGAGACTCACCCTTGACCAGCCCGTCGCGCACGGGGATGAGGACGTCCCGTCGATGCTATTGCGCCCGCTCCACGCCAGCCCGCTGACGGCGAGCGCCGTCGGCTGCACCCGGCACGGCGTGCAGGGGAGGACGATCAGGCCGCGGCACCGGTGAGCCGGGCATCGACCCGCGGCCCGTCCGGCGCGATGCGCACCCGCGGCGGGACGACCAGCCGGCCGCCGATCCGGCGGCTGAGGACCGGGGTGGGCGCAGGACGCGCGGACATCGATGCGGCCGTCTCCGCCAGGGTGATCTCGTCGCTGGCCTCGCGCAGCACGGTGGACAACGGGACGTCGAGCGCCGCGCAGATCGATGCGAGCAACTCGCTCGACGGTTCCTTCTGGCCGCGTTCGACCTCTGACAGGTAGCCCAGGCTGACGCGTGCGCCGTCGGACACATCGCGCAGGGTCCGGTGCTGGGAGGTCCGGTGCCGGCGCAGAACCTCACCGAGCGTCCGCCGCAACAGGATCATCCGCACCCTCCCCTTCGTCCCCGCGCAGTCCTCGCCGCCGTCTCGGCGGTCTGTCGAGAGTAACGGCAGGCCACGCTCACCGACCGGAGTCCCCACCCCCGGCCCGGTCAGGCGCGGCGACCACTGCCGTCACCGATCGAGTGAACAGCTCGAGCACGGCATCGACCGTCGCGCTCCGGACCGCCGCCCGATCACCGTCCAACTGCAGGACGGCGGATGCTGTTCCCGCCGGCCACGTGACCGCGACGTGCACCTCACCTGCCGGGTGGCCGCCCTGCGGGCCGGGTCCGGCGACCCCGGTGGTGGCCATCCCGCAGTCAGCGGCCAGCCGGCCACGCACCCCGTCGGCCATCGCCCGCGCCGTCTGGGTGGCAACGGCCCCCTCGGTCTCGAGCAGCTCGGTTGCGACGCCCAGCAGCGTGTGCTTGAGGTCCGTCGAGTATGCGATCACGCCACCCCGGAAGACGGCTGACGAGCCGGGGACCGAGGTCAGGGCGGCTCCGAGGAGACCACCGGTGAGCGATTCGGCGACCGCGACGGTCCAGCCCGCGGTCATGAGGAGGGCGACGACCGCCGAGGCCGCTGCGGACTGGTCCGATGGGGGAGGTCGTCCGGCAGCGGCCAGCGCCGCGTCCGACGGTCCGGTCACCGAGAGCGGACGAGCCGCGCCGCCCGCGCTGCATAGTCCACGCCGGTAACGGACGACACCACCGCCGCCGCGACCAGCGTGACCAGTCCGGCCACCTTCACGGGGCCGTCGAGCGGGACCAGCAGCAGCGTGATCCCGACGGTGAGCAGCACCGTCTTGGCCTTGCCGCCCCGACTGGCGGGGATCACGGCGATCCGGGCCACCGCGGAGCGGATCGCCGTCACACCGACTTCACGGACGAGAACGGTCACGGTCAACCACCACCACAGGTCGCCGAGCACGGAAAGGCCGATCAGCGCCATCCCCGTCAGGACCTTGTCCGCGAGCGGGTCCGCGAACTTCCCGAGGTCGGTCACCAGGCCGTACCGGCGGGCCACCTGCCCGTCGACGCGGTCGGTGGCCGAGGCGAACAGGAACACCCCGGTAGCGGCGATCCGCCAGCCGGTGGAGTGGCCGCCACCGGCGAACAGGACCAGCGCGAACGGCAGGACCAGCAGGAACCGCCCGAGGGTCAACATGTTCGCGGCGTTCAACCTGCTGACCGGCGCGGCGGGTGCGGTCGGTGGGCGGCCCGGCGCGGCCGTGGCGGTCCCAGGGTCGGCCATCGCGCAAGGTTAGCGGCCGCTACCCACACCGGCCGGGACCGCCGGTACCGGCCGGCCGGCCGGCAGCGAACGGGACTGCCATCAGGTCCACGCCGTCGTTGCCGGTCACTCGGACCTCGACCAGGTCCCCGACCTGGGCCCCCGGTGCGCCGATCACGGTGGTGACCCCGTCGACCTCCGGGCCCTGGTGCTCCGCGCGGCCCTCGACAGTTCCGTCGGCTTCGACCCGCTCGACCAACACCCGCATCCGCTCGCCCAAGCGCTCCTCCGCGCGCTGCGCGACCAGTTCGTCGACCAGGGACGACACCGCCGCAACCCGGTCGTCGATCTCGGCCTGGCCGTGGTGGCCGTCCAACGAGGCTGCCTCGGTGCCCTCCTCGTCGGAGTACCCGAAGACGCCGACGGCGTCCAACCGCGCGGCGGACAGGAAGGCCGTCAGCTCCGCGACGTCGGCCTCGGTCTCCCCGGGGAAGCCGACGATGACATTGCTGCGCACGCCGGCCGCGGGGCGGTGCCGGCGGATGCCGGCGAGCAGGTCGAGGAACGCGCCGCGGTCCCCGAACCGGCGCATCCGCCGCAGCAGAGGCCCGGACGCGTGCTGGAACGACAGGTCGAAGTAGGGCACCACGCCATCCGTGCCGCACAGCGCGTCGACCAGGGTGGGGCGCATCTCCGCCGGCTGCAGGTAGGAAACCCTGACCCGCTCGATCCCGTCGACCGCGGCCAGCCGGGGCAGCAGCCGCTCCAGCGAGCGCAGGTCGCCGAGGTCCTTGCCGTAGCTGGTCGTGTTCTCACTGACCAGGAACACCTCCCGCACGGCGTCCGCGGCCAGCCACTCGACCTCGGCCAGCACATCCTCGGCAACCCGGGACACGAACGCGCCGCGGAAGGCCGGGATTGCGCAGAAGGCGCACCGCCGGTCACAGCCGGACGCGAGCTTGACCGAGGCCAGCGGACCGCCGGTGAGCCGCCGCCGGACCGGGCGGGGACCCGACGCCGGAGCCGCGCCGAGCGCGACGACGTCGCCGGCGATCCGCGCCTGTCCAACGCCGTGTCCGGGGATCGAGGCCGCGGCCGCGGCTCCGGCCCTGGCGACCGGGCTCAGCGGGAGCAACGCACGCCGGTCGCGGGGGACGTGGCTGTCCGGCCGCTCGCCGCCGACGATCCGGCGCAGGCGGTCGGCGAAGTCGGGGTAGGCATCGAAGCCGAGGACCGCAGCGGCCTCCGGCAACGCCTGGGCGAGCTCGGTGCCGTAGCGCTCGGCCATGCAGCCGACAGCGACCACCGTCGCGTCCGGTCGGCCGGCGGCGCGGCCACCGCCCGCGACGTCGGCGGCGGCCAGGATCGTGTCGACCGAGTCCTTCTTCGCGGACTCGATGAACGTGCAGGTGTTGACGACAACCGTATCCGCGTCGGCGGGGTCAGCGACGATGTCGAACCCGCCGTCGGCCAGCCGGCCGGCGAGCTCCTCGGAGTCCACCTCGTTGCGGGCACAGCCCAGGCTCACCATCGCCACGGTCAACCGGCCGGGCAGGGCAGCAGTCGACGGACGGGCTGATGTCGACGAGCGGGCTGATGTCGACGGACGGGCTGTGGTCGACGGGGAAGCGGACACGGGTCGCCAGCCTAGAAGCGTCCCGGCCCTGCCGTCGGCACCGGCCGGCCCTCCGCCGGCTCGACCGCGGCGGCCGGAGAACCTCAGCCGCCGCGGACGTCGGCGAGCACCGCCGGCAACTCGTCGGCGCCGACCAGCACCTCCCGTGCCTTGGAGCCCTCGCTGGGTCCGACGATGCCGCGCGTCTCCATCAGGTCCATCAGCCGACCGGCCTTGGCGAAGCCAACCCGCAGCTTGCGCTGCAGCATCGAGGTCGAGCCGAGCTGGGTACTGACGACCTGTTCGACCGCGGCGAGCAGCACATCCAGGTCGTCGCCGATCTCCGGGTCGACGTCGCGGCCCGGCGCCGGTGCAGCGCTGACGACGTCGTCGCGGTACTGCGCGTCACCCTGGGCCTTGCAGTGCGCCACGACGGCGCGGATCTCGTTCTCGGTAACCCAGGCGCCCTGGATGCGCATCGGTCGGTTGGCGCCCATCGGGAGGAACAGCCCGTCGCCCTGGCCGACCAGCTTCTCCGCGCCGGGCTGGTCCAGGATCACCCGGCTGTCGGTCACCGAGGACGTCGCGAACGCCAACCGGGACGGCACATTCGCCTTGATCAACCCGGTCACCACGTCGACCGATGGCCGCTGGGTGGCCAGCACCAGGTGGATGCCCGCGGCACGGGCGAGCTGGGTGATCCGGACGACAGACTCCTCGACGTCGCGCGGGGCGACCATCATCAGGTCGGCCAGCTCGTCGACGACCACCAGCAGGTACGGATACGGGGAGAGCACCCGCTCACTACCGGGGAGCGGGTTCACCGCACGGGACCGAACAGCCTGGTTGAAGTCGTCGATGTGCCGGAACCCGAAAGCGGCCAGGTCGTTGTAGCGCTGGTCCATCTCCCGGACCACCCACTGCAGGGCCTCGGCCGCCTTGCGCGGATTGGTGATGATCGGTGTGACCAGGTGCGGGATGCCGGCGTAATTGGACAGCTCGACGCGCT
>JAABUT010003324.1_pt1 | contig 13969 bp, 12 predicted proteins | sample 5559281 | NCBI WGS metagenome assembly JAABUT01 (sample SAMN10711880, study PRJNA513359) | rock metagenome | isolation source: Antarctica rocks | place: Antarctica: Victoria Land, Ricker Hills nord | collected 2016-01-04
CGGCGATGCCGAAGCACTGGACCTCGTCGCCGATCTTGCCGTCCGTGATCACCCAGGCGCTGGTCCCCGCGGGGAGCAGGTGCCGACCTTCCGTGGTCAGACCCCCATCTCCCGCCTCAGCCAGTAGACGAAATGATAGGAAATCGACGCCACGCGCATCTCATCGATGTTGGGCAGATACCAGGCTCCGCTATAGCCGGCATCGAGGGCCGACAGGATCGGCGTCTCGGAGACCGTGCGCCCATCCGTCGAGACGATGCCCACGCCTTCGAGATAGTCCATGTTGTTGCCCCCGTTTCGGCGGCCGAAGGAGCGGGTTCCCACGTAGGACGACAGCGACAGCGATGAGATCCGCACCAGCAACGTCGCCCCGTTCGCACCACGGGGTGCGATCAGGTCGCCGAACACCTGGCGCAGGTCCCGTCCGAGGGCCTGCCTCACGGCATCGGCCCCGACCGGATTGCCGAGCGCCGCAAGGCGCGACGTGTCGATCGCGATCGAACGCAGCCGCAGCCCCGCCGCGGCCTGGGCCGAGGCGCGCGACATGACGCCGAGCGGCATCGCAGCCGATGCCAGCAACGCCAACGCGGTGCGGCGGGTCGAGAGCGTCATGACGGTCCCCCGGTCCGAGCCGGCCCTTAGCGGAATGCCACGTTGAGCACTTCGTAGCTCTTGCCGCCGCCGGGCGTGTTCACCTCGACGCTGTCGCCCGACTTCTTGCCGATCAGCGCCCGGGCGGTCGGCGAGGAAATCGAAACCTTGCCGGCCTTCACGTCGGCCTCGTTCTCGCCGACGATCTGGAACACCTTCTTCTCTTCCGTGTCCTCGTCGACCAGCGTCACGGTGGCGCCGAATTTGACGGTGCTGCCCGACAGCTTGGACACGTCGATGACCTCGGCGCGCGACAGGCGGTCCTCGAGTTCCGCGATGCGGCCCTCGTTCAGCGACTGGGATTCCTTGGCGGCGTGGTATTCCGCGTTCTCGGACAGGTCGCCGTGGGAGCGCGCCTCGGAGATGGCCTGGATGATGCGCGGCCGTTCTTCCTGCTGCCGCATCTTGAGTTCAGCCTCCAACGTGGAATAGCCCACGACGGTCATCGGCACTCTGTCCATCTCGTTCACTCTCAACGGGTGCTGCGGCCAGCCTGGCCGCAGCACGATATCTGGTTCAAAGCCGGCCGGTGCCGCTCAAGACGCGCCCATCCCGAAAAGGGACGACACCGGCCAAGGGAGCGCAGCATGTTCCCGGCCAGGAAATCCGTCAACTTGCAGGCACGGACTCTCGTTCCAGGCGGGACCGAACTGCCCGACATGCCGCGAAGCCGAGCAGCCTCGCTGGGCGAAAGCCATGATCGGTTTCGACCTACCGCTCAGCTGAAATAATCCTGCAGCGCCCTTACCTCGAGTTCGCCGCCGACGTAGCCGCTGATGCCGCGCGCCGCCGCGATGGCGCCCGCCAAGGTGGTGTAGTAGGGGACCTTGTGGAGCAGCGCGGCCCGGCGCAGGTCGCGCGAGTCCGAGAGTGCCCGGGCTCCCTCGGTCGTGTTGACCACGAGCTGGATGCCGCCGTTCTTGATGGCGTCGACCACGTGGGGGCGACCCTCCGACACCTTGTTGACCTTGGTGGCCGTGATGCCGGCTTCGCGCAGCCGGTTCAACGTGCCGCCGGTCGCCTGGATCTTGAATCCGAGCCCGGCCAAGACCTTGACGGTGTCGATCACGCGCGGCTTGTCGGCGTCCTTGACCGATACGAAAACGGTGCCCGTGGTGGGCACCACGGTGCCGGCGCCGAGCTGGCTCTTGGCGAAGGCGATATCGAAGGAGCGGTCCAGGCCCATGACCTCGCCGGTGGAGCGCATCTCGGGGCCCAGGACGGTGTCGACGCCGGGGAACCGCGCGAAGGGGAACACCGCCTCCTTGACCGCGACATGGTCGAGCTTCTGCACCTCGAGGCCGAAGCTCGAGAGCCTCTCGCCCGCCATGATGCGCGACGCCATCTTGGCCAGGGGACGGCCGATGACTTTGGCGACGAACGGCACCGTGCGCGAGGCGCGGGGGTTCACCTCCAGCACGAAGATGACCCCGTCCTTGATGGCATATTGCACGTTCATCAACCCGACCACGCCGAGCGAGCGGGCCAGCACGCGGGTCTGGCGCTCGATCTCGGCGATGGTCGCGGCGTCGAGCGAATGGGGCGGCAGCGCGCAGGCGGAATCGCCCGAATGGATCCCGGCTTCCTCGATATGCTCCATGATGCCGGCCACGTACACGTCCGTGCCGTCACAGAGCGCATCGACATCCACCTCGATGGCATCCGACAGGTAACGGTCGAACAGCAGCGGGTTCGTGCCCAGCACCGTGTTGATCTGCCCGGTCTTGTCGTTGGGGTAGCGGGCCTTGACGTCGGGCGGCACCAGGCCCGGCAGCGTGTCGAGGAGGTAGCTGTCGAGTGCCGCCTCGGAGCGGATGATCGCCATGGCGCGGCCGCCGAGCACGTAAGACGGGCGCACGACGAGCGGCAGCCCGAGCGACGACGCCACCAGGCGCGACTGCTCCACCGAATAGCTGATGGCGTTCCTGGGCTGCTTCAGCCCCAATTTGTCGAGCAGGCGCTTGAAGCGGTCGCGGTCCTCGGCGAGGTCGATGGAATCGACGCTGGTGCCGAGGATCGGGATCCCGGCAGCCTCGAGCGCCGGGGCGAGCTTCAGCGGAGTCTGGCCGCCGAACTGCACGATCACGCCCTTGAGGGTCCCGGCCGAGCGCTCGGTTTCCAGCACCTCCAGCACGTCCTCGGCGGTGAGCGGTTCGAAATAGAGCCGGTCCGAGGTGTCGTAGTCGGTCGACACGGTCTCGGGATTGCAGTTGACCATGATGGTCTCGTAGCCGGCGTCGCTCAGCGCGAAGCACGCGTGACAGCAGCAATAGTCGAACTCGATGCCCTGGCCGATCCGGTTCGGGCCGCCGCCCAGGATCACCACCTTGTCGCGCCCCGACGGCCGCGCCTCGTCGACCGGCATGCCCGCGAAATATGGGGCATATGTCGAATACATATAGGCGGTGGGCGAGGCGAACTCGGCCGCACAGGTGTCGATGCGCTTGAACACGGGGCGTACGCCGAGAGCGCGACGCGAAGCCATGACGCTCTCCGGGCTCTGCCCCGACAGCGCCGCGAGCCGCGCGTCCGAGAAGCCGGCCGCCTTCAACTCCCGCAAGTTGCCGGCGGTGCGCGGCAGGCCGAAGCGGCGCACCTTGGCTTCGAGGTCGACGATGCCCTGGATCTGCTCGATGAACCACGGGTCGAAGCGGCAGGCCTCGTGTATTTCGGCATGGCTCATGCCGTAGCGCAGGGCCTGGGCCACGACCAGCAGGCGATCGGGCGTGGGCCGCCCGAGGGCCGCCCGCAGCGCACCGCGCTCCTCGCCCGGCACCGTCATGCCGTCGATCGGGATCTCGTCGAGGCCGCTGAGGCCAGTCTCGAGCGAGCGCAGCGCCTTCTGCAGCGATTCCGCGAAGGTCCGGCCGATCGCCATGGCCTCGCCGACCGATTTCATGGCGGTCGACAAGATCGGCTCGGCCCCGGGGAACTTCTCGAAGGCGAAGCGCGGGATCTTGGTCACGACATAATCGATCGTCGGCTCGAACGAGGCCGGGGTGGCGCCGCCCGTGATGTCGTTGCGGATCTCGTCCAGCGTGTAGCCGACCGCGAGCCTGGCCGCGACCTTGGCGATCGGGAAGCCCGTGGCCTTGGAGGCCAGCGCCGAGGAGCGCGACACCCGCGGGTTCATCTCGATCACGATCATGCGGCCATTCGCGGGATCGATCGCGAACTGCACGTTGGAGCCGCCGGTCTCGACGCCGATCTCGCGCAGCACCGCCAGCGAGGCGTCGCGCATGATCTGATATTCCTTGTCGGTCAACGTCAGCGCCGGCGCGACCGTGATGGAATCGCCCGTGTGGACGCCCATCGGGTCGAGGTTCTCGATCGAGCAGATGATGATGGCGTTGTCGGCGCGGTCCCGCACGACCTCCATCTCGTATTCCTTCCAGCCCAGCACGCTCTCCTCGACCAGCACCTGGGTGGTGGGCGACGCGTCGAGGCCGCGTTCGACGATGTCGATGAACTCTTCCTTGTTGTAGGCGATGCCGCCGCCGGTGCCGCCGAGCGTGAAGGACGGGCGGATAATGGCGGGCAGGCCGATGTCGTCGAGCGCCGCGATGGCCCCGGCGAGCGACACGACATGATGCGAGCGCGGCGTCTCGAGCCCGATCCTGGTCATGGCGTCGCGGAACAGCTCGCGGTCCTCGGCCATGTCGATGGCGGCGGCGCTCGCGCCGATCAGCTCGACGTCGTGGTCCCTCAGCGTGCCCATCTTGTCGAGCGCCAGGGCGCAGTTCAGCGCCGTCTGGCCGCCCATCGTGGGCAGCAGCGCGAAGCCGCCCGGCACGGCACGGCGCTCCGCCGCGATGATCTTGGCGACGATCTCGGGCGTGATCGGCTCGACGTAGGTCCGGTCCGCCATCTCCGGATCGGTCATGATGGTGGCGGGGTTGGAATTGACCAGCACGATGCGATAGCCCTCCGCGCGCAGCGCCTTGCAGGCCTGGGTCCCGGAATAGTCGAACTCGCAGGCCTGCCCGATCACGATCGGCCCCGCACCGATGATCATGACCGTGGCGATGTCGGTGCGTTTCGGCATCTGGGTTCCTGAGTCTCACGAGGGCGGCGGGAGGGCGGTGTCTCTTAGCTCAGGCGGGCTCGGATGTGCGAGCCTTTCCGCGAAGGTTAAGACCCCCGTTCGGCGCGCGACTTTCCACGCAGCCGCTCTGGCACAGCCATCGAAGCCGAACTTACGCTAGCGCTGACGCGCTCCCGGCGATATAACCGGGGTCACTTGGTCCTTAAACGATAGAGAGACTTGAATGGCCAGTAACGCTCAAAGGAAAGCTTCAAACATTCATCGGCGGCGTGCGGTCGCGCGCGGACTCGTGCGTGTGGAGGTCCAGGCCGCGAGGAGCGACACGGGCCTTATCCGAACATTAGCGGAAACCCTGCGCGGCGAGCCGCAAAGGGCCAAGGGGCTGAGGTCGGCCCTCGAGCAGGCGCTCGCCGATCCGGAGGTGAACAATGCCTTCGACGTGTTCGGCGCCGATCTTGCGGACGAAGCTTTTGTCGGGGTTTTCGATGGCCCGCGCCAACACGGCTGGCGCGAAGTCGATCTGTGATTTTCCTGCTCGACACGAACGTCATTTCCGAGATCCGCAAACGGGATCGCGCGCACCCAAACGTGTCCCTGTGGGTTCATCGAACCCCGGTCAGGGAGATCGGCACCAGCGTCGTCGTCCTGGCGGAAATCCGTCGAGGCATCGAACTGAAGCGCCGCAACGATGTCGAGCAGGCCGAAGGGTTGGACCGATGGTTCCGGCGGATGCGGACGCGGCTCGGAGACCGCGTGCTTCCCGTTGACGAGCCGATCGCCGAGGCCTGGGCAAGGCTGAGCGTCCCCGACCCGTTGCCGCTCATCAACGGCCTGCTGGCCGCGACTGCCAAAGTGCGCGGTCTGACTCTCGTGACCCGAAACATTGCGGATGTCATGCGAACCGGCGTCTCGACCCTCGATCCATTTTCCGGCTGACCGCACCGCGCTTCGAGACGCCGTCCTCACTTCGCCGTATCTTCCAGCAGGCCGATGCTATTTGGCTCCGGTCGCCCGCCCCCCCACTCAGCGCCGCCCGATCGTCTCGTCCTCGGCTTCCTCAAGTTCCGCCTCGACGAGGCAGAAGGCGGGAACGGCGCCGGTCTTGATCTCGTCGACAATCTCGCCGTACCAGAGCACCTGAACGCTGTCGCCGCTCTCGCCCGTCACCACCATGGCCGGGCCGCCCGACTTCAGCTGCACGATATCGCCCTTCTTGAAATCCATCACCGTTCTCCGCTTCGCACGCTTGCCCGGCCGTAATGGCCGGGCTCGAAGGCCACGCGACATCCGCGTGGGCGGGAACCATGTCGTCCGTGCAAAAGTGCCACGGAGGGACGATGGTCTTTAAGTCCGACCCGGCTGCGGGGCCGCCGCAGCGTGCTGTTAGCACGTCGACAACGCGCCAGACAGGCGGAAAGCCGGACCGTCGGCCAAAGCGGGCGTGAACCGCCGCGGATCCGGGCGTGATCGGGGCCGTTTCCGCGACGGCGGGTCTGACCAAGGCAAAGCCGTCGCGGCCGACCAAAGCCCCACGATCCGGACGTTCGCTTCTCCATGACGATCTTCTTCACGAGCGACACGCATTTCGGCGACATGCGGGTGCTGCGCTTCGATCACCGGCCCTTCCCGGCCATCGACGCCCATGACGATGCTCTTGTCGCGCGGTGGAATGCCGCCGTGACGCCGCACGACACCGTGTGGCACCTCGGCGATTTCGCGCTCGGTCCCGAGCCCGCCCGCGTCGACGCTATCCTGGGCAGCCTCAACGGCGAGAAGCACCTCCTGGCCGGCAACAACGACGACCCCGCCACACTGGCGCTGAAAGGCTGGGCTTCGGTCGAGCATTATGCCGAACTCCTGGTGGACCGGCGCATGCTGGTGCTCTGCCACTACGCGTTCCGGACCTGGAACGGCATGGGCCGTGGTGCCATCAACCTGCACGGCCATTCACACGGCAAACTGACCCCCATCCCGCGGCAGTACGATGTCGGCGTCGACGTCCAGGCATTTCGGCCCGTCACGCTCGACGACATCCTCGCGAGTCGGAAGCGTGGCGCCCGAAAAGGCCCGGTTGCGCCCGAATGACCGTCCTGCGCGCGACAGGTCGCTGGCGCCAAGCCGATAAGCACGCGATCCATAGTGCCCCGGGTTCGTCAACATCCTTTTTTTCCGGGCTGCGAACTTTTTCGGCCCGCATGTCATTGAGACGTTCAGAGCAAATGAGGGACGGGTCATGGATAAGTCGATGTGGATCGCTGCAGGCGCGTTGACGGCTTGGCTGATGGTCGGTGCTGCAGCGATGATGTGAGGCGGCTTCGAACTCTCCAGGAGGGCTGATCACGTCTCGATCGAAGGCCCGATTGCTGTTGGCTGGAACGCGCGCAGCCCTGTTGGCCGCGCGGTGCGATCGTCTCGTCTCACCATGCGGTTCGGTGCGAGGTGGACCCGAGTCGGACGTCGATCGTGACCTTTCCGCCCCACGGTTGACGCGCCAAAACGCCGGCCACCCTGACTCGAGGGACGTCCTACGTGAAGCTGAAGCTGTCTCGAACCTCGCTTGCAACCCCAAGGCATGGCTGAGGCGCAGTTCAAGGCCGAACTCGACCTTCGCGGGGTCGAAGCCTTGCCGGGCGACTGGCCGATCAGGGGAGCCGTGCAGGCCCTGACGAGGCCGTCCTACTCCTCGGCCCGCGTAGACCGCTCTGCCGCCTTCGAGGCAAACATCGCCGAGTGCCAGGCTGCAGACCAGGAAACCGCCTGCCTCGGTCGAGCTCAAGACCGTTCCTATCGTCCACCTCCCGGATCGAAGCCGCACCGTCCTGGAGACAGCGGGTCTGTGGGCCATCCCGGCTTTTTTGCGTTGCGGCCGGAGCCGCCCAAACCTATGGTGCGCCGCTCAAAAAGAACCGGAGTGCTCCGTGCCTTTCATCGCCGACGCCCTCGCCCGTGTGAAACCATCGGCCACCATCGCGGTGACCCAGAAAGCGCGGGACCTGAAGGCCAAGGGCCGCGAGATCATCAGCCTCTCGGTCGGGGAGCCGGATTTCGACACGCCCGACAACGTCAAGCAGGCCGCCATCGCGGCGATCCGGCGGGGTGAGACCAAATATACGCCCGTCTCCGGCATCGTGCCGCTGCGCGAGGCCGTGGCCCGGAAGTTCAAGCGGGAGAACAACCTCGACTACAGGCCAGCGCAGACGATCGTCGGCACGGGCGGTAAACAAATCCTGTTCAATGCCTTCCTGGCAACCTGCAACCCCGGGGATGAGGTCGTGATTCCGGCGCCCTACTGGGTGAGCTATCCCGACATGGTGCTGATCGCCGGCGGCACGCCGGTGATCGTGCAGACCTCGCTCGAAAAGAACTTCAAGCTGCAGGCCGAGGACCTGGAGCGCGCCATCACGCCCAGGACCAAGTGGGTTCTCCTGAACTCGCCCTCCAACCCCTCGGGCGCCGCCTACACGCGCGTCGAGATGAAAGCCTTGACCGATGTGCTCATGCGCCACCCCGACGTCTGGGTTCTGACCGACGACATCTACGAGCACCTCGTCTACGGCGACTTCGTGTTCTGCACGCCGGCCGAGGTGGAACCCAACCTCGTCGACCGCACCTTGACCATGAACGGGGTCTCGAAAAGCTACGCCATGACGGGCTGGCGCATCGGCTTCGCGGCCGGCCCGGACCGGCTCATCAAGGCCATGGACATGCTGCAGGGCCAGCAGACCTCGGGAGCTTGCTCGATCGCCCAATGGGCCTCGGTCGAGGCGCTCGATGGGCCACAGGACTTCATCCCGATGAGCCGCAAGGTGTTCGAAGGGCGGCGTGACCTCGTCGTGTCGATGCTGAACCAGGCCAAGGGGCTGCAATGCCCGTCGCCGGAAGGCGCCTTCTACGTTTACCCGTCCTGCGCCGACCTGATCGGCAAGACGGCGCCCTCGGGCAAGCGGATCGAGACCGACGAGGATTTCGTCACCGAACTGCTCGACGCCGAGGGGGTCGCGGCGGTGCACGGCTCGGCCTTCGGCGCTGGCCCCAATTTCCGCATCTCCTACGCGACTTCGAACGATCTGCTCGAAGCCGCCTGCGTGAAGATCCAGAACTTTTCGGCCGCGCTGCGCTGACGTCGCAGAACCTCCGCTGGCCCGGGCCGGATGAGGCCCTTCGGCCACAGGTCGGAACGAAGTGAGCGCGAGCCGGCTTCGGCGCGACCAGGGCCACAATCCCGGTATTTAAGCCGGTCCGGTCGCATGGATCGCATGCGACCGGATCGGATGCCGGAGAACATAACCATGGCCCATCGTCTCATCACTGCCGCAAGGCCCGTGCTCGGTCTGGGAGCGCTTCTGGTCGGCCTCGCGCTCGCGCCTCCGATCGCCGTGGCAGGTCCGGTCGGTCAGCTCGTCTGCAACGTATCGGGCGGCGTCGGCCTGATCATCACGTCGCGGCGTGCGTTGAACTGCGAATACGCGCCCGCCAACGGCGCGCGGCATCAGCATTACGTCGGCACGATCAGCCGCTTCGGCCTCGACATCGGCGCCCAGGGTCCAGGCCGGCTGACCTGGGATGTGGTGTCGGTCGGCGGCGCCGTGGGTCCGGGCTCTCTGTCAGGGGAATTCACGGGTGCAACCGCCTCCGCCACGGTCGGGGTCGGGGTCGGAGCCAACGCTCTGATCGGCGGCAATGCGGGCGGGATCACGCTGCAACCGCTCTCGGTCGAGACGCAGTCGGGCGTCAACGTCGCGGCCGGGATTGGCGCCTTGTCGCTGGAATACGCGCCCTGACGGCCCGCTGAGCAAGCCGCGTCGCTTCCTCCCGTTTCGATCGCGGAGAGCGGCGGGTCGGTTCAGCCGCCCGCAGCCTCCGCCTTCGGCCCTCCGCGCGACACCCCGACCTTGGCAGGGCGCAGGACCCGCTCACCGATCAGGTAACCGGTTTCGACCTGCTGCACGACGGTGCCGGTCGGCACCGTCTCGTCCGGTATCTCGAACAGGGCCTCGTGACGGTTGGGATCGAAGCGCTGACCCGCCGTCTCGATCGGCTTGACGCCGAACCGCGCCAGCCGGGTCATCAGGTCGCGTTCAGTCAATTCGACGCCGTCGATGAAGCTCTTGACCGGGGCCGAGACCTCGCTCTTGGCTTCGGCCGGCAGGCTCGTCTGGGCGCGCTGCAGGTTGTCGGCCACGCTGACCATTTCGCGCGCGAAAGATGACACGCCGTAGCTCTTGGCGTCCGCGACCTCGCGATCGGTCCGGCGGCGCAGGTTCTCCATCTCGGCCATGGTGCGCAGGACGCGATCCTTGAGAGAGGCGACCTCTGCCTGCAGGGCCGCCGTGGCGGCGTCGGCGGCAGGAGCCTGCGCTTCGGCCGTGGCCGGATCCTCGCCCTGCGGAGAACCGTTGCGGTCCCGCGGCGCGCGGTGCGCGGCATCGTCGGTCTCGGGTGCCGTGCCTTCGGGACTCAAGGTCTCGGCGGGGTCGGTCATCGTCGGGTCTCCCAGGGAGCGAAAGTCGGTGCCGATATCAGGTGCGCCGGACCGGAAATCAAGCGTCGGTACCGGCGGGCTCGCCGGCCGCGACGCTCCCTCGGCCGGGTCGAGCCCGCGCGAAAGTGTCGCCGAGCACGCGGCAGATCAAGGCCTGGCGGGACGGATCGGTGATCTTGCCTCCGGTCAGGTCCGACACGTAGAAGGTGTCGACCGCCTTCTCGCCGAAGGTCGCCACATGGGCGGATGCGATGTTGAGGTAGAGGTTCGAGAGGGCGTTGGTCATGTCGTAGAGCAGCCCCGGCCGGTCGACGCCGCTGACCTGCAGCACGGTGTGGCGCCGCGAGGCTGCATTGTCCACGACGATGTCGGGGTGCAGGGCGAAGGTGGAGCGGCCTTTCGGAGCGGCATCCTTGGCCGCCACCATGTCGGCCAGGCGGATCTCGCCCCGCAGGGCAAGCTCGATGCCTCTGGCGATGCGGCCGGCCCGGCGGGTCTCGTCGGCATCCTGGTCGAAGGCCCGCGACACGCTCACCGTATCGAGCGCCAAGCCGTCCTTGGTGGTGTAGATTTGCGCGTCCACGATGTTGGCGCCAGCGCTGGCGCAGGCTCCGGCGATGATCGACAGGAGGCGCGGATGGTCCGGCGCCACGATGGTCAGTTCCGTGATCGAGCGGAACTTGTCGGTCGCGACATCGGTCGCGAAGCCTTTGTCCTGCTGCCACAAGGTGCGGATCAGCCTGGCGTCGCGGGCCCGGTTCGATAGGCCGTTACGCAGCCAGTAGGGGGCGTAGTGCCGCGCCACATAGGCGCGGTACTCGCCGTCCGGGAACTCCGGCAGGGCAAGGCGCAACTGCTCCTGAGACGCCAGCACGCGGGCGTTACGGTCGAAATCCGCGCTGTCGCCGCTGAGCAGCGTCTCGGTCTCGGCATAGAGGGTGCGGAGCAGTTGGCCCTTCCAGCCGTTCCACACGCCGGGGCCGACCGCCTTGATGTCGCAGATGGTCAGGATCATCAGGCTTTTCAGCCGCTCCATCGTGTCGACGATGCCGGCGAAAGTCTCGATCGTGCGGCGGTCGTTGAGATCCCGGCTCTGCGCCGTGTTCGACATGACGAGATGGTTCTCGACGAGCCAGACCGTGAGGTCGGTCTCCGCCGCGGAGAGATTGAAGCGCGGCGCCAATCGGCGCGCCAGATCGGCTCCCGCCAGCGAATGATCCTCGAGCCGCCCTTTGGCGACGTCGTGGAGGAACACGGCGAGGTAAAGCGCGTTGCGTCCCTCCAGGCTCGGCATGATCTCGCTGGCTAGCGGATGCGCGTCCCGGCTGCGGCCCGCATCGATCTCGGCCAGGATGCCGACGGCACGCAGCAGATGCTCGTCCACCGTATAGTGGTGGTACATGTTGAACTGCATCAACGCCACGATACGGCCGAACTCCGGGACGAACCGGCCCAGCACGCCGGCCTCGTTCATGCGGCGCAGCGCCTTCTCCGGGTCGCGGCGCGAGGTGAGCAGGTCCATGAACAGGCGATTCGCCTCGGGGTCGGCCCTGAGGTGGCGGTCGACGCGGCGCAGCGACAGGGTGACGAGACGCGTGGCGTCGGGGTGGATCGGCAGGCCGTAGGTATCGGCGACCGCGAACAGGCGGATGAGGTTCACCGGATCGCGCTCGAAGATGTCGCCCCGCGTCACCGTGATCCGGTCGAACTCCACCGCGAAGTCGACGGTGCCGGGGATCATGCGGGCCCGGCGCCACAGCCCGTTGACGATACGGTCGAGCGTCGCGGGCTGCTTGGCCTCCCGTTCCTCGATGGCGGCGCACACGATAGCGGTGAGGTCGCCGACGTTCTTGGCCACCAGGAAGTAATGCTTCATGAAGCGTTCGACGGCCGAGAGGCTGGCGCTGCGCCCATAGCCGAGCCGTGCCGCGATGACGCGCTGGTAGTCGAAGCTCAGGCGCTCCTCGGCCCTGCCCGCGACGACGTGAAGCTCGCAGCGAACGCGCCACAGGAACTCCTCGCAGCGGCAGAACAGCCGGAACTCCTTGGCCGTGAACAGTCCCGCCGCCACCAGAGCCTCGCCGTTCTGCACCCGGTAGGCGTATTTCGCGATCCAGAACAGGGTATTGAGGTCGCGCAAGCCTCCCTTGCCCTCCTTGACGTTGGGTTCGACGAGGTAGCGCGAGGCACCCGCGCGGGCGATGCGGGCCTCGCGCTCCTCCATCTTGGCGGCCACGAACTCCCGCGCCGTCCTGGCTAAGACGGCCTTGTCGAAGCGCGTCTGCAAGTCGTCGAACAGGGCCGCGTCGCCCAGGATGAAGCGCGCCTCGAGCAGCGCCGTCCGGATCGTCATGTCGGCCTTGGCCTGGCGCAAGCATTCGTCGACCGACCGGGTCGAATGACCGACCTTCTGACGCAGGTCCCACAGCACGTAGAGCATGGCTTCGACCACGCTCTCGCCCCAGGGGGTCTGCTTGTAGGGGAGCAGGAACAGAAGATCGATGTCGGAGCCCGGCGCCAGCGTGGCGCGACCATAGCCGCCGACCGCCACGACACAGAGACGTTCCGCAGTCGACGGCCGGTCCAGCGGGTAGACGTAGCGCAGGACGTAGTCGTGGAGCGACCGGATGATGTCGTCCTGGAGACTCGCGAGCCGTGACGCGCAGGCAAGCCCGCCGTGATCGGACGCGAACTCCTTGAGGATGGCGGCCCGGCCGCCCCCCAGGGCGAGATGGAAGCGGTCCACAACGGCGCGCCGGAACGCGGCATCCTCGGCGTGGTCGGCGCGCAACGACGCGATGTCGGCATCGAGCCGCGGGCGATCGAGCATCGGCAGGCCGAAGTCCGGGAGGCCGGCGGGGCTGTGCAGGGCGAGGCTCATCGGCCCCACTCTATCCCACAGCCGAGGTTGCGGCGCCAGTCGCGGCCCGGCCGATCCCGAAACCACGGGATACCGGCGGTGGTTGCCGCTCCATCGAACTCAGGAGGGGTGACGATGCCGCACACCGCAGAGGGCGTCACGCCCCCCGAAGTCGGCAAAGTGGCGGAGCAGACCGCGCCAGGCCGCCCTACCGGCTCTCGGCGCCGATCAGCTTCGCGGCTTCGATCCGCAAGGATGCACGCGACGCGTCGCGGCTGTAGAACATATGGCCGCCGGGCAGCGTGAGGAGACGGACGCGGTCGCCGCCCGAGGCCGGCGGGATCTGGTTCAGCAGGAGCTGCGTGCCGTCGTAGGGGGTGACGAGATCGAACAGCCCCTGGACGATGAGGACGTGCAGCTCGGGGTCGAGCGCCAGGTCCCGTCGGAGCGCATCGAAGGCTTGGGGCTGGGAGAGCCCGCGCCCGAAATCCCACTGCTTCGCCGCTGCATCGTCGAAAAGCCGATAGGTCTGCCCCTCCGGATGCCAGTGCAGCATATTGTAGACCGCCAGCACGGCTTCGGTGACCGGCGCGCTGAGGCCGGTGGTCATCGGGTCCGGATCGCCCCGATCGGGGAATTCCGGGAACGGGTCGGGCAGCGAAACGGTGGCGTCATAGGCGCTGTCGATCCGGCCCGCCGCGCGGTCGTGCTCGTGCTCGAAGAGGGACCCGCCGACGAGCCCGCGATGACGTCGCACGAGGGCCGGGTCGAGCCCCGTGATGGCGCTGACGCGATCCACCACGCGGCCTGAGAGCCCGTCCGAGAAAGGGTTGAGTGGCCGGGATCGAGATGATTCCAGGAGGGTGCTGAAGCCTGACCTGGAAGCGCCATGTGGACCCCGACCACCCGACGGCAGCATAGCCGCACGGGT
>JAABUT010003326.1_pt1 | contig 13961 bp, 9 predicted proteins | sample 5559281 | NCBI WGS metagenome assembly JAABUT01 (sample SAMN10711880, study PRJNA513359) | rock metagenome | isolation source: Antarctica rocks | place: Antarctica: Victoria Land, Ricker Hills nord | collected 2016-01-04
TAGACGACCAGCGCGGAGCCGTTGCGGAGATCGGCGACGGCGTTGATGTTCGATTGGAGCCGCGAGAGGATGCGCGGCAGATCGCGCCGCGCCACGTCCAGCCCCTGCTCCGCCTCGTCGTAGCTGACGACGGTGCCACGAAAGCCCGCGACGCGGATGAATTGGAAGAGCGCGAGGAGCATCCGCCGTCCGTACAGGTTCTCCTCGCTCTTCGTCACCGGGGTCAGCCCCAGCTCCCGCGCCAGCGGGCGATCGGTGACCTCGCCGTCGAGCCAGCGGCAGGCCGCGGCGAACGCCGTGTCATCCTCGCGTAGCTGGGCTTCGAGGCCGTGGCGCAGCACTCGCCCGAACGCCTCCAACTCGAAGTCGGCCTTGTCGAGCCCCGCGATCCAACCGGCGACCAGATGATCGCCGAGCACGGCGTTCCCGGCAGCCCGACCGCGGATCTGCCCCACCGCAGCATCCAGCAGCGGTCGGATGCCGCGCTCGTCCGCGCCGGGCGTGCGAATCGCGCGCACCACCTCGCGATAGACGATCAGGCTCTTCGTGAAGTCGAGATCCTTGTTCAGCGCCACCTCGGCGGTGACACATTCCAGCGCCCGCGCGATCTCCATTAACTGCCGCAGGAAATGGGTCTTGCCCGATCCGAACGGCCCGACGACGAACTTTTCCGCCGAGTCGCCCCGCGCGAAGCGCGCCTCGAAGTACTTGCTCCGCAGCCGCGCGAATGCCTCATCGTAGCCCACGCCGAAGAGCGCACACCCGTCGTGCGGGGCCGTCCCGTACTCGGCCATCCGCTCGATCATCGCGATCACATCGACAGCCATCACCTTACCCCGCTAGAAGTCGTCCATCCGTTCCAGCGTCAGCACGGACAGCCGCCGCAGGAGCGGGCGACGGTAGCCCGCGCCCGCGTGCTCGGCCAGCACCGCCGCGCCTGCGGCGTGCAGCACATCGGTCAGGCCGTCGGTCGGGGTACCCACCACCGCCGCGAGTTCCACCAGCCGGGCGGCGATCCCAGCGAGGAAGGCTTCGGGGGTAGGGGCAATGCCAACCGCCTCGATCGGCACCACCGGCCAGCGCCAGGCGGGCGGCGTGTCGACGTCGCGCCACATCTCCAGGCGCTGGCCGAGGGCGGGATAGAGGCGCGTGCCCTGCTCCAGGAAGCCGGGGAGGACGGCGAAGACGGCGACGGTGCCGACGATCCCGCCGGTCGTACAGCCGTCGATAAAGCGGCGCATCACATTCGCCGCGGTTTGCAGTCGTTTCGAGAATGCCCCGCGACCGGGGACGAGCGTCCGCTCGTTCTCATCGAAGAGCAGGAGCGTCCCGCGCAAGCCGAGATGATAGAGGCCGCTCAGGGCCGTGTTCAACACCTGTTCGGCATTGCGACGCGACAGGGGATCCTTCACGCCGTCGATTCCCGCGCGTTGCAGTTGCCCCGCGCCGATCCGTTCCCCCCGCAGATAGGCCCGCAGCGGGGCAGCCAGCTCCGGTTCGCCGACCGCCCGCAGCATCGCCGCGCGGAAACCGGCGTGTGGCAGACGCGCCCGCCGTAACGCCGCCACACCGCTCAGACTCCCCTGTCCCCAGGCCGAGAGGATGTCGGGCAGCGAGCGGATGGTCACGCCACCGCGCGTCACCTCCACCCGTTCGAGGATGTGCCGGGTGATAAGCGACCAATCCTCCAGGCCGAGATCGCGCGATAGCTCGGTCTGCACCACGGCCAGGCCGCGCGCGGCGGCGCGATCGGCGAGGAGGCGCAGCAGATGGGTCTTGCCGGAGCCGTAGCTCCCCTCGAAGAAGCGGCAGGTCGCGCCCCCCTGGGCGACCAGATCGTCGAAGACTTCGCGCTCGATCGCGGCGAGGAACGGGCCGGTCCCCACATCGAGGAGTGCCGCCGCCGTGTGGCCGAGGACGCCGTATTGCGCCACCTGTTCGAGGGCGGCGCGAACGGTCGCCGGGTCGGGCGGCACGCCCACGGATCGGGCCGCACCCCTCGTGCTCATGCGTCCCCGCGCCCGCTGTTGAACGGCACGACGAAGCACATCGTCCGGTAGTCCTGCGACGCTTCGAGGCCATTGACGACCATACCGAACTGGCGCGACTCCTGCTGGCTGCCGGTTTGCAGGCCGAGTCGCTGCCCTTCCGGCACCTCGGCGGCGCGCGCGCGATAGCGGTCGAGATTATAGAGGAAGGCCCAGCGCGGCAACTCGGCCCAGCGCAGCTTCTTCTCCGGCCCCTGCCCCGCCAATTCGTCGCGTACCAGGGCCACGCGCACGCCGCGATAGAAGTCGGGCAGCGGCACCACCTCCGACCGGCCCTTGTCCTGGCGCTCCCGTGCCGCGCGCTCGCCCGCATACGCATCGTGGAAGATGGCGGACAGCGACGCCTCCGGGAAGGTCGCGCCGTTCAGGAGCGCCCGTGCGCGCTCTTCGAGCGCCGCGAGGTCGTCCGCGCCGCCGATCGGCGACCAGGGGGTCAGCGCCTCACGATTGTAGAAGAAGCGGGCGCGGGCCTGGTCGCGCTGCAACCCCAATTCGAGCATATCGACCCGCCAGCCGCCGCTCCGCTCGCGTAGTTGCTTCCCTTCTGCGCGGGCCGCGCGCACCCACTCGGCCTCGAGCGGGCGGAAGGCGGCGATCCGTTCGCGACGGGCGGTCTCCACGTAACGCTCGGTGCGCGCGCGCAGATCGTCGAGCGCGGGACCGAGCCTGTCGCCGGACGGCAGCCGCTTCAGGGCCGCGCCAAGCCGTTCGAGGGCGCGCGGATCATTCGGCTTGATCTTCGCGAGCGCCCCGAGCGGACCGGCAAGACGGCGGTACTCGGCCTGAAGCTGCGGGAGATCCCCCGCCGTGTCGCTATCGACGCCCGCCTCGTCGGCCTCCGCGATCTCCACATCCGAGACGAACGGCTCCTCGTGCTCCGCTGGCTCCACCGCCGCCGGTTCCCAATCGTGCATCTGGCCCCTCACCTCCCCCACGTCGCAGATGGCCGTTATTCTACCAGGACGAGGCACATTTGCGATGCGTCCGTGTCGGTCAGCCTCCTCGCTCCGGGAAAGATACGCTGCACCACGCGAACACGGGCGGCATCCCTTGATGCCGCCCATACCCCGCCCCCGCCGCGCGTGGCCCGGCTAGAGCCGGGGATCAACCGGCTCGCTCTCCAACGCCAGGACGCCGAAGACGCACTCGTGGACCCGCCGCAGCGGCTCGTGCCGGGCGAAGCGTTCCAGCCCCTCCACCCCGAGCGCGAACTCCCGCCCGGCGAGCGCGCGCTTCGCGCCGAGACGGCGCACCTTCAGCCGCGCCAGATTCTCCGGGCGGTCGTACTCCGGCCCATAGATGATCCGCAGGTACTCGCGCCCGCGCACCTTGAGCCCCGGCTGCACCAGCCCGCGCCGCCCGACGACGATCGGATCATGCGGCTTGACCACCATCCCCTCGCCCCCGCGCCCGGTCAGGTCCACCCACCAGGCGATCGCCGCCGCCTCCTGGACGGGGTCGGTCACGTCGACCGCCAGATGCGCCGTGGCGTGGAGGAGCCCGCTGTTGTCCGCGTCGCAGAGTCGCGCCAGCGTGGCGAGGTGCCAGGCGTGGTCACGGTCCAGGTGGGCTTTTCCTTCGGTCGCCAGCAACTGGAACGGGGCGTACTTGAGATCGGCGAGCCCGCCGACCGGCCAGCAGTACCGCCCGTACGCCGCGACGTAGCGGTCCGCCAGATCGGCGCGCTCGGCGAAGCGCGCCCGCACGTCCGCCACATCCACGCCGGATGCCCCCGCCGCGCCCAAGGCCCCGACCGCCAACGCCAGCGCGGTGGTGGCGGCGGACCCGACCGCGGCGTACTGCCCGCGCAGCAATTCCTGCGCCTTCGCCGACCACGGCAGCAGCTCGCCGTCGAGGCAGGCCCAATCGGTCGCGAACTCGTCCCAGAAGCTGGACCAGTCGAGTGCATCCCGGATCGTCGCCAGGAAGTGTGCCTCCAGCGCGCGATCGTCGAAGAAGCGCCGCCCGGTCCGGGTATAGCAGATCCCCAGCCCGTCGCCGACCACACCAAAGCGTGCCCGCGCCGCGTCCTCGTCGCGGCAGACGACGACGATCGCGCGCGAACCCATGTGCTTCTCCTCGCAGATGACGCGCGGCACCCCCTCGTGGCGGTAGTAGGCGAACGCCTCTGCGGGGCCTTCCAAGAGGTCCGGGGCGGCGCTCGTCTCGGATGGCGACATCGTCGGCGGCAGATAGATCAGCCAGCGCGGATCGGCGGCGAAGCGGCTCATCACCTCCAGCGCGGTGATCGCGCGCTCCTCGGCGATCGCGACCCGCCGCCCCAACCGCGTCTCCACGAAACGCTTGCCGAGCACATCCGCCACGTCGAGCAGATCGTCGTGCGCCTGCTGCGCGCTCAGCGCGGGTGCCAGATCCCCGACCGGTAGGAACGCGCGGCCCGACTCGGCCCAGGCGCGCGCCGCCGGGACGGACACCAGCTCCCGTTCGGGCCAGCGCAACACGGTCAGCGCGCCGCCGAAGACGCAGCCGGTGTCGATGTTGATCGTGTTGTTCAGCCACTCGGCGCGCGGGGTCGGCGTGTGGCCGTAGACGACCGCCGCCCGCCCGCGATATTCGGCGGCCCAGTCGAGGCGCACCGGCAGGCCGGTCGCGTCGGTCTCGCCGGTCGTCTCGCCGTAGAGGGCGAAGTCGCGCACACGCCCCGAGCCGCGCCCCTGGTAGCGCGCCTTCATCCCGGCGTGCGCCACCACGAGCGCGCCGTCGTCGAGGACGTAGTGCCCGACCAGGCCGTCGAGGAAAGCGGCGATCCGCGCGCGGAAGGCCGACGACTCGTTGTCGAGTTGCGCCAGCGTCTCGCCGAGGCCGTGCGTGATCTGCACCTCCGCCCCGCCGAGCTTCCGCAGGAGCTTCACGTCGTGGTTCCCCGGCACGCAGAGCGCCGTCCCCGCCGCGACCATCCCCAGCACCAGGCGATAGACGTCCGGCGTGTCCGGCCCGCGATCCCCGAGGTCGCCGAGGAAGATCGCCCGTCGCCCGTCGGGCGGGATCACCGCGTACCCGACCTCACCGTCCGCGTCGGTCTCCGGCGCGATCTCGTAGCCGAGTCGATCCAGCAGCGTGACCAGTTCCGCGAAGCAACCGTGCACGTCGCCGATGATGTCGAACGGGCCGTGCTCGCGCCGCCGATCGGTCCAGAGCGGCTGGCGGATCACGGTCGCCGCCGCGACCTCCTCCGGGGAATGGAGGACATGGACGTAGCGGAAGCCTTCCTTCTTGAGGCCGCGCAGCGAGCGCCGTAGCGAGCGGATGTGGTTGCGGACGACGTGCGGGCCGAACTGGCGATCCGGGCGCTCGCGGTTCCGCTCCTGACAGGTCGCCTCCGGCAGATCGAGGACGATGGCGACCGGCAAGACATCGTGCTCCTTCGCCAGGGCGAGGAGCGGGCGGCGCGCTTCCGCCTGCACATTGGTCGCGTCCACCACGGTCAAGCGCCCCGCCGCAAGCCGCTTCGTGGCGATGTAATGCAGCACGTCGAACGCCTCGCCGGTCGCGGCCTGATCGTTCTCGTCGTCCGCGACGAGGCCACGGCAGAAGTCGGACGACAGGACTTCGGTCGGCAGGAAGTGCGCCCGCGCGAAGGAAGACTTGCCGGACCCCGACGCGCCGATCAGCACGACGAGGGCCAGGTCCGGAATCGTGAGGTCCATGTGTTAGGCAATCCTTCCGGTGGATAGTACGCTATCCCTATGCCCGCACGGGCGAAGAGGCGGCGCTATAGTGCCGGTATGGGGATGGGCACCGATTAAGGTAATTGCTCACGCAGTTCGAGCCACGGTTGCAGCGACGGTGGTGGCTTCAACTGACCACTAGCAACGAGAAGTTCTAGCGGAGCCAGCCGATTCTTGATCGCTCGTAGCGCCCGGATATCTTTGACCAGGAGGGGCTTTGTTCCCCCATGAACCGTTTCCCGCCTATCTTGCCAATCGTGATCGATATGTGCTTCCTCTTCTCGTTTATGGGCAAGCAGGCGATCACGAATAGTTTGCGCCTTGAAACGGGCCTGCTTTATGTCCATCCCCAGTCCGTCAAAGAAGTAAAAGAGGAGGTCGTCGCTGCCGAGTATCCGATCGCCGCGAATGATGCCGATCCGTACAATCAGATACGCACGGAGATGCATCACCGAGCCCTGGTAGCCTTGCCGCTCGCGCGACGCGGTCTTCCCGGTCAGGTGATCATAGACCGCAATGGCCGCTTCGGCCCAACGTCGCGCGTCCAACGCCCGCGCCAGCCATGCCGAGTCCTCGCCATCGTCGCGCAGCGACGGATGCTCCGCGAGCAAGGCTCCCTGTAGCGCCGCACGCCGCGCAGCGGGATAGGTGTCGAGCGTTGCAGGAACCAGATCGGCACTGCGCCGTGCATTGAACGCTGTTGCTTCCGCTAATCCAAGCCAGTTGAACTGCGCGGGGACGTGCTGCTCCTGCGTTCGGGCGCGCCGAATCCAGGCGCGCACGGCCTCTGCATCCCGGCTGAGGATCGTTTCGAGTTCCGCAGTCGACCGTAATTCTCGCATCACAGTGCCTCACTTTGGGTTAGAGCTGTTTGATACCAGCGGCAGCGAAGGCTTGGATACCGATCTTTCGACTCGAGGCATCAGGCTGATAATGGCCGCTGTAGTTAGTCAGGTCGAAGAAGAAATATGCTCCGGGCGTTCCCGTGAGTTCGACCTCGCCAGCAGCGAGTACCGGCGCACCGTTGGTAAGAACACTATGAGCAAGCTCCTCACTCTGAACTATTTTCGGTATCATCATCAATTCTCCAGTTAGGGTTACGGCCCATTTGGCCGTTCCCACCACGACGACCTTGATGAAATCTGGGTCGCTGGCGTGCATGGGTCTGATACCCAATCGCGCTGCTACGTCCAACTTATCTGCCAAGCGTTCGGGGAGTGTGTTGTGGAACACACGATTTGCCAATCAACCTTCTCCACCATTTGCAGCAGTATATCGCGCGGTAAATCGTATGTGATGGTTGCCAACTTATTATCTTTATGCCGAAGCCTCGCGCGCGAAGATCGCCAGTTGGGTGGGAGGGCCGACCTCCAGGTCTTCCGGCCCGATCGGCAGAAAGCGCGCCGCGTAGCCGTGCGTGGCGGCGACGTGATCCGCCCAGGCGCGGAACTCGGCGCGCGTCCACTCGAAGCGGTGGTCGCGGTGGCGGAAGCGCCCGGCGGGCAACGTCGGCCAGCGGACGTTGTACTCGGCGTTCGGCGTCGTCACCGCGATCGTGCCGGGACGCGCATTCCCGAAGACGACGCGCTCGAACGCGACGAGGCGCGGCGGGTCGAGGTGCTCGATCACCTCCACGACCGCAGCGGCGTCGAAGCCCGCGAGGCGATCGTCCCGGTAGGTCAGCGCCCCCTGCATCAGCCGGACGCGCGCCGCCTGGGTCGGTGGCAGACGGTCGAGCCGCAGCCGCTCCGCCGCGCGCGCCAGGACGTGGTGCGCCACATCGACGCCGACGATCTCGGTGGCGTCGGTGTTCTTCAGCAGCGCCACGAGCAGCCGCCCCTCGCCGCAGCCGAGGTCGAGGATCCGCCGCGCCCCGCTCGCCTTCAGCGCCGCGACGACCGCCCCGAGGCGCTGCTCGTTGAGGCCGATCCGACGCTCGGCGGCCTCCTCCTCGCCCGCATGGCGTTCCTCCGCCGCGTCCGGGTCGGACACTTCCGCCGCGACGAGCCGCGCCAGCGCCTCGTCGGTCAGCGAGCGCTGATGCTTGAGGTAGCGCCGGGCGATCAGCTCGCGCTCGGGGTGCGCGGCGAGCCAGCCCTCGCCGCGTCGCAGGAGCTTGTCGACCTCGTCGTCGCCCACGTAGTAGTGCTTCTCGTTGTCGAGCACCGGGATCAGGACGTAGAGGTGCGCCAGCAGGTCGCGCAGCCGGGTCGTCCCGGAGAGCGTCACCGTGCGATACGGGCTCTCGCCCCAATCGGGGAAGCGCGGATCGAGCGGGCATCCCTCGGAGGCCACGCGATAGCCGAGCGGCACGAAGAGGCGCTCCAGGATGTCGTCACCACCCCGGCAGGGGAGCGCAGCGATGGTCGCTTCGATCGACAAGGGCTGATCCACGAGCGCCGGGCGATCCTTGCAATTCCCGGCCAACGCGCTACGAAAGACCTCGGCGAGCGCCACGCTGAGGAACGAAGAGGCGACGTAGGGGCGGTCGTTGACGTACTGATCCAATGTTGCGCCGCGCCCGCGCACCAGCCCGACCGGATCGACTTCCAGCAGGAGTGCCGCCGTGCAGCGTTCCTCGGTCGCCTCGGGGTAGAAAACATGCGCCTGCCCGAAGGCCAGAGCGAAGCTCTGGAGGCGGGCCGGGTGCTTATGTAGCAGATAGCCGAGATCGGTCGCGGGCTGGTGCGTGGTCGTGATCGTCAGCAGCATCGCGGAGTATCCTTATGTCTATACGAAATTCTTGAGCGCATCGCTACGCGCGGCAACCGGCATCGCGCGCTGGCGACGGTAGGAGGGCACGACCGGACACAGTGCGACTACAGGTTCTTCAGTTCGTGCCTTGGACAGCAAGGAGGCTCGGTGCCGGAACGCTACTCGCCTGCACCCGCCAGCGCCGCCCCGATCGCCGCCGCCGCATCGCCGCGCGGCACCAGGCGGTCCTCGCGCGTGGCGAGCGCGCGCAGCTTGATCTGCCCGCTCGCGCGTTCGTCCTCCCCGACAATCGCGACGAGTGGGACGCCCTTGCGGTCGGCGTAGGAGAACTGATCGCGCAGGCCGCGTCGCTCGTTCAGATACACTTCCGCGCGAATCCCGGCGGCGCGCAGCTCGGTGACGAGCGCGAGGGCTTCCCCCACCCCATCGTCTGCGCCGCCGCGCACGATCGCCACGAGCACCTGCGCGACGGTGCGGATCGGTGGCAGCAGCCCAAATTCGGCGATCACCTCGAAGGCGCGTTCCAAACCGAGCGAGAAGCCGGTCGCGGGGACATCGCGCCCGCTGAACGAGCCGATCAGGCCGTCGTAGCGACCGCCGCCGCCGATCGAGCCGACCTTCGGGCGCTCGACCGCGATCTCGAAGACCGGGCCGGTGTAGTAGTCGAGGCCGCGCACCATCGAGAGTTGCAGCGCGTAGTGATCGCGTGGCACGCCGAGCCCGCTCAGGAAACCGAGCAGCCGTTCGAGGTCGTCCGCCCCGGCAATCACGTCCGGGAAGTTCGCCGCCCGCCCGCGCAACTCGGCCAGCACCTCGGCGTCGGTCCCGCGCAGCGTCACCAGTTCGAGGACGCGGTCGGCGGCTTCCGCCGCGATGCCGCGCGCGATCAATTCTTCGCGGACGCCGTGCGGGCCGATCTTCTCGATCTTGTCCACGCTGCGATAGACCTGGCCCGCACTTTCGTCCGGCACCCCGGCCAGCTTCGCCAGCCCGGTGATCACGCGGCGATCGTTGATCTGGACCACGAACTGCGGGAAACCGAGGGCACGCACCGCGTCCGCGACGGTCGCGATCGCCTCCGCGTCGGCCAGCATCGAGGGACTGCCCACGGTATCGACGTCGCACTGGTAGAACTCGCGGAAACGCCCGCGCTGCGGACGATCGCCGCGCCAGACCGGGGCGATGTGGTAGCGCTTGAACGGCAGGATGAGATCGTTGGCGTGCAGCGCCGCCACGCGCGCCAGCGGCACCGTCAGGTCGTAGCGCAACCCGACCTCGCGCCCGCCGTGATCGGTGAAGCGATAGAGAAGCTTTTCGTCCTCGCCGTACTTCCCGGTGAGGGTCGCGGCGTATTCGAGGGCGGGGGTATCGAACGGCTCGTAGCCGTGGCGCTCGAAGACCTCGCGCAGGATCCCCATCACCTGCTGGCGCAGGAGCATCTGGGCCGGGAGGAAATCGCGGAAGCCGCTGAGCAGCTGCGGCTTGATCAGCGCCCGCCCCTTGCCGCCGCTTTTCGCCTCGGCCTCGCCATTCGCCGTCATCGCCCCTCCAAACGTTTGTCGCATCAGCGCCCGGCACCCGGTCGTATGGTGGGACCAGTGGTGCTTATCACCTGTCGCTCGGACGAACCGTACGGCGTAGTCGCACGTCGGCTCGTGGTCGCCGGGCGATCATAACGGAGCGCCGCGCCACGCGCCAACCGTCCGATCGGACAGCCGCCCACGCCCCCCTCAGCGATGCGCCGTCAGCCAGCGCGTTCCATAATCGACGAGTGACCGCTGCGGCATCAGCAGCGCGGGCGCGGCGGCGACCCGTCCCGTGCGCACCAGCCCGGTATCGCGCGCGAAGGCCGCGCCGAGCTGCGGGAAGTCCTCGGCATCGACATCCAACGTCTCGAACGCGACCCAGCGGCGCTCGCCGTCGACCGTGATCGGCGCGCCCTGCTGGCCGAGGCGCTTGCCCGGAAAGGTCGCGCGCGCCTCGGCCAGGTGCAGCGACGTGTTGTTGCCGTGCCCCACCCCGAGCAGCAGCACCCAGCCGTCGCGCTCGTAGAGGCGCGCGAGCGGCGAGCCCTCGCCGAGGCCGCTGGTCAGCTCATGCCGCGCCGTGATGAACGCCGCGTCATGTCCCCAGGCCGCGAACGAGTCGTGCGGGTGGTCGCTGCGGCGCACGTCGGCGGCACCCCTGAAACAGTCCGGGATCGCGCCCATCCCGCGCGTCGGCGTGGTGGCCGGGTCGTAGGCGGGCATCGTCGCGCGGATGATCGGCCACCACGCCTCCGGCACCGGCGGATTCTGCCAGTCCGCCGGATCGGTCAGACCGGTCGAGTGGGTCGGCATGACCAGCGTGCCGATCGGGCCGAGCACCGCCTGCAACGCCAGCACGACCGCCCGCGCCCCGCCCGACACCCAGCCGAGCGCGCTGAGCGAGGAGTGGACGAGCACCGTCATGCCGGGTGTCACCCCCAGCGCGGCGAGGTCGGCGGCGAGCGAGGCGACGGTGGCCGGTCGATCGACAAGCGCGATCTGCTGCGCTTCGCTCATCGTGTCCCGCCCCGTCCTACCGACACGCCGCCCCTCAGCCCCGCCATGCGCCCGCTCGCCCTACGCACCGTAGACGACCTCGCCCCCGACGATCGTCGCCACGACCTCGGTGTTCAGAATCTCGGGGCCGGGGATCGCCAGGATGTCCTGCGAGAGGAGGACGAGATCGCCCAGCTTGCCCGGCGCGATCGTCCCCTTGACCGCCTCCTCGCCGGACGCGTAGGCCGCGCCCGCGCAGTACGCCTCCAGCGCATGGTAGGCCGAGAGGCGCTCGGCGGGATACCAGCCCCCCTCCGGCAGCCCCCCTGCATTCTGCCGCGTCACCGCCGCGTGGATCCCGGCGAGCGGGCTCAGGTTGTCCACCGGGGCGTCGGAGCCGAACGCGAGGACCGCGCCCGACCGCCGCAACGTCTCGAAGACGTAGGCGAAGCTGCCGCGATCGCCCCACCAGCGGTCGATGCCGAACATGTCCGAGGTGCAGTGGATCGGCTGCATCGAGGGGATCACGCGCAGCTGCGCGAAGCGCCCGATGTCCTGCGGCGTCAGCACCTGCGCGTGCTCGATCCGATGGCGGAGGCCGCGCCCCAGGCCATCGGCCTCCGCCTCCGCGAAGATGTCCAGCAGCAGCCGATTCGCCGCGTCGCCGATCGCGTGGATGCAAGAGGCGATCCGGTGCTCGGCCCCCTGCCGGATCAGGTCGCGGATGTTCTCGCGCGTGCGGACCGCGATCCCGTAGTTATCCGGTTCCCCGGCGTATGGTTCGAGCATCAGCGCCGAGCGGGAGCCGAGCGCGCCGTCGGCGAAGATCTTGAGGTGGCCGAGGCGCAGCCATTCGTCGCCGAAGCCGGTGCGGATACCGAGGCGGATCGCGTGTTCGAGGAGATCGGCGGGGATGCTCTGATAGATTCGCAGGGTCATCCCGCCGCGCGCGCGCAGGTGTTGCAGCGCGGCGAGCGCGTCCGGCCCCTCCATCGAGCCCGCGCCGGTGAGGCCGAGGCGGTTCGCCTCGCGCATCCCCGCCCGCAACGCCTGCTCAACACCATCTGTCGTCGGCACCGGGATCGCCTCGCGCACCGGGCGCATCGCCCCCTCGATCAGCAGCCCGGTCGGCTCGCCGTCGGCGTCGCGCACGATCAGGCCGTCCGCCGGGTCGGGCGTGTCGCGACCGATGCCGACCGCCTCCAGCGCGCGACTGTTGACCCAGAGCGAGTGGTGATCCTGCGAGGCGAGCGCGACCGGATGGGCCGCGATCTGGAGATCGAGGTCGAGCTTCGTCGGCCAGCGGTTGTCGCGCAGGAAGTTGAAGTTCCAGCCGCCGCCGCCGATCCACTCGTCGGGCGGGGTATCATGCGCCCGCGCCGCGACCCGCCCCACCGCCTCGCCGATCGAGGCGACGCCGAGCAGTTGCACGCGCGAAAGTTCCAGCGAAAGGCCCATGAAGTGCAGATGGGCGTCGATCATCCCCGGCACGATCGTCCGCCCCGCCGCGTCGAGTTCCTCGCCGCCTCCCAGCGCCGTCCGAACCTCGTCGTTCGCCCCGACCGCGACGATCCGGTCGTCGATCATGCCGACCGCCTCGGCCTGCGGGGCCGCCGGATTCATCGTGTGGATGTTGCCGTTGTAGACCGCGAATTTGCGGACCATGCTCTATCCCCCACCCTTCTGTCGCCATCTGCGGGCACGCGCCACGGCGCGACCCCGTGGGACCGAGTATCGGGGAGACACGCCCGCACGGCAAGTCACCGGGCGATGCCGCGCCGATCTTCACCAAAACTTCAGGGACTCCTTACGAGGACTTCAGAATACTCCGTCAGAATATGTATGTGGGGTACGGACCACGGTCGCCCGTATGTGCGACGTTTGACACCGCAGGGCAATGGCCCGACAAAGATTCCAGAAAGGACCACGGACACCGATGGAGCACGAACAGACGACAACCCGGCCCGACGATCAGGGCGTGACGCAGCCACTGGCCCCCTCGCCGTTCATGCGCTGGCGCAAGGCGCTCGCCGCGAGCGCGGTCGGCCTCGGCGTCGGGGCATTGCTGGTGACCGGGGCGCTCGCCGCCCCGCCCGCCACGCCGAGCACCGGGAGCGGCACGCCGACGACGCAGGGTCCGAGTCGCGGGGCGAATGGCACCCCAGCGACAGGACAGAGCGGCGGCGTGCAAATGCCCGGGCGGGGCGGGGCGGAGTGGCGGGGCGGCCCGATGCAGGGTGAGATGGGCGGCGGCAAAGTCACTGCGGTTAGCGGCAGCACGATCACCGTCCAGCGCGGCGGTCCGAACGCGAACGGCGCGACAAGCACCGTGACCGTCAGCGGTGACACCACCTACCTCGTCGGCAGCGCGGGCAAGCTGAGTCTCGGCGCGCTGAGCGACGTCAAGGTCGGCAGCACCATCCGCGCCGAGGGGGCCGCCGACAGCGGCGGCAACGTCACCGCGCTCCTCGTGAGCATCGTGGCCCCGCAGGCGGACGGCCAGGTGACCGCCGTGAGCGGCAACACGATCACCATCCAGGGGCACGGTCCGATGGGGCAGGGCGCGACGCAGACCGTCACCGTCGGCAGCGGCACGCAATACGTGACCGGCGACCCGGCCAGCAACACCGCGTCGAGCCTCGGCGCGGTCACGGTCGGCACGCGGATCCGCGCCGAGGGGACGCTGAACAGCGATGGTTCGTTCAGCGCGACCCTGGTGCGGGTCGAGCAGGCCCGGACCGCCCCGAGCAGCGCGCCGAGCAGCGGCACACCGACCGCCGGTGGCAAGGGATTGCCCGGTCACCTGGGACGACCCGACTTCCAGAGTGGCCCCGGACGCATGGGCTGGGGGCCGAAGGGTGACGGCACGGTCACGGCGGTCGGCGGCGGCACGATCACCGTCCAGCGCGGCGGCCCCAACGCCAGCGGCGCGACGAGCACCGTGACCGTGACGAGCAGCACCGTCTACCTGATCGGCGACGGCGATC
>JAABUT010003327.1_pt1 | contig 13961 bp, 11 predicted proteins | sample 5559281 | NCBI WGS metagenome assembly JAABUT01 (sample SAMN10711880, study PRJNA513359) | rock metagenome | isolation source: Antarctica rocks | place: Antarctica: Victoria Land, Ricker Hills nord | collected 2016-01-04
GTAACGCACCGCGTCGGCCAGGTCGCCGTCGCTGGCGTCGGGCCGGGCAAAGCGGATGTTGTCGGCGATGCTGGCGTGGAACAGGGTCGGGCGCTGGCCGATCCAGGCGAACAGCCGGGCGCGCGCCTGCGGCACCAGGCTGGCCAGGTCGGCCCCGTTCACCGTCACCCGGCCGCAGTCAGGTGCCACGAAGCCCAGCAGGATCTCGATCACGCTGGACTTGCCGGAGCCGGACGGGCCGGCCAGCACCAGCGTTTCGCCCGCCGGAATGCGGAAGCTGATGCCGTCCAGCGCCGGGCCGCGCGCCGGGTCCCAGGTCAGGCCGACATCCTCGAACGCCAAGGTGGCGCCGCGGGCGGCCACGTTGCGCACCACCAGCTTCGGGCCCGGCACCGTCTCCGGCGGCAGGCCTGCCAGCGCGACGGCGGCACCCTGCGCCTGCATGCGGTCCTGATAGGCGGCGGCGAAGTTGCGCAGCGGCGCGAAGAACACCGGCACCAGCAGCAGCGCGAACAGCGCGTGGCCAGGATCGCCCAGCGTGCCGGCCTGCGCCTGGCTGGCATAACGCACTGCCAGCCCGGCCAGAGCCGCCGCCGCCGCGCAGTCCAGCGCCGCCGACGACAGGAACGCCACCCGCAGCACGCGCATGGTGCGCACCCGCAACGCGTCCGCCGAACGCGCCAGGGCGGCGGCCTCGGCCTCGACGGCGTTGGCCAGGACGATGGTGGCGATGCCGCGCAGCCGGTCGACGAAGCGGGTCTGCAGCCGCGCCAGCTGCTCGAACTGCCGGCGTGACGCCGCCGCCGCGCCCAGCCCGGCCAGCGCCATGCCCACCGGCACCAGCAGCCCCGCGCCGACCAGGACCACCGCCGCCCACGGATCGGCTGCCGCCGCCGCGATCGCCACCAGCGCCGGCGCCACGAAAGCCAGCGCCGCACCCGGCAACCAACGCGCGAACATGCCGTCCATCGCCTCGATCCGGTCCACCAGTATGGTCGCAAGCTCGGCGGAATGGCGCCGGCGCAGCATGGCGGGGCCGGCCTGGAGCATGCGCGCCGCCGCCTGCCCGCGCAGCCGCCGACGGGCGCCCGCACCCGCGTTGAAGCCGATGCGCCCGGACAGCAGCACCAACGCCGCACGCAGCAACGCCAGCACAACCAAGCCGGCCACCGGCCACACCGACGCCGGTCCACCGGCCAGCGCCGCACCCAAGGCCGACGCGACGCATCCCGCCGCTGCCGCGGCACAGGCAACTTCCGCCAGCCCCGTCAGCACCGCCGCCAGCAACGCCCGCCGCGACGGCCGGACCGCCGCGCGCAGCCACGTCTTGGCGACCTTGGCCTCGGCATCATGTCCCTTCGGCGTCTGGTCAGGCAGGGCGGCGGGCATGCTGGCGATGTCAGGCCGATCGTTCATCAGGCAATTCTACCCCAGCTGCCACGGATTGCCAGACGCGCCGTTTCCGCAACGGTCTCCGGCCCGCAAACACGCAGCACCGGGCGGGAGCCGCTTTCCCCGATCCGTCCGACCAGGTGATACTGCGTCACCAACCGATCAAGGACCGCAGATGCTTCCGACACTATGCGTGGCCGTCGGCGGCGCCATCGGCAGCGTCGGACGCTACTGGGCCGGCCTGTTGGTCGAACGCGGCTGGAACGGCGCATTGCCCCTCGGCACCCTGCTCGTCAACATCTCCGGCAGCCTGCTGATCGGCTGGCTGGCCTCCGCCACCACCCCCGCCGGCCCCGGCCCCCTGCCCGACAACACGCTGCTGCGGCTGCTGCTGATGACCGGACTGTGCGGCGGCTTCACCACCTTCTCCGCCTTCAGCCTGCAAACCATCATCCTGCTGCGCGCCGGCGACTGGCCCAACGCCACCCTCAACATCACCCTGTCCATAACCCTATGCCTCGCCGCCACCGCCACCGGCCACTGGCTGACAACGCTCGGCCGGGGCGCCGGAGGCTGAAGGCAAGCAAGGCCAGGGCGCTGCCCTGGATCCGCCAGGACGCGGGGCGCCCTGGACCCTATGACCAAGGGAAGGAAAGTGGCCTGCGGCAAAGGGGGGGCTAACTCGGTGTTCGCAACGTCCGAGTTAGCCCCCCTTTGCCGCAGGCCACTCTCTTGGTTGAACACGGGGGTCCAGGGCGCCCAGCGTCCTGGTGGGGTCGAGGGGCAAAGCCCCCGCCTTGCTTGCCTTTCAGGCCCGCAGCGCACGGCGTGCGACGCCGGCGAGGTAGGCGCTGGCGTTGGGCAGGACGGCGTCGTTGAAGTTGTAGCCGTCGTTGTGCAGCTCGCGTCCGGGTTCGGCGGGACCGTTGCCGATCCACACGAAGGCGCCGGGGCGCTGCTCGAGAAACCAGCAGAAGTCCTCGCCGGTCATGGCGGGGAGCATGTCGGTGCGCACCGGGATGGCGTTTTCGGTGCAGGCTTCCACCGCCAGCGTCGCTTCGGCCCTGGTGTTGACGGTGGCGGCGACGCCGTGGGTGATTTCCACGGTGGCCGTCACGTCGCACATCGCGCTGGCGCCGGCGACCACGCGGCGGATGCCGGCGTCCAGCAGGTCGCGCACGTCCGGGCGGTAGCTGCGGCAGGTGCCGCGCATCGTCACCTGGGCCGGGATCTGGTTGGCCGCCATGCCGCCCTGGATGGTGCCGATGGTGATGACGGCGGCGTCCATCGGGTCGACGTTGCGGGCGACGATGGATTGCAGACCCACCAGGATGTGCCCGGCTGCGACCATCGGGTCGCGCGCCAGCTGCGGCAGGGCGGCGTGTCCGGCATGGCCGGTCACCACGATGTCGACGCGCCCGCCGGCCGCCATCACCGGGCCGTCATGCACCATGACGTGGCCGGCTTCCAGGCCGGGCCAGTTGTGGTAGGCGAACACGCGCTCCATCGGGAAGCGTTCGAACAGACCGTCGTCGACCATGGCGCGGGCGCCGCCGCCGCCTTCCTCGGCCGGCTGGAACACCAGCTGCACCGTGCCGGTCCAGTCGGCGTCGCGGCTGAGCAGGGCGGCGGCGCCCAGCAGGCTGGTGGTGTGGCCGTCGTGGCCGCAGGCGTGCATCACGCCGGGATTGGTGCTGGCGTATGGCAAGCCGGTCGACTCCAGGATCGGCAGCGCGTCCATGTCCGCCCGCAACCCTACGCTTCTGTTGGATTTTCCGCGTGTGATGGTGGCGACGATGCCGTGTCCGCCAACCCCGGTCACGAAGGATACGCCAAGCTCGGTCAGTTTGGCCTGGACGAAGGCCGAGGTCGCGCTCTCCTGCTTCGAGAGTTCGGGGTGGGCGTGCAGGTGGCGGCGCCACCCGGTGAGAGTGTCAGCGAGGGTTTTGTCCATGCCCGCAGCATCCCATTGTCAGGTGTGGAACGCCAGCCATCTATAGGAAACGGCGGTGCCGGCGTGGTTGCCTCGATCTTGCCACGTATGGGCATGATGCTGCGGTTTACGAAATTGTCACGTGTGCGGAGGCCCTCATGAATCGTCTGGTTGTCGTATCGAACCGGGTGCCGCTGCCGTCGTCGGACGTGAAGGCCGGTGGCTTGACCGTGGCGCTCGACGGGCTGATGGAGAAACGCGGCGGGCTGTGGTTCGGCTGGAGCGGGCGGGTCGACGCCGGTGCGCTGACGGCGCCGGTGTCGGTGGAGCAAGCCGGAACGGTGGACTACGCCACCGTCGACCTGACGCCGGACGAACACGACCGCTACTACAACAACTTCTCCAACGGCATGCTGTGGCCGCTGCTGCACACCATGCCGGAGCTGATGCGGTTCGACCGCGAGGACGCGCGCGTCTACCGCGAGGTGAACGGCCGCCTGGCCGCTGGCCTGCAGCCGCTGCTGCGCCCGACCGACCTGATCTGGGTGCACGACTACCACCTGCTGCCGTTCGCCGCCTGCCTGCGCGCCCGCGGCGTGCGCAACCCGATCGGCTTCTTCCTGCACATCCCGTTCGCCTCGCCCGACGTGCTGGGCGCCGCCCCAGAGGTCGCGGCGCTGGTGCGCGACCTGTTGGGCGCCGACCTGCTGGGCTTCCAGACCGACAACGACCAGGCCAACTTCGCCGCCGCCGCGCAGGTTTTCGCAGGCGCCGTCAGGCTGTCCGCCAACGCGCTGCAGTTCGGCGGACGGCGGGTGAAGCTGGGCGTGTTCCCTGTCGAGATCGAGGCCAGGACCTTCGCCCGCACGGCCGCCCGGATGGCCGGCGACGCGGGGTCCGAACGCCTGCGCCGCAGCCTGGACGGCCAGCGCCTGGTGCTGGGCGTCGACCGGCTGGACCCGACCAAGGGGCTGATCCAGCGCCTGGCCGGGTTTCGGCGCGTGCTGGAGAAGCACCCGAACTGGCTTGGCCGGGTCAGCATGCTGCAGATCGCCGCCGAGTCACGCAAGGATGTCGGCAGCTACCGCGCGTTGCGGTCCGCGCTGGACGCGGACGCCGGCTGCCTGAACGCCGACCTCGGCGAGCCGGACTGGCAGCCGCTGCGGGTGGTGTCGCGCGCTGTCGACCGGGCGTCGGTGGCGGGCTTCATGCGGCTGGCCGGCGTGGGTTTGGTAACGCCGCTGCGTGACGGCATGAACCTGGTGGCCAAGGAATACGTCGCCGCCCAGAACCCGCGCGATCCCGGCGTGCTGGTGCTGTCGAAGTTCGCCGGCGCCGCCAACCAGCTGACGGGTGCGCTGCTGGTCAATCCGCACGACGCCGACGCCATGGCCGACCAGATCGACGCCGCCCTGCGCATGGACATCACCGAGCGGCGCGAACGCTGGACCCTGCTGTGGTCAGCCATTGAGGACCGTACTCCCACGTTGTGGGGCCGGTCGTTCGTGGCCTCGCTGATGCGCGCCACCATGCCGGTTGTCGTGGCGCGGCCGAAGGCTGGCGCGCCGCGGCTGACCCTGGTGGGACATGGTCCGTCAGTGCTGCTGCCGCGGCGGGTGAGCTGACGAGCCGTCAGTCCGCCACGCGCACCAGCATCTTGCCGAAGTTGCCGCCGCGCAGCAGCAAGGCCAGCGCGGACGGGGCGTTCTCCAGCCCGTCGATGACGGTCTCGTGGTATCTCAGGCTGCCGTCGGCCACCCAGGGGCCAGCCAGGGCGCGCCATTCGGCAAAACGTTCCGGCTTGTCGGACACGATCAGGCCCTCAATGTGGACCCGCTTGCCGACGATGAAGCCGAGGTTGGGGCCGGCGGGGAACTGCGCCTCGTTGTACTGCGCCACCATGCCGCACATCACCATGCGCGAGAACGGGTTCAACAATGGGATGACCGCCGCCTGCACCTCGCCGCCGACGTTCTCGAAATACACGTCGATGCCTTTCGGGCAGGCGTCGGCCAGGTCGCCGTGCAGGTTGCCGGACCGGTGGTCGACGCATTCGTCGAACCGCAGGGTTTCCTGCACCCACAGGCACTTGTCCGGCCCGCCTGCAACGCCGACCACCCGCGCGCCGGCCCGCTTGGCGATCTGGCCGGCGACCGACCCGACCGCGCCCGAGGCCGCTGAGATCACCACCGTCTCGCCGGCCTTGGCGCGGCCGATGTCGGTCATGCCGGAATAGGCGGTGGTGCCCGGCATGCCCAGCACGCCCAGATAGGCCTGCAGCGGCGCGCCGTGCGGCGCCACCTTGGTCAGCGCGGCGGCGGGGCTGATGCTGTGGCTCTGCCAGCCGCGGCTGCCGACGACCAGGTCGCCGGGCGTGAAATTCGGGTCGCCGGACGCCACCACCTCGCCGGCGCCCTCGCCCGTCATCACCTCGCCGACCTGCACCGGCGTGGCATAGGACGCGCGGTCGGACAGCCGGCCGCGCATATAGGGGTCGATGGACAGGAACCGGGTGCGGACCAGCACCTCGCCGGCACCTGGCGAAGGGATCGCGTCCTCGGCGATCTGGAAATCCTCGGGGCGCGGCTCGCCGCTGGGACGGCGGCGGAGCACGACGGAGCGGCGCATCATGCGGCCTCCGCCTTCAGCACCAGCCGGCCGGTCACGCGGCCCTCGCGCAGCCGCATTAGCGCGGCGTTGGCCTGGTTCTGCGGCACCTCCTCGACCGGCAGCGCCTGCATGCCGCCGTCCTGCGCCAGCTTCACCAACGCCCGCAACTCCTTGGGATTTCCGACATAGCTGCCCTGGATGGTCAGCGCGCGGATCGGCATCAGCGGCAGCGGCACGTTCATCTCGCCGCCGAACAGCCCGACCTGGATCAGCCTGCCGCCCTTGCGCAGCGCCTCGAAGGCAAACTTCGCGGTGGCGGTGCCGTTGACCAGGTCGATCACCGCCAGCGGCGGCCCCCCGCAGGCTTCCACGATGCGCTTCGTCACGCCCTCGCCGGTGCCGTCGACAGTCTTGTGGGCGCCAGCCGCCTCCGCTCCGCGGCGCTTCTCGGCGCTGACATCGACCACCACGATGTTCTGATGCTTCATCGCCTTCAGCACGGCGATGGCGTTCAGCCCCAGCCCGCCGGCGCCGACCACCACGATCGGCTCGCCCGGGTCCATCGGCATAACCTTGTTGATGGCGGAATAGACGGTGATGCCGGAGCAGGCGTAGGTCGCCGCCACCGCCGGGTTCAGGCTGCCGTAGTCGACCAGATGGCGCGGATGCGGCGCCACCACATGGGTCGCGTAGCCGCCGTTCTGGAACACGCCCAGGGATTTCCCTTGCAGGCACATGTTGTCGTCCTCGGCCAGGCAGGCGGCGCATTTGCCGCAGCCGACCCAGGGGAACACGATGCGCAGGTCGCCGACCTTCACTCCGGTGGCATCCGGCCCCAGCTTGACCACGCGCCCGACGATCTCGTGGCCCAGCGCCACCGGCAGGGTCAGCCCGCGGTCCTTCAGGTTCATGACCCGGCCGCCGCCCAGGTCGTAGCGGCCTTCCCAGATGTGCAGATCGGAATGGCAGACGCCGCAGTAGGTCGTTTCGAGCAGGACCTCGGTGCCCTTCGGCTCCGGCGTCGGCATCTCGATCTCCTGCAGCGGCTGCTCGGTTTCCACGACGGCCCAGGCGCGCATGGTACATCCTCCACGTTTATTGCCGGATGGGATACCGCCGGGCCGCCGGGGTCAAGCCTCAGCCAGGCTGAACCAGGCAGATCGGGCTGCCGTCCAGCCAGGCCAGCAGATTCTCGATGCTGAAGCGGTAGAAATCCTGCATGTTGTCAGCGGTGACGTAGCCCAGATGCGGGCTGAGCACGGTGTTCGGCGCACGGCGCAGCGGGTCGTCGGGCGGCAGCGGCTCGGCCTCGAACACGTCCAGCGCGGCGACGATGCGGCGGGCGGCCAGCGCGTCGAGCAGCGCCGCGCGGTCGATCAGCGCGGCGCGCGACGTGTTGGCCAGGATGGCGCCAGGCCGCATCCGCGCGATGTCGGCCGCCGCGATGATCCCGCGCGAGCGTAGCGACAGCACCAGATGCAGGCTGATCACGTCCGACCGCGCCAGCAACGTGTGCTTGTCGACCCGGGTGGCGCCGATTTCAGCGGCGCGTTCATCAGAAAGATTCTGGCTCCAGGCCAGCACCTTCATGTCCATCGCCAGGGCATAGCGGGCCAGCCGGCCGCCGATCCGGCCCAGCCCGATCACGCCCAGCGTGCGCCCAGCCAGGTCCATGCCCGGCGGCACCCGGTCCTGGAAGCGGCCGGCACGGATTTCGGCGTCGCCGAGGGCCAGATGGCGCGCCGCCGCCAGGATCAGCCCCAGCGCCAGTTCCGCCGTGGCGTGGCTGGACCGTGTGGCCGGCGTGCCGCACACCAGGATGCCGCGCGCCGCACAGGCCGCCACGTCCACGGCGGCGTTGCGCGCGCCGGTGAAGGCGATCATGCGCAGCCGCGGCAGGCGCCCGATCACCCCGGCGTCCAGCCGCGAGCGTTCGCGCATCGCCAGCACGGCGTCGAAGCCGGCCAGCGCGGCCACCAGCGCGTCCGCATCGGCGAAGGCGTCGGTGAAGAACACCACCTCGGCGCGCGTCCTCAGCGCCGACCAGTTGGCCGCCTGCGCCGCAATGCCCTGCCAGTCGTCCAGCACCGCGATCCGTGTCATCGTTTCCACACCCTTTACGGTCGAAGCGTGACGCCGCCGCCGGACGGTGGCAAGTGACCGCAGAAGCAACGGAGGACCCGCGCCATGCTCACCCTGCACGCCCACCCCGGCTGGGGTTCCGCCATCGTCGAGCTGCAACTCGCCCATTACAGCATGGAATTCAAACTGATCGACCACGGCGACATGTTCGCCTCCGCCGAGGCGCGCGCTGCCCTGGCGCCGCTGAACCCGATATCGCAGCTGCCCACGGTGATGCTGGCGGACGGCACGGTGATGACCGAGTCCGCCGCCATCACGCTGCTGCTGGCCGACATGGCGGCGTCCGACACGCTGGTGCCGGCGCCGGGCGACCCGACCCGTGCCGCGTTCCTGCGCTGGCTGGTGTTCATCGTCGCCAACATCTACCCGACCTTCACCTACGCCGACGATCCCTCGCGCTTCGTCAAGCCGGAGGCTGCCCGCGCCGGGTTCCGCGCCGAAGTGGACGCCCATGCCCAGCGCCTGTGGGCCATGGTGGACCATGCCGCCGGCGACCGGTGGTTCCTTGGCGAGCGCTTCTCGGCACTCGACCTGTACATCGGCGTGATGACGCGGTGGCGCCCGCGGCAGGACTGGTTCGCCGCCAACGCCAAGCGGCTGGCGACGATCGGCGATGCCGCGCGGGCGTTGCCGGCCCTGCTCCCGGTGTGGGAGCGCAACTTCCCGGCAGCGTGAGCGCGCCGGTTCCGGCCGCTACTTCGACCGCGGGTCCAGCGCATCCCGCAGGCCGTCGCCCACCAGGTTGAAGCTGAGCACCACCAGAAAGATCGCCGCCCCGGGAAAGATCGCCAACCAGGGCGCCTGCGTCAGGAAGCGCTGTGCCGCGTTCAGCATCGAGCCCCAGGACGGCGTCGGCGGCTGCTGGCCCAGGCCGAGGAAGGACAGGCTGGCCTCGGCGATGATGGCGCCGGCGATGGCCAGCGTGCCCTGCACCATGATCGGCGGGATGATGTTGGGCAGCACGTGGCGCAGCGCGACGCGCCAGGGCGGGTTGCCCAGCGCGCGGGCGGCCTCGACGTAGTCGTTGGTGGCGGCGTCCATGGCGGCGCCCCGGGACACGCGCACGAAGATGGGCGTGGCGGTGATGCCGATGGCGATCATGGCGTTCTGCAGGCTCGGCCCGAGGAAGGCCGCCAGCGCGATCGCCAGGATCAGGAACGGGCAGGCCAGCATAGCGTCCACCACGCGGCCGATCAGCATGTCGAACTTGCCGCCCAGGAACCCGGTCATCAGCCCGATCGGCACGCCCACGCCGGTGGCGATGCTGACGGATATGACGCCGGCGGTCAGGCTAGCCCGCGCCCCGTAGATCACCCGGCTGAGCACGTCGCGGCCGTTCTCGTCGGTGCCCATCCAGGCCGCCCAGGACGGCGCCTTGCGGATCAGCGTCCAGCTGGTCTTGATCGGGTCGGCCGGCACGATCCAGGGCGCGAACACGGCGGCCAGCACGAACAGGCTGACCACGATCAGCCCGGCCACCGCCGCCGGCCGACGCAGGAAGCGCCGCACCGCCAGCCGGCCAGGGCTTTGGCTGGCCGCGGCCATGACGGCGCCGGCGCTACCGGTGCCGGCAAGGCCCGCACTCATAACAGCATGCTCATGCACCCCTCAGGCGGGGATTGATGACCACGTACAGCACGTCGGCGACCAGGTTGAGCGACACGTAGACGGTGGCGGTGATCAGCACGACGCCCTGCACCACCGGGTAATCGCGGTTGAACACCGCATCCACGATCAGCTTGCCGAAGCCGGGGATGCTGAAGACCTGCTCGGTCAGCACGGCGCCGGACAGCAACGTGCCGAGCTCCAGCGCGCCCAGCGTCACCACCGGCACCAGCGCGTTGCGCAGCGCGTGGCGGACCACCACGACGAACTCCGACAAGCCTTTCGCACGGGCCGTGCGCACATAATCCTGGTCCATCGCGGTCAGCATCGCCGATCGCGTATGCCGCATCAACACTGCCGAGATGGCGTTGCCGAGCACGAAGGCGGGCATGATCGTGGTTGCCAGCGACTGCCGCCAGTCTTCGGTCAGCGGCACGTATCCTGATGGCGGCAACCAGCCGAGCTTCACCGAAATCAACAGGATGAGCAGAATGCCGAGCCAGAAGTTCGGCGTCGACAGGCCGGCCAGCCCGATGCCGTTGGCGAGGTAGTCCCAGAAACTGTTCTTCTTGACCGCCGACAGGATGCCCATCGGGATGCCGATGCACACCGCGACGACGAACGCCATGCAGCCGAGCTGCAAAGTGACCGGCAGCTTGGTGGCGACCAACTGCGCCACCGGCTGGCGGATGCGCCACGAAAACCCCAGGTCGCCCTGCAGCACGTTGCCGATCCAGTGGAAATACTGCACCGGCAGGGAACGGTCGAGCCAGAGTTCCTTGCGGATCTGTTCCAGCACCGCCGGGTCGCGTTCCTCGCCGGCCAGCACCAGGGCAGGGTCGCCCGGCATCAGCTGTTGCAGGCAGAACACCAGGATGCTGACCAGCAGCAGGGTCGGGATGACCTGCGCCAGGCGGGTGCCGAGATGGCCCCTCATCTGGCCATGCCCACGCCGCGCAGCCGCAGCATGCCGTCGGGCACGGCCACGAAGCCGGTCACGCGGCTGCTCATCACGGCGATGTTCCTGGGATGGTACAGATACATGATCGGCAGGTCGGCATGGGTCTGCGCCGCCGCCTTGGCGTATTGCGCCGCGCGGCCGGGGATGTCGGTCAGCGCGCGGCCCTGTTCCAGCGCGGCATCGACGATCGGGCTGCCATAGCCGCTGTAGTTCAGCGGCCCGCCGGTGTGGGTGGCGTTCCACATGTTGCCGTCGGGATCGGCGCGGCCGGACCAGCCGATCAGGTAGGTCTCGAAGTCGCCGCGGTCGGCGGCGTCCAGGCTGGCGGCGAACTCCATGGTGTTCAGCTTCAGCTCAATCCCGGCCTCGGCCAGCATGGCCTGCAGCACCTCGCCGGTCTGGCGCTGGTCCTGGCTGTTCTCCAGCGTCATGTTCACCACCAGCGGCGTCTTCACCCCGGCCGCGGCCAGCAGCGCGCGGGCGGCCGCGACGTCGCGGGCCGGCGGCTTCACGTCCCTGGCATGGAACGGGCTGGCCGGCGCCAGCGCCTGCGCGGTCGGGTCGAACATGCCGTTGTAGACCACCTGCACCAGCGCCGTGCGATCGATTGCCAGCTCGAACGCCTTGCGCACACGCGGGTCGCGGCCCAGCGGGGTGTTGGCGCGGGAACCCTTGCCGACGTTGAAGTTGATGCTCTGGTAGCCCAATGCCGTCGAGATCACGACCTTCAGGCGCGGGTCCTTGCGCGCTTCCTCCACGTCGCTGGGCGAGATGTTCTCGGACATGTCGATGGCGCCGGCGCGCAGGTTGGCCAACCTGACGGAGCCGTCGGTGATCGGCTGGAACACCACGCGCGGAAAGCTGTAGGCGCCGGCGTCCCAGTACTCGGCGAACTTCTCCAACACGATGCGGTCCTGCGGCACCCGCTCGACGAACTTGTACGGCCCGGCGCAGATCGGGCGCAGGCTGAAGTCCTTGCCCGCCGCTCCCGCCGCCTTGGGCGAGACGATCATGCCGGCGCGGTCGGTCAGCTGGGCCAGGAACGGCGCGTTCGGCGCCTTCAGCACGATCTTCACCGTAGCGGCATCCGGCGTCTCGACGCGGTCCATGCCGGCGATCTCGGACCGGCGGGAGCTGCCCTGCATGTTCAGGTGGCGTTCCAGGCTGTATTTGACGGAAGCCGCGTCCATGTTGGTGCCGTCGTGGAATTTCACCCCCGGGCGCAGCTTCATCACCAGGGTCTGGCTGTCGGTCCACTCGTACGCCGCCGCAAGCTGTGGCACGATCTGCAAATCCGCATTGAGGTCCACCAGCTTGTCGCACAGGCTGGTGAAGACGATGCGCCCGACGTAGGTGCGCGCCAGGGTCGGGTCGAGCGCGTCGGCATCCTGGCGCAGGGCTATGCGCAAGGGGGGCGTCTGGGCCAGGCAGGCCGTCGCCGAGGCGAGCATGGCCGCGGCGGCCAGCGGGAGAGCGCGCATCAGGTGAAGATTCCGGTTCAATTCTGTGACACCGCATTTGTGCAGCACGGCGCAGGTCTGGCAATACCTGCGCGCAAGGCCGCGCCTGGCCCTCGCAGGATGGGCAAGTGCCGCGTCACCCATCCCACAAACGCCGCCAGGTTGATGTCATGACCCATCTCGTGCTGCTCGGCGCCGGCCACGCCCATGTCGAGGTGCTGCGCCGGGCCGCCCGCAAACCTTCCCCGGGGCAGCGCATCACGCTGATCACCCGCGACGCGGAAACCGCCTATTCAGGCCTGCTGCCGGCGCTGATCCGCGGCGAGTGCAGCCACGCCGACGCCCACATCGCCTGCGTCCCGCTGGCCCATGCCGCCGGCGCGGCGCTGACGGTGTCGGACGCCATCGCCATCGACCTGGACAGCCGGACCGTGCTGACCCGCAGCGCCGGGATCATCAGGTTCGACCTGCTGAGCATCGATGTCGGCGGCGCCGTGCGCCGCAGCGGCGGCATCGCGGTCAAGCCGATCGGCGGCTTCCTGGTGCGGCTGCAAAGCCTGGAAGACGGGCTGCGGCACGACGCCGAAATCGCCGTCATCGGCGCCGGCGCCGGCGGCACGGAGCTGGCGCTGGCGTTGTCGATCCGCCTGGCCGGGCGGGCGCGGATCACCTTGATCGGGCCGACGCTGCTGCCATCGGCGCCGCAATCCGCGCGCGGCGTCGTGCTGGAAGCGATGCGGGCGAACGCCGTGCAGGTGATGCCCGGCACCGCACGCAGCTTTTCGGACAACGAGCTGACGATGGCGGACGGCACCGTGCTGGCGTTCGACGCCGCCATCTGGGCCACCGGCGTCGCCGCCCCCGATCTCCTGGCCCGGTCCGGCCTCACCTGCGATCCGGACGGCCGCGCGCTGACCGATGCCGGCCTGCGCAGCCTCAGCCACGACTTCGTCTTCGCCGCCGGAGACTGTGCCGCCATCCACAACAACCCGCGGCCCGGCGCCGGCGTGTGGGCGGTGCGCGCCGGCCCGGTGCTGGCCGCTAACCTGTTCGCCGCCGCCGCCGGGCGCAGCATCACGCCGTGGCGCCCGCAACGCGACGCCCTGGCGATCCTGAGTCTGGGCCGCGGTCGCGCAGTGGCCTGGCGCGGCGGGTTCAGCCTGTCCGGCCGCCTGCCGTTCTGGTGGAAGCGGCGCATCGACCGGTGCTGGATGGCGCGCTACCGGGCCTGACGATCAAAGGCGATGGATCAGGCCGCCGCAACCTGCCTGGCCGTGCGCTCGGCCAGCAGCTTGCGGGTCAGCGGCAAAAGGATGCGGCCGTATTCCAGCGCGTCCTCCAGCGGATCGAAGCCGCGGATCAGGAAGGTCGTGACGCCGAGGTCGTGGTAGTCGAGAAACGCCTCGGCCACCTGCTGCGGCGTGCCGACCAGCGCCGTGGTGTTGCCGCGGGCGCCGGTGACACGGGCGATGGCGGTATACAGCCGGCCCTCAGGCCGGTCGCCGAGCGCCGCCGCCGCCAGCAGGCGCTGCGACCCGGCGTTGGCGGGCGCGCCGTTCGCCTGGCCCAGGGCCGCCTCGCCGCGGACGTGCTCGATGCGGCCCAGGATGCTTTCGGCACGGGCCCAGGCTTCCGCCTCCGTGGCGCCCAGGATGGGGCGGAAGGACAGGCTGAAACCGACCTGCCTGTCGTGCCGGGCCGCCTCGGCGCGGACGCGGCCGGTGATGTCGGCGACCTGCGCCCGGGTTTCGCCCCACAGCGCGTAGACGTCGGCATGGCGCCCGGCGACGCGGATGGCGGCGTCGGACGCGCCGCCGAAACAGATCGGGATGCGCGGGCGCTGGACGCTCCGCACCGC
>JAABUT010003329.1_pt1 | contig 13952 bp, 12 predicted proteins | sample 5559281 | NCBI WGS metagenome assembly JAABUT01 (sample SAMN10711880, study PRJNA513359) | rock metagenome | isolation source: Antarctica rocks | place: Antarctica: Victoria Land, Ricker Hills nord | collected 2016-01-04
AATTGATTGATTCTCTTGATCGATTTGATTCTCTAGCAATCAACGAAGATTCTTTATCGCTGATTCTATTAATCGAAATGAACGATGCGTACTTAATGAGCTGTAAGTCGTCTAGCAATTCAATCAGCCTTGCTGTTGATTTTATAGACTTTCTAGTGTTGTTCTGTCTTTTAATTGCGTCGATCATCAGGTAAATGAATTTCTTTAGACTCGATCTGTCTGAACGAGTATATTGAACGAGTAATGAGTATCTGTATCATATGATAAATGAGATTCTTAATGTAATGTTGAGATCGTGTCTAGATCATTCAATCAAAGAGACTCAGAGCTGATATGTATGTATTGTTCTTTAGAAATAGCTATAACAAGACATTAAGAATACAGAAGAGAAAAAGTGCGAGCTCTTCTATAAATAATGACTTGAGGCTGCGCTAGACTCGATACAGATGTGATGTAATATGTCAGATATGTTTGTCTAAAAGAATGATGAAAGAAGTGAATGAAGAAAGTGCTGAACAACGAGAAGAAGTGCGCTAGATTCAAACTAGACATAGCATCATGACTTGTTCTAATCAAATTGATTAAAGTTAGATCTGAACTCTGATTGATTCAGACATGTTCATAACAATTTTGAAGCTCATGCATTGCACGAAAAATCTCAACTGAATTTTTGATTATACTTTGAGTGAACTGTTCAACAGCACGCTCATCATTGATCAAGAGATTGTGAGATGACTTCGTTTGAGTGAAAGAGTAACTAGATGAGATTTCAATATATGAAAACGTTGCAGAAAGTGTAAATCTTTTATAATGTCAAAGACTGAGCTAGATTAGAAATATTATCAATATAAAAGACTGATATTATTATTATCATTCAAAATGATCATGATTAACTTAAATGACTTGATAGAATTTAAATACAAAACAATACATCAAATAATGTATAAAATGAAAGACAAAAAGTGAAAGAAAAGAATGAAAACTCAACTTTTATATACATGAATCAAGCAGAATCAAGACTAAACAATAGTTTTATTGACTTAAGATTGCAAAATAATTGAGATGATTAAAACAGAATTGCTGAAACTAGATTAAAATGATGATGACTAAATTAATGACTTGATTCATTAAACTGCAAAACAAATTCAATAAATTGAAATTATTTAAAATATCAATGATTTATGTTTTAAATTGAGTTAATGATCTGACATCATGACATTATTCTTTGCTCTTGATAAATGAGACTTTCACTCATATACAAGAAAGCAAATATCTGACTCAATTAAACATCATTATCATGTTCAATAAACTGCAAATGCATTCAGATAATGAAAATTTGACTATCTTTATCATCTTTTTCAACTTATATAAATATCATGTAATGTTCTTTGAATTAATTAACAAATCAACATTTTATCAACATTATATGAATGACATGTTGTTTGAATATCTTTATTAGTTTTGTCAGATTTATTTAAATAACATTATTATTTACAGCAAAATTTTAAAGAAATACAAGCAACATGTATAATTGATTTTAAATAAATTATGAGAAGCTGATTTACAAATAAATGTTATGAATCTGCATAAAGCGAATCATATGAGTGTATTCTAACTAGAAGTTCAAAGCTGAAGAAGAAAGAAGATGCAACACATTGTGAGTTTTACTCATGAAGACACGCTAAATTGCTAGCATGTCAACATCAGCTTTATACTAGTTTATGATAGTCTGACATGATTTATGTTAGATTAACTCAAAGTGCATGATTGCAACATTACTTTCTTTCTTCATTTAGTAATGTTCTCATTGCTACAGTTCAATTAATCTTTCTTAAGTCAATTTCTATCTTGACTTGTTCAAATATCATTCATGAAAGTCATTTATAATTTTCTGACATTCTTTGAATTCACTTTCATTGACGTTGTATTAATGTAGATCAACATCATATTCTTTTCAATTGACATGATATTGTAGTCATTTATCTCATTTATAGTGTTTGAAGTTCAGTATGTTCTTCATCTTTCATTCATTTTCATCATTAATCATTATAAAGTCAGATATTTCATTTTATTGTTCATTTAAAAAGTTCTTTAAATTTAGTTGCAGCAGATTTGATGCAAACTTTGAATATATCTTCATAGTTGATGATAGTTTCAGTTGATAAACATGTTCAATCTCAATCAGAATCTTGAAGAGTTTTAGCATTTTATCATTTAACTTTTTTAATGATCATGAGATCATTATGTTTCTAAAATTCAGAAACATCATGTCATTTATCTTGTAGATCATTTTCTTTCAATGCTTATTAATTTATTTCTTCATTGTGATTCTGATTCTTGTCAAGACTTGCTTGATCAATGCTAGTGATCATTTCATATATTCAAATATATTCTTTGCTTTGTTGACTTCAATTTTAGCTCAAGTAATTTTATATTCAATTGAGTTTGAATCAAAACTCATATGAGAATAAAAGTTCTTATTCAGAAAGAATGTTGATTGTTCAATTGATGACAAAATAGCATTGTTATCAACGAATTCAATCATGAATAATCAGATGAATCAATCATTTTACATATATGAGCAGTAGCTTTGTAGATATCATTCTACATTCTGATTCACTCTTTCTGTCTGATCATTGATTTGAGAATAATAATTAATGAATAGTTTCATCTTGATGTTTAGTCTCAGACATAAAGACTTTCAGACAATCAATATGAATTGTGAATCATGATCAAACATTATTGATCTTGATAATTCATGAGTTCTGAAAATTCATATCAACAGTAACTTAACTGTTTATTCTGCGAAGATTTCTTCATCATCTGATTAACATGATATATAGTGTTGTTTCTTAAACAATCAATCTATGACTGTCAGAATCACGTTGCTTTCATCACTTTCTGATAAATTAATAATGAAGTTTAATGATATGTTTTGTCATTTCTGCTTGAGTATGAGCAATGACTTCAGCAGTTCATTGATTTGATCTTTCGATGCTTTTGATTTACGACAAATGTAACAGTTTCAAATGTAATGCTTGATCGTTGTTTTCATCTTCGATCAGCAATATGATCATCTCAGCAAGTTCAACGTTTAATTCATGTCAGAATGATCATTAATCAAAAGATCATTTGCTTTTCTTATCAATAGAATAATCATTGACTGAAGAATTCATAGTCTATCATCTTTTCAGAGTACTTCATCAAGTACTTTGCAATTGTCTAAATTAATATCTTGACAAGTCTTTCTATTCTGTTTCATGATTATTTAAATATTGAAGCACAGTTGATTCATTTGATTTTCAACTATAATCTGATTCTGAATAGAAATCATCTCTTCAATCAAATTTTAATTAGCTTTTAATTTAAGTTTTGAATCTGAGTCAGATTCTGAGTCAGATCTGAGCAAGATTTAAATCAGATCTTGATTAACTTTCTGATCATCTTTTATTGACTGAAGTTCAAATCTGTCTTTTGACAATAGCATTTGATGCTGATATAACTTATGATCATTGTTTGTTTCAACTGACTTGACGTCTGACATTCTGATCAGCACGTCAACTTTCAGATTCTGTTTTTTCAACTGATATATGATCTTGAAGTTATATTCAGATAACTTCTCAGCTCATTTAGCTTGTCATCTGATCAGTTATTTGATGATCATGAAGTACTTTAAATTCAGATGATCAATGAAGATCTTGATCAAAATATTTGTACATTTCAATTTGAAATATCAATGCTTCAAGCAGTAAATGATGATCAGCAATTTCTTGTCATAAATCTCGTAGTTGCATTCTGCAAGAATCATGTTCTTGCTATAGAAGATTATTGAATGTAGAATGTCTTCATCATCATACTGAGATAATACTTCATCATTGACATAGTTCAAAAAGTCAGTTTTCAGAATAGCTTCTCTGATTGAGTTAAAATGCTTCAGAATGAAAGCGATCATCATTTATTGCTTTAGTTCTTCAAAGATCATCTGACAGATCTCTGTTCATTCAAAGAGATAATCTTTTTGAGTCAGCTTTATTATAAGTTGAATGATCTTTAAGAAGTTCTTTATGAATCATTGATAGAAATTGCAGAAGTCAATGAAGATCTGCACATAAATTAATGATTGAAGCACTTTTTAGCTTCAAATCACATTTACTTTTCAAAAATTCATTCACAAATCATTGATGAATATTAGTAGTTCAAGAAACAAGATTTTCTGAATCTTGAATTTGCATTTGTCAATGTTTATCTGCAAGTTGACTTCATGAAGCTTGTTTAACACTTTTTTCATATGAGTTTTATGTTCTTTTAAGATTTTACTATAAATGAGAATATCATTCAAGTATGTCTGACAGAACTTGTGCAGATAGTCAAACAATACATCATTAATATAATGTTGAAAAGACATGAGTTCATTGATTAATTCAAAGAGCATTACTTTATACTTGTAAACATCAAAGAAAGTAACAAAAGTAGTTAAATTCTCGCTTTCTGAACTCATGCGCAGTTTATTGAACATGATGATAATGTTAAGTCAAGTCAGATACTTACTGTCTTGAATTTAAACTAGTACTTCGTTTATTAAAAGTATTGAATAATGATTTCTGTTACGAGCGTGCTCAGTCTTCTACTGAAACATGTGTTCTTTGAGCGAGTCTAAGACTCTATCGAGCTTAGCGCTTTTCTTTTCTCTGTACATATAGTCTTCGCACCTCGTAGATCTTGCTCTTTAGCTTTGAATTCTCGTTTACTCGTATATCATCTGATTTACACGTATCTTTATGACTTGCTCTAGACATGATTCTAACATTATTCAAAGCTTCGTATATATCACACGATAGTGATTCGCTTTCACTTTCTAGTTGAGCCGATTTTTGCAGCTCTACGATCGAAAGCAGAAGCTTTGCTACTTGCGTGTAGTTGACACGAAGCAGATGAATCGACCTTTTGACTGAGCTCTTGACTGAGCTCATCATCGAACGAAACAAGCTCTATCGAACGCGATAGACATGAACAGAGAGCTCTATCGAATGCGATAGAAGTGATCAGAGAAGCTCTGCTACGCATGTAGTAGGCAGAATAGAGAGCGCTATTGAATGTGATAGACGCGATCAGAACAAGCTCTGCGAGTGCGAGCGTTGCAGACTCGAATCGACTCTGAATTAATCAAACTCGATTGATCAGACAATGAGCATGCTACAAAGACGCGTTCGATATTGATCTCGTCATTGAGACAATCAATGAACAGAACAAGCAATGCAACGTGTGTAGTAGACAGAAATCGAAATAGTGAGCCTGCTACAATGACAAGAGAACGATTGATCTCGTCATCGAGCTCGTCACTCGATAGTGAGTCTGCTTGAACAACATTCGAAATCGAATTCAGTCACGAATCTTTCTTTATTCGCATCTTCTACGATTTACCTCTATTCACGACATTGACAACAACAGCAAAATGATATGTACTGAGAACAGAATGAAACATACACTATATGTCTCAAGACAGAGAATGAAACATATACTATATGTCTGAAATCACGAAGATATGAGCTGAAACTCGTTCATCGTTGAATATTTGAAGCTGAATAGAAAGAGTCTGCTTGAATGACAAGAATAGTGAGTCTGCTTCAATGACACGTTCGATAGTGAGTCTGCTACAAAGACACGAATCGATTCTCGATCAATCAGACTCGATTGATCAGAAGTGAGTCTGCTACAAAGACAGATAACGATTGATCTTGTCGTCGAGCTCGTCATTCGAAGTGAGTCTGCTACAATGACAAGTCGATAGTTGATCTCTTAATTGAGTCAGTCATCGAACAGAAAACAAGCTCTATCAAATGCAATAGACATGAACAAAACAAGTTCTGCAAGTGCGAGCGTTGCAGACACGAATCAAAAGACAACGATTGATCTCATTGACTGAGCTCGTCACTCGATAGTGAGTCTGCTTGAAAGGCATGAATCGATAGTGAGTCTGCTTCAATGACATGAAAAGAACAAGCTCTACTATGTAGTAGACATGAATCAGAAGTGAGTCTGCTTCAATGACATTCGACAAGAAGAAATAGACTTGAAACGTCTGATGAGCTTGAAACACTCTATGTCAAGAAGAAATAGACTTGAAACGTCTGATGAAATGAGCTTGAAACGCTTGATGAAATGAGCTTGAAACGCTCAAATAGAACGATAACGAAATGAACAAGAAAGAAAGAAGCTGATTGAAGCAATGAGATCATTGCTTGACTGAAGAGAAAGAAGATAATGTTACGAGCGTGCTCAGTCTTCTACTGAAACACATGTTCTTTGAGCGAGTCTAAGATTCTATCGAGCTTAGCGCTTTTCTTCTCTCTGTACATATAGTCTTCGCATCTCGTAGATCTTGCTCTTTAGCTTTGAATTCTCGTTTACTCGTATATCATCTGATTTACACGTATCTCTATGACTTGCTCTAGGCATGATTCTAACAATTTCTTTTGATCAGAGCATTCAGTTTTCAATAATTCATGTAAAAGCAAAGACTATCATCTTTCTTTTTGATAAATAGTATTGATGAAGTGAAGAGAGCTTTGCTGAGTGTAATAAACTTCTTCTTCAAGTTCTTTTCTAAATATTTCTTGATCTTCTGCAACTTGTAACTTGACATGAGATACAATCAACTTCTAGAAGACTGATTCTCATCTTCTAATTTAATCTTATGATCATATGATTGATGCAAAGACAACTGCGTTATCTTTTTTTTATCAAAAGCATTCAGAAAGTCATGATAAACTATTGAAAACTTCTTCTTCAGTTCATTTAATGACATGACAAAGATCATTTCATTTAGTTTCGCGAAATCTTCAACTGAGCTAAGCGCTTTGTTGATTTCACTAATGATCAAGAAGAAAATCTTGATCTTCTTATTCTTGACTAAAGTTTGATACATAACAACTTCAATCATGACAATATTAATGAGTTTCTTTGTTTCAATTGACTGAAATGAGCAAAGTTGATTGAGATCAACTTGAGTGCTTTGCTTTGCTATGAGAGCAGATTCAATGAATCTATTCACTGATTTCTGATTCATGAGTTTCTTCAAGATAATCATTAATATAACAATCAAGTTCAAGTTCTTTTGTTTCATTTCACAAATTTCATTTGATTCAAATTTGTGAAATGCTGATTAACTGCTTACTTTCAAAACAACAAATTTTGATGTTTAAATCTTCAATGATGATATTAATCAATTGTTTGCAGAATTTATTAACATTTGATTTCTTTTTAATCAGAAATTTTCAATGATTATCTTGTATTGATCTAAACAAGTTATTAATAAAGACATCGTTTCATTCTTGTATTCTTGTATCATGATTAATGTATACAGAGCATGTGTAATTGACTTTCAATCAAAGATTTTATCATATGATTAAATCAACTTTGATTTTGACAGCGATATTAACTGAATATCAAAGCATTCACATAGCTTTGACATCAAAGATTCATCAATGAAAATCATGTTAATGACTTTAATATTTATCAGAGCAAAAGATTTGAATATCTTTTCTAGACTATTCAAGATGACATCAACAGTGAACGACTTAAAATCAAATGAATCATCAGACATGTTGATGAAGCAAAATATGAGCATATTATTCTCAGTCATTACTTTGATGAAGACAAGTCATTTTTTGAATTCGCTGCAATTTCATGCATTTGAGCTGACTTAAGACAGTTGCATGCTTTATGTTTTGACTTCTTGCATTTGAAGCAAAGTTCTTTTTTAAACAACTTCTTTCTAGCAGAATCAACGTTCAATATTCTGAATTTCTTTCATGCAAAGATTGAAGCTGAGATTGCAGTAGTGATCATCATCAAGATGCTAGCAATAAAGTGAGTGACTTGAGTCATTGATGTTTTGAAAGCTGATTAAACATTCAATTTTGTCAATTGAATATTGACTTGCATGCAAATGTTGATGAATTTGTTCAAATTCATAGTTCATTCATTGATCATGACTTGCTGAAGATCTGAGCTAATTTTATGCTGAAGATCATCTAGTAAAGTTTCATTATAGTATTTTAGTTTTGCACTAAGTTTCTGAAATTTCATTCAAAATTCATGAAAGAAGATCTTGTTTTAATACAGCTTCAAGAACTGTCATTAAGTCATGTGATGTTGATTGAAATCATCATACATCTTATTTATGATCAACAGTATCTTTTCTGCTTCAAGAAATGAGTTTGTGATCATGTTTCTTATTCTGAATGCTATATGTTTGATCATCGTTTCACTGACTCAACTTTTCACATATGCAATCTTCATTTCTTCAATAGAAAAATGATTCTTGTTCATCTTTAGCTTGTTTTGCATTCAAGACAATTAATTATTCACATTCTGTCTTAAATCTTTAAACAAAAGTGAGTCAGATAGCTTGATTAACTTCAAGAATCAATCTTTTGAAATCAAAGTGCTTAATCAACATAATGTTACTTTTAAATGATGTATAATCACATTCTTTTTCTTCATCTCTTTCTGTAAATGCATTCAAACAGCATTCAACATTGTTTGTGTAACTTTCAACTCAATGTTAATAGCTTTCAATTTGATGTTAATCTTGTTGATGTCATTCAACATCTGAATCATGTCATTGTAAATTTCAATTTCAATGTCATGCTGTTGACATATGTACTTGATAAATGCAACGAGATCATCTGCTTCATGAATGCTTATTCAAGCATTCAGTTCAGTGCTGATGCTGATCTTGATCATTTCATGATTGAAGAGCAACATGTTCATGTTCTTTTTGTTAGAAATCGATCTAGAGCGAGTCATAAAGATGTTATTTAACTAATAAATAAATGCTAAGAAAGAAAAGTATCTACAGAAAAGAATCGAGTTCTTATATATGTGTTTCTCAGCTCTGTGCTAGACTCGATTGAGTTGACGTCTTACACATATGATGCAGAGACTCAATGACATCATTTCTAGATCAGATTCTCGCTAGACTCGATTAGAATGAAATCAGGCGAAGGCTAGTTGAAGAATAGACGAAGATTAGAATCGTGACATTACTCTTCTCTCTTGACTATTCATGTTCGCATGAATGTTGTTTCTTAGTGCGCTTTTCTTGAATATTTGATATGAAAGTCGTCAATCATCTCTTGAGCGTTCATAAATTCGTCGTCGTCAGCGTTATATCAGTTGAGATCGTTGTCATAGTTCTTTCATTTGACTCAATATTGAAGTCGTCTTCTATAGCGTTGAGAGTTCAGTATATCATCGATTTTTCATTCGTCTTCATCGTTTATCACTATTGACTTCGAAGATTCATTCTTTTGATCAGACAAAGAATCATCGACGACAGAATGAAGAAGCTCTGAATGAAATACGTCATGTATATGCATAGTCTCTGATAGTTTCAACTTATAGAATGAGTCATCAGACTCAGTGATCTGAAATGAGTCGAGCATCTTGTCATTCAATTTTTTGAAAGATCTCGCTGTAATGATGTTTCGTTCGTTCAGAAACATCTTTGATTCAATCTTGTAATTGATCTTCTTTCTATGCTTATTAGCTTGATTCATCATTTGTTCTCATGTTTTGATCAGAGCTTCACGAGCGAAGGTCAAAGTCTTGTTCATTTGTTCAGATATATTCTTGACTTGATCGATCTGCAAGCGTTTGCGAATGCTTTCATACTCGATGATGTCAGAGTCAAAGCTCATACAAGAATGAAAGTTCTTGTTCATGAAGAAGAAGATCAAGAAGATGACTGATGACAAGACGTTATTGTTGACAAACTCAATCATGAATAGTCACTTAGATCAGTCGTTCTGCATATATAAATAGAAGAATCGAAGATAATGCTCAATGTTCTGATTGACTTGTTCGCTTTGATCGTTGATCTGAGAATGATAGACGATGAACAATTGAAGAGAAATGCTCAGTCGTTTGCAAAGAAACTTTCATAGTATAGAGATGAATTGCGAATCTCGATCAGATACTATGAAGCTTGATAGATCATGAGTTCAATATACTCATTGAATCAGCATTTCAGCTGTCTTTTCAGCTGTGATATCTTCATCATCAGTGATGCAAGAAATATAATGCCTTTCTTTTGATAATTTGCAGATGACAGTCAGAATAGCGTTGTAATCGTACAAATCAGATAGGTCGATAATGAAGTTCATTGCTATGTCTTGCCATCGCTGCTCAGATATAGATAAAGATTGAAGCAAGTCGTTTGATTTATTTCTTGATGTCTTTGAACGTTGACATACGTAGCAGTTTCAAATATATCAATCTATCGTTTTTCGCATAGAAAATCAATAGTAATTTCGCTTTATGATCTTCACTGTTCTAAGAATTTCAGAATGATCAATCGATGACTGATCATGTATCTCACGAATCAGATTCATTTGCAGAAGTTCATTGAATGAGACTCATAGCTGACTGTCTTTGTATAAGATTTCATTCTGAACTCGACAATTCTTCAGCTTGATGTCTTTGCATTGTGCTTCGTCTCTTGCTATTGCTTCGCGAAGTAGCGTACAATTCTCGTCGATCTCATTAGTCTCAAGAATCTGTTTATAGATTGATTGATCATTATTCTTCTCTAGATCAGCGATCTTCATTCAATTCAATGTCAGAATAGTAGTTCTTTGATATTGAATGCGTTCATTGTTGAAATCTCTAGGCATGAAGTCAGCTCAACGAGTTAATGCATTGATCTTAATGTTCTGTTTGTCAGATCAATACATTATCTTGAAGTTGAAGTCAGCTAGCTTCTGAACTCAACGCATCTGTCGTCGACTCAGCTTCTTGTCTTTCATCAATGAAGTGAGTGCTTGATGATCGATGAACATCTTGATAGAAATGTCAGTCAACTTCAGTTTGAATCGTCAATGCTTAAATGCTTGAATGATGATCAACAGTTTCTTATCGTATATTTCGTAGTTGCACTCAGCAGAAGACATGTTCTTGCTATAGAAAGCAATCAAATGTAGTACTTCTTCGTCATCATATTGAGAGAGAACTTCGTCGTTTACGTAGTTGAATGAGTCAGTTTTCAGAATAGTCTCATGAGTCTGATCAAAGTGACGAAGTATAAAAGTCTCAGTCATACGTCTCTTCATGTGATTGAATGCAGTCTGACAAGTCTCATTTCATTCAAATATGATCTTCTTTTAAGTGAGTTGAATCATTGAATGAACAATCTTCGAAAAGTTCTTGATGAAGCGTCGATAGAAATTGCAGAAGTCAATGAAGAACTGCATCTGAGTGAGATTATTAAGTGTAGATCAATCAACTACTGCTTGTATCTTTCGTGAATTCATCTTACGTTTCTCGATTGACATCAAAAGTCTCAAAAAGATGATTTTCTGAACATGAAACTTGTATTTATTGATGTCTATCTGTAGATCAGCTTCTCGTAGTCTATTCAAGATTAATCGTACATGTCGCTTGTGTTTCTTCAAGATCTTGCTGTAGATGATAATGTCATCTAGATAGATCTGACAAAACTGATGAAGATATTTGAACAGCACGTCGTTCATATAATGTTGATAGAACGTTGATTCGTTGATTAATTTGAAGAGCATTACATGATATTTGTATGAGTCGAAGAAGATGATAAAGATAGTCAGATTTTCGCTATCTGAATGCATTTGCAGTTTATTGAACGCGACAATGATGTTCAATCGAGTCAGATATTTGCTTTCTTGTATACGAGCGAGAGTCTCGTCTATCAAGAGCAAAGAATAGCGATCTCATTTGATCAAAGCATTGAGCTTTCTGTAATCGACGCAGAAACGCAGACTTTCGTCTTTCTTTTCAGCGAACAAGATGAGCGAGACGTATAATGCGAAGCTGAAGAAAATGAATTCTTTGTTCAGATGTTTGATCAGATACTTCTTTATCTTCTGAAGCTTGTGATCGAACATCTGATATAGTCTGCTTCGCAAGAGTGTTTCTTTATCAATCAACTCAATTTTGTGATTGTAGAAACGATGCAATGATAGCTGATCAATCATTGCTCGATCAAAGACATCTAGATAGTCGTGATATTCAGAGAGAAGCTTGATCTTGACTTGCTTGAAAGCTTCAGCGTGAAAAAGCTCATGCAGATTCACTTCTTCAGACTTGTTTTCAGCTGTAGTTATGAGTCGATCGATTTTCAAGACGATAACAGCAAAGATCTTGATGTCTGAACGTTTGACTAACATTCTATATGTTGCTGTCTTTATCATTGCTATGTTCGTTGAATGTGACGTCGATTTAGAAATTTTGACGCTAGTTAAAGTCGCGTCACGCGATTTTAACTGTTTGATTGAACCCTTCTTTTAACTGAAAGAGAGTGATTTCTGACTGAATTGAGATGTAACGAAAGTGAAAGATCTCTTTAGTATATGAGTAGAAGTCAAGCTCTTCTGTTTCGTGATTGTTCTATGACTTGAGAGTAGAACAATCGATTTCTGACTAGAAATGAAATTCGAAAATTGAAGAGAATCGATTCGCATATCTATTACTAGATCGATTTTGTTCATTCATGTTTTTTCAAGAATCATTTGATGTTGATCTAATCGAGTGATCAACATAGAAGCTGTGTCAATCGTATGATCTTGAACAGTCAGATTCGAATAAATGACATGAGTAATGAGTTTCTTAGCATAATGATCATCAAATTCTCGAATTGACTTCGCTTTGATCAAAGTCAGAGACTCGATTTGCAACTGGTCACAAACAATCTGCGCGATCACTTCATCAATGAACGAATAGTCAGCAGCTTCGATGTCTATCAATGACTTCAATGAGTAACTAATTTCATTGCTAGAAAGTACACATTCAGTAATCAAAGATTCAGAAGCAAAAGAATCATCTGACATGCTTGTCGTTAAAGAAATTAACACATCTTTCATCGCGTCTTTGATGAAAGTTTCTAGTTTTTTGCCTCGCTATCTTTGAAAGAAGACATTTTCTCATTCTCTTTATTCTTCGAAATGATGATTTCATGTAGACGAGAAATGAATGCACGAAATGTTGAAATGTTGATCTTGTTCTGAGAGCAGTTCTTGAATAAGTGATCTGAGATCTTGCAGATATAGCAGACGATAAACGATCTGACTGACTCAGAGATAGAAAAGATAGTCGACTTGACATATTTGATTATCGAAGTCGTCACTGCTGACAATGAAGTAGCAATGCATTTATCAGGTACGACAGTGACTTTGACGATGACAGTGCGAAGCTGACTGCGTAGCTGATAGTTGACTCGCTGTTTATTATTCACATCTTGAAGAAAGATTCTTAAGCGAGTGAGCGAAGTAAAGTTCTCTGAACAGACTGATAGAGCATTCTGCAAGCGATTGTTGATCTTATTCTGAAGATCATTCATCAGAGTGCAATTATCGTAGTCTAGATAACTGAATAGCTTCATAAAGTCGAAGTAAAAGACATTGAAAGACTTGTCTGTTTGTCTAAGAGCGTTGTACTCACGACGACACTTTTGATTTCTATTCAGTTCATCGTATATTTCTTTCAGATGCTTAAATAGCTCGTCGATTGAGATGTATGAATGCAAAGCGTCATGTTGACGTCGAGCGAAGATGTGCTTAGCAGCATCATCTTCTAGTCTAGATATCACATAGACAATACAGATATTTTTATTATCGAAGTAATCAACATTTGTCTGAAGCTTGTCGTTCATCTTGATTCTTCAGCTGTCTCATGTTGATTCATCTTCATCAGTGAATATAGATGAATTCGAAAACTTGAAGAACTTGTGATGATCATTATTGAATAGAGTGAACGACTCACGTCGAGTATGATTCTTGATAGATTGATGAGGTAGAGATTTCGTAGACTGACGAGATCGAGACTGATTCGCTGAACGCTGTTTCTTTTTTAGACTCAAGACTTTCTCTCGTAGATCGACGATAGTCTCTTCTTGAGTGTTTATTGTCATTTGATTGATC
>JAABUT010003330.1_pt1 | contig 13950 bp, 16 predicted proteins | sample 5559281 | NCBI WGS metagenome assembly JAABUT01 (sample SAMN10711880, study PRJNA513359) | rock metagenome | isolation source: Antarctica rocks | place: Antarctica: Victoria Land, Ricker Hills nord | collected 2016-01-04
AGGGAGTTTGGTAGGGAGTTTGGTAGGGAGTTTGGTATCGAGCCATGGAGGGTGCTTTCTATTGAGCTAATTAGCATGTGCTATGGAGCATGTATGAAGCATACTACGAAGTAGGCTATGGAGCGAATGACGCATATTCGATCGCGTCGCATGAAGCATGTTTTGAAGCATGTTTTGGAGCGAGTAGGCTGGTGAGTAGGCGAACGAGTAGGTAGCTGATTTGGTAGCTGAACATGTAGATAGGCGAGTAGGTAGGATGATGAGTAGGATGGTGAGCATGTAGGGTGGTGAGCATGTAGGAACTGTGTAGATTGATCTAAAGCTTATACTTCGGGTTGGTTTTTATTGTCCCGACGTACTGTAAGCGGCCCCTCTAGAATTACCCCGAAGGTAGGAAGGGTAGAAAGTAGGATGTAGGTAGCTTACCGACGAATTCAAATTTCTGAGCCATTTGAAATTTGAATAGCTTCAATATTCGGATGTTCAGTGGTGCCAGTGAGCAATAAATTTGATAAATCTAGTGATATTTGGCAGCTGTGTAGGCCAAAAAGTAGTGGTGGTGTTGCGGGGTAGTTCTACAGTAATTCTAGGGGGGCCGCTTACAGTACGTCGGGACAATAAAAACCAACCCGAAAGTATTACAATTTACATGAACTAACTGCGAATTGCGATGAACATCAGGTCAACATCTATGAGGTGGATCCACAGCCTCGCTCGCCTGACGTTCGACATTCGACATCTGCGATCCGAGTTGTTTCAGTTTGCACGATATGGTCTGCCGTACTACAGTACATACTCTTCCCTGTCGTTGTGGAACTGCATCCGGGAGTTCCAAAGCGATTCCAGCGCATGGCTGTCTTTAACAGAATCAAGAGCCTGGATTAAGCTATGGCTCGAACACGGCCTACGCTCGCGCTAGGAAGTTCAGTACTTGACGGTATGTTCAGCGGTCACTCGAACCACTTACAAGAATAAAGTTAAGGTATGGATATTGAAAGGAGTAACAGCTAATCAAGCAAGCCTCTCCAATCGTCAATCATTACAACCATTTCCTCATCATTCTTCACACTTCCCAAAAACCACGAATCAACCAATCCAAAACCCCCACCCAAACACATCTTTAATCGAACCAACATATCTACAAGAAATCTCTCTACACCCCCTCCCCCCCTAAAGCCACCCTCCGTCATCAACACCCGCACTCTTCATACCCGCGCCCCCCAAATCTAACTTTGGCATCTCCAGCTTCGGCGGCGGCTCCAACTTCCCCTTCCTCGGACTCTGCCTCACTTCCTCCCTCTTCGGCCCTTCCTTTACAAACGCGACGTCCCATCCATCCGCTTTCGCAGCGCCAACCCATGTTGTCAGGCCAGCGTGTACGCTGCCATAGAATTTCTCTTTACAAATACGCAAGCTGCCTCCCAAGCACTTCTCGAATCCGCTGTCCTTGAGTTCTTGTCTGAGACTGTTGCGTTCCTCACACGAAGGGAGTGAGGCGATGATCCCATTCAGTAGATCGAGATGTGCGGCAAGGTAGTTGGTAGCTTCCCACTCGACGCCGCCGACATAGGGAGCTGCGGCGACCGGGGGACGGTCGCGAGGGAAGTGAGTCGTGGTGTAGCTGGCGTACGGGTCAGAGCTTTCTGGGGGATAGGGCACCACATTAAGGTGATGCAGGAAGATCCAGAACACTTCTTTGGTAACGTTGACGACTTCTTTACACCAGACACGGTAAGGGCGGTGGTGGAGCATTGACGCAATGAAGCCGGGTGGTTGGGCTCCCTCAGGTTTGGAAGGATCACGCAAGTAGAAAAGCAAAGTGCGAGCGCGTGAGGCCAGGTCGCAGGATGGCGAAGTGGATAGGAAGGCGAACAGGAGGCTGATGATGATGTTGCGTGTGGTGAATTCGCTTGGACCCTTGTTTTCTTCGTCGAATAACATGGAGAGGAGGATGGGGAAAAGGGTCGGTTGTATGACCGAGAGCTGTTGTAGAGCTAGGGATGTCGTGCAGAGGGCCTTCAAGCACAGGAGGGTCTCGTGAAGTAAAGCATCTTCATGCTCCTCTCTATGATCCCATTAGCTGGAAGTACGTGTGAGATAATGGACGAGGAATGCGCTGACCTCCATTCTAATGCAATAATCCTATACAAGAAGCCCACTACCTCAGTCATGCCGCCCTTCGTAATGAACAAATCTACCCAGGCGACAGTCTCATTCCTTAGGAGCTGGCGGAGTTTGTGGAGCCTTGCGACTTCGGCGAAGTCAGGCCTTTGCACGTTTCGCAGATATGAAATGAAGTCCTCGGGAGCAGCTGGTCTGGGGGCTTTCGCCAAGAACGCGAACGCTTGACTGGCTCCTGCAGATGTTGATGATTTCGACGGTTCAGCTGACAGGACTTCGGTAGATTTGGCTGAAACGTGGGATTTTGGACGTTCTGCTTTCTGCTTCTTCAACGGAGAAGAGTCACCCTTGCTGAAGGTAAACGTGCGGCTCCTCGGCCTCGACTTCTTGGGAGATGCATCATGATCCACGGTCTCTGGTGATCCTCCGCTCCGGGCAAGTGTTACATTATCAGTCTGCGACGGCTGTCCGGTGTTCGGCCTACTGTTGGCGTGAGAATCCGCAGATCGCAACATCAAACCCTCTGTACTCGACGCTGATCCAGGACCAGCCTTGTCTTGCTTGATAAAGTTTGCTTTGATGTTCGTGTCCAAGGATCTCATCTTGTCCCGCGTATGCTGCGGGACGTTTCGCGAGTCCTGAAAATATATCAGAAAACAAAGATAGTTGAGAGGGTCGGCTGATTCAAAGACTGACTAGAAGACTTTCAAATGCATTCTCAATGGCTTTAACGTCAAGCTTGACCTCTTGTATCTCTTTAATTGGTTCTTGTGGTGGCTCCCTTGACTTTCCATTGAACGCTGCTACTGCCGCCATCACACGCGATCCACGCTTGTTCATTGTAACACCGGGCTTCGAACAGTCTTCGCTAATATTCTTGTGCTCCAAGCTAGGTCTTCGGCTCGAAGACTTCGTCTCGCTCGAAGATCTGCGATCGTTACCATCATTGTTCGGGCACCATCGGCTTTTTTCCAGACTTGGCTTCCGTAATCCGACCGGGGTTCCTGCATAGGGGTTTGTCGGGGGCCCAGAAGGGATGAAGGCTGATTCAGGTCGAGGTCTGGGTTCCAATTTTCTAGATAACGTTGGCTGTTCATATTCACGGAAGTTTCTTTGCTTCGAGGGTGAGTAGTCGCGCGGAGTGTATAGCGCGATCTCATCTGTGAGATCGTTCCGGTCGTTCAAAGAGATCGTAGTGGTACGAGTCCACTCCTGTTTTTGCTGGCTTGCAAATTGCGCCCAAATTGGAGGCGGTGCTGCAGTCGCCGAATTGGGGGGCGTTCTATTCTCCTTGTCCTTCTTTCGAGGTGAGTCGTCTGGTTTAGAGCCCTTTGACGACTTTGGTCTTGATAGCAAGGCGGAAAGACTAGTAGATGATTTTGACTTTTTCATGCTTTTAACCTCCTGCTTTACTGGGGATGTCAGTTTTGGCATTTTAGCTTTCTCATTCCCCATCAAGGACTTAAGGGAGACCGAGCTCTTCGTCTTCTTGTGTAGCCCAGTGCTTTTGACGTTGTCATCATGTATTTCGATCGATTTCCTTGGTGACGAGCGAATGTTGTCTCTGTTGCCACTCTGCTCTCTCAAGTGATACCTAGCTTGAGGATGGTCTGGTGGCAAAATCGGCGACGGTCCAATGACAGCTGATTTATTCGGCCTGATGTCCTCGCTTTTTAGCCCCACAGGAAGTACGCCTGGGGGAGTGTTGCGTTTTGGGGACACCATTGATTTCAGAACAGACGAGGTTGTTCGCTTGTGCTGTGGCCTATTATCAGTATTGTCGGGATGGAATAGAGTGTCCATGATATCTACAAGTCTTAGTTAGCAAGACTGCTGATATTAAGGTGCTGGATTTAGACGTACTCAGAGTCCCTGTAACTTACAGACAAGGCGAGCGCTTGGTCCCAACGTGAGACGCAACGTACAACCAGCTAAGGTGCACGTACAAATACCTACTAATAGGCAAATAAGATAATGATAATCCTATGTTGTGAAAGGAGATAGATAAATCATACACGAGTAGAGATGGATTGAGAGGTTCCATTGTTGACGTCTCGGCCGTTGCTGTGGTGAAGACCCCTGGAAGGCCAACTCAGACGTTATCGCGCCCTATCGGGGCCGAGCACGTGCAGGACACAGGTTCGACTCTTCAGTGTGACTTGAAGCTTCAAGGAACTTGCATATCGGATTGTCTTTCATATTCCGATGCGCTCTCCTTTCCATCTCGAGTTGACTGATGACACTGGGGGCGGACAGCCGCCTTCCGACCTGCTGCTTGCCATTGCCGGGCGATTAAGCACCCCCAGGGCCCCACCACTCCACCTCTATCGCATGGCTGCATGGGGCAGAAGACAGCGACATTCCTTTCTTGCCTGTTTCTCATGTCACCAGTGCGCCTTGTTGTCGTCTCAATGATCCGGTACTGGGATTTTCGAAGTGACACCGATGAAGATGACGATGCTCCCCTCGTGCGGAACCCACTACTGGCGGTTCGGAAGAAACCGCGATCTGCCAATAGGAAATTTCCTTCGACCTCTCACATTACCCAAATACCCCAAACACTCTCTACCATTCATTAATGGACCTCGTATGCCCTATCTCTCCTTGCTCTCTTACTGCATTGATCATCAGGCTTCATTCGCTTCATCGTTCTGGGAATGAATTGTCCCTCTCGGACGGACGATCTGACGGGACACGAGGGATGGAACCAGAATCCGCCAAGACTCGCCGCTGATCTGACGACCAGGGAAGACCTCAATGGCATTGTAAACCTACGAACGCAACGTAATGCCGGAAGAGCAGAAGATGATCGGGCGATTGAACTGCCGGACGTTGAATTGCCTCCTGACACTTCCTCAGAGCGCCCTCCAGCCATCTGGTGTCAGGTTCCTCTTCCGGAGACGAGTGGCAAACAATCAACGGAACCCTTTACATCCACGTCCAAAGTCTCGAGGCGTTCTACTACCCTAGATACTACGACACCCGCTTTACATCGCCCCCGGCGCACTAAGTTCGTTGGCTCTCTTCATCGACTCAGGGGAATTCTAGTGAAATTCGGTAAATTCATTGGACCTGGGTTCATGATAGCCGTAGCATACATAGATCCAGGTAATTATTCCACAGATGTAGCAGCTGGTGCCTCGACGAGATTCAAGCTACTCTTCATTGTCCTTATGTCAAATGTGTTTGCTATCCTGCTGCAGTCACTCGCCGTACGTCTCGGAACTGTCACTGGGCTCAACCTTGCAGAGAATTGCAGAGCACATCTCCCGCGATGGCTAAACATCGTTCTTTACGTAATGGGGGAGGCTGCCATCATTGCTACTGACATTGCAGAAGTAGGTTGTCTGAACATCAAGTCGTCTATCTACAGCTGACATCTTGGAAGGTCATCGGATCGGCGATAGCACTTAATTTGCTCCTGAAGATACCCTTAGTGGCGGGTTGTGCACTTACATTGGTGGACGTCCTTATCATTCTCATTTTCTACAGTCCAGAAGGCTCGATGCGGCGCTTGCGAGCTTTCGAGTTCTTCGTTATGGCATTGGTCCTTGGCGTGGTTATTTGTTTTTGCATCCAGCTTTCTTACATTCGGGATACCTCCATTGGCGAGGTATTGAGGGGCTATTTGCCGTCATCTACTATTGTACAGAATCAAGGCCTGTACCTAAGCTGTGGTATTCTTGGCGCCACTGTAATGCCTCACAGTCTGTACCTGGGCAGTGGTATCGTACAGACTCGTCTTCGACACTTCGATACGAATGCGGGAAACTTCTCCGCTCCTCTGCCAGGGCGTGGAAATGAGCAGAAGGTTATCTACCGCCCATCACTTGCGGCAATCCGGTCGTGCCTCACGTACTCCACTGTTGAGATCGCTCTCTCACTCTTTACATTCGCGCTCTTCGTCAACAGTGCGATCTTGGTCGTAGCCGGTGCATCTCTCTCAACCAATTCCGGCGCCCAGAGTGCAGATCTCTTCAGCATTCACGATCTTCTTGCCACCACTCTTACTCCTGCGGCAGGGACCATCTTCGCTCTTGCTCTTTTGTTCTCAGGAACATCTGCGGGCATTGTCTGCACCATTGCAGGGCAGATGCTGAGTGAGGGAGCCTTGGATTGGACTATTGCACCATGGCTGAGGAGGCTGCTCACCCGCTCTATAAGCATCACACCAAGTATCATCATTGCCGCGGCAGTGGGCAAGAATGGACTCTCTGCGACACTGAATGGAACCCAGGTCGCCCTCAGCGTGGTTTTACCGTTCACTTCTGCACCATTGATCTACTTCACTTGCAGAAATAAGTATATGATAGTTGGCGGCTCAGAGCGAGCAGGTAATGACGAGGGGCTAGAGCGAGTGGCTACAGAAGAGCTGGAGCCGGAAGTTGAGGTGGTCAAGATGAGGAATCACTGGTTCGTGGCTGGGTTTGCAGTGCTGGTATGGCTGATTATCGCAATAATGAACGTGGCGTTATTGGTGTTTGTGGGTCTAGGGAAGGGATGAGGCACACAAGGCGACCTGCATTCCGGCGTGCAGGGAAGCATTTGCAAGGAGGCGTAAAAGTTCTCAGGAGAGCGCAGTTGCTGCTCACAGTCGCTAGAGTCGATTGCTTAGGCAAATACCTCCCTAAGAATGTTAATTCTAGTTTTAATCCTTCCAAGTCCGACCCAGATCCATGGCAGTAGCAGATTGCGTTGTGCAAAACTGCAGACTACGGCAGTCAACGCAGCAGAATGGACGTATTGATGTTGATTACGGAGCAATGACGCTCGCAGGTTGCATTTTGAGAACCGCACATTGAGGTATTCGACGCGATAGGATGGACCTGTAGAGGGGCAGGTTCGTATCATGGGAGTCTGTCCGATAGTAGATGCTCAATGCATCAAGGCCTCGTAATGCCTGTTGCCCGTGGAATACTACTACCAACCCTCTTTAATACGCCTACGATATGCCACACCAACGCCGTGCACATAACTCACCATCCCCCTCCCCACCCCTCACCCCGCCGCCTCCTTCACCTTCCCCGCCTCGGGCGGCTCATCCACAAAACTCGGCACCTCATCCACCATAAACCCCGGCGTCTCCCCCACCCCCATCCCGGACGCAAACCCCCCCTCCATCTCCGCCTCCTCCCCCAACGCCTCCAGCCCGGCATCCAGCTCCGCCTCGTCCACATCCTCAGGCACATCGTAGCTCCTGCCCATGCTCTCCTGGATTTCATTGCCCATCTCGAGCAGATCCTGCATCTCGTCCTGCATGCGCTCGATCTTGTCAATGTCGATTTTGCCGTACTGCTGCTTCAGGGTTTTGTTGGTGGACTTCATGGCGTCGACGGTGGTCATGACGTTTTTCAGGTTGTCGGTCATCATGGAGGCTTGTTCCATATTCCACGACTGCTGCTGAAGCTGGTCGCGCTGGGATTCGTACATTTTGCGGCGTTGGAGGATTTTGAGGGCTTTTTGTTTTAGGGCGGATTTGCCGGGGCCGTCGCGCATTTTGCTCATGCGTTGTTGGTAGGTGGTTAGTTCGGCGTTGAGTTTGGCGAGCTTGACGTCGAGGGAGTCGACATGCGTGTCGGTCTATGGATGGGGGGTGTTAGAGCGGGGTGGATGGGGGTGAGAGGGGAAAGAGGCGGGGTGGGTACTGACGTTGGAGATGGCGCTGGAGAGGGTGGGCTTTGGGCCGGTGTTCTTGGCCCCGAAGAGGCGGTTCATGTTGAGGAAGCCGAGTTTGTATAGCAGATAAGAAGTGTCTCTCGTGCTCTAGAAAGCTAGTAGCTTTAATCGTGCGTGGTGTGCGCCGGGAATTTCAGATGTCGATTAGGCACAAGTCGTTGTGTCTGCCTGCTGCTCTTGACAGCTGACACGGGATTCTAGAATTCGCTTGATATGCCTGTAGAGGGTACTGTACGTCAGACTCCGAGGTCCCCTGGGTCAGATAAAGGCGGAACCCCTCTCTATGAAATAGATTTTGGGATTGCAAATACGAATGCGAATTGGCAGCTTACAAGACATCGGAGACACTACAAGTCTGAAGCTGTGATTCGCTCCAAAAACCTCCGCTATAAGAGGCTATTTGCGGGTATCCACGTTGTTGTCGTTATTTAAGGGGTATTGTTCGGAGCGGGATGACCGGGGGGGAGCTCAGGCAGACAGTTGTAGCCAATTCTTGTGCATCACGTGGCCCATGAGATTTTGTCTTTCTCATGACACCTCTGGCCTTGTCTGTATTCGAGGCCATCTTACTAGACCAATATCCTAGAGGGGAGACGGACTGTGAGGCGCAGACAGCTAGAGCGGTTTGCCATCGAAAACTGAAAATTGCATTACAAGCTTTGGGAACTGCAGCACTGCGATCAACAGACGCCGACCACATCCTGCCATATCGATTCTCCTCATCCTTCTTGACTCAAGGTCATTCTCATCGTGGTAAGTAGCTGCCCTTCCAGACAGCTAGCAGGAGTGCTGCCTCGGCCGTGCGTCAGCTCAAACTCGTAGATGCTGACTATTCAAGCCACAACCATCCACAGGCTTCGAAACACAGCGGAACAGCTCAGAGGCTGGTTCAAATTGACACCCATAACGCATGCTCCGATGAAGGTCTCACTCTATCATAGTATAGAGCTATAGGCCGACCTTTTGAATTGCCCGGACCGTTCGCATGAACCTGTCCAGCAATACTAAACCCTTCGAGTTGCGAAATCATATTGAGATAGACCATCTTCAGTTCATACATCTCCTTTAACATAATACACGATGTTCTGGCGTTTCGGCGGTTATGCGAACATCTCCACGCTCGATACCATTCTCGATAAGCCCGATGTAACACTTGAGGAGCTCCTGGATGAGTCGGACCTCATACAAGAGCTGAAGCAACACAATACGAAATTGATAGAGTACTTGAGGGACGAAAACGTACTACGGCGACTACTGGAATATGTCGTCGCTCCGCCAGCTCCGAGGCCTGAAGATGAGGACGACGAGGAAGAAGTCGAAGAGGCTTCCAATGCAAAGACGCTAAGTCCGATACGTTTGACTCCTCTACGGCGAAGAAGTAAAGACCAGAAAGAGAAGTCAAAGCGACAAGAAGAGAGAGACGAGTGGGAAAAGGCTGATAAGGCGCGGCAAAAGAATGCCTACTTAGCTTGCGAGATTCTCTCGTCCGAAACATGGTCGATTTTGGAAGCCATGATGGACAACCAGCAGCACCTAAAATTGTTCTGGGACTTTCTAAGGCGTGAGCCACCACTGGAACCTTCAGCGGCGGGATATTTCACAAAGATCAACGAGACGTTGTTGGACAAGAAGACAGAAGACACTCTGAACTTTGTAAAATCACTTGAGGGCATCATTCCGGCGATGTTACAACACGTGGACTGTCCAATGGTAATGGATCTCTTGTTGAAGATCATAAGCATGGAAAAGAGTGAGGGAGGGATGGGCATCGTAGACGTACGCAAACCGGGGTATTGGTAAACGCAGCGTCAAGACGTGTGCTAATATTAATCACAGTGGCTGCAGAGTCAAGACCTGATGCCTCTTCTGCTTGCGTATCTAGCAAAAGAGTATCCGCCGGCAACGCAGACATCCGCAGGGGACTTTGTCAAAGCCATAATAACGATTTCCGCTAACGCGTCCCAAAACGAACAATCATGTATAGGTCCTAACAATCTAACGAGACAGCTTGTATCCGAGCCATGCATCGAAACTCTAATCAAGGACATGCTCCGGGGCGGTAATCCTCTCACAGTTGGCGTAGGGACCATCATCGAAGTGATTAGGAAAAATAACTCAGACTACGACCCAGACGTTGGAGCTGGAGCAGATTCAATCCCTTCAAGCAACGACCCAATATACCTCGGAACGCTTCTACGATACTTTGCTAAACACGTCCCTGACTTCATGGAATTGATACTCAGCCCTACACATACCGTTGCCGACGGCGACAACACAATGACCGTCAAGAGGAAAGAATTAGCGGTTGCATTTGGTAGCAAAATTGAACCCTTGGGCTTTGATCGTTTCAAGACTTGCGAGTTGATGGCAGAGCTTCTCCACTGCAGTAATATGGGCCTGTTGAACGAACGGGGAAGTGAAGCATTCGTCAAGCAAAGGGATCAAGAACGAGAGCGACTCAAGGCTGAAGGTTCTCTAACGACCTCAAGACCTCCGGCTTCAGCAGTCACAGACTTTTCCGAGGGTAGTGTGGGGTTTGCAAACGGTGATTCTGCTCTTGGTCTAGATTCCGGATCTCCTGAAGGAAATCGGAAGCTTGAAATAGCCAACAGTGTCGACGAAGATGGTTTCGAGGATGTTGGAACTTCGGCAGATTTGGCAGACGATATTAAAGATGACTTTGACGAAAAATCACCATTCGAGCTTGGCTCGCAATCTGAGCAGATTCAACCTCTGCAGAAACAACTGAAGCCACGGTTAGACCTGGACGAGGATTTTGTCGACGAATCTTTGACCTCCCCACGACTAGAAGCGCTAGACGAAGGTGAGGAAGAGCTGCCCGAGATATCAGAAGGCCTATCCTTTGAGCAGGAACCTGAGAACGAACCTGCGTCGCCCGGTCTCTCTTCTGAAGTTGAGAACTTAGACCTGGACAAAGAAGCAGCAAATGGGAACCATGATGTATTGAATACCTCAGAGCCTCATATTGAACAGGTCAACAGCCATGGACCGTCCTCGTCTGCCGCTGAGTCAGAAGCGCCACCTTTGCCGCAGCGGGGAGGTTTTCTAGACCCCAATCCCACAGATACCGATAGTCCAATGGAACTTTCTCCTCATCCGGACGACAAGCCTGCCCCACTGTTTGCGGGTCGCTCTGACCAGGTCATGCAAGAAGAGAGCTCGGCGCTGGTGGCACAGCATGACATGGGTAGCGGCAATAGCCAGGATACTATTGACACAACTCTTGGCGAAGAGGGTGACAGCCAACGTTCGGTTCTTATGAGTGGCAATGAGCAAAGTTTCGCTCCACAGATTGAAAATGATGTCGATGGCCAACCGATGGTTGGAGATTTCTTGAAAATGATGTTCGTGGAACATAAGGTGGTACCTACGATACTGGTAAGTCAAAAGTACCCAGTACTACATGTGTGAACGAGAGCTAAATCCATTGGTAATCAAGGATTTCTTTTTTCGATTCCCCTGGAACAATTTCCTTCACAATGTAGTATATGATGTTGTACAGCAGGTATTTAACGGCCCCATGGATAGAGGTTACAACCGTATCCTTGCCATTGATTTATTCCAAACCGGACGGATCACAGAACGAATAGTCGAAGGCCAACAACGGAGTGACGAGGCGCAAGCAAAGAATAACATGCGATTAGGGTACATGGGCCATCTGACTTTGATCGCCGAGGAGGTCGTAAAATTTAGTGATAGGCATCCACCGGAGCTGCTGTCTCAAGTTGTGCTTGATAAAGTTACCAGTAAGGAATGGAGCGACTACGTGGAGAATACCCTCTCCGAAACAAGGGAGCGAGACAACGCAATACTGGGTGGCGTGCGACCTGACATGTCCGTTGGCCCACGACAAGCTGTCCTGAATGCAGTCAATGCCGCGCATGGCTTTGGTAGTGGTGGATCTTCCGCACTGGCAAATGCTGGTCTCAATGGCAATCCAGGCCTCGATTCCATGGATCTCGCCAGTAATGGCAGCGGTACTTCGACTGCCTTTGGACTAAGTAGCGGATCGCTACTCAGCGGCTTTGGAAGCTCAAGCGACGAAGAAGACGAGGAGATGGAAGAGATTGAAGAAAATGACGGATCCGGGGTGGGGAGTTCAGACCAAGTGGGTAACCTTTCTTTCAAGGATGTCGATATGAGTAAACGATGATGTATTACGGCCTTGCATTGGCATATTTCTGAAAGCGACTGTTTGTCACACACTGGATTATAAAGTCACGCGGTTCTGGTGGAGCGGGCTCGGGGACGGGATGGGGTTCTTGAAGTGTCTATATTTCTAGGCAAACTAGGCTTCGCCCTCTCCATCACACCTGTGAATGTCCATTGGACTAAGCCATCGGTTACCCACCTTCACATATCCTACCCTGCACTTTCCGTGTACCCCGCAATATATCTTTTCATATCCCTACCTTCCCCTTTCGTCTTGGGTACTTTATATACCATGTTACCCCTTTCCTACTTTCAAACTTCTCTTCACCTTTTTCATGTCATGTCCGCCATCACTCTCTCCACCGTGATCTTTTCATGCAGATCATCTACCTCAGCACCGTCTCCATCAACTCTTCGAACCCAAAGCTAACAATTCACTATAGTACTCCAACCCCCACCACCTCCCCCAACTAGCCTTCAATCCCACCCCCTCACCACCCACCGACCCTCCCCCCGCCCCACCACCACTAACCCTCCACCCCACCCGCGCGCGCCGCCAACTTGCCCACCAGCTAGCCCTGCACTCCCAACCGCAACAACCTCCCCAACAACCACAATCACCATCGAATACATCCTTCCTCCACACCCCCGACGACGACCCGCCCAAAGCGCCCGAAGGCATGCACCCCTTTAGAAGTCGTCTCTCTGATCTCGCATCTCCAGACGAGGAAAAAGATCGCCGCGATATGGCGGGCGAAGGGGAGGGGCTAGTAGAGGATGAAGAGGCGGGGTTGGAGGGGTTTGCGAATAGCCCCGGGGACGCGGAGGAGGTGGGGAGTGATGAGGAGGTGGTTGGGGGGACGAAGGAGGAGGGACATGAGGATGATTTGGGGGAGGTGGGTAGGTGAGCGAGGGAGGGGCTACGGTGGGTGGAACGGGGAGTGTGCGTGGGGAGTGAGGAGACAGGGGGTTTTGTAAGATAGGAATTTGTTCGTCAAGGGAAAGGCATGGGGCTTCTAGCATTGTACTTACAGCTTTACGACAATTTTACAGCAAGCGGAGGAGGAGGAGGGATTGTAGACACCTTTTCAGCAATGAGATTCTTACTATGCTGAATGATCATTACTTGATGGGGCGAGTGAGTGGAATGAGTGGGATATAAAGTTCATTTTATCCCCTGCTTTAGGGGAAAGAGTGCGAGATATGTACTGTAGGCGGGGAAGATAGTAAAGGAGGGGGTTGGATGCTTGAACGCTTTCCTCTTTGCTTGGGGGTCAGGTACTTGCCGGATCCAGGTTCGGGTCATGATGGATGTTTTCTTGGCTGAGCGAATATGTGGAAGAATGTCTATATCAAAACATCGTCTCTATATCTATTACCTTTTCCCTTCTCTCATCTTCCCATCCACCCTCTTCGAATCAAAATCCAAAAATTATAAATTATAAATCACAAGTCACATTTCGCATCTCATCCTTATCCCCCCCCCCCCAACCCAACCCTCTCATTCCATTTGTCAAGGTTGAGATTTTTTTTCTTTTTCAACAGAAGAAAAGAATGGGGTGGTGTTTTTGCGAGTGGGCGAAGAAAGGCGAGGGCGTGAATTGGGATGGGTTTGGTTGGGGATCGGGGGATGGGGGTTCGAGGAGAAGGGCAACGCGAGAGGATCTCCTCAATGAATTGGGAAGCATTATGGAATGTCTTGGATGGATTTGGTGGGAAACGTAGAAGATGAGAAATTCAGGGTCGAAGATGAGAAAGTCGAAATCTAGGAGTTCGAGTTGTCGATTGCTTGGATTGTTATGTTTTTGAGAATGCCGTTCGTTAGCTTTGATGTAGAGTTTCATCGGCGTATTTACGAGGTGATGCTTTAAAGTATTGGAAATGGCCACCGTACCGCAATTGCACTATACATGAACATCAACAAAAGATGCAAATATTAACATATACGAGCAATAACGTCAAATATATATAGAGACGTTA
>JAABUT010003331.1_pt1 | contig 13948 bp, 15 predicted proteins | sample 5559281 | NCBI WGS metagenome assembly JAABUT01 (sample SAMN10711880, study PRJNA513359) | rock metagenome | isolation source: Antarctica rocks | place: Antarctica: Victoria Land, Ricker Hills nord | collected 2016-01-04
GATCGCGCTGACCCTCCCCGAAATCCGACACCTGATCACCCGCCTGATCTGGTCGAACATACCCGAACCGGGCACACCCTGCACCGCTCCAGCTGGCGACGACGACACCAACAACGCGCCAAACAATGCCACTATCGACGACGAGGACACCTACCTTAAGTGCGACTGTAGTACTAGGAGACACCATCGCCGGGGGGTGCCCGGATGGGATCGGTGAGCGGTACGGCGGGGCGCAAGCGTTTAGGTCTCGGGACCGTACGCGCCGAAGCCGCGACAGACCCGGTCATCGCGGAACGTCAAGACCTCCGCGACCGGTTGGTGCCGCTCGTTGCGGTAGTTGATCACCACGGTGTCCACCGAGACCCGGACGTCCTCGACGCTGAAGTGCAAGTCGGGCAGGTGCTGAAGGCCCTTGCCCCAGTAGGCGCGAAGGGCGTCCTTGCCGCGCACCTCGCCGGCCGGGTCTCCCATCAGCTGCACGATTTTCGGTGAGGCGAAGATGACGTCGTCGGTGTAGTGGTCGAGGATTCGCTCAAGGTCGTGGGAGTTCCAGGCGGCTGCCCACTCATCGGCGAAGCGTCGTGCGAAGGTCGGATCCACAAGCACGGACGGTACAGCGTCGTCTCGGGAAACGACCGTCGTACGACCAGCGGGAGCAGCCGCTCACCCACTGGCATTCTGTCCCGCAGAGGATCGCTATCGGTACGCTTTGTCGACGGCGTTGGCGATCACGTGCTCGACGCCCCGCCAGCCCCAGTAGATGCGGTGGTGGGCGATCAGGGGGCCGTCGAGCTCCATGATCTCGACCAGGTCCAGCTGGTCGCCGGCGGGGGTCTCGCGAGGGTATTCCCAGATCAGGGTGGTGCCGTCGAACATGTACTCGCCCGTGCGGTAGAGCGAATCCAGCTCATCGTCGGAGGGCCGGCTGGCGGTGATCTTCGAAATGAACCGGTCTATTTGCTCTCGGCCCTGGACGATCCCGCGCGTGTTCTCGTCGAACACCCGCGTCACGAGCGGGCTTTCGATAGTGGCGTCATCGCGGTACATCGCCGCCAAGCCGGCGGCATCGCGTTCACCGATGCGCCGATGCCACTCGGCGAAGGCAAAATGTGCTTGCTCGGCTGTTGCAGTCATGACCTCTCCTTCACGTCGTCGTCGCGCCCGGGTTGCTTACGCTCGGGCCGCGAGTGGTGGACACGTGGCCACGTTAAGACGGAAACGCTTCGGTGAGCACCGAAAGATGGCACCAATAGGCTGGGGCACGTGAGACGAGACTTCTCCGCGATCGGCCGGGCACTGTCGGTGCCTACTCGGTCGGCGATGATCGACCTGCTTATGGACGGGAGCGCTCGGCCTGCGGGTGAACTCGCCTCTGTGGCCCGAGTCAGCGCTGCCACGGCCAGCGAGCATCTCGCGATCCTGGTCGCCGCCGGACTGCTGCGTGCTGAGCGCGCTGGGCGCCAGCGGCTCTACAGCGTCGCTGACCAGCACACGGCGCAAGCGTTGGAGAGCCTCGGACAGTTGTGCGCTGAGGTGCCCGTCTGCTCGTTGCGACAGTCACGAGCACAACGGGACCTCGCTGAGGCCCGGATGTGCTATGACCACGTCGCCGGGCGACTCGGCGTCGGACTCCTCGAGGCCAGCGTCCGGCTCGGCTGGTTCGACCCTGATCTGCGCCTGACGCCCGAGGGTCATGGCGCCTTCGACGAACTGGGCGTCAACGTCGCTTCCGTGAAGTCGGGACGGCGGCCTTTGACGCGAACGTGTCCGGACTGGACCGAACGCCGCCCTCACCTCGCGGGTGCTCTCGGCGCCGCACTAGCGTCTGAGCTCCTGAACCGCCAATGGGTCACCCGCCGGCCGAGCACACGAGGTCTGGCTGTCACGGTGGACGGCTTCGACGCGCTCCAGCGGATCTGGGGTCGTGAACTGGCAGTTGGGTAACCGGGTCCTAACCACTGCGCCGAATAGGGATCGCTGTGCGGGTCATGAGGACCAGTCCTTTTGGCCTCGCTCCCGATTCATGAGGGGCCGTGCTTCGTAGGCTGGACTGGTGAGCCTGCCGTTCCCGTCACCGACTGATCCTCGTTCCTCGCGCGCGGAGGTCTTCCTCGGCTATCTCGACTACTTCCGCTCGGTCATGGTGAGCAAGCTTCACGGGTTACCGGACGACGAGCTGCGAGCGAGCCGGCTTCCGTCCGGCTGGACGCCTCTGGAGCTGCTCAAGCACCTGACCTATGTCGAGCTCCGCTGGTTGGTGTGGGGCTTCGAGGGAGAGCCGGGCGCGCAGCCGTGGGGCGACTGCCGGGACGAGCGTTGGTACGTCGCCGGTGAGGAGAGCCTGGCTGACCTCGTGGAGGCCCTTCAGGCGCAGGGTGCGCGTAGCCGCCTGGTGGTGCAGTCACATGAGCTGTCTGACGTCGGACGGCCGGGCGAGCGCTGGGAGGGTGCGCAGCCCCCGACCCTTGAACGCGTCTTGTTCCACCTGTTGCAGGAGTACGCCCGCCACGTCGGGCACCTCGACGTCGCCCGCGAGCTGGCCGATGGACAAGTTGGGGAGTAGTCACCCGGGAAAGCCCGGTGCCCCACTCACCGATCCCCAACTGACAGCACCCCCGGCAGTGGTCAACGCGGTGTCGACTTCGTGGTCGTACCCGATGCCAATTTTGCGGCAGTTCCACAGGCATCTTCATAGAACCGGGCGGCTCTCGTGCTCCTCCATGTTCGCCGCGCTGCCCATCTGCCCGCCGATCCCCGGGGCATCCGCCGATCGTCATGTGGTGCGGACGACCGTGAAGGTGAAGCGGCCCTCGATGAAGTAGGACCGCGAATGCATGACGGGCAGGCTGGCGCGGTCGCGGTGCAGTTGGTCCAACAAGACGAACAGTCGGTGCTCGCCCAGTTCCTCTCCCCAGCCGACATCGGGGCGGTCCACGGCGTGGACCTCTGAGACCGCCCTCACCGGTTCCGGGCCGCCGTTCTCGGCGAGGAAGGCGAAGACCGATCCGCTGAGGTCGCGGGGGCGAAATTCGGTGGGCAGAACCCATCGGGGAAGCACATCGTAGGAGTAGGCCACTGTCACGCCGTCTGCCAAGATACGTCGCTGGATGTCGAGCACTTCGTCGTCAGGACCTAACTCGAAGCGCACCTGCTCGTCCGGGCGCGCTCGGCGCAATCGGCGATGGTGGTACACCATATCCGGGTCGTGACCAGTTTCTGCGATAGTGGCAGTGATCGAGCTGAGCTTCTGCATACCGGTGTGGATCGTCGACATGTCGGCGAGAAATGTGCCGCGCCCCTGATGGGTGCTTACCAGCCCCTGCCTCTCCATCGATTTCACGGCAGCGCGGACAGTGCTGCGCGACATGCCGTACTGCGACACCAGTTCGACTTCCGTGGGAAGCCGGGCGCCCACTTCCCACTCACCGGCCCTGATTCTTAATTCGAGTTCACCGGCAAGCACGTCGGGCAACTGCCGTCGAACGGGGATGGCACGCACATCGAGATAGAACCACGCAAGGTCACGAAAATCAACACTTGACAGACGACAGACGTCAGACAACTGTCCTAAACATGCGAACGATCGACTGGGACAACGGCGCGGTGGTCATCATCGACCAGACCGCGCTCCCCCACGAGGAGCGGATTCTGCGGCTCACAACCGTGGACCAGCTAGTTCAGGCGATCCGGATGCTCGCAGTTCGGGGTGCCATGGCTCTCGGGGTGGCGGGTGCGATGGGTGTCGCTCTGGCTGCTCGCTGTGCGGAGGACTCCGGCGAGGACGTGCAGGCCGCGGTGAACGCGGCGGCGAGGATGCTCGAACAGGCACGGCCGACCGCCGTCAACCTCAGCTGGGGGGTGCGGACGGCTCTCGCCGCACGGGCGGAAGGTGCCGACGCGCTCCTGTCAGCAGCCCTGCAGGTGCGCGATCTCGATAGCGCCGCGAACAAGGAGATCGGGCGCCGCGGCGCCAAATTGCTGGCGGGGACTCAGCGAGTACTAACGCACTGCAATGCAGGCGCTCTCGCGGGTACCGAGTGGGGCACGGCGGTTTCAGTAATCAGCCAACTGCACCAGCACTTACCGCTCGACATGGTCTACACCTGCGAGACTCGTCCACTCATGCAAGGCAGTCGGCTCACCGCCTGGGAACTCGGTCGGGCTGGTATCCCGCACCGCATCGTGGTCGACAGCGCGAGCGCAGGGCTCATCTTGAGCGGTGAGAGGGTGCAGGCCGTCATCGTCGGCGCGGACCGCATTGCGGCCAACGGCGATACGGCCAACAAGATTGGCACCCTGGGGCACGCCCTTGCCGCAGCCCGACGTGGCATCCCTTTCGTCGTGGCGGCCCCCGAGTCGACCATCGACCCGGACACTCCGACTGGCGCCGATATCGAAATCGAGGAGCGCGATGAGTGCGAGGTGCTCGACTTCGGCGGAAGGCGGGTCGCTGCGCCGGGCAGCCGCGCCTACAACCCGGCCTTCGACGTGACACCGGCCGAACTCATCACTGCCATCGTAACCGAGTGCCGCACCATCCGGGCGACTCTCGGAGAACGCCCTGTCCCGCTCGCCCCCCGCACATCTCATCTCATCAACGGAGGTTTGGCATGATCCGGTTCACCCGCATCATCGCGGCGGCCGCACTTTGCGGCCTCGCGCTTTCAGCGTGCTCGCAAGGTAACTCCGGCAGCGCTTCGTCCAGCGCTCCGAAAACACAGAAGGCCAGCGATATCACGGTCGGCTACGCCGGTCCAACCCTGACTAACGCCTTCTTTGTCGGCCTAGAGAAGGGTGTCAAGGATGGCACGGCAAAGCAGGGCTTCAAGCTCAAAGAGACCAACGCCAACGGCGACGCCCAACAGCAGTTCAACGACGCAGTCAATCTGTTGAGCCAGGGGGTCAACGTACTTGTCCTTACGCCGATCGACAGCAACGGCATCACACCGGTCGTCCAGCAAGCCAACTCCAAGGGCGTGCCGGTCTTCACACTCGATCGAGGGTCAAGCGGCGGCAAGATCACATCATTCGTAGAGACCGATAACGTCAGCGCTGGCAAGCAGGCCGCAGCCTGGATCGGTGATCAGCTGACGAAGCGTTATGGGTCCGCCAAGGGAAATGTGGTTGACCTGCAGGGACTTATCGGCACCACTGCCGCGAAATCACGCGAGGACGGCTTTCAGGAGGGCCTCAAAGCGCTGCCGGGTATCAAGATCGTCGCGAACCAGGAAGGTGGCTTCGACCAAGAGAAGTCGCTCAACGCGATGACCAACATCTTGCAGGCGCAGCCGAAGATCGACGCAGTCTTCGGAGCCAACGACGACAACACCGTCGGGGCTTTGCGCGCCATCGACTCGGCGAAGCGCTTCGTTCCGCCTGGCAGCAATGATCACATTCTCATCATCGGCGTGGACGGCACCGCTCAGGCTCTTGACGCGATCCGTCAAGGCAAGCAGGACGCCACGATCAGTCAGAACCCGATCAAGATGGCTGAGCGCTCGATGGGGTTCGTCAAGCAGCTCTTAGTTGATGGCCAACCCGTGCCTGCACACGACTTTTGGCCCTCAATCCTCATCGATAAGGCGAACATCGACTCGCAAGCGGTCAAGAACTACGGCTTATGGTCCCAGGAGGTCAAGTAGCCGCCATGTCTAGCCAGACTGAGACCCCAGGAGCTGTCGTGCCCCCGCCGCTGCTGCAAATGACCGACATCACTAAGTCGTTCCCGGGCGTCAAGGCACTGCGCGGTGTGGACCTCGAGTTGCCCTCCTCGCATGTGTTAGCTGTGGTAGGGGAGAACGGTGCCGGCAAGAGCACCCTCATGAAGATCGTCGCCGGGGCTTACACAGCCGACACAGGCCAAGTCGTCGTCGGGGGGCGACGGCTGGGTGCTGGCCCCGCCGCCGCACTTGCCGCCGGTGTCGCCGTCATCTATCAAGAGTTGAGTCTGGTGCCGGAGATGTCGGTAGCGGAGAACCTGCTGCTCGGACGCATGCCGCAGCGCGCCGGGCTGCTCGACCGGCGCTCTGCCCGGCGTCGCGCCCATGAGGTCCTCACGCGAGTCGGGCTCCGCGACCTCGACCCTGATACTAGGGTGGCGACGCTGGGGCTGAACGTCCGCCAACTCGTCGAAGTCGCTAAGGCACTCGCGAAAGACGCCCGGATCCTCGTCATGGACGAGCCGACCGCCGCCCTGCAGGCGCACGATATCGAGGAGCTGTTCACCGTCGTACGCGGCTTACGCGATGAGGGCTTGGGTATCGTGTACATCTCGCACCACCTCGACGAGGTGTTCGCCCTCGCCGACAGCGTGATGGTGCTGCGTGACGGCTCGGTGGTGGAGAGCCGTCCGCTCGCCGATTGGACCGAGCCGGAGCTGGTTCGCGCCATGGTCGCGCGCGACCTCGACCTGCTCTACCCGTGGCGGCCGCGAGAGCTCGGCGAGGTCGTGCTCGAGGCCCGAGACCTCGTCCGGCCGCCACGGCTGCATGGTGTCAGCCTCCAAGTGCGTGCAGGCGAGATTGTCGGTGTCGTAGGGATCGCGGGCGCCGGGCGCACCGACCTGCTCAAGGCGCTATGCGGCGCCGAGCCGCCCGTCTCTGGACAAGTTCTTCTTGACGGCAAGCCAGTACGGATCCGCTCACCCCGGGCAGCCATCGGCCTCGGGATCGTCTACGCCCCGGAGGATCGCAAGCTCGAAGGCTTGGTGTTAGGAGCCAGCATCGAGGAGAACATCGCCCTGTCGTCGTTCCGCATCCTCACCCGCGCAGGTTGGATCAACCGGCGCAAGCAACGCCAGTTGGCCGAGCAGGCCAGCAAGCGCTTCGCTATTCGCGCGCCCAGCGTGCGGACCACCGCGGGCACGCTGTCGGGCGGGAACCAGCAAAAGGTGGTGCTTGCTCGCGTGACGCAGGTCGGCCCGCGCGTCGTCCTTCTCGACGAGCCGACGCGAGGCGTCGACGTGGGCGCCAAAGCCGAGGTCTATGAACACGCGCTGCAGCTCGCCGAGCAGGGGACAGCTGTTCTGCTCGTCAGCTCCGAGCTCCCCGAGGTGCTCGGGATGTCGGACCGAGTGCTAGTCATGCGGCAGGGGCGTGTCGTGCGGGAGCTCCCACGCGACCAGGCCGACCAGGAGAGCGTCATGCAGTCAGCAACGGCCGGCTAAATGAACGCACGGACAGGAGGACAATGACGGAGAATACGGCGAGCGAGCGGGCGGGGCGCGGCAACGCAGTGTCCGGTGGCGACCGCAGTTCCGGCGACGGAGGCAACAGCGGTGGTGTTTCGACGCGCCGGCGAGCGAGTGACTTGCTGACGGGGATCGGCCCGATCTTGCTCGCGCTCATTCTTCTGTGCGTGGTGCTGAGCCTGACGACCGATACGTTCCTATCGACGTCGAACCTCACCAACATCATCGTTCAGACCTCCGTGGTCGGGATCGCCGCAGTGGGCGGCACCTTTGTCATCATCACAAGCGGCATTGACCTGAGCGTCGGATCCAACGTCGCCCTGAGTGGCATGGTTGCCGGGTACTTCATGACCCATAACCTGCCTGGCGGCGGCGTGACGGGCGTGCTGGTCGCGCTTGTCGTGGGGATGCTTGTGGGCGCATTCAACGGCCTGTCGACGACGGCCCTGCGCCTCACGCCCTTTATCGCCACGCTCGCAGCCCTGGCCATGGTCCGAGGGCTGACGCAGGAAGTCTCTAAGGGGCAGACGATCTTCGGGTTTCCCCGCTCGTACACCTTTCTCGGCAACGGGGCAATCCTTGGCCTGCAGGCACCCGTCATTGTCACAGTACTGGTCTTTCTCATCGGGCATCTCCTGCTGACCCGAACGCTGTTCGGCCACCAGGTCTACGCGCTCGGCGGAAACCGCGAGGCGGCTCGCCTGGCCGGAATACCCGTCAAGCGCATCGAGTTCAGCGTGTATGTGCTGGCTGGGTTGTGCGCGGGGCTGGCAGCCGTCGTGCTCACCGGGCGGCTAGACGCCGCCCTCGCGTCTGGCGCCACCGGCCTGGAGTTACAGGTGATCGCGGCAGTCGTCATTGGCGGCACGTCGCTGTTCGGTGGGCGCGGCAGCCTGGCTGGCACATTCATCGGCGTGCTGCTCATCGGTGTCATCAACAACGGGTTGACGCTCCTGAACGTGAACCCGTTCCTTCAGCAGTTCGTGCAAGGCGCCGTCATCTTTATCGCGGTGCTGCTCGACGCTCTGAACACCCGCCGCCTGGGGAGGGCGACGTGACGATGCCGTCGAAGTACGCCCCGCTCGATCTCGACAGTGTCCTGCCCTTCGCTGCAGCGCACCTGGACGGTGAGCCGCTCGAGGCTGTGGAAATCGGCGACGGCAACCTCAACCTCGTCTTCCGGGTGCGGTCAGCCACAGCGTCGGTCATCGTCAAGCAGGCGGTGCCCTACCTGCGCGTCGCCGGCGAAGGCTGGCCCCTCACCCTCGACCGGACCCGCCTTGAGGCCGAGGCGATGCGCATCCACGCCCGCCATGCTCCTGGACTAGCGCCCCGGGTGCTGCACCTGGATGAGACTGCGGCCGCGGTGGTGATGGAGGACCTGCACCAGCACGTGGTCTGGCGCAGCGCCATGGCTGCCGGCCGCGACGTTTCCGGCGTGGCCGACGCGCTCGGTCGCTACTGCGCCCGCACGCTGCTCGGCACGAGCCGACTCGTCATGTCTGCCGAGGAGCGACGCACGCTGCTACCACGGTTTGAGAATCCAGAACTTTCGGCCATCTCCGAGGACCTCGTCTTCACCGCGCCCTACGTCGACGCCCCGACCAACAGGTACGACGAGGACGCGGCCGACCTGGCGGCGGAGCTTCGGGTCGACGAAAGAATGCGCACGATAGCGGCTCAGCTGCGGTGGGAGTTCCGCGGCCGCCAGGAATCGCTCATCCACGGAGACCTACACACGGGGTCTGTGATGGTGCGCGACGACGATCTGCGGGTCATCGACGTCGAGTTCGCGACCTGGGGCCCCATGGGTTATGACACTGGCAACGTGATCGCCAACTTGGCCCTTGCTCGGATTGCCCGGCAGAACGGCGGTCCTGGCGACGCCAACGCATTGGACCGTGACGCCAACGCGTACTGGTCGGCCCTGAGCGACGAGGTGGATCGGTTGTGGCCGCCCGACGAGCCTTGGCGGGACCGCTTTCTTGCTGGCCTGCTCGTCGACACCGCGCGCTACGCGGCCACCGAAATGGTGCGCCGCATCGTCGGTCTGGCCCACGTGACTGACATTGACCAGCTCCCCGATGGGGCCCGACTGCGCGCACAAACTGCCGCCGTCCGTGGCGCGCGATCCCTGCAGTCCGAGTCGGCCGTACACACTTTCGACGACGTTTGGGCGCGCTGCGCCGGTGAGGAGACCTGAGATGAAGAAACTCATCAACAACCCCGAGGCCTTTGTTGACGAGGTACTCGACGGTCTGCTGCTCGCCCACACCGGCACGCTGCGAGTCGCGAGCCCCGACCGCCGAGCGTTCGTGCGCGCCGACTCCCCCACACCGGGCCGGGTCGGGATCGTGACCGGTGGCGGCTCGGGTCACCTGCCCCTATTCCTCGGCTACGTCGGTAAGGGGCTGTGCAGCGGCGTAGCCGTCGGCAACGTTTTCTCCTCGCCATCCCCCGAGCAAGTCCTGGCGGCCACCCGCGAGAGCTCAGGTGGCGCAGGGGTCCTCTACCTCTTTGGCAACTATGGCGGTGACGTGCTCAACTTTGACCTGGCGGGCGACCTTGCCGACGCCGAGGACATCGAGACGGGGACAGTCCTCGTCACCGACGACGTCGCCTCCGCACCACTGGAGAAGGCCGACACGCGCCGGGGAGTGGCCGGCATGGTGTTTGCCTTCAAGTGCGCCGGCGCAGCGGCCGAGCGGGGCCACACACTGCAGGAGGTGGCAGCCGTCGCCCGCGCCGCCGTCGCCTCCACACGCACGATGGGAGTGGGTCTATCACCGACGATCCTGCCTGCCGCCGGACAGCCGACGTTCGAGCTCGACGAGGGCGAAATGGAAATCGGCATCGGTATTCACGGCGAACCCGGTGTACGACGCGGCCAGCTCGAGGCCGCCGACGATGTCGCCGAGCAACTCGTCACCGCGACCGCCGACGATCTAGGCCTCACCGAAGGTGACCGGACGGCGGTCATGATCAACGGGCTGGGGGCCACGCCACTGGAGGAGCTGTATATCCTCTACCGAGCCGTGCACCGGCTCCTCGGTCAACGCGGCGTGATCATCGAGCGCCCCTTTGTCGGCGAGTTCGCGACGAGCCTGGAGATGGCTGGCGCCTCAGTGACCATCATGAAGCTCGACGACCGCCTACTGTCCCTGCTCGACGAGCCGGCGACGTCGCCGTTCTTCCGCCAGTGACCGGCGACCAGCTCGCCGCCCTCATTGCGCGCGCGATGCCGACGCTCGCCACCGCCCAAGAGGAACTGCGCGCGCTCGACGCCGCGCTCGGCGACGGTGACCTAGGTATCACGGTGTCAAAAGGGGCTGCAGCCGTGCAAACCGCGGTAGAGGCGCTGCCCGACGGCTCGGCCCCCGCAGCGGTCCTGCGTGCCGCCGGCCAAGCCTTCGCCTCCGCGAACCCCTCTACCATGGCAGCGCTCACAGGGGGGGCCCTGCTCGCTGCAGCGAAGGAGGTCGGCGACGCGACCGACGTCGACCGCGCTTTGGTCCTGCGGCTGTGTCAGGCCGCTGCCGGACGGATCGCCGACCGCGGAAAGGCCGTCCGCGGCGACAAAACCGTGCTGGATGCACTGCTGCCCAGCATTGAGGCACTCGCAGCGTCCACTGAGTCGGCGTCCACCGCAGCCCTCACGGCTGCCGTGGAGGCCGCCGAAGCCGGCGTCCGCGACACCGCGGGGAAGATCTCCCAGCGCGGGCGGGCCGCCTGGATCGGCGAGCGCGGTGCGGGCACACCGGATCCAGGTGCAACAGCTTACGTACGTCTCCTGCAAGCCCTGCGCGACGCGTGGGCGGCGTGACGCGCGTCGCCGTCGTCGGCAGCCTCAACGCCGACCTCGTCGTAGAGGTACCGCGCCTGCCCCTGCCCGGTGAAACCGTCCTCGGTGGCGACATACGCCGATCGCCGGGTGGCAAGGGTGGTAACCAGGCTGTCGCAGCCGCCCGGCTCGGCGCCGACGTCCTGGTTGTGGCCACCGTGGGCGACGACGACCTAGGACGGCTGCTGGTCGACGACCAACGCAAAGAAGGTGTAGATGTTAGCGGCGTCGCCATACTGACCGGACTCCCGACAGGGACCGCGTTGATCACGGTCGAACCGGGCGGCGAGAACACCATTGCGGTCGCCAGTGGCGCGAACCGCAGGCTCGACGAACAGATAGTACGTCGACACCAAGCTCTCCTCGAGAATACGGACGTGCTGCTGCTGCAACTCGAGGTGCCCCTGGAGGCGTCCCTCGCCGCCGCATCAATGGTCCGCGAGGCCGGCGGCCTGGTGGTGCTAAGTGCTGCACCGGTGCCACCAAGGCCGTCGCCACCACTGCTCGCTCTCCTTTTGGACACCGTGCACGTGGTCGTCCTCAACGAAGGGGAAGCCCAAGCACTCGACACAGATGGGCTCCTTGCGCAAGCGCAGCAAACGCGAATTGTCACGCTTGGAGCGCGGGGTGCCCGCTGGACCGATAACGGTGGGTCGGGAACGGTGCCGGCCTTGCCGGTCCACGCTGTCGACGCCGTCGGCGCGGGTGACACGTTCGCTGGTGCCCTCGCTGTAGCCCTCGGGAAGGGACAGCCACTCGAGGATGCGGTGCGGTTCTGTTGCGCAGCCGCTGCTCTCACGACGATGACACCGGGGGCACAGGCTGCGATGCCGACGACCGAAGACGTCATGCGCGTGCTTCAGGAGGCCACCCGTGCTTGAGGATGAGCGCACCGCGGTCTGCGAGACCGCAAAGCAGATGACCCGGGACGGGCTGGTTGTGGGCACCTCCGGCAACGTCTCGATACGCGCCGGTAACTACCTCGTGGTCACCCCAACCGGAGTCAACTACGCGCTCATGCGGCCAGAGGACGTCACGGTCGTCACCTTGTCGGGTGAGCACGTGGAGGGTGCACTGCGAGCGACGAGTGAGCTTCCGCTTCACCTCGCGGCGTGCGCCGCCGGTGCCACTGCCGTCGTGCACACCCACGCCGTTCACGCCACCGCCGTGTCGACACTCGTCGACGCGGTGCCCCCCGTTCATTACTTGCTCGGGTTGTTCGGTGGGTCCGTGCGCGTCGCGCCGTACGCCACCTATGGCACCCGTGCCCTCGCCGACGGGATGCTCGCCGCCATGGCGGGGCGCACCGGCTGCCTGCTCGCGAACCACGGCACAGTCACGACGGGCGTCGACCTTGCGTCCGCCTACGACCGCGCGCTCCAACTGGAGTGGTTGTGTCGGGTGTGGCTCACCGCACGCACAGCCGGAGATCCATCACTGCTGCCCTCCGCGGAAGTTGCGCGCGTTGCCCTAAAGCTGCGCTCCTACGGCCAACCGCAGTCGCCGCGCTTACCCACTGTTCCGTCCTACACCCCCCACGATGAGAGGCACATCCCATGAAGGCCGTAATGCTAGACGCCCCTGCCCCCCTTGACCAGAACCCGCTGCGCATCACCGACATGCCTACGCCGGAGCCCGGGCCCGGCCAGGTGCTCATCCGGGTCAGCGCCTGCGGAGTGTGCCGCTCGAACCTGCACATGATCGAAGGCGAATGGCCAGGAGTCCCGACGTTCACCCCAATCGTTCCCGGACACGAGTTGGTCGGACGCGTCGCAGGAGTCGGCGAGGGCGTGACCTCATTCGCCGAGGGCGACCGGGTCGGCATGCAGCCGCTGTGGTCAACCTGCGGCCGCTGCGAATACTGCCTCACCGGTCGCGACCCACTCTGCCGGACGAAGGAGATCACTGGTGAGACAGTCCACGGCGGTTATGCGGAATACGTCCTGTCGGTCGCCGACCATACATACCTGCTGCCCGACGGTCTCGACGACGCCGAGGCCGCGCCCTTGTTCTGCCCCGGGATCACCGCGTATGGGGCGGTCGCCAAGGCAGGGCTAGGGCCAGGCCGCACTGTCGCCCTGTTCGGGGTCGGTGGGGTCGGCCACATGGTGCTGCAGATGGCGGTACTACAGGGTGCGAACGTCACCGCGGTGAGCCGCGGCAAAGAACACCTGGATCTCGCGAGCGAGCTCGGGGCAAGCCGCGGGCTGGACGCGACCGCGGAGGACCCGGGACAGGTGCTCGCGGCGGAGGGCGGTGTCGACGCGAGCATCGTCTTCGCCCCCTCGAGCACCTCGATGCGTCAGGCACTGCAAGCCACCAAACCCGGCGGCACCGTGGTCGTCGGTGTCAACGTCGAGGTCGGCGGCCTGCCGTTCGCCGAGGAGAAAACGATCGTCGGTTCCCTACTCGGTAACCGGCAGCAGATGCGCGAGGTGCTGGACCTCGCTGCCGCCGGGCGCCTGCGCTCGGTGGTGGAAACTTTTTCGCTGGATCAGGCCACCGAGGCTCTCGGTCGGCTGAAGTCTGGCAGCATCCGCGCGCGGGCGGTGCTCCTGACCTGAGGCAGACGCTCCCCACGACACAGCCACTCCGCGGCACCACTGCTTCCTTAGCCCGGTGGTACTGGACGTCGTCCCGTATGCCGAACGTCTTACGGGAACGACGCAGCTCAACGCGTGGACACCTGTTCGAGTCGCCGCAAGACCCGCCCGCAAAAATGCCCGGTGAGGGCGGGTGGATTCTGCCTGTCGACCTGCATAAACAGTGACGGGCGCAAGTGAGCACCGTGCCGGTTAAGGATCGTCAACTGGCACACGTACCACGCGGGGGGGCTCGCGGTTGAGAGTGCGGTTGATCATCCGTCGTGGCCTGCGTCGTGCGTGTCGGTGGGTGTGGTGGGGAGGTGGCCCTCGGCG
>JAABUT010003332.1_pt1 | contig 13932 bp, 13 predicted proteins | sample 5559281 | NCBI WGS metagenome assembly JAABUT01 (sample SAMN10711880, study PRJNA513359) | rock metagenome | isolation source: Antarctica rocks | place: Antarctica: Victoria Land, Ricker Hills nord | collected 2016-01-04
GTACTTCGAGACATGGAAAAGCTCGAACGCCGCCGCGATCCCCGCGAACTCCGAGACGACGATGCCGCCATTCGCGACGAGCAGCGTGAGCATCACGAACGCCGTCCACCGCAGCGAGAACTCCTCGCGGATGAGGTCGGTCAGCCCCTTGCCCGTCACCGCGCCCATCCGCGCGCACATCTCCTGCACCACGGCGAGCGCGGGGATGAGCAGGACCATCGCCCAGATCAGGCCATACCCGTAGTCCGCGCCCGCGCTCGCGTAGGTCGCGATGCCGCCCGCGTCGTTGCCCGCGCTGGCGGTGACGATGCCGGGGCCGAGCAGTGAGAGATAGACGAGCAACCTGCCCCGCGTCCCGCGTGGCAGGTTCGGGCGGCGCGGCCGGATACGGCGCAACCGCTCCGCCGCCGCAGGGACGGCAGTCGTCAGCGCCGATCGCACCGTTGTCGTCGGTCCACCGGTCAATGCGAGAGGCTTCTCCGGGGTGCGGCCGGTACCAGGGACCTCGCTATCGGGCCGCATTGGCTTCCACCTGCCATATCGTCGCTCCGCTCGTTGAAGGACTGAGGACTGAGGACTGAGGACTAAGTGAGGCGAGCCTTCCCCACTTAGTCCTCAGTCCTCAGTCCTCAGTCCTAATTAAAGACTTTGAGGCGCTGCCGCCAGGAACCCGGCAGCAGCCGTTCCATGGCGTCATCGACCATGATGATGCCGAGCATTTCCCCATCCTCCGCGACGACGGGGAGGGCATAGAGGCCATATTCGAGGAGTTGGCGCGCGGTGTCGTCCGCGCGGGCGGTCGGCTGTGCGGTGATGATATCGCGCTCCATCATCGCGCCGAGCGGTGTCTGCGGCGCGGCGACGATCAACTGCCGCAGGGTGACGACGCCCTGCAAATATTCGGGGATGTCCCCCCCCGGTGACTGTGCGGCGCCCTGCGGCGTTGCGTCGCCACGCTCGACGACGTAGAAGTAGTAGACCATATCCGGCTGCTCTTCCAAGCCGCGCAGGTGGGAAAGGGCCTCCCCCGCCGTCATCGCGACCGGCACGGAGATGTAATCCGTCGTCATCATGCCCCCGGCGGTGTCCTGGTTGTATTCGAGCAGTTCGCGCACATCGTCGGACTCGTCCTGCTCCATCAGGGAGAGCAGTTCGTTGGCCTTTTCCTGCGACATGTCCGCGAGGATATCCGCCGCGTCATCCGGCGCCATCTCCTCGAGGATGTCGGCGGCGCGCGCGCTGTCCATCTGTTCGAGGATGTCCGTCTGCCACTCATCGTCCAACTCTTCGAGCGTGTCCGCCGCCGTCTCATCGTCGAGCGCGGAGACGATCTCCGAGCCTTCATGGTACGAGAGGTCCTCGATGATGTTGGCGATATCCGCCGGGTGGAGTTTCGCGAGTCGGTCGTGCGAGACCTTGAGGCGCACATTCGGCGCGTTGGCCGCGAGGTACTCGATGTCCGCCCAATCGACGAGATCGCCGAGAGGTGCGCGATCCCGCTTCCGGCTGAATCCGAGACGGGCGACGAGTGCGCGCGCGCCGACATCGACGCCGATTAGCCGATACGACCCCTCCACCGGCGCGATCTGCAAGTCGTTGACCCGCACGACGCGCTTACCATTCACGTCGATCAACTGGCGGTCGAGCACATCGCGGTTGAGGAGGATTTCGCCGTCGCGCCGCTCGAAGCGACCGACGTTGAGCTTTGCGGTGGAGAGGGTGACGCCATCGGCGGTGATGCTGGCGATGCCGCCGACGCGGATGAAGAAGTCGCGCCGCCCCTGCCGCGCGACGAGGCCGGTTATGGGTGGGTAGCCCTCGCCCATGCGGGCGATGATGTCGCGCACGACCGCGATCCGCTCGCCGTCACGGTCGCGGATTGGGGCGTTAATGAGTTGTGACAGGTAGAGCATGGGGCTCTCCCTCCTGTCGCACGCGATGCTGTCGCCTCGCCATACGCGCCATCGTGAACGCCGCTTCGCTTGATACGAAGGAAACGAAGAAACCGGAATGCCCGCGCCGAGTCATGCCGTGGCCCTGCGCGTCCCGTCCGGGGCACAGTGTAGCACCACAACTATAGGGCGACTACCCCTTTGCTACCGCCGCGAGTTCATCTCTCGTGAGGCTGGTTTCGGCCAGAACTCGCTCGACGATTTCGCGCCACTGTTCGAGTGCGACGGAAATGAGCGACCGCCGTAACCCTGATTTGCGCGATAATCGCCACGGCGGTTTGAATCGAAGCGATGGAGAGGAAAAAGGATGAACGTTTACGTTTCGGTTGACATCGAGGGGATTACCGGCGTCGTCCATGCGGACATGATGATGCCAGGGCAGCGCGAGTACGACCGGGGTCGCCGCCTGATGACGCAGGACGCGAACGCCGCCATCGAAGGGTTGGTGCAGGCGGGCGCGGAGTTCATCCTCGTCAACGACGGGCACGGCCCAATGCGCAACCTCTTGTTCGAGGAGATGCACCCGGCGGCGCACCTCCTGAGCGGCACCGGCGATGCGAAAGATCACTGCCAGATCGAGATGGCGGATAGCCGCCCCTTCGATGCAGCGGTCTTTGTCGGCTACCACGCGATGGCGCGCACACCGAAGGCAATTCATCCCCATACCATCGCCGGTGCGGTCGTCTCCGAACTGCGCGTGAACGGTCGTCCGCACGGCGAGACGGGCCTCAATGCCGCCATTCTCGGCGCGATGGGCATCCCCGTCGTACTGGTAACGGGCGACACGACGACCGTCGCCGAGGCGCGCGCCTTCCTCGGCGAAGAGATCGAGACCGTCGCAGTGAAGGAGGCGTGCGGGCGCAACGCCGCGCTCTGCCGCCCGCCAGCCGCCACGCGGCCTGAGATCACGGCAGCCACTGCCCGCGCGCTGGCGAAGCGCGACCGCATCCCGCCGTACACGCCGGATCAGCCGTTCCGCCTCGACGTGGATTTCCTGACGATGCCGCAGTGCGATCGGGCGGCGCGCACCGCCGGGGTTGAGCGCACCGGGCCGCTGACCATCCGCATCAACGACGGCACGCCGTGGGACCAATACGCCGCGCTCTGGGCCGCCCTGCGTGCCGCGCTCTACGACGTCGCCGCATTCCTCGCCTAGCCGCATGGGTAACCGAATGATAGGGAGACAGAGGGTGCCGAGGAAACGCAGAGGAGAGGGGCAGAAAAGAAGCCCTCACGATGGTGCGCCCTCCTCGGCATCCCGATCGCCGAGAATGCATAAGCCCTGTGGGTATCCCGCATGCCCTCGAATCTCAGGTTTTCGTGCCCCCGCGCCACCGTTGCCACCGCGTTTCCGGTGGCGTGTGATGTGCGCTCCCGCGTACGATGTGTGCGAGCCGATGGGTGCTGCATGAGGGTAGGTCATGGCACGACGGGTCGAGGTGCACATCCGACGAGCGTGGGCGCGTCTCTCGCCGCAGACGCGCCGGAAACTCGTGCGTCTGGCAGCCTCCGTCGCGCTCCGGCACGCGCAGATCGCGCAAGGGGCACGCGCGATCCGTGGCAACCATAATGGAGGGACGATGCCCGCACTACACACGATCCACGCGCGATCATTCCACAGCGATGCGCTCCAGCGCACGATGCCGTACGCGGCGCTCCTGCCCGCCGCGTACGACGCGGCGCCGGACGCGCGCTACCCCGTACTTTACCTGCTCCACGGCGCGTGGAGCAACCACGCCGAGTGGGCGACGAAGACGCGCCTCGCGGCGCACGCCGCGCCATTCCCGCTCATCATCGTCTGCCCGGAGGGTGAGAACTCCTGCTACGTCAACGGCGCGAACGGCGAGCGGTGGGAGGATTACCTCGTCGCGGACCTCCCCGCGCATATCGACGCGACATACCGGACACGCGCCGAACAGGGCAGTCGCGCGGTCGCGGGGCTGTCGATGGGCGGGCTGGGCGCGTTCAACGGCGGGATGCGCCATCCTGAACGGTACTGCGCAATCGGGTCGCATTCCGGTGCGTTCAATTTGCTCACCTGGGTTGGCACGAACGCGACCGACGATCCGCAGTTCCACGCCGTCCTCGGCCCGAAGAGCAGCCCGACGCGGCACGAGTATGACCCGCAGCACGTCATCGAGCAGGCGATTCGTGCCTACGGAGCGGACAGCCTGCCGATGCTCGCGATGGATTGCGGCGTGGAGGACCACCCCGATCTGCTCGCCGCGAACCGCGCACTCCACCGGACATTGACGCGCCTCGGCGTCCACCACTTCTACCGCGAGCAGCCCGGCGGTCATACATGGGATTACTGGGATCGCGAGATGCGGTTCACGCTCCAGTACGTCGCGGCGGCAATGGACATTGTGCCGGTGTCATGAGCGATGATGTTGGCTCTTAGCAATGTTTCCCCGCCTTTAGTCAATCTTTAGGTTTCCTTCAGTCTCCCATGAAGTTCATCCCCTATGCTGCACTTGAGGCATCACCGTCAATGGCGTCATCGATCGCGCTCACGCGAAAGGGGAGGAACTATATGGTTAGACATCGGACAAGGAGTCTCTTTGGGGGGAAGACGGCGGCGAGCGCGTTGCTCGCGCTTGTCGTTCCACTCATCCTCGCTGCGTGCGGCGGGGGCACGCCCGCGACGGACACGCCGAAACCTGCTCCCACCATCGCGCCAACAACCGCATCGACAGCTGCACCGACCGTCGCGCCAGCCACCGCAGCCGCAGTACCGACGAACGCGCCAACGTCTGCCTCCGCCGCGTCCCCAACGACAGCGGCGAAGCCCTCCGCGACACCGGACGACTATCCGGCGGGCACCCCGGCAGCAACTGCGGCTGCGACCCGCGCGCCGCAGGGCACCACCGCTGCGGGATCGGCCGTCGCCTCCTCCGGGACGCAGCAGCCCGTCGACACGCCGGCGAACGCAACATTGCCGCCACCGGACGGCATCCCGCTGAGCAAGGACGACATTAAGAAGTTCGTCGCCTACTTCAACGACCAGCCGCTGATCGGCGGGCAGGTGCCGCCTCGCTTCTCGAAGTTCGTCAACAAAGAAACTTTCATCTTCCTACAGTTCGACAAGAGCAACCCGGATGAGGCGACGAGCCTGCGCTACGTCGGCATGGGCGTGAAGGGCGTCTTCTGCGCGGAGGCGCAGCCGGACGCAACGAAGGGCGCGTTCACGCACTTCCACCGCTACACCGCCCCGACCTACGCCGAGGGGCACGGTGGCCCGCCCGGTGCGCAGGGGTACTGGCTCTCCTTCGTCTCCGTGGACGCGTTCGAGAGCAACACCGGCAAGGTGACACCGGGGCCGGACTACAAGTTCTCGCCAACGCCGCCGCCGAGTTGCGGCGCGAACGTTCCGAAAATGGACTTCACCCCTGTAGGCGCTAAGGACCTCGCCAAGGACGAGATCGCGAAGATCTACGATCTCTTCGGCGACAAGCCGCTGACGGGCGGGCAAACGCCGCCGCGCATCTCGAAGTTCGCGAACAAGGACGTCTTCTTCTTCCTCCAGTTCGACAAGAGCACCGTAGGGGACGCGACGCAGCTGCGCTACATCGGCATCGGGCAGCGCAGCCAGTTCTGCGCCGCGAAGCAGCCGAGCGCGGACTTCACGCACTTCCACCGCTACTCGTCGCCGACGTACGCGGAAGGGCACGGCGGCCCGCCGGACGCCCGCGGCTACTGGCTCCAGTTCAACGCGGTGACGGAGATCGAATCGAACACAGGCAAAGTGACCTGGGGGCCGGATCGCAAGTTCTCCCCGACCCCGCCGCCACCCTGCCCATGAGGGCGCGGTTCTGCGCGGGGATTGCCTTCGCGGCCTGCCTGGCGCTGCTAATCGCCATGTCGCCGGGCGGTGGCACGATCGCCGTCGCCCCGAGCGCGGACGTGACCCCTGTGACGGGAGTCACCGGACCACCCGATCCCTCCCCGGCGGACACGACAGCAGACGACGTGGAGGTGCATCTCCTCGCGCAGGAGGGGAATGAGGACGCACCCTACATCTTCACGCCGGATGTGCTCATGGTGACGGTGGGGACGACGGTGCGCTGGTACAACCACACCGACGCCTACCACACCGTGACGACGTCGGACTCGCTCACGGTGGAGCAGCCGAACGGTACGATCGAACAGACGTTTCTCTATACCGGCGCGACCGCCACCTACACCTTCACCACGCCGGGGACCTACTTCTACTACTGCGAGCCGCACGCGGACTTCATGAAGGGGACGATCATCGTAGCGGGGGAATAGGGGCGTCTGTGCTACCATGGGAGGGACGAAGGGACGGGAAATGGGGACACGCATCCTGCTGGTGGATGACGATCCGAAGATCGTACCGCTCCTCGCGCGTGGGCTGGCGTACGAGGGGTTCGAGGTCTTCACGGCGGCGGACGGGAACGCGGGCCTCGCCGCCGCCCGCGCGCACGAGCCGCACGTCGTCCTCCTGGACATCGCCATGCCGGGGCCGGACGGCTTCGCGGTCTGCCGCCGCCTGCGCACGATGGGCGACACCGCGATCATCATGCTCACGGCGCGGGACGAGGTCGTGGACAAGGTCGGCGCGCTCAACCTCGGCGCGGACGATTACGTCGCCAAGCCCTTCGCCTTCGACGAACTGGTGGCGCGTATCCGCGCCGTGCTGCGCCGCAAGCGCACCGGCGGCGAGCCGCTCGCTTACGCCGATCTCACCCTCGACCTGCAGACGCGCGAGGTGCAGCGCGCGGGCACGGCGGTCGAACTGACCGCGCGCGAGTACGAACTGCTGCTGATGCTCATGCGCCACCCGCGACAGGTGCTGACGCGCGACCAACTGCTGGAGCGCGTCTGGGGCTACGATGCGCAGGCGGACACGAACACGCTCGATGTGCACATCGGCCACCTGCGCCAGAAGATGGAGGCGGGCGGCGGCCCGCGCCTGATCCAGACCTTGCGCGGCGTCGGCTACGCGCTGCGGGAGTGAGACGATGTTCTCGATCCGCATCCGGCTCGCGGTCTCCTTCGTGCTCGTCACGGCGGTCGTCCTCTGGGCATTCAGCACCGTGGTGCTGAATCTGACGCGCAGCAGCCTCCTCGCCGAGATCGAGCGGGACGTGCGCCAGCGCGGGGATGCCTTCGCCGCGCTCGCCCAGCCGCCGCCCGGCGACACGACGCTCCACCTGCCGACGCTCGATGTCTTCACCGCGCCGGACACCTTCCTCCAGGTGCTCGACGCGAGCGGCAACGTCGTCGCCAATTCCGGCAACCTCGGCAGCCGCATGATCGCCTTCTACCCGGACAAGATCGCCGCCGGGGAGGTCGAGGAGGCGCGGCTGAACGGCGTCGTCCTCTTCGTCTACGGCGCGCCGCTCAAAGCCGACGGCGAGACGAAGGGCTACATCATGGTCGCCCGCGCGCCGAGGACGATCTACCGAGCCGTGGCGCAGATGCGGCGCATCCTCTATCCAGGCGCGGCGATTGCGCTCACCTTTGCGGGCCTCGCGGGGCTGCTCATCGTTCACCTGACGATGCGGCCGCTCGGCCAACTTGCCACCTCCGCGACGGCGATCGCTAAGGCGCAGGATCACACGCGCCGCCTGAAAGTGAAACGCCTCCCGGATGAGATCAAGCAGTTGCAGGTGACGATCAACGTCATGCTCCGATCGTTGGAGGATGCCTACCAACAGGTGATGGAACTGAACGCGACGCAGCGCCGCTTCCTCGCGGACGTCTCGCACGAACTGCGCACGCCCTTGACGATCATGCTCTCCTCGCTCGATCTATTGGCGAAGGATGGCGCCGCGACGCCGGAGTTCCGCGTGAAGACCCTCGCGGACATGCGCGTGGAGGCGGATCGGATGGCGCGGATGGTGACGCAACTGCTGATCCTCGCGCGCTCGGACGCGGATGCGGCGGTCGCCTACCAGCCGGTGCTGATCGAGGACATCGTCGCGGAGGCGTGCCGCCAGCCGCCGCCGTTGAATGGTTCCTCGCCCACGCTCCGCACGTGCGACCTGCATGGGTTAGACGGCGCGGTCGTGCAGGGGAACCCGGACTACCTCAAGCAACTCTTCCTCATCCTGTTGGACAACGCTTACAAATACACGCCTGCGGACGGCGCGGTGGAGGTGATGGGCGCGGTCGAGGAGCGCACCGTCGCGGTGACGGTGTCGGACACAGGGATCGGCATCGCGCCGGAGGAGACGCCGCACATCTTCGAGCGCTTCTATCGGGCGACGAACGCTGTCGTGCGCGGCGGCACGGGTCTCGGCCTCGCGATCGCGCGGCGCATCACCGAGCAGCACGGTGGCACGATCACCGTCGAGAGCGCCCCGGACTGCGGCAGCCGCTTCACCGTCCGCCTCCCACTGTTGAACGAACCATGAGGGACGGCATTGGCAGAGTCTTACGGGATATGTAGGTTTTTATGCCTTTTAGTTCTGCTGGCGCGCCATCGCGATGCCCTGCTCCGTCAGGCGGACGTCGATCATGTCGCCCCGCGCGATATCCTCGATGAGGTTGCCCTCCTCCAGGGACTCAATTGCCGCGATGAGGTCGGTGTCGTTCATGCCGAGTTGATCCGCAATTTCGTTTGCATCGACGAAGGGGCGGTCATCGGTCCCGGCGCGGCGGGAGAGTTCGTCGAAGAAGGCGGCGGTCATGCTCATCGGTGCTTCCTTTCCAATATGGATGAGACGATCCTCGTCCGCTATCGCACGGAACGTGCCCGAAAATGCGCGACAGCGATCATCCCCAAGCGATAAGATACGCACCGGCGCTGCGATGAGACCGGGAGATGTTGGTCGTCGCGCCCCACTGCGTATTGAACCGACGCACGTTTCCCACATGACGAACCGGGAGGATGAATGCACGAGCACAACGGCGGAATCGATCGGTCGGGGTTGGTGATGGTCAAGGCGGAGCCGTTTAACGCGGAGACGCCGACGGCGGCGTTCCGCGAGATGGTCACGCCCACGCCCCTGCACTATGTCCGCTCCAACTTCCCCTTGCCGGACCATCCGGGCACGCTCACCATCGGCGGCGCGGTCGAGCGGCCGCTGACCCTGACGCTGGACGAGTTGCGCGCCATGCCCGCGACGACGCTGACCGTCACCCTGGAATGCGCCGGCAACGGGCGCATCGGCCTGCTACCCCTGCCCACCGGCGAGCCATGGGCGGGCAACGCCGTCGGCACAGCGCGGTGGACGGGCGTGCCGCTGCATCTGCTCCTGGAGCATGTGGCCCCACGCGCGGACGGCGTCGAGGTCTACTTCGAGGGGGCCGATCACGGCCCGTACAAAGGCGGCCCCGACATCCCCTTCGGTCGGTCGCTCGCGCTCAACCGCGCGCTCGATCCCGCGACGCAGGTGTTGATTGCCTGGGGGATGAACGACGCGCCGCTGACACCCGACCACGGCGCGCCATTGCGCCTGCTCGTGCCCGGCTGGTACGGCATGGCGTCGGTTAAGTGGCTGGACAAGATCACCGTCCTGACCGCTCCCTACGAGGGCCAGTTCCAGACAACGTCGTACCAGTTCGAGTGGACGGATCGCGGGCGCGAGCCGGTCACGGCGATGCGCCCCCGCGCGCTCTTCATCGAACCCGCGTCCGGCGATGTGCTCCCGCGCGGCCCGCACATCGTGCGGGGCAAGGCGTGGTCCGGCACCGGCCCGATTACCGCAGTTGAGGTGAGCATCGACGGGGCCGGAGAATGGCAGCCGACCCAACTCGCGCCACCGACCAGCCCGTATCAGTGGCAGGAGTGGACCTTCGACTGGGGCGGGGCCGATCCCGGCCGACACGTCCTCCGCGCCCGCGCGACGGACGCCGCCGGGAACAGCCAGCCCGACAGCCCGGAGTGGAACCGCCTCGGCTACGGCAATAACGCTGTGCAGGTGCTCGCGATCGACGTGCGATAGGATTTGCTTGCCGAGGAGGAAACCGATGCCACGCCCGCTCACACCCGACGATGTGCTCCGGCTGCAATCGGTCGGTGACCCGCAACTATCGCCGGACGGCGCGCGGGTTGCCTACACGGTCGGGACGATGGACGTATCGCAGGACGTGGCATACTCGACGCTCTGGCTTGCCCCGACCGACGGCGGCGCGCCGCGTCAACTGACGCGCGGCGCGGTGCGCGATGGCAGCCCACGCTGGTCGCCGGATGGTGCGGCGATCGCGTTCACGTCGAACCGGGGCGGGGGTACGCCGCAACTCTGGCTGCTGTCGCTTGCCGGGGGCGACCCGCTGCCACTGACGACGCTCCATCACGGCGTGGGCGCGCCCGTCTGGTCGCCGGACGGGACGCGGGTCGCCTTTTCCGCCTGCGTCACGCCGGAAGGTGGGGCGAAGAACGCGCCGCGCGTCGCCCGCCGCCTGCGGACGTTCCTCAACGGCAGCGGCTATATCGGCGACGGCTTCTGGCATCTCTTCGTCGTCGATGTGCCGAGCGGCGCCACGAAGCAAATCACCGGGGGCGAATGGCACCACTTCACGCCCGCGTGGTCGCCGAACGGCCAGCGGCTCGCCTTCGTGACGACGCGGCGGGAGGATTGGGACCTCGAATGGGTCTGGGACATCCACACGAGCGATGCGGACGGCGGCGATCTCCGACAGATCACGCGGAGCACGGGCATCTGCCAGCGTCCCGCATGGTCGCCGGACGGCGCGCGCATCGCCTACTACGACAACGGCAACCCGCGCACCGGCTCGACCGAGGATTACCACCTCCACGTTATCCCCCCAGCGGGTGGCACATCGGAGAATCTCTCCGGCCACATGGATCGCGGCGTCAATGCGTGGGAACCGCCCGCGCCGTCAACGCCGCCGCTCTGGTCGCCGGACAGCCGGTCGGTGCTCGCCGTGTTGAATGTCGCGGGGAACGCGCACTGCTACCGCTTCGGGATGGATGGGGAGGCGGTGCGCGTCATCGACGGCATGGGTAGCACGGGCTGGCCATCGATGAGCGCGGACGGCTCACGGCTCAGTTTCATGTGGAACGGCACGGACGCACCGCCCGACATCTGGGCGTGCGACGGGAGCGACGGCGCGCGGCGCCAACTGACGCGGGCGAATGCCGCCATCATGGATGAAATCGCGGTCAGCGCGCCGGAGCGGTTCGCGATCACGGCGGAGGACGGGCGACCGGTCGAGAGCGTCCTCTGGTTGCCGCCCGGCAGGACGGCGGCGGATGGCCCGTTCCCCACACTCCTGCACTTGCACGGCGGGCCGCACGGCGCGGTTGGGGAGGCGTACAGCGCGGCGCAGCAGATGCTCGTGGGGTGCGGCTTCGCGGTCTCCTCGATCAATTTCCGGGGCAGCGCGGGGTACGGCAAGAATTTCGCGGACGTCATCCTGCGGGACTGGGGCGCGCGGGAGCACGCCGACAGCATGGCCGCACTCGACGCACTGATCGCGCGGGGCATCGCGGACCCGGCCCGCCTCGGCGTCTACGGCGGGTCGTACGGCGGCTACATGACGAACTACGTCATCACGCACACGGACCGCTTCCGCGCGGCGGTGACGATGTCCACGATCAGCGACCTCGCGACGCTCTCCGGCACGACGGATCAGTGGGAGTCGGTCGACTTCGACAGCGGCGGCGCGCCGTGGGAAGCGGCGGAGTATTACCGCGCCCATTCCGCGATGCCACTCGTGACGCGGATCACGACGCCCTTGCTCATCATGCACGGCGAGGAGGATCAGACCTGCCGGATCACGGAGGCGGATCAGTTGTTCACCGCGCTCCGCAAACTGCGCCGGGACGTGGAATTCATCCGCTATCCCGGCGAGTCGCACGGCTTCCTGCGCGGCCGCCCACGGACGCAGCACGACGCGCTCACGCGGCTGCGCGATTGGTTCGTGGGTCACCTGACTTCCTAAACCGCCCGTTGCCCAAGGGGTATCCGCTTGCCTCGGATGGTTCTGGCACTCATCTTGCGCCACGCTCGATGGAGTACATCGCACGGCAACAGAAAGGATGCGCACCATGACGGAGAGGACAAGCGAACTCGGTAGTGGCGACCAGCACCGCGAGGCGAGCCAGCAGGGGAGCACGGGCCGCACTGATGTCACACGAGACCGGGAGACGCAGCCAACCGGCGACGATGGCGCGGGCGAATCGGCGGGCGGGCAGGTCAGCGCACCGGGCGAGAAGGCCGACACGGGCGATGCCGACATGGCGGACAATGTCGGCGCGACCGGCGTGGGCGAGCCGAAGCCGCCGCACCGGTAATTGAGAAGGGAACGACATGTGGCAGAAACGAAGTCGCGGGCATCCGCCGACGCGGTGAACGCCGAGCAACGCGCGATTGCCGAAACGATGGACGAGGAGAAGCAGCAGGAGCGCGTCATCGACGAATCGCCGAAGCAGCGACGGATCGAGGACATGATCGAGAGCGCGAAGAATAAACGCGCGCAGTCGACAGAACCGGAGCGTGATGACTCCACGAAAACTGCGCCGATCACCGGCGGCGAACCCACGGTGGAGTAGCGGATAGTCGGCAAGAGAGAGCGGTGATGACAGGGGAGACGTGTCATCACCGCTTCTTTGCGCCGTTGGACACTGCGGTTTGTGTGCAACGAACGAGGAGCGAAAATGGGCGACGGATACGTCCATCGCCCGTGAATTAAGGAGGGAAGCGGGCCGTGCACCAATGGCCCCGCGCCAGCGTGGCCCTAGCGGGCCGAGGCGTCGTCCATGAATTTCATCGGAGTATTCGCGCGCTGCACGTTGCGCGAGAGCATCAGCGCGCCGAAAAGGAAGGCCGCGATCACCACATGCCACAGAAGAAGTTCGATGAAAAACTGCATTGGCTCGTCCCTCCGTCTCTCGTGTCATCGTGCACCGGGCGCACATCCATTACTCGTTGAGTATGCCAAAGCAGGAACGGTGCCACACCGTCCGTTGGTCTCGGTTTCGTCTGTCCGAAGGGATAGGGAGCGCTTCCCCGCCGCATACGGAACGATCACAATTGGCTGCTATCATGCACACAGGTGACTTGACGATTGTGTGCGCGGTGTTATAACGGGTGCAACGGAACGAACGTCCAACGCGAAGGAAGCCACGTGGCCACGAGTCAAGCCAGCGTCCCGATCTCCCGTGTGCGCGATGCCCGCGCCGTGCGCCTGCGCGAGACGCAGGCAACGCTCGTCTCCCTGCTCTATCTGCTCCCCTCGCTGATCGCCTTCACGACCTTCGTCTTCTACCCGGTGCTGAAGTCAATCTGGATCAGCCTGCACGCGGACAACCCGTTCGGCGGCGCCTCGGATCTCTTCATCGGGCTTGACCAGTACAAGAATGCCCTCTCCTCACCCGGCTACCGCGACTCGCTCAAGGTCACGCTGCTGTACACGCTCTACACGGTGCCGGTGGGCATCTTCGTCGCGCTGATGCTCGCGGTGATGGCGAACCTGCGCCTGCGCGCCATCTCGATCTATCGCGTCGCGTTCGCGATCACGATTGGCGTCTCGGTCGGGGCGGGCGCGGTGATCTTCGCGCTCCTCTACAACCCAAGTTCCGGCGTGCTGAACTACTTCCTCAGCTCGGTCGGCCTGCCGCGCGTCGAGTGGCTGACGCACACGAACTCCGCCCTCTGGGCCATCGCGATCGGCACGATCTGGCTGGGGATGGGGTTCAACTTCACCATCCTGCTCAGCGGGATGCAGGGCATCCCGGAGGAACTCTACGAGAGCGCCCGGATCGACGGCGCGAGCAGCGCGCGGATGTTCTTCAACGTCACGCTGCCGCTGCTCTCGCCGACGCTCTTCTTCGTCAGCGTCATCTCGGTGATCGCCGCGTTCCAGAGTTTCGCGCAGATCGACATCCTCACCAAGGGTGGCCCCGCCGGCTCGACCAATGTCGTCGTCTATTCGATCTACCGCGAGGCCTTCTTTAACTTCCACTCGGGGTACGCCTCGGCGCAGGCGGTCATCCTCTTCATCATCCTCGTGGCGCTCACGGGCATCCAATTCAAGTCGCTGGAAG
>JAABUT010003333.1_pt1 | contig 13930 bp, 8 predicted proteins | sample 5559281 | NCBI WGS metagenome assembly JAABUT01 (sample SAMN10711880, study PRJNA513359) | rock metagenome | isolation source: Antarctica rocks | place: Antarctica: Victoria Land, Ricker Hills nord | collected 2016-01-04
GCGGCCACTGACCAGAGGCTCTCGGGTGCGACCCGTCATTCTGGTCCGCCCGCCGCGCACTTCCCAATACATCCATTCCCGGCACATCCATTCCCGGCACGTCCATTCCCACCGGAGGTCAAAGACCAGTGTTCACGAAAAGGTCCACATCCAGATTCACCTCGAGGTCCGGGCGCCTGGGCGCAGCCGCGGCACTGGCGAGCTTGCTACTGACAGCGGCATGCGGCGGCGCCACGGTCAACGGGGCGGGCGGATCAACCTCGTCTGCGGGCACCACCAGCGTCACCTCCTCGGCTTCTGCGGCCGTAGGATCGAGTGCCAAATCGGCGGCTGCCTGCAGCCCGTTCAACCTCGCCATGAACGACTGGGTCGGCTACACCGCCGATGCCGCCGTCGTCACCTATGTCGCCCAGGAGAAGCTGGGCTGCAAGGTGAATCAGAAAGCGCTGAAGGAAGAGATCGCCTGGCAGGGCTTTCCCACCGGACAGATCGACGTCATCATGGAGAACTGGGGTCACGATGATCTGGTCAAGAAGTACATCACCCAGCAGAAGGCCGCATCCGATGCCGGTTACAGCGGCAACATCGGCCAGATCGGCTGGTACGTCCCACCGTGGATGGCGAAGAAGTACCCGGACATCACCAGTTACAAGAACTTGAACAAATACGCCGACATGTTCAAGACCTCCGAATCCGGTGGTAAGGGCCAGTTCCTCGACGGCGACCCGTCGTTCGTCACCAACGACGAGGCGCTCATCAAGAATCTGAGCCTGAATTACAAGGTCGTCTACGCCGGTTCCGAAGCAGCCCTGATCACCTCGTTCCGTACCGCAGAGAAGAACAAGACGCCGTTGATCGGATACTTCTACGCCCCCCAGTGGTTCCTTTCCGAGGTCAAGTTGGCCCGAGTGGCGCTGCCCACGTACACCAAGGGTTGCGATGCGGTGGCGGCGAAGGTCGCGTGCGACTACCCGGAGGACAAACTCAACAAGATCATCGGCGCGAAGTTCGGCGGCTCCGGCTCGCCTGCTGTCGGGCTGGTGAAGAACTTCTCCTGGACCAATGACGATCAGAACACCGTGGCGGCCTACATCACCGCCGACAAGATGACGCCGGCGGCTGCTGCCAAGAAGTGGGTCGACGCCAACCCTGACAAGGTCAAGGCCTGGCTGAAGTAGCGTGCCGCCGGTCGTGCGGTGATCGCGACCAGCGGTTCCAGCTGTGGCGGCGCAGATGGCAATGCCCCCTGCGCCGCCGCTCCACCTCCCGGACCTGCCCCGATCCACCAGCTTTCGAGCAGAGGAATCCGACAGCGCCGTTCCCAGTTCCACTGGCGGCGTTGATCGGCGCCGTTCCTCTTGACAGCGGCCACTTCTCGGTCCAGGCTGTTGCATATCATGCGGTACGTTGCGTATTAAGGAACCGGAGGGAAGATGGCGGGACCATCGGTCGTCATCATCGGCGGCGGAATCGTCGGTGCCAGCCTGGCGGACGAAATCACGGCTCGAGGTTGGACGAACGTCACCCTCCTGGACGGTGGCCCATTGCCGGTCACCGGCGGCTCGACCTCGCATGCGCCCGGGGTGGTGTTCCAGACCAACGGCACCAAGGTGATGAGCGACTTCGCGCAGTACACCGTGCAGAAGTTCAAGAATCTGTCCTACCGTGGCCAGCCGTGCTACCTGCCGGTCGGCGGCCTGGAAATCGCAACCACGGCAGAACGGGTGGCGGAACTGGAGCGCCGCTTCGGGTACGCCCGGTCCTGGGGAATTTCGGGAGCCCGGCTGATGGACCCCGCCGAGACCGTCAAGACCTGGGACCTGTTGGAGCCCAGCGTCATCCATGGCGGTCTGTTCGTTCCCGACGACGGCATCGCCAAGGCAGTTCGCGCCGTGGCTGCCCAACTCGATCGGGCAACCGAGCGCGGCGCAACGGTTCTCGAGCGGCACGAGGTCTTGGACATCCTCACCTCGGGCGGCAAGGTGGTCGGCGTCAGGACCGATCACGGTGACGTCAGCGCCGATATCGTCGTGTGTTGCGCCGGTATCTGGGGCCCGAAGGTCGCCGCCATGGTCGGTCAAATCCTGCCTCTGACGCCACTGGCGCACCAGTTCGCCTGGACCGGCCCGCTTTCTCCACTCCTGGCCTGCACGACGGAGGTCGGCAGGCCGGTGCTGCGCCATCAGGACGCCGATCTCTACTACCGCGAGAACCACACCGGACTGGGCATTGGCTCCTACCGACACCGCCCGATGCCGTTGCAGGCGACGGACCTCCAGTCATGGGGTGATGCCGAAGCAGCCGGAGGCCAACCGTCGATCCTGCCGTTCACTCCGGAGGACTTCGAGTTTCCACTCGCCGAGACAGCGCGCATCCTTCCCGCGCTCGGCGACCTGGAACTCGATGACGCGTTCAACGGCGTCTTCTCTTTCACCACCGACAATCTGCCGCTGCTCGGACCGCACGCGAGCCTGGACGGCTTCTGGTTCGCAGAAGCGGTGTGGGTCACGCACTCTGCCGGTGTGGCACGAGCAATGGCCGAATGGATCGTCGACGGGCATTCGGGAACGTTCGATCTCCATGCCTGTGACATCAATCGGTTCGAGCGCCACCAACTCTCACCGACCTACATCCAGAACAAGGACTGCCAGAATTTCGTCGAGGTGTACGACATCCTGCATCCGCTGCAGCCGATGGGACATTCCCGTCCGCTGCGGACCTCACCGTTCTATCAACGCGAGATCGAACTAGGTGGCGTCTTCCTGGAGGCCAACGGCTGGGAGCGACCCCACTGGTACGCCGCCAACGACCACCTCGCCGGCAGCGGGCGCAATTCCGGTTGGCACATTCCCGAACCTGGTGACTGGGCAGCCCGGTTCTGGTCGCCCACGGTCGCAGCAGAGGCCGCCGTCACCCGCACCGATGTCGCCCTCTTCGACATGACCGCTCTGAAACGGATCGAGGTCAGCGGCGTCGGCGCGACGGAATTTTTGCAGAGTCTGGTCACCGGGAAGATGGCGAAATCGATCGGCTCGGTCACCTATTGCCTGATGCTGGACGTCGACGGCGGCATTCGCTCCGACGTCACCGTCGCACGCCTTGGCCCCGAGCAGTATCAGGTGGGTGCGAACGGAGCGATCGACCTGGACTGGATGCGCCGGCACCTCCCCGGGGGTTCGGCAGTCCAGGTGCGGGACACGACTGCGGGCACCTGCTGCATCGGTATCTGGGGCCCGAAGGCGCGCGCGGTGGTGCAGCCTCTGACCGATGCGGACTTCTCGAACGCCGGCTTCAAGTACTTCCGCGCCCAGCAGTGCTTTCTCGGCACGGTCGAGGTCACGGCGCTGCGGCTGTCGTACGTCGGTGAGCTGGGTTGGGAGCTTTACACCACGGCGGACCAGGGCCTTGCGCTGTGGGATCTGCTGATGAGCGCAGGCGCCGACCACGGGATCATCGCGGCCGGCCGCGGCGCCTTCAATTCGCTCCGCATCGAGAAGGGCTACCGCAGCTTCGGCGCCGACATGACGAACGAGCACACGTCGACCCAGGCGGGGCTCGACTTCGCCGTCAAACTCGATCAGGAGTTCCTCGGCAGGCAGGCGCTGATCGAGCGTGCGGACGACGGACGGCGGCTGTGTCTGCTCACTCTCGACGGAAACGACATCGTGCTCGGGTCAGAACCGGTCTACGCCGTCCCCTCGGCCGGCCATCGCGCACCGATCGAGAACGATGGCGCTCCTGACGATGGCAATTCCGACACGCCTGGCGCAGAAGTCGACGAATTCGGACGCGCCGACGACCTCGATGAGTGCGAGGAGGCGGTGGGATATGTGACCAGTGCGGCATACGGCTACACCCTGGGCGCGCCCCTTGCCTACGCCTGGCTACCGGCCGGACTCACCGATCCGGGAACTGTGCTGGAGATCGGCTACTTCGGCGAGCGCTACCGGGCGGTCGTCACCGCCGAACCGGCATTCGACCCGGAGATGCGCAGAATCCGGTGCTGACCCCTCGAAAATTGGTATCGCCCGGCCTGCTCACTACGGTGGAAGGCCGGTACGGGTCCAGCCGTCCCGCCACCGGGCAAGATGCCGCCGACGTGCCCACCAGGTGCGCACACATCAGGGAGACACCGCGATGACGACCACCGAAACATCGACCGCTGCGAGCGCGGCCACCGCGTGGCCGGGCTTGAACGCGACCCTCGCCGAGGCCGACCCCGAGGTCAACGCGCAGATCGCCAACGAGTTGCACCGCCAGCAGAGCACGCTGGAAATGATCGCCAGTGAAAATTTCGCATCCGTCGCCGCAATGCAGGCGCAGGGCAGCGTGCTGACCAACAAATACGCGGAGGGCTACCCCGGGCGCCGATACTACGGCGGTTGCGAATTCGTCGACGTGATCGAGCGGCTGGCGATCGAGCGGGTCAAGGACCTTTTCGGCGCCGGTTTCGCGAACGTGCAGCCGCATTCGGGCGCCCAGGCCAATGCCGCGGCGATGCAGGCGCTGATCAAGCCTGGCGACACGATTCTGGGACTGTCCCTGGCCCACGGCGGCCACCTCACCCACGGCATGCGGATCAATTTCTCCGGGCTGCTGTACAACGTTGCGGCCTACGAGGTGTCCAAGGAGGACCACCGCGTCGACCTGGATGAAGTAGCGAGGTTGGCGCGCGAGCACCGGCCCCGGCTCATCATCGCCGGTTGGTCTGCCTACCCCCGCCAGTTGGACTTCGCCCGCTTCCGCGAGATTGCCGACGAGGTCGGCGCCTACCTGATGGTCGACATGGCCCACTTCGCCGGCCTGGTGGCGACCGGCTTGCATCCGTCGCCGGTTCCGCATGCCCACGTCACCACGACGACCACGCACAAAACCCTGGGTGGCCCGCGCGGCGGCGTCATCCTGACCAACGACCCGGACCTGGCCAAGAAGGTCAACTCCGCCGTCTTTCCCGGCCAGCAGGGTGGCCCGCTGGAGCACGTCATCGCGGCGAAGGCGGTGGCGTTCAAGATGGCCGCCGATCCGGCCTTTCGAGAGCGGGCGGAGCGAACCGTTCGAGGCGCCGCGTTGCTGGCGCAGCGACTGGTCGCGGACGACGTCAAGGCAGCCGGTATCACCGTTCTGACCGGTGGCACCGACGTGCATCTGGTGCTCGTCGATCTGCGCGACTCCGACCTGGACGGCAAGGCGGCGGAGGACCGGCTGCACTCGGTCGGAATCACCGTCAACCGCAACGCCGTGCCGTTCGACCCCCGCCCGCCGATGGTCACCTCCGGCCTGCGCATCGGAACGCCCGCGCTGGCTACCCGGGGATTCGGAGACGCGGAATTCACCGAGGTGGCCGACATCATCGCCGCTGCCCTGATCGCCGGGGTCGGTGAACTCGACGCGGCCGTTGCCGCCTCGCTGCGGGGTCGCGTGTCCGCGCTTGCCGAAGCACTTCCGCTGTACCCCGACCTGTCCTACTGACCGCGAGAAAGAGAAGGGCCACCTCAGTGACGCCGCAGGTTCCTCCTGGTGCAGAGCTTCCGCAGCATCCGGAATTTCTGTGGCGCAATCCGGAACCGCGGCGTCACTACTCGGTCATCCTCATCGGTGGCGGAGGCCATGGGCTGGCGACTGCGCACTATCTTGCCCGCCGGGGCATCACCGATGTCGCCGTCCTGGAAAAGGGTTGGCTCGCCGGCGGGAACATGGCCCGCAACACGACGATCATCCGGTCCAACTACCTGTGGGATGCCAGCGCCGGGTTCTACGAGCACTCGCTCAAATTGTGGGAACACCTCGACGAAGACCTCGATTATCCGATCCTGTTCTCCCAGCGGGGAGTCCTCAATCTCGACCATTCGCTGACCGACATCCGCGATTCTCGTCGCAGAGCGGCCGCCAACCGCCTGAACGGGGTTGACGCGGAATGGGTGGATGCCAAGGGCGCCAAGGAGATCTGCCCGATTCTCAACATCTCGGACGACATCCGCTACCCGGTCCTTGGGGGCACCTACCAGCCGCGCGGCGGCATCGCCAAACATGACTACGTCGCCTGGGGGTTCGCGCGATCCGCCGATGCCGCCGGAATCGATCTGGTCCAGAATTGCGAAGTGACCGGCATCGACATCCAGCACGGCGCCGTGACCGGCGTCCAGACCTCACGCGGGCCGATCACCGCTGACGTGGTTGCGATGGTCGGCGCCGGCCATTCCTCGGTGCTGGCCGCGATGGCTGGATTCCGACTTCCGGTGCAGTCACACCCGTTGCAGGCGTTGGTCTCCGAACTGCTGGAGCCGGTACATCCGACCGTGGTGATGTCGAATGCGGTGCATGTCTACGTGTCGCAGGCGCACAAGGGCGAACTGGTGATGGGAGCCGGCGTCGATTCCTACAACGGCTACGGTCAGCGCGGCGCCTTCCACGTCATCGAGCGCCAGATGTCGGCTGCCGTCGAACTCTTCCCGATCTTCGCCAGAGCACATGTGCTGCGGACCTGGGGTGGGACAGTCGATACCACGCCAGACGCCTCCGCCATCATGGGACTCACGCCGGTCCGGAATCTCTACGTCAACTGTGGTTGGGGCACCGGCGGTTTCAAGGCGACTCCCGGTGTCGGCAGCCAGATGGCGGAATTGATCGCCACCGGCGAGGTTCCGGAGTTGATGCGGGACTTCTCCCTCGAGCGGTTCACCACCGGCCGACTGGTCGACGAACACGGCGCCGCTGCGGTCGCCCACTGATGCAACATTTCTCCGGAGAACACAACCGATGATGCTGATCCTCTGCCCGGAATGCGGGCTGCGCAACGAGAACGAATTCCACTACGGCGGCCAGGCGCATGTCGCGTATCCGGCAGACGGAGGAACGTCGCTTTCCGACGCACAGTGGGCCGAATATTTGTTCTTCCGGAATAATCCGAAGGGGCCGTTCGCCGAGCGCTGGATGCATTCCGCCGGCTGCCGTCGATGGTTCAATGCGATCCGGGACACGGTCACCTATCAATTCCTGGCCGTTTATCGGGTGGGCGAGCCCCGACCCGAACCGAACGCATCGATTCTGGGCAATTCCGGCATCGCTGCTGACGACACCGTCGACGACGTGAAGATCAGGACAACCACATGAACAGCAGCCGACTCGCTACCGGCGGTCGGATCGACCGCAGCCGGCCGCTCGACGTCCGTTTCGACGGAAAGCCGCTGGCCGCATTCGCCGGAGACACCCTGGCTTCGGCGCTGCTGGCATCCGGGGTCCAGGTCACCGGCCACTCGGTACTGCTGGGTCGTCCCCGCGGAATCATGTCGGCCGGTCCAGAGGAACCCAGCGCGGTCGTGCAGATCACCCGCCCGTTCCCGGAGCCGATGCTGACCGCGACGACCGTCGAAGCAGTGGACGGGCTGGCCGCCAGAAGCATCCACGGCCAGGGCCGGCTGGCCGACGTGGCCGACCCGTACGCCTACGACGCCGTTCACCACCACTGCGAGCTGACGGTGGTCGGTGCCGGACCGGCCGGGCTGGCGGCAGCACTGACGGCAGGTCGGGCCGGCGAACGAGTGCTGCTGGTCGATGAGAATGCGCAGGCCGGAGGGTCGCTGCTGACGGCGGCCGAGACAGGGTGGGCCGCCGACATGGTTCTGGAATTGGCAGAACTGCGCAATGTCGTCCACCTCCAGCGCACCACAGTAGCCGGCTACTACGATGACAATTACCTGATCGCAGTGCAGCGCAGGACTTCTCACGTCGGAGCGGCAAACGCGCCGAGCGCCGTGCGGGAACGGATCTGGCGAATCCGGGCCGGCCGGGTGGTACTGGCGACCGGCGCCCATGAACGCCCGATCGTGTTCCAGGGCAACGATGTTCCCGGGGTGATGCTCGCCGAATCGGCCCGCGTGTATCTGCAGCGCTACGGCGTGCTCGCGGGTGAGCAGGTGGTCGTTTTCACCACTCACGACGACGCCTACCGGGTCGCCGGTGAATTGATGGCCGCCGGAGCTTCCGTGGTGGTGGTGGACCCACGCATTCCGAAGGGCCAGACACCCGACCCCGCACAGGAAGTGGCCACCGGAAGCGTCCTGATCGGATCGGTCGTGACCGGAACTCTCGTCGGAGCCGACGGCTTCCTCTCGGGGGTGATCGTGCGCGGACCCGATGGCAAGAACCGACCCTTGGCGGCGGATCTGCTCGCTGTCTCCGGTGGCTGGAACCCGGCTGTGCAGCTCTATTCCCAGGCCGGGGGCCGATTGGCTTTCGCCCCAGGAGTCGGATCGTTCGTGCCGGACGGCGCTCGGCAGAACGTCGTAGCGGTCGGGTCCGCAGCCGGATTGCGCACCACTGCGGACTGCGTTGCCGACGGCGGCGCCGTGGGCTCCAACACCGGCCTGACCGGCGGTGCGGTGATCCTGCCGCCCACCGAAGACCTGTTACCGCATGCTGTTCCAGCCGCGCCGTTGTACCTGGTGGCCGAGGACGACGCTGATCCGGGAACTTTGACAGAGCACTTCGTCGACCTGCAGCGGGATGTGACGGTTGCCGACGTGGTTCGCGCGACGGGCGCAGGACTTGCCTCCGTCGAGCATGTCAAGCGATACACCACCGCAGGCACCGCGCACGACCAGGGAAAGACGTCCGGGCTGCTGACGACGGCCGTGGTCGCGCAGATGTTGGGCGTCGAGCTCGGAGAGCTGGGAACCACCACCTATCGTCCGCCGTACACGCCGATCTCGTTCGCTGCCCTTGCCGGTCGAGAGCGCGGCGAGCTGTACGACCCGGTGCGGACCACCGGCGCCCACGGCTGGCATGTTGCGCACGGCGCCGAGTTCGAGAACGTCGGTCAATGGAGGCGGCCTTGGTTCTATCCGCGCGACGGCGAGGACATGGCGACCTGCGTGAAGCGTGAATGCGCCGCCGCCAGAACCAATGTCGCGTTCATGGACGGCTCGACGCTGGGAAAAATCGACGTCCAGGGGCCGGACGCCGCGGCGTTTCTCGACCTGCTGTACACGAATCTGATGTCGACGCTGAAAGTGGGAATGATCCGGTACGGCGTCATGTGCGGCCCGGACGGCATGGCTCTCGACGACGGCACCGTCTTCCGGCTCGCGCCGGAGCGATATCTGGTCACCACCACGACCGGAAATGCAGCCAAGATTCTCGACTGGATGGAGGAATGGCTGCAGACGGAGTGGCCGGAAATGCGCGTCTGGTGCACTTCGGTGACGGAACAGTGGGCCACGATGGCGCTGGTCGGCCCGCGCTCCCGCGCCCTGCTGGCCGCGCTTGCCCCCGAATTGGCCACGGCGAACGAGGACTTCCCGTTCATGGCGTGGCGGGACACCTCGATCATCGGGCTACCGGCGCGCATCGCCCGCATCTCCTTCTCCGGCGAACTCGCCTACGAGATCAATGTTGCCTGGCACGATGCGTCCGCGTTGTGGAATATCGTGTGGCGCACCGGGTCCGGTGTCGGGCTGACCCCTTACGGCACCGAGGCGATGCATGTGCTCCGCGCGGAAAAGGGCTATCCGATCATCGGGCAGGACACCGACGGCACCACCACACCGCAGGATCTCGGCATGGGCTGGGTGGTGTCCAAGAAGAAACCCGATTTCATCGGCAAGCGGTCGTTCGACAGGCATGACAATTCCCGACCGAACCGCAGACACCTCGTCGCGCTGCTGACTGAGGACAAGGCGCTGCAGCTACCCGAGGGTTCGCAAATCGTGGAGGCACCCGAGCTTCCGCCCCCGCCGGTACCGATGCTCGGTCATGTCACCTCATCGTATTTCTCGGTCGCTCTTGGTCGGACCTTTGCCCTGGCGCTCCTCGAAGGCGGACGTGACCGAATCGGCTCCGTGCTGTATGTCGTCGTGGACGATGTTCCGCGGCCGGTCACGGTGGCCGGGCCCGTCGTCGTGGATCCTGACGGAACCAGACGTGACGGCGATCCGGCGGGTGACGGCGATCCGATTCCGGCCCCGACGATCAGGCCGGCCTTGCCGGTCTCGCCGTTGGCGAGCTATTCCGACTCGTTCGCGAAGCTCTCCCGGTCCACCGGGGCCGGCGTCCGAATTGCCGAATCTCCGATGACCAGCCAGGTGCTGGTGCGCGTTCCAGCCGCAAGTGGGGCGGCAGAATCGGTCGCCGACGCACTCGGCACGTCGCTACCGACGGCCACCGGTGGCGTCACTTACGCCGGCAGCGATGCCATCCTGGCACTGGGCCCGGATGAGTATCTGGTGCTCGCCGGGCCAGGTCACGGCCCCGATCTCGAGACGAGGCTGCGAGTCGCGATCGGAAGCGACCCAGGTGCCGTCACCGATGTCTCTGCCACCCGGACGATGCTCCGGATCTCGGGCCGGAACGCGCGGCGCGTGCTGGCTCATGGCCTTGCGATCGATCTCGACAGGCTGCCGGAAGGCACCTGCGCCCAGACGCTGCTCGCGCAATGTGCGGTCGTCGTTTTCAGCGACGGTCCGGCTTGGTCGGACGACGATCTGGTGAAGGTGTTGGTACGCAGCTCGTTCGCCGCTCACCTCGCGCAATGGTTGCTGCTGACAGCCCCGGAATACGCATGACCGACAGCGCGTGCGGACCGTTCCGATCATTCGGCGGCAGCTCATTTCGGTCGCACTTCCTAGGATGGCGCAGGAGCCCGGCGCTTCAGCATTGTGAAAGCACACCGACATCACCCTGAACCAAGGAGACATACCGTGGCAGCGCGCATCGACAAGGTCGTCACTACCGGCACGTTCTCGTTGGACGGCGGGACATGGGAGGTCGAGAACAACGTCTGGCTGGTGGGTGACGACGACGAGGTGCTCGTCATCGATGCAGCGCACGACGCAGCAGCCATCGCAGAAGTCGTCAACGGACGCCGGGTGGTCGGAATCCTGTGCACTCACGGCCATGACGATCACATCGACGCCGCGCCGGCCCTGGCGCAGTTGACCGGAGCTCCCATCCTCTTGCATCCGGCCGACGCACATCTGTGGGGAATGAAGCACGAGGATCGCCGGCCCGATGCCGATCTCGCCGACGGCCAGATCGTCTCCGTGGCCGGGGTCGAAGGCACCGTTGTGCACACTCCAGGGCACGCGCCGGGCGCCGTCTGCGTCTACTTCCCGAAATTGGGAGTGGTCTTCAGCGGCGACACGCTCTTCAACGGTGGTCCGGGAGCAACCGGCCGCTCGTTCTCCGACTTTCCGACGATCGTCGACTCCATCAGCGCCCGGCTGTTGAATCTGCCGCCGGAGACGGTGGTGCACGCCGGCCACGGAGACGACACGACCATCGGGGCCGAGGCGCCGCATCTCGACGAGTGGATCCTCCGAGGGCACTGAAGCCTTCTGCGCATTTGCGATCACGGAGCGGGACCCTGGCGCGCGGCCCTCCGACCAGATTCGTGCCCTGGGCTCGACAGCGGCATTGCTGCAACCGATCTCGGCCTTACCTGCCGTCTGCCGTTCGCGATGGGCAACCCGTCCCGAACTGCTCAGGTTTGCGGATCGAGCCTTTTCGCTCCCAACTGTGACGTCAGCAGTTCGATGGCAAGCTCCTCGGGGTCGCGAACAGGTTGCCGTTGCGCAGACGGGTCCACATCGTCCCCGTAGTCGTCGGGAATCTCCTCCTCGTCGGGCGGCGGAACCGGATCCGGACCCCAGCCCTGACCAGGACGAGGCCCGTTCTGCGGAAGCGGCGATCTTCCGCCCGGCACGGAGCCGGACGGCGCCGAGCCGCTCTGCGGCTCCGCAGCCTCGCAGCGAATGACCCAGTTCACCCCGAGCACCTCGGTGAGCGCAGCCCGCAGCAGATCGGCATTCGCCGGTTCGACCACCCGACGAGCCATGCCGGGGGCCGGCATGGTCAGGTGAAGTGCGCCTGCTTCCACTGCCACCACGGTGGCAGATGCGAGCAGGATCTGCGTGGTACGCCGGTGGCGCTGAACTGCGGCCAGCACTTCGTTCCAGACCCGCCGCACGTCGGTCACATCGACCTCGCCCTTCGGTGCGGGTGAGGCGGAGGGGGAAACTGCAGTCTGCACCGTCTCGGCACGCCCGGCGTCGGGGCGGAGCGGCGTGCCGGACGGCCTGTCGGCTGATCCGGGATCGCCGGCCCGTTGCTGCTCTGGCCGGTCTCGCTGAACGCGATGACCATCACCGGTCGGCCCGGCTCGCTCTGCGGCCGGACCGGGTGCGTTCCCGGCCGGCGTCGAAGACCCGCCGGCCGGATCCTGGCGCACCGGCGCTGCCGTTCGATCGGGAACCGGCGGACGGCTCGAGGACAGCCGAGGTGGCGCCGGCAGCCCGAAATCCGGACCTGCGCCAGGCGCCGAGCTGCCCCGCCCTGCCGATCCTGAAGGGCCGGTCGAGCTTGGCGGCGCAGCCGAATGCGAACCGGACGCGGAATCTGATTTTGCAGTCGAGCCCGCCGGAGTCGGTGCGATGGCCTGGCCCTGGGAGGGCCGGCGAAAACGGGCCGCCGGATCGGCAGGTCGGAATTCCGATGGCACGGTCGCTGGTGGGTCCGTGGGTTCGGTGTCCCCGGAGGGCCGGATGGGAGCTGGAACCTGGAGCCGAGCAGCCACCGGTGCCGGTGGGTGGGTCGCCGGCGGCAACGGCGCCGGGGAGCGGGACTGCTCACCGGTACCCGGGCCGGGACTCTCGCCGGCGATGGACATCCGGCGCTCCATGCGCTCCAGCCGCTGCAAGAGGGCGCCATCGGACAACGAGGCCGCCGGCAGCAGCATCCGAGCGCACATCAACTCCAGCACCAGGCGCGGCGAGGTCGTTCCGCGCATTTCCACCAGCCCCGTATGAAGAACCTCGGCAAAACGCGAAACCGTTGCAACACCAAGCTTTTCTGCCTGCAGCGCCATCAACGCGAGCTGATCCTCCGGCGAATCGATGAGCCCTTTGGTCGCGGCATCCGGAACGGCACCCAGGATGACCAGGTCACGCATTCGCTGCAGCAGATCGGCAGCGAACCGGCGCGGGTCGTGGCCCGCCTCCACGACCTTGTCGACCACACCGAAGACCGAGGACCCATCACCGGCAGCCAACGCGTCGGCCATCTCGTCCAGGAGCGCCGCATCCGTCACGCCCAGCAGTGCGACCGCGTGGCGATAGGTGACCCCGCCGTCACCGGCACCGGCGAGCAGTTGGTCGAGCACCGACAGTGAATCGCGTGCCGAACCGCCACCGGATTGGATCACCAGCGGGAATACCGCGGGTTCCACGCTCACGCCCTCCTCGGCACACAAACGCTCCAACAACGTCCGGAGGGTGGCGGGCGGGATCAGCCGAAACGGGTAGTGATGGGTCCGGGACCGAATTGTCGTCAGAACCTTGTCGGGCTCTGTCGTCGCGAAGATGAAGACCAGATGCTCCGGCGGCTCTTCCACGATCTTGAGCAGGGCGTTGAAGCCCTGCGGGCTCACCATGTGGGCCTCGTCGATGATGAAGACGCGGTAGCGCGACTCGGCCGGCATGTAGAAGGCCCGATCGCGCAACTCGCGGGTGTCGTCGACGCCACCATGGCTGGCCGCATCCAGCTCGACCACATCGAGTGAGCCAGGGCCTTCGGGAGCCAGCGCGATGCATGAGGGGCAGACGCCGCACGGGTCGGGCGTTGGCCCTTGCACGCAGTTCAACGACCGGGCCAGGATCCGCGCCGACGACGTTTTCCCACAGCCCCGTGGTCCCGAGAACAGATAGGCATGATTGATGCGGCCGGCGGCCAGAGCCGTGCGGAGCGGTTCGGTGACATGCTCCTGCCCGACCACCTCGGCGAAGGTCGCCGGACGATACTTGCGATACAGAGCCAGCGTCACGGCCCGAGAGTACGTGCTGTCCACGACAGTGCACTACGCCAGTGATTCGAGGCCAACCGAACCCCATCGGCCTGACCCACGCCTACTGATGTCGTCCGGGTTCTGTCACCGGGGCGG
>JAABUT010003336.1_pt1 | contig 13921 bp, 12 predicted proteins | sample 5559281 | NCBI WGS metagenome assembly JAABUT01 (sample SAMN10711880, study PRJNA513359) | rock metagenome | isolation source: Antarctica rocks | place: Antarctica: Victoria Land, Ricker Hills nord | collected 2016-01-04
GTCCACAAGCAGCCCGTCCATGTCCCACAGCACGGCCCGCAGCCCACCCGGGTTGGGGGCGGCAGGCGGCGGCGCGGCAGGCGGCGGCGCGGCAGGCCGTGGGGCGGCCTGACCGGGCCGGGCAGGCGGCGGCGCGGCAGGCCGTGGGGCGGCGTGACCGGGCGGGACGGCCGGTGGCGCGGCAGGCGGTGGCGGCCCGACGGCGTCGTACTCGGTCATAGTTCGGGCCTTGCCGCAATCGGTGGCACCGCACACGACGCAACGTCCCGCCGCTGCCGGGCGACGACGGTGATGGACCTCGGTGATGACCCCGCTGGAGGCGGCGTGATCGCCGAGCCAGCGCAACACCCGGCCGAGAGCACGACGCAGCAGTCTACGAACAGCCCGTTGTCCGCATCCACCAACGCCATGGAGACGACTTCGCCCGCACGAACGGCGAACCTCACGACGGGGCGCGACACGGCCGGGCCGCCGGCACCGCGCCGGTCGACGGAAAGGACATTGCGTCGCGGTGTCGGGGCGATGACGACCGACCACCGATTGCCCCACAACCGCCTCCAGCGTAAATAGTGGGTGAAAAGGACGTCGCTGGCGCGGCCCTGCCCCGTCGGCGCCCTAGCGTTTGCACCGCTCGCCGGTGAGATCGGCTAAGACCGGTGAGACATGGAACGGGCGGTGCCGCCCGGGTCAGCGCTCCCTGGCTGTTGGCCGCAGCGCAGGGAGAGACGGTTCCTTGTCTCCGATGGCCTTCCCGTGTCCTTCCCCTGCCGTGAGCAGCCCGCACGCCCACCCCTGCTCTCGAGGAGACCACCCATGCCTGCCCACCACCTGCCACCGACCGCCACCCCTGCTGACGTGACCGCCGCGCTACGGGCCGACGGCTACGTCATCGTCGACAACCTCGTGACCAACGACGTGATGGACCGGGTCGCCGAGGAACTCGACTCCTACATCGACCTCACCCCGCCCGGCCGCGACGACTTCGTGGGCCGGCTGACCCGAAGGACCGGGTCGCTCATCCCCCGCTCCCCCGCCAGCCGTGAGCTGATCACCCACCCCCTGGTGCTCGGCGCGGCCAAGGACCTTCTCAGCAAGGCCAGCGCATTCCAGCTGCACCTCACGCAGGTGATCTCCGTCTTCCCGGGCGAGACGCACCAGCCGCTGCACCGCGACGAGCTCGCGTGGGACTTCTTCCCGTTCCCGCTCGACTACGACGTGCAGTGCAACACGATGTGGGCGATGACCGACTTCACCGAGGAGAACGGCGCGACCCGCCTCGTCCCCGGCAGCCACCTGATCGCCGGCAAGCAGACCTATGCCGAGGAAGACACGGTCCGGGCGGAGATGGAGCGCGGCTCGCTCTTCTTCTACAGCGGGAAGATTTACCACGGCGCCGCTGCGAACCGCAGCACCGAGGTCCGGCAGGGGATCAACCTCACCTACTGCGTGGGCTGGGTCCGGCAGGAGGAGAACCAGTACCTCTCGACACCCATCGAGGTCGCCAAGACCCTCGACGACGACCTGCTCAAGCTCATGGGTTATCAGATGGGCGGCCTCGCGATGGGCTACATCAGGGACTTCGAGGACCCCATGGTCGCCATCCATGAGGACATGCCCAAGCAGCAGTACGACTTCGCCGCCCAGATGCAGTCCGACGACCACCTCGCGGGGGACTACGTCGAGTCCTTCTACAACGACATGGTCTCCGCGGAAACGCCCGAGCTGGTCAAGGAGTCGGTGTGATCACGCGGGCGAACCCCGACGTGGGTTACCTCGACCCGGCCGCTTTCGAGACGCTCGGGTTCAGCCAGGTCGTGCGGGCCGGCGACACCGTCTACCTGTCCGGGATCGCCCCCTTCACGGGCGGTCCACCGGAGTTCACCGTCGTCGGCACAGGCAACATGGACGAGCAGGTCGCCTTCGTGCTGGACGTGTTGGAGCGCTGCCTCGACAGCGAGCGGATGACGCTCGACAACCTGGTCGCCGTCACGGTCTACGCGACGGACATGCCGGCGCTGATGGAGGCGGCACCCGCGCTGGCCAAGAGGTTTTCTGCCGCCCCCCCCACCAGCACGTGGGTGGGGACCACCGGGCTCGCGCACCCCGACCAACTGGTCGAGATCACGGCCATCGCCGTGGGTCAGGCGGCCTGACATGGCTGTCACCGTGGAAGCCCCCACCCCGGGCGCACAGCGCACGGTCGCGGTTGCGACGCCCGCGGCGCTGGCCGGGGAGGCGCCTCTCGCCGCGAACAGCATCTCGCTCGCCGGCGTCATGTTCGTCGCCGTCGCCACCATGGCACCAGGCGCCGGCGCGGTCTTCGCGATCGGCACGGGCGCGCCCTTCGCCGGCGGCTCCCTGCCGCTCGCGGTCGTCGTCGCCCTCGTGGGCAGCCTCTTCGTCGCGACGGCCATCGGCCAGCTCGCCAAGCACATGTCGTCGGCCGGCGGACTCGCCTCCATCGTCGGTACGTCGATCAACAGCGGGCTGGGGTTCCTGGTCGCCTGGGGCTACCCGTTCGTCTACCTCTTCGCGCTGCCGTACCTGGCGCTGGTGTTCGGCAACCTGATCGCCACCTCGGTCGTGACCAGCGGGCAGGGCGCCGCGTTCAACGCCCTGTGGGTGAGCGGCGCGGTGGTGTGCCTCGCCATGGCTTTCTGCATCAACTACTTCGGCGCCTCGGTGGGCGCCCGAGTCGGCATCATCCTCGGCGTCTTCGAGATCTCCGTGCTGGTCGTCCTGTCGATCTCGATGATCGTCTCGGCGGGGGGCCGCAACACGGCTTCCGTGCTCACCACCCACCACGCCACGATCCCCGGCTTCAGCGGGACCACCGGCGTCATCGCGGCCTCGGTCTTCGGCTTCCTCGCGTTCATCGGTTTCGAGGCCGCCGCCCCACTCGCCGAGGAGACCAAGAACCCCAAGCGCAACATCCCGCGCGCCGTGGTCGGATCCGCCCTGCTCGTGGGTCTCTTTTTCGTCCTCACGACGTATGCCTCGACCGTCTACTTCGGCCCGGGCAGGATGGCCGACTTCCTGAGCTTCAACAACGGTAACCCCTGGATCGGTATGACGAAGGCGCTCTGGGGAGGCGGGTGGATCCTCCTGCTCGTCACGCTGCTGAACTCCGCGCTGGCCTGCGCCAACAGCGCGGCGATGGCGGCGACCCGCAGCCTGTGGGCGATGGGACGCAGTGGGACGATGCCACGGTTCTTCGGCCACACCCATCCGCGGTGGAAGTCGCCGGTCAACGCGGTCTACGTGCTCTTCGGGCTCGGGGCGGTCCTCACCCTGGCGACGGGCTCGTTCTACGACCCCGTGACGGCGTACGCACTCTTCGGCACGATCCTCACCATCGCGGTCCTGCCGATCTACTTCGCGGTGGCAGTCGCGTGCCCGATCTACTACTTCCGCTACCGCCGTAGTGAGCTCAACGTGGTGCTGCATGTGGTCCTGCCGGTCCTCGGGGCAGCGTTCCTGGTGCCGGCGTTCTGCGCGGGTGCCGGCATCAAGGCGTTCAACTTCGTCTCCTCGCTGAGCTATCCGATCAACCTGGCCGGCCCCGTCGTCGGCGGGTGGTACGCGATCGGGTTGGGCGCGCTGGTCTTCCTGCTCGTCCGTCGGCGGGCGAGCCTCGAAAGCCTCGCGGCGTCCGTGCATGACGACGCCATACCGGTCCGGACGATCACGCTGCCGGCGGCACGTCCAGCGCCCGGCCTCGCTCTCGGCGCCGCCGCGGAGTGAGCCCGCACTCCGCCCGGAACCGGGCCCCGCCCGGAACCGGGCCCTCCCCCGGTGAGACTCACGTTGTGGCTGGTGCGAGCCGCCCGCGGCCACCACAACGTGAGGCTCGGCCGGGGGCGGGCCCGGGGGGGCGCTGCGCTTGGACGCTGGCGCCCGGGTCAGCGGGCGTTGAAGAGGACCGCTTCGGGGTGGTGCAGCACGATCGCGCTCGTCGACTGCTCGGGGGTGAGCTGCCACTCCTCCGACAGCGTGACCCCGACGCGGCCCATGGCGAGCAACGGCTCGAGCGCCCGCTGGTCCTCGAGGTCCGGGCAAGCGGGGTAGCCCCAGCTGTAGCGCTCGCCCCGATAGGCCTGCGCCTTGATCTGCTCGACGACCGACCCGTCGCCGGCACCGATGCCGAGCTCCTCGCGGACCCGCGCGTGCCAATACTCGGCCAGCGCCTCGGTCAGCTGCACCGACAGCCCGTGCAGCTCGAGATAGTCGCGGTAGGCGTTGCGCTCGAAGAGCCCCGCCGCGACCTCCGACACCCGCTGCCCCATCGTGACGACCTGCAGCGCCACCACGTCGGGCCCGCGCTCGGCCGCCTCGGCCTCGTCCCGGAAGAAGTCGCTGATGCACAGCCGCCGGTCCCGCTTCTGCCGCGGGAAGGAGAAGCGGGCCCGCTCGGACCCGAGCCCCCCCGACCCGGCCCCGTCGTCACCCAGCACGATCAGGTCGTCACCCTTGCTCACGCACGGGAAATAGCCATAAGCGACAGCGGCTTCCAGCGTCTGCTCCGCCTGCACCCGCTCGAGCAGCGCGCGCAGCCGCGGCCGCCCCTCGGTCTCGACGAGCTCCTCGTAGGTCGGCCCGTCGTCGCCGCGACTCCCCCGTAGCCCCCACTGGCCGAGGAAGAGCGCCCGCTCGTCGAGCCAGCCCGCGTAGTCACCGAGCCCGATCCCCCGCACCACGCGATCACCCCAGAACGGCGGGACGGGTACGTCGACACCCCGCGCCACCTCGCTGCGGCCGGTCTCCCCCGGCCCCGGCTCGGGCAGCCGCGCCGCCCGGGCGTGCCGGCGCTCCCGCTCGGCCCGCTCCTGCGCCCGCGCAGCCCGCCGGGCCTCGAGCTCCACCAGCCCCGGCGCGCTGCCGCTGCGCCGGGCCTCCACCAGGGCGTCCATCAGCCGGAGCCCCTCGAAGGCGTCGCGGGCGTAGGTGACCTCGCCGAGGTAGACCTCCGCGAGATCGCGCTCGACGTAGGTGCGGGTCAGCGCGGCGCCGCCGAGGATGACCGGCCAGCGCGTGGAGACCCCGCGGGTGTTCATCTCCTCGAGGTTCTCCTTCATGACCACGGTGCTCTTCACGAGCAGCCCGCTCATCCCGATCACGTCGGCGGCGTGGGTCTCCGCCGCGGCGAGGATCGCGCCGATCGGCTGCTTGATGCCGAGGTTGACGACGTCGTAGCCGTTGTTGGTCAGGATGATGTCGACGAGGTTCTTGCCGATGTCGTGCACGTCGCCCTTGACGGTGGCCAGCACGATCGTGGCCTTCGCCGCGGAACCGCCTGCCTCTGCGGTCATGTGTGGCTCGAGGTGCGCCACCGCGGCCTTCATCGTCTCGGCCGACTGCAGCACGAAGGGCAACTGCATCTGCCCGGAGCCGAAGAGCTCGCCCACGGTCTTCATGCCGGCGAGCAGCGTGGTGTTCACGATCGCGAGGGGGTCCTGGCCCGCGGCCATCGCCTCGTCGAGGTCCGCCTCGAGGCCGGTGCGCTCGCCGTCGACGATCCGGCGCTCCAGCCGCTCCCCCAGCGGCAGGGCGGCCAGCTCGGCCGCGCGGTCCCGCCCGGCGCCGAGCCCGGTCTCGCCGTCCATCAGGGTGAGGAAGCGGGTCAGCGGGTCGGGGTCGTCGTACTCGGTCTCGCGCCTGCGGTCGTAGACGAGGTCGAGCGCGGCGTCGCGCTGCTCGGCCGGGATGCGCGCGACCGGCAGGATCTGGCCGGCGTGCACGATCGCCGCGGTCAGGCCCGCGTCGCGGCACTCGGCGAGGAAGACGCTGTTGAGCACGTGCCGGGCGGCGGGCGCGAGCCCGAAGGAGATGTTGGACAGCCCCAGCACCGTCTGAACCCGGGGCCGGCGCCGGCTGAGCTCGCGGATGGCCTCGATCGTCGCCGCGCCGTCGCCGCGGGACTCCTCCTGACCCGTCGCCAGGGTGAAGGTGAGCGTGTCGACGAGGATGTCGCCCTCGTCCATCCCCCACTGCGTCACGAGCGTGTCGATGAGGCGCTCGGCGACCGCGACCTTGTGCTCGGGGGTCCGGGCCTGACCCTCCTCGTCGATGCACAGCGCCACCACCGCGGCGCCGTGCTCGCGGGCGATCGGCAGCACCCTGGCCCACCGGGAGCCCTCGCCGTCGCCGTCCTCGAAGTTCACGCTGTTGATCACGGCGCGGCCGCCGAGGAGCTCCAGCGCGGCCTCCACCACCGGCGGCTCGGTCGAGTCGACCATCACCGGCAGGGTGCTCGCCGTCGCGAGGCGCCCCAGCACCTCGCGCATGTCGGCGACCCCGTCGCGGCCCACGTAGTCGACGCAGACGTCGATCAGGTGCGCGCCGTCGCGGGTCTGCGCCCGGGCGATCTCGACGCAGTCGTCGAGCCGGCCCTCGAGCATCGCGGTGCGAAAGGCCTTGCTGCCGTTGGCGTTCGTCCGCTCGCCGACCATGAGCACGCTGGCGTCCTGGCGGAACGGCACGGCCGTGTAGAGGCTCGCCACCCCGCTCTCCAGCTGCGGGTCCCGGGCGACGACGGGCCGGCCGCCGACCCGCTCCACCACCTGGCGCAGATGCTCCGGCGTCGTCCCGCAGCAGCCGCCGACGAGGCCCACGCCGTAGGACGCGGTGAACGTGTCGTGCCAGTCGGCGAGCTCGAGCGGGGTCAGCGGATAGGACGCGCCGTCGCGGCCGAGCTGCGGCAGGCCGGCGTTGGGCATCACGCTGACGACGACCTCGCGCGGGGCGGTGCGGGCGATCGTCCGCAGGTGCTCGCTCATCTCCTGCGGGCCGGTCGCGCAGTTCAATCCCAGTACGTCGATGCCGAGCGGCACCAGCGCGGCGATCGCGGCGCCGGTCTCCGAGCCGAGCAGCATCGTGCCGGTCATCTCGATGGTGACCTGCGCGGCGAGCAGCGCGTCGAGCCCCAGGGCCTGCATCGCCCGGCGGGCGCCGACCAGCGCGGCCTTGGTCTGCAGCAGGTCCTGGCTGGTCTCGACCAGCACCATGTCGATGCCGCCGGCGAGCATCCCCTCGACCTGCGTCTGATAGGCGTCACGCAGGTGCGCGTAGGTCGTGTGGCCGAGCGTCGGCAGCTTGGTGCCGGGGCCCACCGAGCCGATCACCCAGCGGGGCCGGCCCGTCCGGGCGGCCCAGTGCTGCGCCGCCTCCCGCGCGATGCGGGCGCCCGCGAGGGACAGCTCGTGGATGCGGTGCTCGATGCCGTATTCGGCGAGGTTGGCCCAGTTGGCGCCGAAGGTATTGGTCTCCACCGCGTCGACGCCGACCGCGAAATAGCCGTCGTGGACCGCGCGCACCACGTCGGGCCGGGTGATGGACAGGATCTCGTTGCAGCCCTCGTGGCCCTCGAAGTCGTCCTCGGTGGTCGCGGGCAGCCCGAGCTCCCCCGTCGCCGCCGCCTGCAGCATCGTGCCCATCGCGCCGTCGGCGACCACCACGCGCTGGCGCAGCGCGGCGAGCAGATCCCGGCTCCCCATGCGCTCGATCGTAGGCTGCGGCTGCCCGCGGTCCGCCGCCGGGCGTGACACGACGACCACGACAACGACGACGGGGGTACGACGGTGGCGAGCTACCGCACGGTGCTGGTGGGCACGGACGGCTCGGAGTCCTCCTTCCGCGCCGTCGACCGGGCCGCGGCGCTCGCCGGCGACTCGGGGGCCACGCTGCTCCTCGTCTGCGCCTACCGCCCGCTGCCCGACCGGGAGCGCGCCCGCGCCGCCGACGCCCTGGGCGAGCTCGCCTACAAGGTGGCCGGCTCGCACCCGGCCGAGGACGTCCTCGGCGACGCGGCCTACCGCGCGCAGAAGGCGGGCGCCAAGGAGGTCGAGCGGTTCGCCGTCGAGGGCGACCCGGTGGACGTCATCGTCGACGTCGCCAAGGACCGGGCTGCGGACCTCGTCGTGGTCGGCAACCGGGGCCTCAACAGCATCGCCGGCCGGCTGCTGGGGTCGGTGCCGCAGAACGTGTCGCACAAGGCGTCCTGCGACGTACTGATCGTGCACACCGTGCGGTAGGGGTCCCCCGCGGGGGGCCGCCGTAGTGTGGACCGGTGGCCTGGGCGTGGCGGTGATCGAGTTCGAGGCCGACGTGTCCGGGCTGCGCGACCCCCTCGTGATCGCGGCCTTCGAGGGCTGGAACGACGCCGGCGACGCCGCCTCCGGTGCGGTGGACCACCTCCTGCGGGTCTGGGACGCGCAGCCGCTCGGGGCCATCGACCCCGACGAGTTCTACGACTTCCAGGTCAACCGGCCGACCGTGCGCCTCGTCGACGGGTTGGCGCGGCACCTCACGTGGCCCACCACCCGGCTGCTGCTGTGCTCGCCGCCGGACAGCCGCCGCGACGTCATCCTCATGCGGGGCGTCGAGCCCAACATGCGGTGGCGGGCCTTCTGCGGGGAGCTGCTCGGCGCCGTCCACGAGCTGTCGGCGACGCTGGTGGTGACGCTCGGGGCGCTGCTCGCCGACACGCCGCACACCCGGCCCGTGCAGGTCAGCGGCACCGCCGGCGACACCGCCACCGCCACCCGGGTGGGGCTCGAACGCTCCCGCTACGAGGGACCGACCGGGATCCTCGGCGTCTTCCAGGACGCGGCGGACAAGGCCGGGGTCCCGGCGGTGTCGTTCTGGGCCGCCGTGCCGCACTACGTGGCGCAGCCGCCCTGCCCGAAGGCCACGCTGGCGCTGCTGCGGCGGGTGGAGGACCTCCTCGACGTACCCCTGCCCATGGGTGACCTGCCCGAGGAGGCGCGGGCCTGGGAGGCCCACGTGGACGAGCTGGCGCGCGAGGACAGCGACGTGGCGGAATACGTCCGGGCGCTCGAGTCGCGCGAGCCGGAGGCCGACATGCCCGAGGCCAGCGGCGACGCGATCGCGAAGGAGTTCGAGCGCTACCTGCGGCGGCAGGGCCCGGACGCCGGCTGACTCGCGCGCGCAGCGCTAGAGCGCGATGCCCAGCAGGGCGTCGACCGTGTCGCGGAGCAGGTCCGGCGCGTCGGGGTCGGACCCCGTCCGGCGCAGGGCCACCCCGGCCCACGCGTCGACGGCGCGCAGGGCGGAGGGGGTGTCCAGGTCGTCGGCGAGCGAGCGCCGGACCTCCGCGAGCAGCGGCAGCGCGCTCGGGGCCGCCGGCAACGCCACCGCCGCGCGCCATCGGGCCAGCCGCGCCTCGGCGTCGCGCAGCGCCGCGGGCGTCCACTCCCAGCCGACCCCGTAGCGCTCCCCCAGCAGGGCCAGCCGCACGGCCGCCGGGTCGGTGCCGTCCGCGACGAGGCGCGAGACGAAGACCAGATTGCCCAGCGACTTCGACATCTTCTCGCCGTCGAGCGCCAGCATCCCCGTGTGCACGACGTGCCGCGCGAACGGCACCACCCCCGTCGCGACCTCGGCGTGCGCGACCGACATCTCGTGGTGGGGGAAGGCCAGGTCCGCGCCGCCGCCCTGCACGTCGATGGTTTCCCCCAGCAGCGACAGGGCGATCGCCGCGCACTCCACGTGCCAGCCGGGGCGCCCCGGCCCGAGCGGCGACGGCCAGGACGGCTCCCCGTCGCGCGGCGCCAGCCACAGCACCGGGTCGAGGGGATCCTTCTTGCCGGGTCGCGCGGGGTCGCCGCCCCGCTCCGCCGCGAGCGGGGTCATCTGCGCCCGGGTGAGGTGGGAGATCGCGCCGAGGCGGGGTGCGGCCGCGACCGGAAAGTAGGTGTCGCCCTCGAGCTGGTACGTCGCGCCCGCCTCCCCCAGCCGCCCGATCAGCGCCACGATCTCGTCCATCGCCTCGATCGCGCCGACGTAGTGCGTGGGCGGCAGGACCCGCAGCGCCTCCATGTCGCCGCGGAACAGCACGATCTGCGCCGTACCGAGCTCCTCCCAGCTGACCCCGTCGCGCGCCGCGCGCTCGAAGAGGGGCTCGTCCACGTCGGTGACGTTCTGCACGTAGCGGACGCCGTGGCCCGCGTCGCGGAGGACGCGCGCGAGGGTGTCGAAGGCGACGTAGGTGCCGGCGTGGCCGAGATGCGTGGCGTCGTACGGCGTGATGCCGCAGACGTAGACGGTCGCGACGGCGCCGGGCGCCAGCGGGCGGAGCTCTTGCGTCGCCGTGTCGAGCAGGCGCAGCGGCGGCTCGCCCGCCCCCGCACGCGGCAGGGTCGGGACCGGCGGCGCTGCCCAGGACTGCACCCGGCGAGCCTAGGAGAGGGGGTCGGGGCGGCCGCGCGTCAGCGGGCGAGCCGGTGGGCGGCGACCGCGGCGGCCACCACCAGCGCCGGCGCCACCGCGAGGTCGGCGACGGTGAGCCCGTGACCGCGCACGGGCACCCAGAGCGTGCGGCCCTCGACGGGACCGTTGGCCAGCAGCCAGGTCAGCGCCAGCAGGCAGATCTCCCCCACCGGGCGCCACGTGCCCGCCCGCCGAGAGGGATCGCCCAGGGTCGCGACGCCGGCCGCGGTCGCGATCGTCAGCGCCACGCCGACACAGACCGCGAGCCCGAGGCGCATCCGGACAGTCTGCGTCAGTGCAAGATGCTCACCCCCCGCGCGATCACGAGCACGGAGGTGATCAGCGCGGAGATGCACTCGACGCTCATCAGCAGCTTGGCGCGGGAGGTCAGCGGCATGGTGTCGGTGGGGCTGAAGGCGGTGGAGTTGGTGACGGACACATAGAGGTAGTCCACGAAGCTCGGCACCCAGTCGGCCTTGCCGCTGGAGCCGCGGGCCACCTCGACGACGGCGTCGTCGTTCTCGTCCTGGGAGAAGCGGAAGTCGGCGGCCTGCAGCTGCTCTCGGGGCAGCTGGGTCCGCGCGACGGCTCCGCCGCGGTCGAGTTCCCAATAGGCGAGGGCGAAGGCGATGATCCCCGTCAGCCAGACCTGCCCGGCGGCGACCAGCAACGACGTGCCGTCCTTGACGCCCTCGGGCGAGACGAGCCGGTGCACGAGGAGACCGAGCGCGATCAGGTTGGACCCCACCACGACGAAGACCAGCGCTAGGGCGATGCCGCGGCTGACCCGCGTCTGCCGGGTCAGCCGGCGGGGGTTGACCGCGACCAGCGCGATGAGCAGCACCAGCTCCACCGCGGGGATGACCAAGCGCGGGCCGACGAGCAGCGTCTGCGGGAGCAGCGCAGAGAGAGTGATCGCCGCCAGCACCGCCAGCGACGCGGGCAGCCGCGCTTCGCCGCGCCGATCGGTCCGGGTGCTGTCCGTGGCCATGTCGCCGATCCTGAGGCCGGGCACCGACAGGATGGGTACGACGCCGAGGCGTGGCGGGCGGCAGCGTTGGCTGGTTGGTGTGGCTGGCTTGCGCCGGCTGCCGGCTTGGCGCACCGACCGGCTCGCGCCGGCTGCCGGCTGGCGCCGTACCGACTGCTTAGAAGGGCGGCCAGGGGATCGCCGGCCAGTCACCGCTCGGCTGCGGGAACGTGCCCTCGGCGAGCAGCCGCTCCACGCGGCCCATGGTCGCGAGCACCTCGCGGGCGGTGAGGTGACCGGCGAGCTCACGGCCGAGCTCGGCGTCGAGGTCGGCGCGCAGCCGGGTCAGCACCCCCACCTCGCCCTCGTCGAGGGGCCGGCCGCGCCACTGCCAGAGCAGGGTCCGCAGCTTGTCCTCGGTGTTGAAGGTGACGCCGTGGTCGCAGCCATAGACGTGGCCGGCCTCGGTCGGCAGGACGTGGCCGCCCTTGCGGTCACCGTTGTTGACCACCGCGTCGAAGGCGGCCATGGTGCGCATCCGCCGGTCCCGGGTCGAGCGCACCAGCCGCTCGATGTCGACGCCCTCGTCGACCTCGATCCACAGCTGCACCATCCCGACCCCGAATGGCCCGTCGCGCAACACCGTAGGCGGCACGACGTCCCACCCGGTGGCGGCGCTCACGAGGAAGGCCGAGACCTCGCGCCCGGCCAGGGTGCCGTCGGGGAAGTCCCAGAGCGGGCGCTCCCCGCGCACCGGCTTGTAGACGACGTGCACGCCCAAGCCGTCCCGCGTGACGCTGCCGAACAGCGTCGCGTTGCTGGCGTCGACGAGCCGGCCTTCGAGCTCGATGTCGCCCTCGCGCAGCAACTCCAGGACGGCGGCCTCGTCGAGGACGGTCTCCTGCGCCGCGGCATCGAGGTCGGGGAGGTCGGCGGCGGTCATCGTCGTACCAGTCTGCCTGCGCGCACCCCCGCCCGGCGCGGCGAATCTCGACATCCCACCCGGCGCTCTCGTGTCGAGAAGCTGTTTGTCGACGTGGGGGGGTTGTCGACGTGAGGGGGGTGTCAGTTGAGGCGGGGGCAGCGGTGCCCCTCCGGGTCCAGCGGCAGGCCGCAGAGATAGCAGGGCTTGCGGCCGGCGGCGACCACCCGCTGTGCCCGCCGCACGAAGGCCCGCGCCTGCGCCGGGAGCAGCCGCGCGCGCAACACGTCGGGCCCCTCTGCCGCGTCGTCGTCCAGCGGCTCGGTCGCCGCGGCGCCGGGCGGCACCTGGGCCATCGCCTCGACGACCACCACCCCGTCCTCGCCGTCCCAGGCCAGCGCCATGGTCCCGACCCGGAACTCCTCCTCGACCGGCGTGGCCAGCGGGGCCACGTCCTCGAACTCGCGGCCGGCGAGCAGGGTCGCGCCGCCCCGGCGCCGTACCTCGTCGAGGAGGTGACCGAGGCGCTCCGCGAGCACGGCGACCTGCACCTTCTCCAGGGCCACGCTGACGACCCGCGCGCCGTCGGTGGCCTGCAGGAAGAACGTGCGCTCCCCCGGCTGCCCGACGGTCCCGGCGAGGAACCGCTGCGGCGGGTCGAAGAGGTGGACGAGGCGGGGCACGGGCTCAGCCTCCCCCGCCCCCGACGGCGGCGTCACTGGAGGCCCGGCGACGGCGCCCCCTCTTCTTCTTCGGCACCAGCGCCTCGAAGCTGCCGCCGGTGTCGTTGACCCGCGAGACGAAGGGGCGCAGGTCGGTGTAGCTGACCACGCTGACCGAGCAGGGGTCGACGACGATGCGCTGGAAGGCGTCGAGGTGCTGGCCCAGCGCGTCGGAGAGCACGGCCTTGATGACGTCGCCGTGGGCCACCAGGGCATAGGTCGCGTCGGGGCCGAGCCGCGCGTTCCAGTCGCGTACGGCGCCGACGGCGCGGGCCTGCACGCCGGCGAGCCCCTCTCCGCCGGGGAAGACCGCGGCCGAGGGGTGCGCCTGCACGACCTTCCACAGCGGCTCCTTGGCCAGGGTCTTGAGCTCCCGACCGGTCCAGTCGCCGTAGTCGACCTCGACGACGCGCGGCTCGACGAACACCTCCTGGTCCGTGCCCCGTGGGCCCCGCCCCTGCGTCACGGCGCTGGCGGTGTCGAGGCAGCGGTCCAGCGGTGAGGAGACCACGGCCGCCAGCGGCAGCACCCGCAGCCGCTCGGCGACCGCACGCGCCTGCGCCCACCCGCGGTCGTCGAGGTGCAGGCCGGGGGTGTGCCCGGCGAGCACCGGGCCGGTCAGGCGGGTCAGCCCGTGGCGGACCAACAGGACCGTCGTCACGACCGTGGCCTCACAGCGCGACCACCTCGAGGTCAGTGACACGCGCCATGTGCTCGAAGTCGCGGTCGTGGTGCAGGACCGCGGCGTCCGCGCGCAGTGCCGGGACGGCGACGAGGCAGTCGGTGAAGCGGCGGACCGTCACTCCTCGCTGCCGGCAGAGCGCGTAGAGGTCACCCGCAGCCTGGAAGCCGGCCAGGCCGCCCAGCGCCAGCACGGGGAATGGCTCCAGTCGCTCGAGCAGCTGGCGGCGGTGCGCGCCGTCGCGAGCTCCGCCCAGCAGCTCCGCGACGACAACCTCGGTGACGGCCAGGCCCCGGGCCCGGGCGGCGACGGCGAACGCCCTGCTCACCGGCGAGCCGGTGTCGCGCAGCATCTCCACGAAGGCCGAGGTGTCGGCGACGATCACGCCTCGTCTTCCC
>JAABUT010003337.1_pt1 | contig 13920 bp, 12 predicted proteins | sample 5559281 | NCBI WGS metagenome assembly JAABUT01 (sample SAMN10711880, study PRJNA513359) | rock metagenome | isolation source: Antarctica rocks | place: Antarctica: Victoria Land, Ricker Hills nord | collected 2016-01-04
GGGCCGGTTATACCCGCGGCGCCTTCTACGGCAGCTTCGCGAGCAAGGAGGAGGTCTTCCTCGCGCTGCTCGACGAGCACAACGCCGCCACGCTGGCCGCCGTGCGAGCCGAGGCCCTCGCGGGCCGCGGAAGCGGGTTCGAGAATGCGGCCGGCCCCGGGGGTGGGGACGCGCTCGACGCGCTGGTGCGGGCGGCGGCGCGGGTGACGCCGGAGGACCGGCACTGGTTCCTGCTGTCGACGGAGTTCACGCTGCACGCCGTGCGGCATCCCGACGTCGCACTCGTCCTCGCCGAGCACGACGCCGCGATCCGGGGGGCCATCGCGGAGCTCGTGGCCGCGGCGCTGCGCCTCGCCGGGCGCGTGGCCACCGTCGAGCTCACCGCGCTCGCGGGCCTGATCGTGGCGCTGCGCGAGGGCGCCCTGACCCAGGCGTGCGTCGATCCGGTGCGCGTGCCACCCGGCTCGCTGGAGGCAACCTTCCTGCCGGTGCTGGTGCAGGCCTGCTCCCGGCCGGTCGCGCCGGCAGCGGCGGCTGGCTAGGTCGGCCGATCCCGCGTCCCTCCGCGAGCCCGGCGTCCAGGGGTGGCCGCGCCGGGCGTCGGGGCGAAACGCGTTCGACCGCGGGGCGTCATGCCCGCTCGGCATGCTCGAGCCATGCGAATCAGCATCGACGTCCGGCCATGTCCCGTCGCCGCTGCAGGTGTGCCCGCTCCACCGCGTTGACAGTGAGCTCGAGCGCCTGGTCGTAGGCCTGGACCGCCGCGCTGCCGCGTCCAACGCGGGCGAGCAGGTCAGCCCGCACGACGTGGAACGGCGGATAGTCCGCCAATGTCAGGGCATCGACGAGCGCCAGCGCCGCCGCAGGCCCGGCTACCTCGGCGACCGCCACGGCGCGGTTCAGCGCGACGACGGGGGTCGGGAGAATCGTGAGCAGCAGGTCATAGAGCGCGAGCATTCGCCGCCAGTCGGTGCCGGTGCCCGCCCGGGCGTCCGCGTGCACCGCCTGGATGGCGGCCTGCACCTGGTAGGGACCCGGCATCCCGCGGCGCAGCAAGGCGTCGGCCAATGCCTGGCCCTCGCCGACAAGAGCCCAGTCCCAGCGGCCGCGGTCCTGCTCGCTCAGCGGCACGAACTCGCCATCGGGACCCGTGCGCGCCGGTCGGCGCGCCTCGAGCAACAGCAGCAGCGCGAGCAGGCCCAGCACCTCGGGCTCTTCCGGCATGAGCTTTGCGAGCACCCGGGCCAACCGCACCGCCTCGGCGCACAGCTCGCCCTGCACCAGGTTGTGGCCGCTGGTGGCGCTGTGCCCGGCGGTGTAGATGAGGTAGACGACGGCCAGCACCGGCACCAGCCGTGCGGGGAGCTCGGCCTCGGTGGGCACCCGGTAGGGGACGCCGGCGTCGCGGATCTTCTTCTTCGCGCGCACCAACCGCTGCGCCATCGTCGGCTCCGGCACGAGGAAGGCCCGGGCGATTTGCGGCGTCTCCAACCCGCCGAGCAGGCGCAGTGTCAGCGCGACCTGTGCCTCGGTGGACAGCGCCGGGTGGCAGCAGGTGAACAGCAGGCGCAGCTGGTCGTCGCGCACTGCACCCACCTCCTGCGGGTCGTCCGGTGCATGGAGCAGCGCTGCCTGGGCCTGGCGGTCGTCCCGGCGGACCTCCCGGCGGAAGCGGTCGATAGCCCGGCGGCGCGCGGTGGTGACGATCCAGCCGCCCGGGTTGGGCGGCACGCCGCCGTCGGGCCAGCGCTCGAGCGCGAGGACGAACGCGTCCTGCACCGCCTCCTCGGCGATCGTGATGTCGCCGAGGAGGCGGACCAGCGTGGCGACGGCTCGCCCGTACTCCTCGCGGAAGACGCCGGCGACGATCGCCTCGGGCATCGGGATTCAGTCCTCCTGGAACGGCCGCACCTCAACCGCCTCCCGGCAGGCGATCGCTGCCCGCCGGCCGAGCTCGAGCGCGGCGTCGAGATCGGCAGCCTGGACGACCCAGAAGCCGCCGAGCTGCTCCTTGCTCTCGGCGAACGGGCCGTCGGTCATCATGGCCTTGCCGTCCTGCACCCGTACGACGGTCGCGGACTCCGCCGGGTGCAGTCCGCCGGCGAAGACCCAAGCCCCGCTCTCCTTCAGCTCGGTGTTGAAGGCATCGACGCTCGCGTACGCCGCCTGCATCTCCTCCTGGCTCGGCTGCGGGTCACCCGCGGTGTTGTGCACCGACAGCAGGTACTGCTTCATGGTTGTCCTCCTCGTCCGGGATCGACCCCGTGCCGCTCCGTGCCACGTCCACGAACGGGCCGCGTCGGAATCGACAGCCGGTTCAGCGGAAGCGGTCCGGCTCGGCGAGCAGCTCGTTCATGGAGCCGCTGCGGAAGCCGCGCTGATCCACCTCGACCCTCGTGAACCCCTGCACGGCCGGCACATGCGCCGCCACCTCGCCCACGAGCACCGCGTCGACCTCCACGCGCGCGACACCCTCGCCGAGATCGCGCACACGCAGGTCACGGACGGCGTGCCCGGCGGCCGCGAGGCTCCCCCGCAGCGCCGCCTCCGCCCGCTCGACGCGCCCCAGCCCGCTCGCGGTCACCTCGACGCCATAGGCGATCCGGCTCGACAGGCAGGCGGCGGCCGGCTTGTCCCACGTGGCGAGACCCCAGGCGTGGGAGGCAGCACGGACCTGCGCCTTGGTCAGGCCAGCGTCGAGCAGCGGCGTGAGCGCGCCCCGCTCGGCGGCCGCAAGGATGCCCGGACGGAAGCCGGCGCGCGCGTCGTCGGCGTTGGTGCCGGTGGCGGTGGCGGCCAGCCCGAGCCGTGCGGCGATCGGCACGAGCATGTCGAGCAGCTCGGCCTTGCAGGAAAAGCAGCGGTCGCCGGAGTTGGCGCGGTACCCCTCGCGCTGCAGCTCCGCTGTCGCCGGCGTCTCGTGCCGCACACCGAGGTCCGCGGCGAAGCGGGCCGCGGCGGTCAGCTCGGCGGCTGGCAGGCTCGGGCTCACGGCCGTGGCGGCCACCACCGACCCGGTGCCAAGCGCACGCGCGGCGGCGGCCAGCAGGAACGCGGAGTCGGCTCCCCCGCTGAAGGCCACCAGCACGCTGCCCGCCCGGCGCAGACCGGCCTCGAGGCGATCGAGCGCCCCGGCGAGCTCGGCGGCCCCGTCGGGCACGGGCGGCGGCACCGGGCGAGGCTACGTGGCGGCCACCCACCCGCACCCCACCCCCGGCCGGCCGGGCCGGGCGCGGGGGCCGGCGGGAGGCGGGGCTCGCTCGAGGGCGCCGACTAGCGTGGGACGGTGAGCGCGAGCCTGACCGGGGAGCTGCGTGCCCGCAGCGACGGCCACCTGGCGGCGCTGCTCGCCGAGCGTCCCGACCTGGCGACGCCCGTGCCGGGGGACATGGCGGTGCTCGCCGCCCGCGCCGCCGTCCGCGTGAGCGTCCTGCGCGCGCTGGAACAGCTCGACCGCTTCGCCCTGGAGCTGCTGTCCGGCCTGCTCGTGCTGCCCGCGCCGACCGGTGTCACCGACCTGCTGGCGGCAGCGGCGCCGGCGACCGCGGCGGCGGTCTCCGCCGCCGTGGAGCGGCTCCGCGCCCTCGCCCTCGTCTGGGGCGATGACGGCGACCTGCACCTCGTGCGAACGGTCGCCGAGGTGCTGGGGGACCGCCCCGCGGGGCTCGGGCGACCCGCCGAGGCCTGCCTCTCGCGCTACGGCCCCGACCGGCTGGCGCCCCTGCTCGGCGGTGCCGGCGACCCCGCGCCGTCCGGTCGCGAGGCGGCGCTCGCCGCCGTGCTTTGCCGCTACGACGACGCCGGCTGGCTCGCCGCGCAGCTCGCGAACCTGGACTCCGACGAGCGCCGCGTCCTGGCGAGCCTCGACACCGGCGGCGCCCTCGGCAGCACGGCGAGCGCGCTGCGGGTCGCCGCTCTCGACGCCGCGGTGGGACCGGTGGAACGGCTGTTGGCGCGCGGGCTCGTCGTCGGTGTCGACGGTGACACCGTCGAGCTGCCCCGCGAGGTCGGGCTCGCGCTGCGTGGGCAGCACCCGTTGGGGGAGGTCCACCCGGCCCCGCCGCCGTACGGCGGACGTGAGGTTGGTCAGCGCACGGCCGACGACGCCGGTGCGGGCCAGGCCGCGGAGGCCATCCGGCTGGTCGAGGTGCTCCTCGACGGGTGGGGTGCGGCACCGCCGCCGGTGCTGCGCAGCGGTGGCCTCGGCGTGCGCGACCTGCGCGCGGCCGCCAGAACGCTCGAGGTGGAGGAGCCGGCTGCGGCCCTCATCATCGAGACCGCCTATGCTGCAGCCCTTCTCGACCGGACCAGCGAGAACGACCCCGAGTGGCAGCCGACGCCCGGATATGACTCGTGGCTCGCCCGCGACCCCGGGCAGCGGTGGGCGGTGCTCGCCGGCGCCTGGCTCGCGACCCCCCGGGTGCCGGGGCTCGTCGGGGAGCGCGACGACCGCGACAAGGTGGTCGCGGCGCTGGGGCCCGACGTGGTGCGTCCGGCGGCGGCCGCCGTCCGCCGGGAGGTGCTCGCGCTGCTGGCCGAGGCGGGACCCGGCCTGGCGGTGGGCTCGGAGGCGCTCCAGGCGCGCGCCGCCTGGGTCGCGCCGCGGCGCGCGGGGCGGCTCCGCGAGCGGGCGACGGCGTGGGCGCTGGAGGAGGCGGCCGTCCTCGGCCTCACCGGGCGGGGCGCGCTCACCACCGCGGGCCGGCGGCTGCTCGACTCCGACGCCGCAGGCGCCGGCACCAGCGCGGGCAGCCGAATGCCCCAGCGCGTGGAGCAGGTGTTGCTCCAGGCCGACCTCACGGCCGTCGCCCCCGGTCCGCTCGTGCCCGAGGTCGCGCGGGAACTGCGGCTGCTCGCCGACGCGGAGTCCGCCGGGGCGGCGAGCGTGCACCGCTTCAGCGAGGGCAGCGTGCGCCGCGGCCTCGACGCGGGGCGCTCCGCCGACGAGGTGCAGGCCTTTCTCGCGCGCATCTCGACGACGGGGGTGCCGCAGACGCTGTCCTACCTCGTCGACGACGTCGCGCGCCGGCACGGGGTGCTGCGGGCGGGCGCTGCGTCGTCGTACCTGCGCTGCGACGACGAGGCCCTGCTCACCGAGGTCGCCGGCTCGCGCCGCACCGCGGCGGCCGGCCTGCGGCGCCTGGCCCCGACGGTCCTCGTGAGCACCGCTGGGGTGTCCCGGCTGCTCGAGGTGCTCCGCACCGCCGGGTTCGCGCCGGTGGCGGAGGGCGCTGAGGGGGCAGTCGTGTTGACGCGACGCGACGAGCGGCGGACCCCCGTGCGCGCCCGCGTCGTGCGCACCGAGCTCGCCGGGCTCTCACCCGATCAGCTCGCGCGGGTGATACGGCAGCTGCGCGAGGGGGATGCGGCCGCCCAGGCCGGTCGGCGCGCGGGGGGGCCGGCCGCGGTGGACGGGGGCGCCGCCATCCCCTGGCGGGACCGCTCCGCCGAGGCGACCGTCGCGCTGCTGCAACAGGCGTTGCGGGAGGAGGGGCGGGTGGTGCTCTCCTACGTCGACCCCGGCGGCCGCCTCACCGAGCGGGTGGTCGCCCCGCGCGGGCTGGAAAGCGGCTTCCTCACCGCATTCGACGAGCGTGCCGGCATCACCCGCTCCTTCGCCGTGAGCAGCATCGCCGGCGTGGCCGCGGTGGCCTGAGGCGCGGGGGGCAGGCAGGGGCGCGCAGTGCTCGGTGTCGGAGCGCGGGGGAGACTGGGGCCCACCCCCCCGCCGTACCCGCCCCAAGGAGACCCGTGGCCGACGGCCCGCTGATCGTGCAGTCCGACAAGACGGTCCTGCTCGAGGTCGACCACCCGCAGGCCCGCGAGGCCCGCGCCGCGCTCGCCCCGTTCGCCGAGCTGGAGCGCGCCCCGGAGCACATCCACACCTACCGGGTGACGCCGCTGGCACTGTGGAACGCCCGCGCCGCCGGCCACGACGCGGAGCAGGTCGTCGACGCGCTCGACCGCTTCGCCAAGTACGCCGTGCCGCACGCCCTGCTGGTCGACATCGCCGACACCATGGACCGCTACGGCCGGCTGCAGCTGCTCGACGACCCCGCCCACGGCCTGGTCCTGCGCGCGCTCGACCGCGCCGTGCTCACCGAGGTCAGCCGCAGCAAGAAGGTCGGCCCCCTGCTCGGCCCGCGCATCGACGACGACATCGTGCTGGTCCCCGCCATGCAGCGGGGGCCGCTCAAGCAGGCCCTGCTCAAGCTCGGCTGGCCCGCGGAGGACCTGGCCGGTTACGTCGACGGCGAGGCGCACCGCATCGAGCTCGTCACCGACGGCTGGTCTCCGCGTGACTACCAGGAGCAGGCCGTCGAGGGCTTCTGGGCCGGCGGCTCCGGCGTGGTCGTGCTGCCCAGCGGCGCCGGCAAGACCGTCGTCGGGACGATGGCCATGGCCGCCGCGGGGGCGACGACGCTGATCCTCGTCACCAACACGATCTCGGGCCGGCAGTGGCGCCGCGAGCTGCTCGCGCGCACGAGCCTGACCGAGGAGGAGATCGGCGAGTACTCCGGGGAGAAGAAGGAGGTCAAGCCGGTCACCATCGCGACCTATCAGGTGATGACCACCAAGCGGAAAGGCGAATACCTCCACCTCGAGCTGTTCGACGCCAAGGACTGGGGGCTCATCATCTACGACGAGGTGCACCTGCTGCCCGCGCCGGTCTTCCGCATGACCGCCGACATCCAGAGCCGCCGCCGCCTCGGCCTCACGGCGACCCTGGTGCGCGAGGACGGCCGCGAAGGTGACGTGTTCTCGCTCATCGGCCCGAAGCGCTACGACGCGCCGTGGAAGGACATCGAGGCGCAGGGCTGGATCGCGCCGGCGGAGTGCACCGAGGTCCGGGTCACGCTCACCGACGCCGAGAGGATGGCCTACGCCACCTCCGAGCCCGAGGACCGCTACAAGGTCGGCGCCACGGCCCGCACCAAGCTCGCGGTGGTCAAGCGCCTGGTGGAGCGGCACACCGACGACCGCGTCCTGGTGATCGGCGCCTACCTCGATCAGCTCGGCGAGCTCGGTGCGGCCCTCGACGCGCCGATCGTGCAGGGGTCGACGACCAACCGGGAGCGCGACATGCTCTTCGAGCGCTTCCGTAACGGCGACGTACACACCCTGGTCGTGAGCAAGGTCGCCAACACCTCGATCGACCTGCCGGAGGCCGGGGTCGCCATCCAGGTCAGCGGCACCTTCGGCAGCCGGCAGGAGGAGGCTCAGCGCCTCGGCCGCGTGCTGCGCCCCAAGGCCGACGGCCGCCAGGCGCACTTTTATACGGTCGTGTCCCGCGACACCAACGACCAGGAGTACGCCGCGCACCGCCAGCGTTTCCTCGCCGAGCAGGGCTACGCCTACACCATCGTCGACGCCGACGAGATCCTGGCGGACGGCTGATGCCGGCCGGCAGCCGATCCGGGCGGGCGCTCCACGGTGGGGACGGCCACGCCAGCTCGGTCGGGGCCGCCCAGGGCGGCACGCTCGTGCGTTCGCCCTACGGGCGCGCTCGCTCGCCGGGGCGTCGGCTGACCAACCTTGAGAGCGGGCTGAGAGAGGCGGCGGCAGCGGCTCGAGCGGGAACGTCGCGGCGGCGTTCGCAGTTGCCAGATCACCCTCCTCCCGAGGGGAGAGCGACAGGAGCCTCAGCATGGCCGCGACGACCGACTACGACGCCCCCCGCACCCGTCCCGGGGACGAGCCGGAGACCACCAGCCTCGACGAGCTGCGGGCCGGACGCGCCTCGTCCGCGAGCGCGGTTGCTCTGCTCGAGGACGGCGACCCCAGCGAAGCGGACCTCGACGTGCCCGGTGCCGACCTCTCGGGTGAGGAGCTGACGCTGCTGGTGCTCCCGCAGCAGTCCGACGAATTCACGTGCACCTCCTGCTGGCTGGTGCACCACCGCAGCCAGCGCGTCGGCCGCAGCGACACCTGCGTCGACTGTGCCGCCTGAGGACTCATCGATGGGCCTGTTCTGCCAGCCCGCCACGGTGATCATGGGCGGGTGGCAGCCGGCCGGCGGACGCCCCGCCGGACCGGGTGACCAGCCGGCCCGATCCGCACCGGACGGAGGCTCGGGGCACCCGGTGCGCCGCCCCTCCTGCCACCCCGGCCGTCGCTAGCGTCCCTGCGCGTGACCCTGACCGCCCGCGACGCCCTCGCGGCTGCGGTCGCGCTCGCGCTGCTGGCGCTCGCGCTGCGGCGGTGTCCCGCCTCGGCCTACGCGGCGCAGGCCGGAGTCGTGCTCGCGCTGTACGCCGCCTGGCAGCTCGGCCAGAGCTACCTCGTCACCCGCACGGCCGGAGCAGCTGATCGGGGCTTGCGGATCTGGGACCTGGAGCGGGCTCTCCACCTGCCCAGCGAGGCTGCCGTGCAGCGCGCCGTCCTGGCCCACCCGGTGGTCGCGAGCACTGCCGAGCACTACTACGCGCTCGTCCACTTCCCCGCGATGAGCGCCTTTCTGCTCTGGGCGTTCGTGCGCCACCGCGACGCCTTCCCCCGGATCCGGAGTGCGCTGATGTTGGCCACCGGCGCGAGCATGCTGCTGCAGGCCGTCCCGGTCGCGCCACCGCGATTGGTGCCGGCCCTCGGCGTGGTCGACAGCGCCGCCCTGGCCGGCCGCGCCGTCTATTCCCCCGGTGGGATCACCATCCCGGACCAGCTCACGGCGATGCCGTCCGTGCACGTGTTGTGGTCGCTGCTCATCGCCTGCAGCGTCCTGCGGTGGGGGCGGGGCCGCGGCCGCTGGCTGCTGCTGACGCACCCGGCGGTGACCGTTTGGGTGGTCGTCGCGACCGGCAATCACTACTGGCTGGACGGCGCCGTCTCCGCCGGGCTGCTCGCGCTTGCCCTGACCGCTCGTCCCGCTCTGCGCCCGCTGCTGCGTCGTACCGTGCGACGGTGGATCTCGACGCCGCCCGCGGCTTCCTGCGCACCTCCCACCGCGCCGTCCTCGTCACCTGCCGCGCCGACGGGGGCCTGCAGACCTCACCGGTGGCGGCGGCCGTCGATGACGCCGGGCGTGTCATCGTCAGTACCGGCGCCGCCAGCGCCAAGGCCCGCAACCTCCGGCGCGACCCCCGCGCGACGCTCTGCTGTGTGAGCGACGCCTGGTGGGGGCCGTGGGTCCACGTGGAGGGAACAGCGGAGGTGGTCGACGGGCCGGAAGCCTTGCCACTGCTGGAGGATTACTACCGTCGCGTCTCAGGTGAGCACCCCGACTGGGAGGACTACCGGCGGGCCATGGTCGCGGAGGAGCGCGTCCTCGTGCGCGTCACCCTGGTGCGGGCCGCCGGGTCGTGAGCTCGGCCTCGACGGCCGCGATCTCGTCGCGCAGCCGCGCCGCCTCCTCGAAGTCGGTCGCGTCGGCAGCTGCCGCCATTCGGTCCCGGAGGTCCCGGGCGAGCGCCTGCACCTGCGGAAGCATCAACCGCGACAGCCGGACCCGCGACGCCTCGGTGAAGACCAGTCCCCCGTCAGTCGCCACCGGCTGCTGCGGCGGCGCCTGCCCGAGGTGGTGGACGCGCCCCGTCGCCGGCGCACGGTAGGTGCGGCTGCGCCGACGGGAGAGATCGTCAGCGCGACGCCGGGGCGGGGTCTCGGCCACACCCGTGACGGTACGACGCCGAGTCCCGCGGCAGGGTCAGCCGGCGAGGCGGGCGAGAGCCGTCGCGGCGGCGGCGGCCACGATGACGAGGAGCAACGGCGCGCGGAGCAGCAGCAGGCCGGCCGCGACCGCGACCCCGGCGAGGCGGGCGTCGAGCGCGAGACGCGGGCCGCTCGCTGCCGCGGCCGTGACGACGAGGGCCGCCAGGAGCGCGGCGGGCAGCAACTCGACCGCACGCGCCGAGCGCGGCCTGGCGGCCAGCAGGCGTGGCGGGACGAGGGCGCCGATGAGCTTCTGCGCGAAGGCACCCGCGCAGACGACGAGCACACCCACCCAGCTCACGACGCCGCCACCACGCGATCGGGGCGGCCCGCCAGAACACCGAGGGCGGCCACCGGCACGGCGAGACCCACCGGGAGCACCAACACTCCGGCCACCGCAAGGAGGGCACCGGTCGCAGCGACCCGCCGCTCTGCAGCCACGCGCAGCCGCGGCCAGAGCAGGGCCAAGAACGCCGCCGGGACCGCGCCGTCGAGTCCGAGGCGACCCGGGTCCACGGCCTGTCCCACCAGGGCACCGAGCAGGGTGGCGAGGTTCCAGCAAGCAAACACCGTCGCGCCGGTGACCCAGAAGGCCAACCGCCCCAGGTCATCCCTGGCGATGGGTTGCGCCACCGCCATGGCCGTGGTCTCGTCGATGGTGAGGTGCGCAGCGAGCAGCCGCCGGGACCGCCGCACGCGCAGCAGCGGCGCCAGTCGCACGGCGTAGAGCGTGTTGCGCAGGCCCAGCAGTAGCGCGCTGGTCGCGGCGGAGGCCACGGAGCCCCCGGCGGCCACCACCCCGACGTAGGCGAACTGTGACCCACCCGTGAAGGCGAGCAACGACAGGGCACATGCCTGCGCGGGGCTGAGTCCGGACGCCACAGCGACCGCCCCGAAGGAGACGCCGTAGGAGCCGACGGCGACACCGAGGCCGACCGCGTCGCGTGCCACCCGGCGCCGGTCCTCCTCCATCCCGCGAGCGTGGCCCGCCGTCAGCCCCCCGTCTTGGACGTCCTTGCGGTGCTGCGGGAGGCAGCGAAAGCACCCGGCGCGAGCCCCGTCGCCCGCCGGAAGTGGCGCGAGAGGTGGCTCTGGTCGCTGAAGCCGCAGCGCGCGGCGACATCCCCGGGAGGCGTCCCGGCGCGGAGCAACCGCCGGGCGTCGCGCAGGCGCAGGTCGACGAGGTAGGCGTGCGGGGTCAGTCCGGTCGCGACCCGGAAGACACGCGTGAGGTGCCAGGGTGACAGCCCAGCGACCTCGGCCAGCTCGACCAGCGACGGGTTGCCGGCCCGGCACTCGTGCAGGTGGGCGACGGCACGCCGCACCGCGGGGTGGTCGGGGTGGTGCAGCGCACGCGACCGAGGAGGCAGGGGGCTGCGAGCGTGTCGCGCGACGAGGTCTCGCAGCACCTCCTGCAAACCCTCCTGGCGCTCGAGCGCCCCGGTGGGGTGTTGCAGAGTCAGGTGGACCGCGCGCAGGCGCCGGGCCAGGTCGGGATCATGCAGCACCGGTCGGGGAAAAGCGCTGTGTCTCAGTGCACCCGCGGGGAGGTAGAGCATCCGGTAGCGCCAGCCCTGCGGCGCGCCGGCCGAGCCGGTGTGGACGACGTCCGGTTCGACGACCACCACGCTGCCGGCCGGCGCCCGCTGGAGGCCACCGCGCCAGCGGAACTCCTCCACGCCGGTCTCGATCACGCCGACGGCGTATTCCTCGTGCGTGTGCGGGGAGAACGCGTGCCGCACGTAGTGCGCTCGCAGCAGGTCGACGTCCGGAGCCTCCGGGACCCGCCAGAGGATTGCGCGCTCCTGCACGGCCTCAGGGTCGCAGCAGCCGGAAGGCGTGCCCCCACGAACCGCTCCGGCCGCCGACGACCGCACTGCGCCCGACGGCCTCCGCCGACGGCGTCACCGCCGCGTGGTCACCGGCCCGGCACGCGATGCGCACGTCTGCCCCGCCGTCGGACTGCGGGCGCCCTGCCGGCACCGGCACCCGCCTGTGCGCCGGGCAACCGCCACGCAGCCGGCGATTCCACCTGTGGACAACTCGGGCACGATCATGGTGATGTCTGCGAGCGTCCCGTGCGGTCGGGTCGCACCGCGCGACCCCCGCAGAGGAGGCGGTCGCTGTGGACGTCGGCATCAAGGTCACACCCCAGCAGTTGCAGGCGCTCTCGGCACGTGTGAGCGCTGGTTCACAGCACATCGAAGGCGAGCTGACCGCGCTCCGGGGGGCTTTGGCGCCGCTCGGCGGCGACTGGGCTGGTTCCGCGCACGCACGGTTCACCGCCCTGTGGGAGGAGTGGCAGGCAGGCGCTAGCAAGGTGCACGACGCCCTCACGGGGATCAGCGCGCTCCTCGGTCAGGCGGGGCTGGCCTACGCCGACGCGGAGTCGCGCATCGCGCAGAGCTTCGCCGGCACGGTCTGACGTCGTGCGCCCGTCCCGAGGCAGTGCCGTGGCGGCGGCAGCCGCACTGCTGCTCCTGCTGGTCTCTCTCGGGGCGGGTGCCGGCGGCGGGGCGGCCCTCGCCGGCCGTCTCGGGCCACCGGGACCCGGGCCGGGACGAGCGTCGCCGGCCGAGACCGACGTGGCGGCCGGCTGCCCGCTGCCCGCCAGCATGGTCGGACTCTGCGGGACGGTGGCCGGGAGCCGGGGGTGGTACGGCAGCTGGACCACGGCGGGCGAGGTGGGGGCCTATTGCCTGGACCATGCTGGCAGCGAGCCCAGCCCGTCCCTGGCCTACGACAAGCACGCGGCCTCGCGAGGTCAGGTGGCCGTGCAGCCGGAGGCGGCCGCTCGGTTGGGTTACCTGCTCTCCCGCTACGGCGGCACCCACGATGCCGTGCGCGCGGCCGCTCTCGCCGTGCTCGCCCACGCCGCAGTGGGCGACACCCTGCGCACCGACGAACTGACCACCGTCCGCAGTGACCTCGACCCCCGCGTCCGCGACAGCGCCGTGCACCTGTGGTCGGAGGCGGGGGAGCTGCACGGGCCCTACCGCGTCACGGTCTCCTTCGACGGTCCCGGGGAGGGGCTCCTGCACGTCGCCTCCGCCGGCGGGGCCGGCGTGCCGGGGCTCGACGTCAGCTGGGCCGGCAGCACCGTCGTGACCACCGACGCCGGCGGGCGGACGGACGGGGGCGGCAACGCGCGCCTGCGCTTCGCCGCTGGCGCGCCCGCGGACGCGCAGCTGCTCGTGGGCCTCGTGCGCGGCCTGCCGGCGGTGGACTTCGCGGTCTGGCGGCCGCGCGACCGCGGGGTGCAGACGGTGGCGGTGGGTCTGCCGCCGGGTGAACGGTCAGTGCGCACGGAGCGGCCGGTGCTCGCGCCCCCACCGGCGGGGGTCGCGGACGTCGTCGTCGTCAAGAGCACGGACGACCCGTGGGTCAGCCCGGCCGGTGCTGCTTTTCACCTGGTGGGGGAGGGCGGCGTGCCGACGGCCGTGGTGACGACGGGACCCGACGGCAGGACCCCGGCTCTCGTGGGACTCGCTCCCGGCAACTGGACCCTGGTCGAGGACACCCCCTGCCGAGACTGCCTGCGCTCTGGTGACTCCCCCGTCGTCCTCCTGCCTGGGCACATGGAGCTTCCGGTCAGGGACAGCACGGTCCGACATCAGCTGACGCTGCGCAAGAAGGCCCCCGACGGAACCCCGCTCGCCGGTGCGGTTCTACGGGTGCGGGCCGCGGTTCGCCCGGGCGCCGGGTACGACGTCGACCTCGGCACGTGCTCGACCGGCGGTGACGGCGCGTGCATCGTGGCCCCCCTCGGCCTGCCCAGCGGGCAATACCAGGTCAGCGAGGAGCAGCCTGCTCCCGGCACGGTCAGCGCGGACGAGCCGGTGCGAGAGGTCGTCCTGGACGCCGCCGACGCCGAGGTCGTGCTGATCGACCGGCGCACCACCACGGTCTCCTTCACCAAGACCGCGGATGCGCCCGGCTCCGCGGTGGACCCGGCACACGTGGTGGTGGCAGGCACCGTCCTGGTTGTCACCGACCCGTCGGGCACGGAGGTCGGCCGCTGCACGACGGGCGGTCGTGGCGGCTGCAGCCTGCCTCCCGGCGTCCTGGTCGAGGGCCGCGCCTACGGCTGGCGCGAGAGGGATGCGCCGCCCGGCCTCCTGCCAGCCGCCGGTTCCCATCCCTTCACCGCGGCGTGGCCGGCCGCCACCGTCGCGGTCGCCGACGCCGGTCGGTGGGTGCGCGTCGAGCTCGTGAAGTCGGAGGTAGGACACGCGGACGTCGCAGTCCCTGGCGCGGTCGTGGACCTCTGTGCCG
>JAABUT010003338.1_pt1 | contig 13916 bp, 17 predicted proteins | sample 5559281 | NCBI WGS metagenome assembly JAABUT01 (sample SAMN10711880, study PRJNA513359) | rock metagenome | isolation source: Antarctica rocks | place: Antarctica: Victoria Land, Ricker Hills nord | collected 2016-01-04
CATCGCCAACCTGAAAACCTGGCGCGTCCTGCACACCGACTACCGAAGGCCCCTCGACACGTTCGCCACCACCATCTCAGCAGTCCTCGGACTCGAATCCTTCAGGATGGCGCGTGAATAAGCCTCTATGAGTCATGACCAGCGGGTCCCCGCTTGGAGTGAGATCCTGTTCGGACACATTGTTCCTTGTCGTTCACTGATTTACTCGGTGGGCTCATCCAGTCTCGCGATAGACAGATCGCAATACGTTTCGCGTCGTCACACGTCTCCGACTGTACAGGCGCGCTCCCGAAGAAGCCGACGGCTTCACCACTGGGATCATCGCCCGCATCCGAAACAGCGCCACCTGCGCGCGTTCCATCTAGGCGAAAACATTTTCGCCTCTCCCCTCGTGAGCCTCACCAGATGCTGGGTCGACGGAAGCGCCGGCGGTGACTGAACCGATGTCAGGCTGAGCAGTCGTCGGCGACAGGCTCGCTCAACCGACTTCGGATGCTGATGCCCCTGAGCCGCCATCCCGGACCCCACCATGGTCCGGGTGAGGGCGAGACCGGGTCAAGCCCAACTCCCGTAGCCCCAGGAATAGTGGAAATGCGAACGACGCCGCGACCAGGAAGGTCAACGGGATGAACACCAGCGCAAGCCGGCGACGGTGGCCGGGCAGAGAGTCCCGCTCGCGGACGTAGAACACGCTGAGGACCACCCCGATGACGATGAGGTCTACCGCCAGCGACGATGAGGCACGATTCGTGAACCAATCGGCCAGATAGCTGCCGCCCGCGTAGGTGAGGTTGAAGAACCAGGTACCCACCAGCCCGGCCAGGGCAAGCGTGAAGTAGAGCCCGGCGACGATCCGCGGCCGCCGCGCGGGTCCAGATGATCGAACCTCGGTCATCGACCCACCTCAGGCCACGCCCGCCGCAGGGCGGTGGTCCCGTAGACCGCGCCGACCAGGGCCAGCGCGCCGGCCGTGAAGAGGGTCGTCGCGTCAGGGTGCACGATCGACTGCCCCCGCAATGCCTGCCACAGGGTGAGACCGGCGACGGACGTCCAGGACCCGGCGGCCAGCAGCACGATGCGTACCCGGGTCACCTCGCCCAGGGCCCGGCCACCGACCCTCGCCAACGCAAGAGCGATCAGCGGCAGCACCTGGAGCGCGTGCATCCCGATGAAATGCGAGATCCGCAGATCGCCGTGCAAGCTGTTCCAGCCCACGAACCATAGGCCACCGCCCGGGTCGTCACCGCCCACGGAATGGGAGCCAACCCGACCGCCCCCGGGGTTCGCGAGCTGAGCAGCCGTCGGCCGGATCATCAGGAAACCGACCGACAGGCCCGCCACGCCGATCGGTATACCCAGGCGCAGCGCCCACACCAGCGATCGGTCAGCGATCCTGGAGGTGAACAGCAGCAGGCCGCCGATGACCAGTGCCGAGCCGTAGAAAAACACGATCCCTGATCCCATGGCGGCGTAGATGACGGTGTCGACGGGCGTGGAGACATTGAAGTGGCTGCTGGTTCCCCGCACCGCCTGGGTCGTGATCAGGGTGATCTCCAGAAGTGATGCGCACACCCCCAGGGTGCCGGTCCACCAGGCGACTCGCCGGAGCCGCCGCCCGCGGATCATCGAGGTCATCCACGCCAGAGTGGTGGTGTAGAGAGCCAGGGAGATGTTGAACTTCAGCGGCTTTGCCCACATCGGAGCCCCGTCGAGCAGCCTCGGGTCAGCGAGGAAGCCGACCAGGGAGACGACGCCCCAGGCGACCATGAGGGCGGCGAACCCGATCAACGGCCTGTGCCAGGACGCCATCGCCCGTAGGCCACGGGGAACGCGCCCTGGGGCGGCGCGCAGCAGCGATCCCCATCGTGTCGAGGCCGGGGCGGGAACTGGGGGCGTCGCAGTCACCGCGGAACCACGACGGCGACGCGGTCGGCGACGACGATTTCGTCGTCCGCATATGGGGTGCACAGCGCCGATCCGACCTGCAACCGGGCCGTTCTGGTCGGCATCAGCGCAGCGGTGTTGGTAGGCATCGAGACTCGTCCGTTCCGAGGGTCGGGGTCCTGCGGGTCAAGGGGCTGGCGGGCTGGGGGTGCGGGTCAGTGCGGCTACCCGCGACGGGTCGGGATGGCCGGGTCGATCAGGACTTCACCGCCGGCGGCCTTAACCAGCCCGATCCCGAACAGCGCTCCGGGGGTGTGCGCCCCTGGCCGACCCTCGCCCCGCAGGAGCCGCTCGGTGACCTCGACGGCCACGGCGGCGGTGAAGTCATGAGCGTCGCCGGTGCGCGTCCAGGCGTCGTGGACCTCCCCGCCGGGCCACCAGGCGCGGGCGTGGCCCCACGAAGCGGCGCGCGCCATCGGCGCGGGGCGCATCGGGATCCGCGCAACAGCTCGCGTCGCGAGCCGGCCCACCGCGGGAACACGGAACAGGGCGGAGACCGCAGGCAGGCTGGCGCGGACCAGCGGGTTGGCCGGAGCAAAAGGTGACGCGGCGACCACCGCGTCAGCGTCACTGGCCCGCCAGGCAGCGATCAGCTCACCGTTCGAGCCGGCCCCGGTGACCACGACGTCGCCGTCAGGGCTCACGACCTCGCCCCGGTGCCCGCCGCTGGCAGCGTGGATCAGCCGCCCGCCCCGGACCTCACGGCCCCCAGCAGCGACGACCTCCACGATGGTCGCGCCCAGGGCGGCGCCGACGTGGCCAGCTTCCACCGCGAGGGAGGCGAGGGCATCGACGCGGACCCGCTGCGGGCGGGGTCGGCCCTCACACACGGCCAGCACCGCGCTCTCGGTGGCCAGCACACCGAAGCCGGCCCCAGCAACGAAGACCTGATCCCTCGACGCGGCCTGCCGGTCGAGACTCAGGACGTCCTGAACGCCGCCCAGCTCGTTGGACAGGTCGACGTAGTGAGTCCCGGCCGGGCACGCCCGAGCCACAAGAGCGGCGGTTCTGGTGAACGGGCCGACCGTGCTGACCACCACCCCCGGGGGGTCGCCGGCGAGCTGGCTGAGCACGCGATCAAGTGACCCGACGGTGACGGTCACGGCTCCGCCGAGTTCGTCGGCCACGCCCTGGACACGATCGCGGTCGCGCCCCGCAAGCACCAGCTCGACGCCGCTGCCATGCAAGGCCGCCGCGATCGCGCGGCCGGTGCGACCGGTAGCTCCCAGAACCCACACTCTGTTGCTCATCGGTCCACTCCCAGCCTCGAGGACACGTCGTGCCATCACCCTAGCGCGCAGCGACACGTGGTGTCATCACCTATGGTGCGCTGGTGAGCCGTTGGCTACCGGACGCCCGTGACCGTCTGGAGGGTGCCGCCCTGGATCTATTTACCGAGCAGGGCTTCGCGGACACGACCGTCCCCGAGATCACGGCCCGCGCCGGGCTGAGCACCCGTACTTTCTTCCGTCACTTCGCTGACAAGCGGGACGTGCTGTTCGCAGCGGAGGAAGGGCTGCCGGGGGTTGTCGCGTCCCTGATGGCTGAAGCCCCAGCTGCAGCAACTCCGTTGACGCTGATCGCGTGGGGGCTCGACGTCATCGCGCGGACCCGGTTCGTTGGGCAGTGGGAACACCTGCGGAAGAGGCGAACCGTGGTGCAAACCGATGAGGGCCTGCGGGAACGCGAACTGCGCAAGCTGGCCGTGCTGGCCGCCGCCATCGCCGACAGCTTCCGCGGCCGCGGACTGGACGAGCTGACGTCAACCCTGGCAGGGCGCTACGCCGCCACCGCGCTCGACACCGCGCTTGATCGCTGGCTCGACCAAGACGTCGAACGGCCGCTCACCGACTACCTGCACCACACACTTGCCGCCCTCCACGCGTTGGCCACCGACCAGGGTCGCTGACTCCCGGCTCTCCGCCGTCACCCGGACCGCGACAGCCAGGGCCGAGCTCCGACGCGCAACCCGGCGCTCCAACCAGCAGCGGCATAACGTGCCACTCTAGACAGACCGTGCCAGACAAGGCTAGGGTCTATGTCGTGGCGCGGATGACGCTTGCCGAACGTCGGAGGAGCCAGACCCAGCAGGAGATCGCCAGAGCGGCGCTCGGCCTGTTCGTCCTGCACGGGTACGAGCGGGTGAGTGTGGAGGCGATCGCAGATGAGGCCGGCATGTCGATGCGCAGCTTCTACCGCTACTGCCCGAGCAAGGATGAGGTCCTCTCCCCGATCCTGCGGGACGGCGCCGCGCAACTGGTGAGACACCTCGCTGCCCGGCCTCACGATGAGCCGCTGGCCACGGCGGTGCAACGGGCCTACGCCACGGTGATCGAGGAGGACGGCCCGGGAAACATCTCCCCCTTCATGGGGCTGGTCATCCGGGTCCCAGTCCTCCGCGCGCACTGGCTCAACGACCTGCACAGCTTGGAGGAGGCCCTGGTCCCTGTTCTCCGCGCCCGCGCGCACACGGCCCTGCCGGATCGGCATTCGCGTCTCGGCGCGGCGGCCGTCGTCGCGGCCTTGCGCGTCACGCTGGAAGAGGCCGGTCGGACAGGAAATCTACACCTGCTGAGCGCGGAGTTCGCCCGCAGCCTTGTGTACCTCCGAGACGGCGCAGGGCTCTAGAGCAACCCCAAGCATCTCCCACCGGCCGCGTCTGACCGGCCATCCGTGAGTCCCGAAGAAAGGGTTTGATCCGGTATGCCCACGAACACAGCTGCTTGGCTTGGGACGCGACAGGGAAGTTTCGAGGTCGGGTCCGCGCCTTACACACCCCCCGGCGCGGACGAGATCGTGGTGGAGAACCACGCCCTCGCCGTCAACCCTCTCGACTGGATCATCCAGGTGGCCGGTAATGTCGCGTATCGTTGGCTCAAATACCCCGCCGTCCTCGGCTCAGACTGCGCGGGACAGGTCGTCGAGGTCGGCACAGGTGTGTCCCGGTTCAAGGTGGGCGACCGTGTGCTCGGTCACGCAGTCGGGACCGACAAGGACCGCAACACCCCAGCGGAGGGTGCTTTTCAGACGCACACTGTACTTCTCGCTCGGATGGCCGCGCCGATCCCGGACACCATGTCCTACGAAGATGCCGCTGTCCTCCCCTTGTCGTTGTCCACCGCAGCGTGTGGCCTCTTTCAGAAAAACCACCTGGCTCTTCGGTACCCGTCCGCGACCGCTGAACCAACCGGTGAGACGTTGCTCGTCTGGGGGGGCTCGACAAGCGTCGGCAGCAACGCAATCCAACTCGCCGTCGCCGCCGGCTATGAGGTCATCGCCACGTGCTCGCCACGGAACTTCGGCTACGTGACTTCCCTCGGGGCGAACCGGGTGTTCGACTACACCAGCGACACAGTCGTGCGGGACATCACTGCGGCGTTCGCAGGCAAGACGCTCGCCGGTGCGCTTGCTGTCGGGACCGGTTCAGGCGAACTCTGCAGAGACATCGTCCGAGCCTGCAAGGGCAGCAAGGTCATCTCCATGGCGAGCCAGGCGGTGTCGTTCGAGAACGGCATGAACTTCAAGGTCTTCCGAAAACTGGTGTCCTCTAACGTATCGCTCGAACTGAGCACCCGACCCAGGAACATCCGTACCAAGCACATCTTCGGGACCACCCTCAAGACCAACGAGGTCAGCAGGATCATCTACGAAGACTTCCTGCCGAGCGCCCTGGCAGATGGCCGCTACATCGCCGCGCCAAAGCCCCACGTGATCGGTACAGGCTTGGAAATCGTTCAGGCGGGCCTCGACGCCCAACGCAAAGGCGTCTCCGCCGCGAAGATCGTCATCTCCCTGTAAGCCGCTCAGTTTCGGTTCAAAAGGTGAGCTCGGGACGCGCACACAGGCGCGACCTGCGGCTGGGCCGCGGGGTGGGCGTGGACTACACCTCCCCTCATATCTGAATCGGTCAGCGGGACGTGTCTCTGGCTGACTAGAAACACTCCAGCGTCCTGACCGGGTGTGGCTCGGTCCTGCACAACCTCGTACCGTCCATCCCGTTGGGAGAACTGTCATGACCGGTCTCGCACGCTGGTGTTTCCGGCGCCGGTACACCGTCATCGGTCTATGGGTGGTAGTGCTCATTGCGCTGTTCGGCTCCTCGGTCGCGGCGGGATCCGGCTATTCCAACGCTTTCAATCTACCCAACACCGACTCGACGAAAGCGTTGTTCCTGCTCCAGGGCGCGCTGCCCGCGCAGGCCGGGGATGCCGACCAGATCGTCGTGCACGTTGCCGAGGGCACGGTGCGCGACCCGGTCGTGCAGGACCGGGTCGCGAGCATGCTGACCCAGGTCGCGACCCTCCGGTCGGTGGCGGGGGTGAGCAGCATGTACGGCCCACAGGGCTCCCCGCAGATCAGCGGCGACGGCCGGACCGCCTACGCCACGGTCATGTTCCAGGCGCAAGCTGACCGGCTCGCCGTCGCGGACATCGACAAGGTCATCGCCACCGCTCAGGCGGCCCGGCGGCCCGGGCTCCAGGTCGAGCTCGCGGGGCCGGCGATCGACCAGGCCGTCGGGACCTCGCCGTCAACCACCGAGGTTTTCGGTATCGCCGCCGCCGCGGTCATCCTGCTCGTCGCCTTCGGCTCGCTGCTGGCGATGCTGCTCCCGCTGCTGATCGCGGTCGCCGCGCTCGGCGCCGGGCTGCTCAGCGTCGGGCTGCTGGCCCACGTGGTCAAGTTGTCCACGACCGCCCCCACCCTCGCGGCACTGATCGGACTCGGGGTCGGCATCGACTACGCCCTGTTCGTCGTCACCCGGCACCGTGCCAACCTCGAAGCCGGGCACACCCCGGAGGAATCAGCCGTCCGGGCGATGAACACCTCCGGGCGCGCGGTGCTGTTCGCCGGCGGCACCGTCGTAGTCGCGCTGCTCGGCCTGCTCGTGCTGCGCGTCGGCTTCCTCGGTGGCCTCGGCATCGGTGCGGCAGTCGCCGTCCTGTGGACAGTCGCCGCCGCCACCACCCTGCTCCCGGCGATGCTCGGTGCCTTCGGCGGTCGACTACTCCCCCGTCGCGCCCGACGGGCCAGCGCCGCTGGTAGCGACGCACGCATCGGCGCCACCAGCAACGGCCTGTGGACGCGATGGGCGGCCTTCGTCGCCCGCCGCAAGCTGGTCCTGTCCGTGATCACCCTGGCTGTCATCGCGACACTCGCGGTACCGACCCTGTCGTTACGGCTGGGATCGTCCGACGCCGGGAACGACAAGAACAGTGTTACCACCCGTAATGCGTATGACCTGCTCGCCGCCGGCTTCGGACCAGGCAGCAATGGGCCGCTGCAACTCGTCGCCGAACTCAACGCACCCCGGGACAGCCAAGCGCTGGCCGGTCTGGTCAACACGCTGCGTACCACCCCTGACGTTGCCAACGTGCGCACCGCACCCACCCAGCCAGGCGCCACGCTCGGGATCGTCACCGTGGTCCCGGCCAGCGCCCCCCAGGACCGGGCCACCACCGATCTGATCACCCACATCCGTAGCGAGACCGTGCCCAGCGCTGAACGTGGTAACACCTTGCGGGTGTACGTCGGCGGCCCGACCGCGACGTTCGGGGACTTCGCCGCTATTCTCGTCAACAAGCTGCCATTGTTCCTCGGGGTGATCGTCAGCCTGGGCTGCCTGCTGCTGATGCTTGCCTTCCGCAGCATCGTCATACCGCTGACCGCCGCGCTGATGAACCTGCTCGCGGCGGGCGCGTCGTTTGGAGTGGTCGTCGCAGTGTTCCAATGGGGGTGGGGCGCAAACCTGCTCGGGATCGGCAAGACAGGACCGGTCGACGCGTTCGTTCCGGTGATCATGCTGGCCATCCTGTTCGGTCTCTCGATGGACTACCAGGTATTCCTCGTCAGCCGAATGCTCGAGGAATGGGAGCACGGCCATGACAACGGCCGCGCCGTGCAGGTCGGCCAGGCCATCACCGGCCGGATCATCACCGCGGCCGCGCTGATCATGATGGCGGTGTTCGCGTCGTTCATCTTCGGCGGCAACCGTGTCATCGCCGAATTCGGAGTCGGCCTGACCGCCGCCGTCGCGATCGACGCGTTCCTGCTGCGAACCGTGCTGGTCCCCGCACTCATGCACACGTTCGGCCCGGCGAACTGGTGGCTCCCGGCGTGGCTGGACCGCCGACTACCACACCTGGCCGTCGACCCCGTCGACCCCCCCGACCCGCCGCCATCCCAGCAGCACCGAGCTCCCGAGGTCTCCGCCATTCCCTTACACCGATGACCGCCAGGACTGGCCAGTCGGTCAACGGATCCCCTGACGGACCAGAACCGAGGACCGAAAGGTGGCTTACACAGTGCTCCGTACCCCAACGGTTACCTTGGGGCCCGCCCATAGACGCATTCCCGGACGTGGCCATCGTCTCGCCGGACCGAGGGGCAGCTCGACGACCAACCGCTCGGCAATCACACGTTCGTCGGTGAGCCAAGTCTCAACCGACGCACCTGTCCCCGCCATCTGACACCACCACCAACGAAGGAGAAACAACATGAGAGCTATTCAGTTCGCCCGTTACGGCGGCCCCGACGTCCTCGAGCTGGTCGACGCGACCGAGCCCCACGCTGCGCGCGGCCAGATCCGCATCCGGGTTCGCGCCGCCGGAGTAAACGCCATGGACTGGAAGTTCCGCACCGGCCAGCTGCAGGAGATGATGCCTTTGTCCCTACCGTCCGGGACCGGTGTCGATGCTTCGGGCGTGGTCGACGAAGTCGGCGTGGGCGTCAGCGGCACCCAGACTGGCGATGCAGTCTTCGGGATCGGGTGAGACACATTCGCTGAGTACGCAGTCCTCACCAGTTGGGCCGCAAAGCCCGACTCGTTGTCGTTCGAGCAGGCCGCCGGCTACCCCATCCCGGTCGAGACGGCCATCCGAATTCTGAGTCAGGTCGGGGTGCAGCCCGGCCAAACCCTCCTGGTCAGCGGCGCCTCCGGCGGGGTCGGCTCGGCCGTCGTCCAGATTGCGAACAACCGGGGCATCCGGGTCATCGGTACTGCCGGGCCGGGCAATCAGGATTACCTCAGGTCCATCGGAGCCACCGCAACGACCTACGGCCCCGGCTCGGTCGACCGGATCCTCGCACTCGCCCCTGATGGTATCGACGCCGCCCTCGACATCGCCGGCTCCGGTGTCATCCCCGAGCTCATCGAGCTGACCGGCGATCCCACGAAAGTGCTGTCGATCGCGGACTTCAGCGCACCTCAGCACGGAGCGCAGGTCTCTGGGACCGCTCAAGCACCAGCCGCCGCACTCGCCGAAGCCGCCCGACTCGCGGACGCCGGCACTCTGAACATCCCGGTCGAGCGGACCTTCAGCCTCGCTGAAACCAGCTCAGCGCAAGACATCAGCGAGAGGGGCCACGCCACCGGGCGCCTGGTGGTGGTCTTCCCCTAGCTCCGGGACGAGGACCCGCGCGCAGGGCTCCCGCGCGTACCCACTCAGCTCCCTGCACGCCTGGGATTTGTCGTGCCACCCGGGTCCGCGCTCGGGTAGGTACAAACTCGGCCGCCGAATAGGCGGGTGCTGTCCCAGTTGTCGGGTTCGGGCTGGGGCGGCCCCGCTTTACCGCTGCCGTTTAATCCTGACCCCCACGTACCGAAGCCCCGGGTCGATGCTCGACACACCGGGACTGTCCGGGCCTCCCTGACCAGCGGGCATATTCCCGACCGGTCAGTGTCGCGGTGATCACCGCTTGCGTTTCCCGTGCATGACTCCGCCGGCGATGTAAATGGCGACGATGGACGCGAGCACGGGCAGGACCACCGGGCCGCTGGTGAGTAGGTCGGCCAGCAGCACCGAGATCCGAGGCTGGCTGCGGTCCGTTGTCCGGTGCAGTCACCGGGTCCACCATCCTGGCGAAACCCGCACGAGCGGGCGCACGGCTCACAGCCCTGACCGCGGGGCCATCCACACCGCCGAGCAGGGCTTTGGGGGATGACGCTGCGATGACGGCTAACACCAGCATCTGGATGCTGCCGCAAGCCTGACCCACCTGCGAGCCACGAGAGGCTCGGCGGCGTGGTGGGCGAGGGGTAGTGCCGACGGGCAAGACCCGACGACCGGGTTCGGAGCTTCAGACTGTTGGCGCCGCGGTGACCGTACTCGTACGTTACGAACATGTTTGGTACGATCGTGCTCATGCCCACCCAACGCGAACCCATCAGCCGCCGCAACAGACCGGCGAAACCGCCCCTGAGCCGACAGGGCATCGTCAACGTCGCCGTGGGCATCCTCAACGAGGAGGGTCTCGAACGGGCGACGATGCGTCGCCTCGCCGCCGAGCTCGACACCGGTGCGGCCTCGCTGTACGTCTACGTGCACAACACCGCAGAGCTGCACACCGCCGTCCTGGACCAACTGCTGGGTGACCTCGACCTGCGTGCGGACAGCGTCGACGGTCGTTGGCAGGACCGGCTGGTGGAGCTGCTCGTCGACTACACCCGGCTCCTGGTCTCCCATCCGAGTCTCGCGCGCTCGGTGCTCGCCCTGCGTCCGTCTGAGCGGAACTACCTCCGGCTGGCCGACAGCATCCTCGCGCTGCTCCGCACCGGCGAAATCCCGGCTGGACAGGCGGCTTGGGGGGTCGATCTGCTCCTGCTGGCAGCCACCGCGATCGGCGCCGAGCAGGGCACCCGCGACGAATCGGTGGAGGCCTACGAGGAGGCCGACGCAGCCGCCGCGATCCTCGGTGACCTCGCCGGCGAGGACTACCCCGACCTCACCGCAGTCGCCGGCGAAATCTTCTCCGGTACTCCCGAGCAGCGGCTCCGCTGGACCTTCAACGCCCTCATCAGCGGTATCGCCGCAACAGCGATACCTACGGCGGACCAGATCGTCGCCACGGGCCTCAGCGGTGAATGACAACAACAGTCGCGCCACCGCCCACCACCGTCGTGCAGACCCACCACAGAAGGAGACTCCCATGACGACCCACCATCCCATCGCCATCATCGGCGCCGGCCTCAGCGGCCTGGCCCTGGCCCGGGTCCTGCACGTGAACGGCATCGCCAGCACCATCTACGAGCTCGACGCGTCAGCTCTCTCGCGCACCCAGGGCGGCATGCTCGACATCCACGACGACTCCGGGCAGGTCGCCTTGCGCGCCGCCGGCCTGCACGACCAGTTCTCAGCCCTCATCCTTCCCGGGGGGGCGGCGGGCCGGGTGCTCGACAAGCACGGCGTGGTCCGTCTGGAGATGCCCGATGACAACAACCCCGATCGTCCTGAGGTGGAACGCGGCCCGTTGCGGAACCTGCTGCTGGACTCGCTGCCCGCCGACACGGTGCAGTGGGGTACCAAGGTGACGGCCGTGCACCCCCTAGAAGCCGGTCGGCACGAGGTCAGCCTGGCTGAGGGCTCGACTTTCACCACCGACCTGCTGGTCGGCGCGGACGGGGCGTGGTCCAAGGTGCGTCCGTTGGTCTCCGAGGCGGTCCCGGCCTACTGCGGCCTGTCCTTCGTCGAGCTGACCCTGCCGGACGCCGATGTCCGCCACCCAACCGCGGCCGCCATCGTCGGAGGCGGCAGCATCTTCGCGCTGGGCGACGGCAACGGGTTCATGGGGCACCGCGAGTTCGGCGGCAAGATCGCCATCGGTGCCGCACTGACCGTGCCCCAGGAATGGCTCGGGAGCATCGACTTCACCGACCGCGCCGCCGCGAAGACCGCCGTGCTGGACAAGTTCGACGGATGGGACGCCGGCCTGCGGTCACTGGTCGCGGACGCTGAAGGGCCACTGGTGCCGTGGTCCATCAACGCCCTCCCCATCGGACACCGGTGGGATCGCATTCCCGGCGTCACGCTCATCGGGGACGCGGCGCACCTGATGTCTCCCCTGGCCGGCGAAGGCGCCAACCTGGCCCTGATCGACGGGTCGGACCTCGCGCAGGCCCTGATCGCTCACCCCGGCGACATCGAGGCCGGTCTGACCGCCTACGAAGCCTTCATGTTCCCGCGCGCCCAGAACTCGGCCATCGCAGCCGACGGCGGACTCACCATGATGTTCCACGACCCGGACGCCCCCGAGGGCCTCCTGACCTTCTTCAGGTCCATGCAGCCGGCGTCCTAATCGCGTCCAGCACCCGTGCTGGCCCAGCGACCCGAAGACCCTGTCCGCGACCACTCGCCACCTCCATATCAAGTCGGACACATCCAGGCCGGGTACATCGACCACCTGACGGACCTACTTCGCAATGGTCGACGACCTCGTCTACGACGACACCCCGCACCACCGACTGTCCGAGATCCTGCTCGGCGCGGCCACCACGAGCAGATACTCCGATACGCCCTGTCCGGCAGCCCCCCCCGCACGCGATCGCCGACGGCACCCCAACCGGCGCCCCACGCGCCTGAGCGGCCGACTTCCACCGCCACGTCGGCCAGGCAGCCCGCAGCGCCGACGACGCACCCGGACCCAGGCCCCGACCGCTCTGTGGGCGGGGAGACCGGTGCGGTTGCCCCGCCGTTCAAGGCCGGTGCCCATCGGATGCTGCACACCCTGGCGCGGCATCACCCGATGCGGGTCACCCGGGCGCAGCTGGGGACCCTGTCCCGGTTCAAGGTCAGCGGCGGCACGTTCAGCACCTACTTCAGCACCCTGCGCCGCGCCGGGCTGATCACCGAACACGACGGGCTGACCGACCAAGGCCGGGCCGCCGCCGGCGTCAACGCGGTCGCACCCGCCAGTACCGCGGAGCTGCTCGAGCAGTGGCGCGGCGCGCTCAAGGCCGGAGCGCGCACCATGCTCGACCTGCTCATCGACGCCCACCCGGACGCGCTGACCCGCGACGAACTCGCCGACCGCGCGGGCTATGAGCCCACCGGCGGCACCTTCAACACCTACCTGTCCACCCTGCGTCGCAACGGCCTCGCCGACGTCACCGCCGACACCGTCCGCGCCAACGACGTCCTGTTCCTCGCCGCCACCCCACGCTGATCGACCCCGGGGAGTCCCCGTCGTCATCGTGGGCTGGGTCGTGCGGTGGGCTGGGCGTCAGGCGCCGCTGGGGTCGGGCAGCTGTCGGTCTACGTAGGGTTCCTGGGTGACCGCGCAGGTGATCGCTGTCGCGGTCGCCACGGCCGGAGTGGTCTCGGCGGTGATCGGGGTGTTGGGGTACCGGCTGCAGGCACGCCAGGCCAGCCGGCAGGCCCGCGACGCCAGCCGGCAGGTGCGCGAGGCAGCGATCGGCCGGGCGCAGACCGTTTACCTGTCCGGGATGAACCTGCTGGCCAGCGGCCGGCCACAGGAGCGGCTGGTCGGGATGATCGAGCTCCGCACGCTCGTGATGGACCCGACAGCCGGGGAGTACGCCCAGCTCGCCCAGCAGGCCCTGGACCACCTCCTGCCGCTGCTCGACAGCCTCCCGCCGGCTCTCGACGGTCCGGACCCGCCGGGTACAGAATGAATAGATGACCGCCACGTCCACTGCGTCGATCCCAGTGACCCAGGACGCCGTCGAGGTCGCCCGCCGCGCCGCGGCCGAGTTCACCGACCGGGGCGTGCCTGTCCCCGCCCTGCTCGAGCTGATCGCCCACACCACCGCGGGTCACCAGATCACCAGCACCGAACTCCCCACACCCGGCCCCGGTGCCGAGGCGCCCCGACACGCTCGGACGACCCCGCTGCCCGCTCACCGCTGAACCCCTCAGCGCTGGCGGAGGCAGACCCGGCGCGCGCGCGGTCACGACCGCATGGGGCGATCGCCGCGGGACCACACGCGCAAGCCGCGCTCTCAGCCGAACAGTTCTGCGAGCGCTGCTCTATGAAAGAGCAGTGCTCCGCCCAAGTGGTCCCGGAGGTGGCTGCGACGGTCACTCACCAACGCCGCCGGGTGGCGGTCCGCCGGCTCCCGGTATCGATCGACACCAGCTCGACCTGGAAGGTCGCCTAGGGCGTGTCTCGTAAGTCGCGGCACCAGGTGATGACGGCGTGCAGGACGGCGGCGGCCCGGTAGTTGGTGGCGTGTTTGT
>JAABUT010003341.1_pt1 | contig 13904 bp, 10 predicted proteins | sample 5559281 | NCBI WGS metagenome assembly JAABUT01 (sample SAMN10711880, study PRJNA513359) | rock metagenome | isolation source: Antarctica rocks | place: Antarctica: Victoria Land, Ricker Hills nord | collected 2016-01-04
GCATATCCTGGATCGCCTGCTCCGCCTCGCGCCGGCACTCCGCCAGGGTTGAATGCCGGCGAAACGACGCCGCCCCCGCCGAGGCGCGCACCCGCACTCCGTCCTGAGCAATCCGGTCCAGGCTCGCCACCCCCGCCCGCACCAGCGCAGTGAAGCTGTCCACCAGCAGCCGCTCCAAAATCTCTGCGTGGTTGACGCGGAAATCCGCCAGCGTCTTCGCGTTCATGCCGACCCCGCCGCACAACCAGCGAAACGCGATGTGCTCCTCGCACAGCCGCGCCAGTTCGCGGGCGCTGCCGATCCCCTTCAGCGTCGCATACAACCACAACGCCATCAGGATGCGCGGATCCGCCGCCGCATGGCCAGCATGCCCTGCCACCGCCTTGATGGCCGCCAGCAGCGGCGTCAGGTCGAGCCCCTCGACAAACCGCCACACCAGACGCACCCGGTGATCCTCCGGCACCAGTTGGTCCAGGCTGAAGGGGCGCCATTCGATCTGGCTGCGCTCGGCACAGCGCAACCGCGCCAGCCCGCCGCCCACCCGCTCCGGCGTTGCCTGCTCGGGCAAAGCCTCGAACAATACAGACGCTTCACCCGATCCCATCACCCGACCTTCGCCAACACCCAAATGCAATGATTCTAGAGGCCAGATCAGCCGATTGCACCCCATCAAGGAGAGCGAAGGGAAAGATTTTCAGCCTCTCAGCCGCCGACGAAGCAGCGGTTGAGGAACGATCGACGCCAAGGCCTTTCGAGCCGGGTTGCCGCCGTCGAGCCTATCCGTCGACGCTCAAGGCTTCAGGCCATTGCCCTCGCGGTTGGATCGCGACGAGCGATGCGCGCGGTATTCACGGATAGGACGTCCCTCTTTCGAAGAGGGCGCCTAGCAGACGTTCGTGCCGGTCTTAGCCGGTCCGGTGGTCGCCTGCGCAGCCAGTGGCTTTGCGGACTGCACCGGAAGTCCGGGCAGGGACGCAATACAGTCGCGCAACCAGCGCTGCGCCGGGTGGCCATCGTTGCGCTTGTGCCAGGACAGGACAAAGGCGACCGGGTCCAGTTCGAGCGGCGGGTCGAGGACGCAGACCTCGTTGGCGTGGCCAGACGCCGAGACCACTCCGCCCATCAAGGTCGCGATCATGTCCGATCGCGCGATCAGGGTCGGCGCCGCGTACATCTGGGGAAGGGTGAGCGCGAGCCGCCGTTTCAGGCCCAGCTTGGCCAGCGCCGCATCAACGTGGCCGAACCTCTCGTTCTCGGGGGACACCAGCAAGTGGGACAGGCTGAGAAAGGCCCCCAGGTCCAGCGCCGCGCCCGCGGCCACATGGCCCTTTCTCACGATGCACACGAAGCGTTCCTCGAAGAGGGCGCGCGTGAGGATGCGGCCCGCCGCGGTCGTCGGCGGAACACCGATGGCCAGGTCGATCTCGCCCCCGTCCAGCATGGTGACGGCATCGTCGCGCGCCGTGAAGCTGCGCACCCGCAATGTGATCGCCGGAGCCAATTCCTTCAGACGTTCGACCAGGCGCGGCAGGAGGACGAAGGTCGGATGCTCGGACAGACCGAGGTTGAACGGCATGTTGGAGGATTGAGGATCGAACACCTGCGTGAATTCCAAGGTGCGCTGGATGTCCGCGAGCGCCCGCCCGAGGGGCTCGGCAAGATCCAGGGCCCGCAACGTCGGTTGCAGCCCGGATGCCCCCCTGACGAACAGGTCGTCCCGCAGCAAAGACCTGAGGCGCAACAGGGCCGCGCTCATGGCCGGCTGGGTGCGTCCGATGCGTGCGCCCGCCCTGGTCACGCTCCGCTCGGCCATGAGCGCATCGAAGGCGACGAGCAGGTTCAGGTCGATGCCATACAAATCCATGCCGTGGATGCTCCCACATATCAGCAATCAATTTCAATCTTGGGCGCCGCACATCTACGCTTCTCGGCAAAAGGGGCGGGGCATGGTGTCACGAAGCCGAACTGCGGCGACCCCAGGGTTGACGCGTCGCCCTTCCAGCCGGTCTCCTCTAAAACCCGGGCATGGGGGAGGGCGCCGCGCGTGGATCGGCAAATCGGGAGATTGCTATGAGCGAGAAGAGCCAGGGACCAAGCCGGCGAGGTCTGTTCAGCGGTGCGGTGGGATTGGCGGCCATCCCTGTCGCCGTACGGGCGGCGCCAGCGCCGGCTCCGGCTGTGATCCCTACCATGCCGTCCGAGGTCGTCCTCAACGTGAACGGCCGCGACCACCGCCTGACAATGGACACCCGGACGACCCTGCTCGATGCGCTGCGCGAGCACATGGACCTCACCGGATCCAAGAAGGGCTGCGACCACGGCCAGTGCGGTACCTGCACCGTCCATGTCTACGGCGAGCGGGTGCTGTCATGCCTCACCTTGGCAGTCGCGGTGCAGGGTAGGCAGATCAGGACCATCGAGGGCCTCGCAGCGGCCGACGGCGCCCTGCATCCGATGCAGCAGGCCTTCATCGACCATGACGGCTTCCAGTGCGGCTTCTGCACGCCGGGCCAGATCATGTCTGCCATCGCGTGCGTGAACGAGGGCAACGCAACCACCGACGAGGACATCCGCGAGTACATGAGCGGCAACCTGTGCCGGTGCGCCGCCTATCCCAATATCGTCGCCGCGATCAAGCAGGCGCGCGGGCAGATGGAGCGCGCCTGATGCGCCCGTTCACCTATGACCGTGCCGCTGACCTAGCGCAGGCTGCCCGGCTCGGCCAGCAGACCGGCCAGGGCCAGACGGACGCGCCGGTGCAGTTCCTCGCCGGCGGCACGTCGCTGGTCGACCTCATGAAGCTTGACGTTCTCACCCCGGAGCGGCTGGTGGACATCACGCCGCTCCGGGCGGCCCATTCCGCCATCGAGGTGCGGCCCGACGGCCTGCGTATGGGCGCGTTCGCCAAGATGTCCGCGGTGGCGGCGCACCCGGCCGTGCTGGCCGGCTATCCCGCGGTCGCGCAGAGCCTGCAGCTGGCCGCCAGCGCGCAGTTGCGCAACATGGCCACGCTGGGCGGCAACGTGCTGCAGCGGACCCGGTGCACCTACTTCCGCGACACGAGCTGGGCCGCCTGCAACAAGCGCAACCCGGGGTCCGGCTGCGCGGCGATGGCCGGGGTCAACCGCAACCATGCCGTGCTGGGCGTTGATGGAAGCTGCATCGCCCAATATCCGGGGGACTGGGCCGTGGCATTGGTCGCGCTCGGCGCCCAGATCGATCTGACCGGCCCGCAGGGCGCGCGCCGCATGGCCTTCGCGGACCTGCACCGGCCGGTTGCTGGCCAGCCGCACATCGAGACCACCCTGCGGCCCGGCGAAGTCATCACCGCCTTCACCGTCCCGTCCGGCGCGTGGACCCAGCGCTCGGTCTACGTGAAGGTGCGCGACAGGGCGTCCTACGAGTTCGCGATTGCCTCCGCCGTGGTCGCGCTCGACATGGACGGCGGCACGGTGCGCCAGGCGCGGATCGGCCTGGGGGGCATGGCTTACCGCCCCTGGCGCGCGCACGCGGCCGAGGCGGCCCTGGCCGGCAAGCCGCTGACGGAGGCCAACGCCGAGGCCGCCGCCAACGCCGCGCTCGACGGCGCGGTGACGCACGGCCAGAACGACTACAAGCCGGAGCTGGGGCGCCAAACCGTCATGCGCGCCTTGATGCAGGCCGGTGCGATGCCGCTCACAAGCAGGAAGGCCTGACATGGCGATCGATCCCAGCAGCCTGTTTGGCCGGCCCACGCCCCGCATCGACGGCGTCGCCAAGGTGACAGGCGCCGCGCGCTTCGCGTCCGACGAACCGACGGCGAACCCGGCCTATGCCTACCTGGTCACCAGCGGTATCGCCCGGGGCCGGATCACCGCGCTCAAGCTCGACCGCGCGATGGCCGTGCCCGGCGTGCTCGACATCCTGACCCACGAGAATGTCGGCAACGCTGCCAAGTCCCCAGCCGGACCGGATGGTGGGCCGACGACCACAACGCTGGAGAGCGGCCGCATCTGGCACGATGGCCAGATCGTCGCCGTCGTCGTGGCCGACAGCTTCGAAGCGGCGCGGGACGCCGCGAACAAGGTGGATGTCAGCACCGTGGCGGAGCCGCCCAGCGCGACATTCGGGTCCGCTGGCGTCGAGATCCAGCCGCATAAGACGCGGGAGGGACCCGACCCCAAGAAGGGCGACGCCGACGCCGCCCTCGCCGATGCGCCCGTGACGGTCGATGCCCGCTACGCCACGCCGGCGCAGCACCACAACCCGCTCGAGCTGTTCACCACCACCTGCGTCTGGGACGGATCCCGGCTCACCATCTACGAGCCGTCGCAGTTCATGTGGGGGCTGAAAATGGCGGTCGCCAAGCAGCTCGATCTCGACCCGGCCAACGTGCGGACGGTGTCGCGCTACGTCGGCGGCGGATTTGGCTCGAAGGGGGAGCCGGGTGCGCGCACGGCCTGGATCGCGGTGGCGGCAAAACGTCTCGGCCGGCCGGTGAAGCTGGTGCCGACGCGCGACCAGGGATTCACGATCGTGAGCTACCGGGCGGAGACGCAGCAGCACGTCAAGCTCGGCGCGACCCGGGACGGACGGCTCACCGCGTTCTTCCATGAAGGCTGGGAGGTCACGTCCCGCCCGTCCGGCTACAACGTCGCGGGTGTCGATGTGACGGCGCGGATGTATGCCTGCCCGAACATCGCCACGGCGGTGAACGTGGTGCATGCCGACCGCAACACGCCGGGCTTCATGCGCGCGCCGGCCGAGGCGCCGTACATGTTCGGCCTGGAAAGCGCCATGGACGAGCTGGCCCATGCGCTCCGGATGGACCCGGTCGAGCTGCGCCGCGCCAACGACACGCAGACGGACCCGGTGACGGGCCTGCCGTTCTCCTCCCGCTCCCTGATGCAATGCTACGACCAGGCGGCAGCCCGGTTCGGCTGGGCCAACCGCCACCCTGAGCCCGGCACGATGCGGGATGGCGACTGGCTGGTAGGTTTCGGCTGCGCCACGGCCTGCTATCCGACCAACATCGCGCCGGCGGCGGCGCGCCTGTCGGTCACGCCCGACGGCAAGGCGAGCATCGGCCTGGCGGCGCACGAGCTGGGGACGGGGGCCTACACCACGGTCGCCATCACCACCGCCCGCTCGCTCGGTCTGGAGATCGCGGACGTCACGGTGCGGATGGGCGACAGCGACCTGCCGCCCGTGACGGTGGCCGGTGGATCGAACAACGCCGCGTCCACCACCCTCGTCGTGGTGAAGGCATGCGAGGAGATCCGGCGCCGGGTGGCTGAGGCCGCCGTACAGGCGGAGGGCAGCCCATTTCACGACGCCGACCCTGCCACGCTGACTCTGTCGGGCGGCAGGCTGACGGCTCCCGACGGGCGCAGCGAACCATTGGGCACGGCGGTCGGCCGGACTGGCGGCCTGCTCGAGGTCTATGCCGAGCACGTGCCTGCAGGCCTGCCCGCGACGGCCATGGCCGGCCTGTACCAGGGCAAGGTGTCCATGGCGCGGGGCGGCGGCCGCAAGGACGTCGCCGCCTTCTCGTTCGGCGCCCACTTCGTCGAGGTCCGCGTGCATGCCAGGACCCGGGAAGTCCGCGTGCCGCGGGTGGTCTCGGCCTTCGCCGCCGGGACGATCATCAATCCGACGACGGCTCGCAGCCAGTATCTTGGCGGCGTGATTTGGGGCCTGTCCTCCGCCCTGCACGAGGCGACTGAAATCGACGCCGCGTCGGCGCGCTACACGAACGACAACCTAGCCGACTACATGGTCCCGGTGAATGCCGACGTGCCGTCGGTCGAGATCATCATGCTGCCGGAGGCGGACGACCGGGTGAACCTGCTTGGGGTGAAGGGCATTGGCGAGATCGGCATCGTCGGCGTGAATGCGGCCGTGGCCAACGCCGTCTTCAACGCGACGGGCAAGCGGGTGCGCGAACTCCCGGTCAGGGCAGAGCAATTGCTTTGACGCCGCCAGCCAGCCGGGACACATGGCAAGCCGTGGGATCGGTCCGCAACCGGGACGCCGGAGCTATGTCAGTCCTGCTTCGGCAGGAAAGCCAGGGTGTCACTTTCCGGCTGTGATCCATTTTCTTGATGGTCGTATATAACGCAAATCGATTTTGGGTATGGTCCTTGCGGGCTTATCCAGTCTGCGGCGGCTTCGGCCAGCAATAGAGAGGAGAGACCATGAGTAGCCAACCAGCCACCACGACGGTCACGGGGCTTGCGGAGGACGAGCGCCTCGCCGTCGAGACCCTCTACCGCTCCTTCAGTGAAGGGCCTGAACTGCTCGACCAGGCTGTCACGCCCGACTGGCAGGACATCCCCCTGGCACCGGGCCAGGCGCCGGGCCGCGAGGCCATGAAGCTGATGATCCACGGTTTCCGGGCAGCGTTTCCCGATGTCCGTGTCACGATCCACGAGATCATCGGGGCGCCGGGCCGCGCGGCCGTGCGGGCCGAGATCACCGGGACCCACAAGGGCGTGTGGTTCGGGGTTGCGCCGACCGGAAAGTCGTTCCGGATGCCGCTCCATGAGTTCCATGCGATCGAGAACGGCCGGCTCACCCACACTTGGCATCTCGAGGATTGGTTCGGCTGGCTAAATCAAGTCGGCGCCTGGCCGGCGCAGACGGAGACGGCATGATGAAGGCAGTACGCATCCACGAGTACGGTGCAGCCCCGGTGATGGACGAAGTGCCGGTCCCGGACGCAGGTCCCGATGAGGTCCTGGTCCGCATCAAGGCCGCCAGCCTCAACCCGCTGGACAACAAGCTGCAGAGCGGCGCGATGCACGGCTTCTTCCCGCTGGCATTCCCCTACGTCGTCGGGACGGATCTCGCCGGCACGGTGGAGCGGGCTGGGCCGGGCGTCACGCGTTGGAATACGGGCGACAAGGTCGTGGCCCGCCTCGACCCGACGAAGGGCGGCGCGCTGGCCGAGTTCGCGGTGCTTCCCGCCTCCTACCTAGCTGTCGCCCCGGCGACGGTCTCGCTTGAGGAAACGGCCGGCATCCCGACCGCCGCAGGCACAGCATGGCAGGCGCTGTTCGAGGTGGCCGGCCTGAAGAGCGGGCAGACCATCCTGGTCCATGCCGGCGCCGGTGGCGTCGGCAGCTTCGCGATCCAGCTCGCCCATGCTGCGGGAGCGCGGGTCATCGCGACGGCCTCGGGTGCCGGTCTGGAGATCGCCCGCCGGCTCGGCGCGGACCAGGGGATCGACTACAAGGCCGAAGCTTTCGCGGAAAAGGTTTCCGGCCTCGACGTCGTCCTCGACACGATCGGGGGCGAGACCCAGGCGAAGTCTTTCGGCATCCTGAAGGCAGGCGGCGCGCTCGTCACGACCGTGTCCCCTCCGGACGAGGCGCTCGCCAAGGCCCACGGCATCACCGCGACGTTCGTCTTCCACCAATCCGACGCAAGCCGCCTTGAGAAGATCGTCGATCGCCTTGATGCTGGCGCGCTGAAGGTGCTGGTGGACCGCACGGTTCCCTTGGCGGACTTCGCCGACGCGTTCGCCTATCAGGCATCGGGACGGGCGCGAGGGAAGATTATCCTGGCCTTGCCCTAGCAAACACTCGCCAGCCGGGCACTTGCCCGGCCGGTATGTCCAGGCCAAGAGGGTCAAATGATGAAGCTGCGCAGGTTGGGCCGCAACGGCCCGGAACTATCCGCGGTCGGCCTGGGCTGCATGGGCATGTCGGCCTTCTACGGCGGACGCGACGGGGACGAGAGCGTCAGGACGCTGCATCGTGCGGCCGAGCTCGGCGTGACGTTCTTCGACACCGCGGACGCCTATGCGAACGGCCTCAACGAGGAGCTGGTCGGCCGCGAGCTGAGGGGAGTGCGTGATCGGGTGTTCATCGCCACCAAGTTCGCCAACACCTGGGGGCCGGACGGCCGGCGCACCGGCATCAGCGGCAAGCCGGACTACGTGCGGTCCGCCTGTGACGCCAGCCTCAAGCGGCTTGGGGTGGATGTGATCGACCTCCTCTATCAGCACCGGGTGGACCCTGACACGCCCATCGAGGATACGGTGGGGGCGATGGCCGGATTGGTGCAGGCCGGCAAGGTCCGCCACCTCGGCCTGTCCGAGGCGTCGCCCGCGACCATCCGCCGCGCGCACGCCGTGCATCCGATTGCGGCGCTGCAGTCCGAGTACTCGCTGTGGTCGCGGGAGCCCGAGGCGGAGATCCTGCCACTGCTGCGGGAACTCGGCATCAGCTTCGTGCCCTACAGTCCGCTCGGACGCGGCTTCCTGACCGGGCAGATCACGTCGGTCGACGACCTCGACAAGGACGATTGGCGCCGCACCTCGCCGCGCTTCCAGGGCACCGCGTTCAGCCGCAACCTCGAGATGGTCGGGAGCATCCGCGCCATCGCCGCCGCAAAGGGATGCACTCCGGGCCAGCTCGCGTTGGCGTGGGTGCTCGCGCAAGGCGAAGACGTGATCCCGATCCCCGGGACGAAGAAGGTCCGCTACCTGGAGGAGAACGTCGCGGCGGTGGATATCGTGCTAACCGCGGCCGACCTCGCGGCCATCGACAAGGCACTGCCTGCCGGAGCAGCCGTCGGGGAGCGTTATGCCCCTGATGGGATGCGTGCACTCAACCTGTAGCTGTCCCGTAGCACGCCGGCACTCAGGTCCTTGACGGCAGAAGCACCTTGGCCCGTCTTTCAGCCAGCGCGGAGGCGAGCAGGATCAACAGTCCGCCTGCTGCGAGGCAAGCTCCCAGCGGCCCCGTGGACGTCCAGCCCAACCCTTTGGCGACGCAAAGGCCGCCGAGCCAAGCCCCAAGCGCATTGGCAACGTTGAAGGCGCTGTGGTTCAGCGAGGCGGCGAGGGCCTGGGCAGGCCCCGCAACGTCCATCAGACGAGTCTGCAGCGCCGGAGCGAGTGACAACGCGACGAAGCCCATAAGGAATAGATCGATCCCGACGAGCGCCGGTGAGCGGCCCGCGAACGGCAGCGCGGCCAGCACCAGGAGGTTCAGCGCCAGCGTCACCCCGATTGCGCGCAGCAGGCCACGGTCGGCGAGCCAGCCGCCGAACAGGCTGCCTCCGACCATGCCCGTCCCGATGACGGCGAGGAACAGCGGCACCACCGCCTCGCGGACGCCGGTCACCTGCGTCAGCATCGGCGAGACATAACTGTAGACGGCGAACAGGCCGCCGAAGCCGACGGCGGCGATGCCGAGGGTCAGCCAAAGCTGCGGCCGGCGCAGTCCGCCCAGTTCGCGCATCGGGCTGGCGAGCGCATGGGCCGGCATGGGCGGCAGGCAGAGCCGGGCCAGGCCGGCCGTCGTTAGCGCGGCCGCGGCGACCAGCACGAACGCCGCGTTCCAACCCAGGAGCTGGCCGACCCAGGTCGCGAGCGGGACGCCCAGGATATTGGCCACGCTCAGGCCCAGCATGATGCGGCCAACGGCCTTGGCGCGCCCTGACAGCGGCGCCATGGCGGCGGCGGTCAAGGCGGCGAAACCGAAGTAGGCCCCATGGGGCAGCCCCGCCAGGAACCGGGCGAGCACGACCACGCCGAAGGCCGTGCTGAATGCTGTCATGAGGTTGGCAAGCGCGAAGGCGAGCATGAGTGCGGCCAGCATCGTCCGCCGTCCGGCCTTGGCGAACGTCACGGCAATGAGCGGCGCGCCGATCACGACGCCCAGCGCATAGGCGCTGATGGCCAAGCCCGCGGTCGGGATCGACACGCCGGCGGCGTGCGCGATGTCCGGTAGCAGGCCCATGGACGCGAACTCGCCCGTGCCCAGCGCGAAGCCCCCGAGCGCCAGCGCGAACTCCGCGAGGGCCAACCCGAATGGCGGCCGCGGGCTGGCGTCCGTTTCAGGCCCCAACCGATCAGCCGCCGAGGGCTGCCCCAGGTTCAAACGATGCCGCCATTGGCGCGCAGCACCTGGCCGTTGACCCATCCGCCGTCCGGACCGGCCAGGAACGCGACCACACTTGCGATGTCCCCGGGTTCGCCCAACCGGCCGAACGGATTCATCGCCTTGATCCGCGCGACCTGCTCGGGCGGGTTCGCGCCCAGGAACAGCTCTGTCGCGACCGGCCCGGGCGCTACAGCATTGACCGTGCTGCCGCGTGGGCCGAGTTCCATGGCAAGGATGCGCGTCATCGCCTCGACGCCGGCCTCGGTCGCGGCGCAGAGCGCATACCAGGGCTGATACAGGGCCACGACGCTGGACGAGACATCGACGATCCAGCCGCCGTCCCGCAGACGCTTCGCCGCTTCCCGCATGCCGTTGAACGCACCTTTGAGATTGACTGCCACCGTCCGGTCAAAGGCATCGTCATCCGCATTCGCAACCGCCGTCAGCCTCATGATCCCGGCGTTGTTGGCCAGCACAACGCTCCCGAACTTCCGCTCCGCCGCATCGAACAGCGTGCGCATCTCCGTTGCCGAGGACACGTCTGCCTGGACAGCCCGTGCCCGGCCTCCGGTCGCGTTGATCTCGCCAACCAAGCCCTTTGCATCGTCAGGTGGCCCAGCGTGGCTGACGATCACGGCCATGCCGCTCACGGCGAGCCGCGACGCGATCGCGCGTCCAATCCCGCGCGACGCACCCGTCACTATCGCGACACGTTCACCGTCGATCATTTCAGGCTCCAGGATTTCAGCGCCTTGGGATGTCCAACCTCACCAAGGTTGCGCTTCGAGATAGCCCTGGAGGCCGCGCATCGGAAATTGATATTGCGTATGCCTACCTATCCATGTCACTGATGCTAGACCTGAGCGAAGTAGCGGACGGCTAGTTCAGAAAATTGCTGGTGTTCCCACGTGGGATAGGAGGCCAGCAGGGCCGGCGGCAGGTCGGCGATCGTCCGCTCGGCACCCTTTAGCTTCAGTCCCTCGGCAACTCGCCCCTGCACATCCTGGAAGTAGTCGATGATGGTGCGGGCAAGCTCCACACCGCCTAGATTGCCATGTCCGGGCACGATGATCGCAGGGTTCAACCTCTCCATCTCCGTTAGTGCTTCGGTCCACCGCTGCGTGTTGATCGCCGACGCAGGTATCTGAGGCGGGAAAAGCGGCACGATCGGAAACATGCGCTCTTCGATCATGTCGCCGGAAAACAGGACGCGCTCCTCGGGAAGATAGATTGTCTGGTCGCCGGGGCTGTGCGCGGTTCCCCAATTGCGGAGTTGGACGGTGCGGCCGCCGAGGTCGATCGTGGAGCTGTCGCCGTCGTAGGTGCGGGTTGCAGGCACGATCTCCGCACTTGCCAGCATGTGTGCGACGTCCGGACCGAAGCCCTTGAACATCTCCCGGAGCGTTGGCCCCATTTTCGTCAAGTAGTCGTTCTGGGCGCTATTCAGGACATACTCGGCCTGTCCCTTGAACGGAGCGGCCCCGAACACGTGCTCAGGGTGGGCGTGGGTGGTCGTCAGGATCAGCTTACGCCCCGGCGCAAGCTTCCGGGCCGCGTCCAGCACTCGGGCGCCACTGTCCGGGTTCAGTCCGCAATCGATGACGAGCGCCGAGTCCCGGCCCACCACGATGCCGATGTTCGGGACCAGGTTGATGCGATGGTCTGGCAGCAGCCAGACACCTTGGGCAATCTGACTTGGGAAGCGGGCGTCCACCTCTGGCAGCGGGTCGGCCAGGGTGATGGTCGTGCTCGGCAGGTTGGCCGCCGCAGCTCGCCGACCCGCGAGCATTGCAGCAGCCACGCCGAGGCCAAGCTTCAAAGCGGTACGGCGCTGAGGCTCTGATCGTGCATAGTCAGGTGTCGACATATTATCGCCCCTTGCTGATCGCGTGCAGCCATGAGCGGGACCTTGCTCGAATGCCTGAACAACTTACACCGCCAAGCGTATGAGGAAACATCGATTATTGGTATGTCAGCGCATTCAAGTTGTGGATGACTGCCTCCGGAAGTAGCAGCATCGTTGTAGATTGGCATAGAAGTTTGGCTCATCCGCAACCTCGGTGCAGGTCGTTATCTTGCTGCACGGATCAGGCGCGCCCTGAGTAGGTCGAGCCCTGCTCGTCCGTAGCCCTGACGCTTGATCAGTTTCAAGCGGATGACCTGCCCTTCGACTTGGCCGCTGCTCTAGGACAGCAGCGGGGCTGCACGAACAGCCTGCTCGTCCTGACGCAAGCCGGCGGCAAAGCCGCGCAGGTGGCCGTGTTGCACGGATTAGAGGTGTGGGCGCAGTTGCCCCAGCCCCGGCTGGGGGTCAGGTGATGCGGACAGAGATCGAGCGTCCCAGCTCCAGCATACTGTTCAGGACACGGACGGCGACGCAGGACAGCAACGTCGTTCGTGAGATGAGGGGTTCGCGCTGCGATCTGGACCACTCGGTTAGCTAGCCCGTCGCTCATTATGCTGCCATGTCCTCCTGAGACCCTGCCGGCAGCACATCCGCCATCACCGCATTGATGAGCTGCGCGAAGTCGGCCGGCGCCAAAGGCAGCAGATCGGTCCATTGTTCGGCCGCCGCGGCATCGCGGTCCGCCAGGACCTCCATCGCGCCGACACGGGCCTCCGCCTTTGACTGCCCCATATGCGCCTCCAGCAGGGTCAGCATGGCCAGCACGTCCATGTCGAAGGCGCCGGGCGGCAGGATTGGAGGGGTCTCCGCCATGCTGACCCAGGGGGCGCTACCCCCGGTTTCCATCATGGGATCGTAGTCGGTGGCGGGGGCGTCCGGGACAGGCTGGCCGGGCTTGGCAGGCTGCGGCGCAGGCGCAAGTCCAACCGGAGCGGCCACCGGAGCAGGAGCCTGGTCGCCGGCGGCGGCAATGGCCGCGGTCACGCAGCTGGCGACAGACTTCTTCTCCGCCCGCCCCTGCCTGAAGCCTTCCAGCACGGCTGCCAGCACCGGCCCGGTGTCCACCTGGCTCGGCATCTGCGGCCCGCCGCTCTCGATCAGCCGCCGGATGGTGGCGGTCCTCGCCGCCGCGCGCTCGATAGCATCCACAGCCGGCAGGCGCAGCACCACGGGGCGGTTCAGCCGTAGCCGGCCGCGGGGATCGATCTTGGCATAGAACAGCTTGGCATAGACGCGGCGGTTGCCGAACAGCACGATGGCCTCGCCCTCGATCAGCCCGCGCAGGTCCTTCCAGTCCACCCGTGACACGCGCCGCACCTCGGCGTGCTGCGCGTCGCGGTAGCCGCCGCTGTCGGTCGCCGTGTAGGAGGTTTGCTGCGTGACTTCGCTCTCGCCAGCGGTGCGCTCGACATACTGCCGGGTCTCGCTGCCCTCCTGCAGCTTCATCAGGATTTGCAGGTTGGCGTTGCCCAGCAGGGAATACACCGACTCGCCGATGCGGGCCTTGAGGCCGGGCAGCTCCTGGAAACCAAGGTAGAACATGAAGCCCAGGCCGCGGCCCATGGCGAGCATCTTGTCCATACCGGCGACGGCGTAGTAGCCGATCTCGTCGAAGACCACTGGGAAGGGCGTCGGTGCCAGGCTGGGCTTGTTGGCGACGATCTCATCGAAGTCGCCTTCCAAGTTCACGCCCAAGGTCTGCGCCATCATGTTGCGCAGGGACGCCACCACGATCTTGCCAAGCGCGGCCGTGGTCTCGCCGGAGTTCTCCAGCGACGGCAGGTTCACCACCAGGATGCGCCGGTTCAGCACCACGTCGCGCATGTCGATGTCGCCGGCCTCGCACTTGAAGATGTGCCCGAGCGATACCCCGAGCTGGGTGAACACGGCCGAGAAGTGCATGGTGACGAAGGAGTGCTGCTTGGCCGGCTCATCGGTCTTTTGCTTGTTGTGCGCCAGGCTCTTGTCGTAGCCGCCGGTCTCACCGAGGTAGGCGGACAGCGGGTAGAGCAGCGCCGGCTCGATGTCGGACACGTCGATGCTCTCGACCTGGCCCGTGTCCACGTCCAGGCGCAGGAACCGCTTCTCCAGGGCGAGGGCGGCGATGCTGCCCAGCTCGGTGG
>JAABUT010003342.1_pt1 | contig 13902 bp, 14 predicted proteins | sample 5559281 | NCBI WGS metagenome assembly JAABUT01 (sample SAMN10711880, study PRJNA513359) | rock metagenome | isolation source: Antarctica rocks | place: Antarctica: Victoria Land, Ricker Hills nord | collected 2016-01-04
GGTCATGGAGCTGGCCGCGCTCCAGCCCGGGGACGAGCGCTTCGAGGCCAAGACCACCGTGCTCATCGAGAACGTGACACACCACATGGACGAGGAGGAGCAGGACTGGTTCCCGAAGGTCCGCGATGGCCTGGGCCGAAAGCAGCTCCAGGACCTCGGCGCGCGGCTGCTCGAGGCCAAGGAGACTGCCCCGCGGTCTCCCGCGCAGCCGAGCGCGCTCAAGAAGGCCGTCGATGCCGTCGTCTCCTGAGCGGGCGGAACGTCGCTTGTGGCACCGGACGGGGCACCGGTTTGGCTGACCCAGTGGAGCAACCGGCACCTGAGCACACGCGTCCCGACGGCGTGGACGACGCGACCGTCCAGGCGCTCGGAAAGCTGTCCGAGGCACTCGAGGTGGTGGAGGACGCACGGGGCCAGCTCTATCGCTTCCACCGCCTGACGGGAACGGCCGACCTCGCGCTCGGAGAGGCCGTTGTGCTGTTGCGGCAGGCCGGGCACGACTCGCTGGCCGAACAGATCGACACCGAGCTCGTGGGCCGCAACGTCCTCGACGGTCGATGGACCTTCCAGGTCGTCGAGGAGTACGACTCGGGCTACTACGAGACGTTCAAGGCTCTCGAGGAACAGGCCAGGGCATCGCTCGTGGGAGGGCGCCGGCACCTCTTCGAGGCCGAGATGAAGGAGGACCGGCGCAGCAAAGACCGACGCCATCACGAGGCACGGCCGGACCAAGTCTCGCGGGCCACCACCTCGTGACGGCGTCCGAGGACGCGGTGGAGCAGGACCGATGAGGCGGCTCTCTCCCCAGACCGGCACCGGGTTCGAGCTGGTGGCCGGTCAGACCCTGACGGTCGTCGACCCGACCGGCGGGCAGGTCAGTGACTTCTTCGCCTTCTCGGCGGCGGACCACGGCGAGTGGCTGTCCAGTGGCCGCACCATCGACTACGGCAACACGGTGTTCCTCAGCACCGGCGCCGTCCTCTACAGCAACCGTAGCCGCCCGATGGCCACGATCGTCGAGGACACCTGCGGCCGACACGACTTCCTGCTGACGCCGTGCAGCCAGCAGACCTTCGACCTGCTCTACCCGCAGCTGGAGGGCGCTGCCCACCCGAGCTGCTTGGAGAACCTCTGCACCGGCCTGAGCCCGTTCGGTGTCTCCCCGGACCAGATCTCCACGACCTTCAACATCTTCATGAACGTCTGGACGGACCCCTCCGGCGAGCTGCACATCGACCCCCCGACCTCCGTGGCGGGCGACCGACTGACGCTCCGCGCGGAGATGGACCTCCATGTCGGCCTGACCGCGTGCTCCGCCGAGAAGTCCAACGGGGGCACGTGCAAGCCCATCGACTTCGAGCTCGGATGAGCGGTTTCGTTCCCGCCCAGAACGCGACCCGTGCGGCGTCCGCGCTCGGAGGTGCTGCCCTGGCCGCGGGGTTCGGCGCCGTGGCGTTGCTGCGGGGTCGCCGACCGCTGCATCCTGACGGCGTCGCCTACTCGTGCACCGTGACCAACCCCGGCAGTGGAGCGAGCGGGGTGCCCTGGCTCGACGATGCCGGCACGACGACCGCCGCCGTGCGCGTTTCGCGGGCCATGGGCCTGCCCCGAGGATGGACGGACATCTACGGGATGGCGGTGCGCGTCCCGGTCCCCAACCCGGCCCCGGGCCGGCCGCCCTGGGCCGACCTGCTCTTCGCCTCGACGGGTGACACGGCATACGGCAGGTTCGTCCTGCGGCTCGGCTCCGCGGTGGGGGACGGCCCGCTGACGACGCTGCTTCCGGTGCAGGCTCCCGTGGGGCCGATCGTCCTGCGCCTCCTGCCCCGGGAACCTGCACCGGAGGGCGCCGGTGACCTGATCCCGCCGGCCGTGATGACCCTCTCGTATGCCGTGGGCTCCGGGCCCTGGAGGGACGTCGCCGCCGTCGCCGCGGGCCTCTACCAGGCGCCGCCCGCCGACCGGAGACGCCACGACCCGGTGGCCGCCCAGCTCCCGGGAACCACCCAGTACGAGGCGTTCCGCCGGCTCCGGGAGCCCGCCTACCGGGCGGCCCGGCTCGCGCGGCCACACGGATGACGCCCGACCGGAGCCGCACCCCGGGAGCCGCCGCTCGCCTACTCTTGTGGACACGCCGCACTCCGCTGCGTCGTTGATCGTCCCTGCGCCGGAAAGGACCGCCACGTTGAGCACCGTCGCGGTCGTCGGCGCCGGCATCGCCGGGCTGTCCGCGGCATGCCACCTCCTCGGCCGCGGCCACGAGGTGGTCCTGCTCGAGCGCCACGGCGCCCCCGGAGGGCGCGGGCTGCGGGTCCGGCAGGACGGGTTCACCTTCGACACCGGCCCGACCGTGATGACCATGCCCGACCTCGTCGACGACGCGCTGCGGGCGGCGGGGAGCAGCCTCGCCGAGGCGCTGCCGATGCGCCGTCTCGACCCGGCATACCGGGCCCGCTTTGCCGACGGCAGCCAGATCATGGTGCGGCACGGCGTCGAGGCGATGCGCGAGGAGATCGCGCGCACCTGCGGCAGCGTCGACGCGGCGGCGTTCGAGGACTTCGTCACGTGGTTGCGGCGCCTCTACGTCGTGGAGATGCCCAACTTCATCGACGTCAACTACGACAGCCCCCTCGACCTGCTCTCCCGACCACTCGCAGCCGCCCGGCTCGTGCGGCTCGGCGCGTTCGGGCGCCTCGGTCCCACCATCCGGCGGTGGTTTCAGGACGAACGGCTGCACCGCCTCTTCACCTTCCAGGCCCTGTATGCCGGGTTGCCGCCCGAGCGGGCCCTCGCCCTCTACGCGGTCATCACCTACATGGACTCCATCGAGGGCGTCTACTTTCCCGAGGGCGGCATGGACGCGGTCCCCGCGGCACTCGCGAGCGCGGCCACCAAGGCCGGGGCGGACCTGCGCTTCGACGCCTCCGTCGAGCGGCTCCTGCTCGACCGCGATGGCCGGATCGCCGGCGTCGAGCTCACCGACGGCGAGAAGGTGCGCGCGGACGCGGTCGTCTGCACGGTGGACCTGCCCGTGGCCTACGAGACGCTCCTGCCCCAGCTGACGCCCCCGCGCATCGTGCGGCGCGGCACCTACTCCCCCTCGGCGGTGGTCTGGCACGTCGGGGCCAAGGGCCTGCCCGCACCCGGCACGAGCCACCACAACATCCACTTCGGCGCGGACTGGAACGGCGCGTTCGACGCCCTGATCCGCGACGGGACGCTGATGCCGGACCCCTCCCGGCTCGTCAGCGTCCCGACCGTCACCGACCCCTCGCTCGCCCCCGAGGGCGCCTCGACCCTCTACGTCCTCGAGCCGGTGCCCAACCTCTCGGCCGGCATCGACTGGACCCGCCAGCGTGAACCCATGCGCGAGCGGCTGCTCGCCTTTCTGGAGACCAACGGCTACCCGACCGACATCGTCAGCGAGCGGCTCGTCACCCCGCTCGAGTGGCGCGACCTGGGGATGCACGAGGGCACCCCCTTCGCCCTGGCCCACACCTTCCGGCAGACGGGCCCGTTCCGACCGGGCAACCTCGAACGGCGCGTCCCCGGGCTGGTCTTCGCCGGTTCCGGCACCGTGCCCGGCGTCGGTGTGCCGATGGTGCTCATCAGCGGCAAGCTCGCCGCGGACCGCCTCGAGGACTACCTGCCGTCACCTCGACGCGCCACCTCAGGGCCGACCCGATGAGCCGGTCCGTCGGGCCCCTTCCCCGGGCCGCCGGCCCGGACGCGGCCGCACTGCTCCACGAGGGCTACCGACGCTGCGCGCAGCTGGCCCGTCGACACGGGACGACCTACTTCTGGGGGGCCGCGCTGCTGCCGGGCGGGCAACGGCGCCACGTCCACGCCGTCTACGCCCTCTGCCGCCTGGCGGACGACATCGTCGACGCCGACGGGGCGACGGCACCGGGCGCCGTGGTCGAGACGACCCGTCGGCTGGAGGAGTTCGCCGACGCGTTCCGGGCGGCGCGGTCGGGGACCCCGACGAGCGACCCCGTCCTGGCCGCGGTGGTCCACACCGTCCGGTCCTGCCAGATCGCGGACGAGCGCTTCGACCGGTTCTTCGCCGCGATGGGCCAGGACCTCACGGTGACGCGCTACGAGACGTGGGACGAGCTGCTCGGCTACATGGACGGGTCGGCCGCCGTCATCGGCGAGATGATGCTGCCCGTCCTGCGGCCGACCTCCCCCGCCGCCCTCGAGCCGGCCCGGGCACTCGGTGTCGCCTTCCAGCTGACGAACTTCCTGCGCGACGTCGGCGAGGACCTCGACCGGGGCCGGGTCTACCTCCCCCAGGAGGACCTGCGCCGCTTCGGTGCCGATCCCGACGGCCGCACGGTCGGAGGGGGGTGGCGGGACCTGATGCGGTTCGAGATCGAGCGCAACCGCCGGCTCTACGCCCGGGCCGACGACGGCATACCGATGCTTCCGCCCGCCTCGGCCCGCTGCGTCGGTGCGGCCCGGCTGCTCTACTCGCGGATCCTCGAGCGGATCGAGGCCAACGACTACGACGTCTTCGCCACGCGGGCCACGGTGCCCACCTGGCGCAAGGCGGCCCTCTCCGCCCGGATGATGACGCTCGGCCAGCCCCGACGAAAGGCTCTGACTCCATGACCCTGCGCAGCACACCCGCCGCAGCTCTCGCCCAGCGGGTGCCCGTGCGCCGGCTGCCCGCGGAGCGCCGCAACCGCCTCGAGGGCACCTGGCGCCAGGCCCGGCCCGACCGGATCCGGGCGTCGTTCGAGGAATCCCAGCGCAAGGACCCCGGAGGGTGGTACGTCGTCGGGGAAAGCCGCTCGCTCGGGCGCAACCGCTCGCTCGTGCGCACCGTCTCCGGCAGGGAGGTCGCGCTCTGGCGTGGGCAGGACGGCCGGCTGCTCGCCGGTCCGGGGTCGTGCCCCCACCTCGGAGCCCTCCTCGATGACTGCGAGGTCATGGGCGGGCGGATGTACTGCCGCTGGCACGGTCTGTCCCTCGGCGCCGACGGCCAGGCCGGCTGGTCGCCCTTCCCCGCTCACGACGACGGAGTGCTGTCGTGGGTGAGGTTGCCGGCCCCCGGCGAGGTACCGACCGGCCGGCCGACCCTCACCGCTCGTCCGCCGGCGGCGGAGTCGATCGCCGCGGTGATCTCGGTGCGCGGGGTGTGCGAGCCCGCCGACATCGTCGCCAACCGGCTCGACCCGTGGCACGGCACGTGGTATCACCCATATGCCTTCAGCCACCTTGCCGTGGACGACAGCGCCACCGACGAGCACCGGCTGACCGTGGACGTGACGTTCCGGCTCTCGCGCAGCTGGGGTGTGCCGGTGCGTGCGGAGTTCGCCTGCCCTGATGCCCGCACGATCGTCATGACGATCATCGAAGGGGAGGGCGCCGGCAGCGTCGTCGAGACCCACGCCACGCCCATCGGGGCGGACTTCCGCGGCCGGCCGCTCACCGTCATGACCGAGGCGACGATCGCCCACTCGGGCCGGGCCGGCTTCGCCCTGGCCCGCCGCGCCGCCCGTCTGGTGCGGCCGACGGTGGCGGCCACGGCATCGAAGCTCTGGGTCGACGACCTCGCCTACGCCGAGCGACGGTGGCAGCTGCGCTCGCGCGGGGAGTGCTACGGCGGCTGACCGCACCGTGCCGGACGCGGTGCCCCCGCTCGAGCGGGCTTCAGGGTTGCGACGGCACCCGCGGGGCGGGCAGCCTCGAGCGCAGGGCCCGTATGCCGGGCACCCGGCCGGTCATCGGCACCGTCCACAGGTCGTGGCCCGGCAGGCCCCAGCAGTCCAGCAGGACGTTCCCGGCCAACCACCCGGTCGTGGCGGCTCGCTCCATCAGGGCGACCGGGTAGTCGCAGCGGATCCCGTCACCCGCCAGGACGACGCGGGGGTCTGGCGTCCCGACGCCCGGTCGCAGCGCCCAAGGGTCGAGGCCCGCAAGAGGACAGTCTGCCCTGACGAGCCACTCCTCGTGTCGCACCCGGGCGTTCCGCAGCTCCGGGTGGAGGCGGTGCAGCTGGCGACGAAGCTCCGCGCGAAGACCCTCCTCCCCATCTCCGCCAGCGGCACCAGCCGCGCCAGCTTCACCGGCCACACCGCTGCCGGCTCCCCCGGCTTCGCCGCCTGCTCCCGGCAGGGCGTAGGCGTGCAGCTCGACGACGCAACCGCCGCAGCTGCGCGCCCACCTCGCCGCACCGTCCTCGAACTGGTCGACGAACGAGACGTTGTCCAGCGGGCCGTAGCCACTGGTGCCCAGGAACGGCGGAGCACCCGGACGGGCCGGCCGGTCCAGCCACAGCCGCCACACCGCGAAGGCGGGCGCCGGCGCGAGTGCGGCCAGCCGCTGGCGCCAGTCGTCGTCCCCGAGCCACGTGGCGCCGGCGACGAGCCGCTGAAGTCCGGCGCGGTCGGCAGCGAGCACGACGGCGTCCGCCGTCAGGCGACCTCCTTCCCCGCGGCCGCTGAGGGTCAGCTGCAGCGGTCCCGGCACCCCGGCATACCTGCCGTTGCCCCCGTCCTGGACACGCTCCACCGTCTCGACACGCTCCATCGTCTGGACGGTCGTCCCGGTGAGGATCCGCGCGCCGCGGCTGCGCAGGTAGGCCGCCATCGGACGCCACAGCGCGGTGTCGTAGTCGTCATCTGGCACGTCGAAGAGCAGGCCCTCGGACGAGCCGACGAAGTAGGCGTGGAACATCGCCATGAGCTCCCCACCGGAGAACTCCTGCGGGTCGGCGAAGAAGCTGCGGGCGAAGACCTCGAGGGCGAGGTGTCGCGCCTGCTCGGGAAAGCGCAGGCCGTCGAGCACCTGCGCCGCACTGACGCCGTCGTACTCGGAGAAGGTCGCGGGGAAGTCGACGTCCAGCAGGCCCAACGCGGCCCGGACGTCGACCTCGGCCAGCGCGCTGAGGGGAAAGCTGGGGCTGCGGGCCACGAAGGCCGCCACACTCCACGGTGGGGTCTTGGGCATCCTCGCGAAGGAGTCGCGTGGTCCCCCCGCCAGCTGGAGGGGATAGTCCGCCAGCGGCCGGAGCCGCTCCAGGGCAGGGTCGGCCCGGCGCAGCAGCGCCCGGAGGTTGTAGTACTGGCGGAAGAACGCGTGGAAGCCCCTGCTCATCGACGCCGTGGTGCCGTCCGGCAGGGCGACGGGCCAGGCCCTCACCCGGCCCCCCAGGGTCTCCTCCCTCTCGACCACCGTGACGGGGACCCCTCGCTCGACGAGTGCGGCCGCGGCGGCGAGGCCGGCGATGCCGCCACCGACGACGACGACGCCGTCATGGGACAGCGGAGGAAGCCGATGACCCGGTGCCGACGAGTCCGCCTTCCTCGGCCAGCCCGACACCGGGCTCTGGTGCCGCACCGCGCGGCGGTCGCGCCCCGGTCGCCAGCTCACCGCGGGCGACGGGCGTGGAAGGTGTGGACGATGCCCCTCGCCCAGCCGTGCACCGACCGGGTGCGGACGTCCTCGAAACCAGCGCGAAGCAACCGGTCCATCAGCGTGGACGTCGAGTCGAAGTCAAGGACGCTGCGCCACAGGTAGGAGTACAGCCGCGTCTGCCGGGAGGTCAGCCACCCCAGCGGCACGACGACGGCCCGGCACACGGCAGTCCACACCGCGCTCGCCCGCCGGTCGCCGGCCACGGAGTACTCGTGCAGCACGAGCACCCCACCCGGACGCAGCACCGAGCGGAGGGTGGCGAGCAAGGGGTCCCGTTGGGGGACGTTGCGGACGAGGTAAGCCGCGAAGATGCCGTCCCAGCCCTGCTCACCGGCAACATGGTCAGCGAGGTCCTCGGCCCGGGCGTGCACGAAGCTGACCTGCGGCGGCCACCGTTTCTCCTGCGCCCGGCGCAACATGCCTCGGCTCGCGTCGACGCCGACGACCTCGTAGTCGACGGCGGCAGCCTCGAGCGCCCGCACCAGGGCGCGGGTGGAGGCTCCCGAGCCGCAGCCGAGGTCCACCACCCGCAGTCGTCGCGCACCCACGACTGCCGCCGGGCGCCGCCCGGACCGGTCGGGTGCGTCGAGCATCGAGGCGACCAGCACGGCTGCGGAGGCCCCCAGGTGGGCGTGGTAGCCCGGGTTGAGCCGCACCATCAGGTCGTAGCGCTCGGCGACCTCGTCGAAGGCCTCCGGCACCTCCGTGCTGGGGACTCCGGGCGCGGGCGCCATGGCACAACCTTTCTCGGGACCATCGCTCGACGGGTGAGCCTACCCGTCGGTGAGGCGCAGCCGTTTGTCGTGCTTTGCGAACGGGTAGTCCCGCGGTGACCTCAGGAGGCGACATGCGTGACGTTCGGGCTGACGGCGAAACCCCCGGTGATGTCCTGGTCCAGGTGCTGGGGGCCAAGGTGGCAGCGGAGGGATACCCGTGTCTGGGGGCGCGGTCGGTCTACCAGCGCGGACGGGCCACGGTCAGGGCCTACGAGACCCTGGCGGGGTCGCAGACCGCTGCGACCCTGCTCGTGGACCTCGCGGCCTTCGCCGCCGAGGTCGACCCCCTGGCGGGTCTGGCCTCCTTCGTGGCCACCTTCCGGGGCCCGGACATCGCCGACGAGGAGCACTTCGAGAGGCTCCTGTGGACCCAGCTGCAGGCGGTTGCCGACGTGGACGGGACAGCGTGGAGCCCGCACGTCTCGTCGAACCCCCGTGATGAGCACTTCGCCTTCAGTGCCGCGGGCACCGCGTTCTTCATCGTGGGCCTGCATCCGCGCGCCTCCCGGATCGCTCGCCGTGCCGACGTCCCGATCCTCGTGTTCAACCTGCACGAGCAGTTCGAGGCGATGCGGGCATCGGGTGGCTATCCGAGGATGCGTGACACCATCCGCCGCCGAGACCTGCAGCTGCAGGGCAGCAACAACCCGATGCTGGCCGACCACGGCGAGATCTCCGAGGCGCGGCAGTACTCGGGTCGCGCTGTGGGACCCGGCTGGTTCGCCCCGTTCGTCAGCGGCGATGAGCCCCTCGCCGACGCCCGCTCCGGGGGTGAGGAGCGGCACGCAGGGACGTGTCCCCGTTGACGCCGCAAACCCATCGTCCGGCGGCGTCGAGGCTTCCCGTCGAGGTCGTCATCCCGGTGCGGTGGGATCGTCCGCTGGCCCAGCAGGGCGCTGAGCTGGAGGAGTTCCGCGCCTACCTCGTTCGCCTCCTGTTCCTGGCCGACGTCACGGTCGTCGACGGCTCCCGGCCTGCCCTCGTCGCGGCGCACCGCGCCGCATGGCCGGCCGGCATACGCGTCCTGACACCGGACGGCCGCGCCGGCCTCAACGGCAAGGTCGTGGGCGCCCTGTCCGGGATCGCGGCGGCCCGCCACGAGCTCGTGGTCCTGGCCGATGACGACGTCCGGTATGACGAGGCCTCGCTGACCGCGATGTACCGCGCGCTCGGCGGAGCCGACGTGGTGCGTCCGCAGAATGTGTTCACCGAATGGCCGTGGCACGCCCGCTGGGACTTCGCTCGCTCACTTCTGGCTCGAGCGTTCGCGGCGGACTGGCCCGGCACCTTCGGGCTGCGCGCCAGTGCCGTTGCGGCGATGGGGGGCTGGAGCGCGGACGTCCTCTTCGAGAACCTCGAGATGGTCCGCGTCGCCCAGGCGAGCGGCCACGTCGTCGTGAATCGCCCCGACCTCGTGGTAGGGCGCCGGCCCGCCCCGGCGCGGCACTTCTGGTCGCAGCGGGTGCGTCACGCCTATGACGACCTGGCCCAGCCCTGGCGGCTCGCGGCCGAGCTGGGCATCATTCCGCTGTTGACGGCGTCAGCCGTCTGGCGGCCGAGTCTCCTCGTCGTGCTGGCGGCAGCCGCGGTCGCCCTCGCCGAGGTGGGCCGCCGACGCTTCGGCGGTCTGGACATTCCCGGGTCGGTGCCCCTGTGGGCACCGGCGTGGGTCTTCGAGCGGGGGGTCTGCACCTGGCTGGCCCTCGGTGCCCGGGCACGGGGAGGCGTTCGCTACCACGGGCAGCGACTGCGCGTCGCGGCGCATGCGCCGTCCCGGCTCGCGAAGGGCAGTCGCCTCGTTCCGTCCGCGGTCAGAGGTCCAGCCGTGCCCCGGGCTCGGCGACCCTGACCTCCACGCCGGGCACCGCGTCGCGGGCCTGCAGGAGGAACTGCGCCAACGGCGAGCGGAACACCGGGTAGTCGCTGTGGTGGACGGGGATGGCCTGGCGGGGCCGGATGCGGCGCAGGAAGTCGACCCCCTGGATGGCGTCCATGGTGACCGTGTGGAAGAGCACGCGCGTGCCACCGAGGTGAACCACCGCGGTGTCGATGTCCGGGTGCGCCTCGGCGATCGCGTCGAGGTGCTCCCCCGTCAGGGTGTCCCCGCTGACGTAGGTCCGGCGCGTCACGACCCCTCGGTGGCTCAGCTCGAGGACGGAGCCCATCACCGGCGGGAGCAGCCGGCCCATCACCCCCCGGGCATGGACGGCCGGGACGGCTTCGACGCTCAGGACGTCGTCACCTCGGCGCACCTCGTGGCGGGCCCACGGCACCAGCCCGTGGGTCTCGAAACCCCACCGGCGCAGGCGGCGCTCGGCGTGCGGAGTCGTGATGACCGGGACGCCGCGGTCCAGCGTCCGGCGTGCCACCCGGTCGAAGTGGTCGCCGTGCAGGTGGGACAGGACCACGAGGTCCAGTGGGGGCAGCTGCTGCGGCAGCATCGCCGGATCGGTGATCCGCCGCGACCACAGGCCCTTCCCCAGATACGCTCGCTGGCCCCGGCGCAGGAAGTTGGGGTCGGTGAGCACCGTGAACGGGCCGAGCCGCAGCAGCGTCGTCGCCGTGCCGATGAAGGTCAGGGAGTCCACTCGCCGCGCCTCCTGGTGCTGCTGTTGCGGCACGGTCCGACGGGTCGGGCCGGCCCCGGACGCACCGGTCTATGACCTGATGAGTCGTGCAACGTCCTTGGCGGCACCCTCGGGCAGCACCAGCGCTCCGGTGGAGACCACTTCGTCCGCCAGGTCGGCAAGCTTGCGGTTGCGGTGCTGGCTGGCGACCCGCAGCAGGCCGAGGGCACCCATAGGCGTGACGTTGTGGGTGCTCACGAGGATGCCGATCGCCATCCCGATGACCCGGTTGGAGACCAACGCCCGGCTCAGGTCCTCGTTGCGCTCCCTCGCCCACGCGTTGGCGACCGCGAGCGCGCCGTGCGTGGCGAGCAGCAGGCCCACCGTCTCGGCCCACATGGTGAAGGCTCCCGCCTCGGTGGAGTAGAAGTTCAGACTCGTGACGACGTCGTCCTGCTCCTCGACGTACAGCCGGTACGAAAGCATGCTCTGGACTCCGGTGGCGTCGTACGCCCGTGGCCCGAACTCGGGCCACCTCGGCTCGAGGCGCAGGTCTCCGGTGCGCAGCACGGCAGCCGCCCGGATCGCGTCGATGCTGGGACCGCTGCCCAGCTCATACTGGATCTTGTCGGTGGAGGTGACCAGCGGGCTCGTCGCCGCAAACGTCTCCAGGGCGCCGCGCTGGTAACGGGTGATGCCCGCGTGCTCGGCCCCCGGCAGCTGCCGGACGCCGACCGAAGTCAGCGCCTCGAAGACCTCATCGACGCGATGGCGGGTGAGCAGCTGCTGTCCGAGCCAAGCGTACGACTGTGCCAGGCCCGACATGGTGTAGGCCTCAACCGTCGAGGGTGATCGGTCAGCAATGGACAACAGATACCTCTGTGTCTTCTGGATCCGCTGGGGCGATCGCTGTTGATCAACGACCAAGCACTTCGTCCTGATGATACGCGACGACCTGCGCCGTCCGATGTGGCCCACGAACAGAAGGGAACGCCACCGGAACTCAACGAGCGACCGCCGGCGCGTCGATGTCTGCATAGGTCCGGACGATCCGGGAGGCCGCGACTGCCATGCCGACCGCAGCGAGTGACCAGGCGAAAAGGTCGAGCTCATGGCTGCCCAGGATGACCGCGGCAACGAAGTGCAGCGGTTGGGACACCGCGAGGGCCCAGGCCGCCCAGGCCGGGACGCGTCCCGAGCGCAGCAGCGCCAGCCCGAGCAGCACCGTCCCGACGACATGGCCGATCACGAACATGGCCTGATAGATGGCGACCGTCGGATGGGCCGTCTCGAGGATCCTGACCAGCGCGGTCTGGTCGATGCCCGCCTGCACCCCGCTCCAGGCGATGAGGTCCGGCCCGAGGAGACCCCCAAGGCACAAGTAGGCAGGCACGACCATGGCGACGGCCACCGTGGTCAGCCGTCCGGGGCCGGCGAGCCGCGCCGCCGCCTGCACGCCCGGGACGAGCGTCAGCACCGCGACCAGGCCGAGCCAGAGCACCGCGCTCTGACGACCGGGGTTGGCCGCAACTCCCTGCACCATCCCCGACAAGTCATCACCGTTGGTGTAGGGCAACAGGTAGCGCAGCAGTCCCACGGCGAATGGGCCCAGGGGCATGGCGACGATCAGCCACCATGACCTCGTCGGCCCTGCCACCACGGGCCGTTCGACCATGGCGGTCATCGAGCCGGCTCCGGCTGGGGCTGGCAAGCATCCAGAGCAACGGCGACGAGTATCCCGTCGAAAGCCGAGGAACCGCGCCGGGCGCCGACCGTGGGGACGAAGCGGATCTGGTGGACAGACATGGGTTCCTCCGTGTTGGTGCGGTTAGGGTCGCCGCGCGGGTGCCGGGCGGCGGGTGTGCTGCTGATGAGGAGAACGCTGCGCTCATCGGCCGCTCCGGAGAAGGGTCGACGAGCCCGGCGAAGCGGCTGATCGCCCGGATCGACCGGGAAGACTTCCCGGAGATCCGTTCGCGCCGGTGCCACACTCCAGGTGGAGGTGTCCCCATGAGGACGAAGACGCTCGCGTCCGGTGCTGCCGCGCTCTGCCTGTCGGAGGTCGTCATTGCCGTCGTCCTGGTCGTGACGCTGGGCTGGAGCTGGCAGGAGAACCTGGACTCGTTCGTGCTCAGCAACGGCGCCATCGGCATCAGCTTCGGACTGTGCGGAGCTCTGATCGCGTGGCACCGACCGCGTCACCCGATCGGCTGGATGTATGCCTTGGGCGGGACGCTCCAGGCCGCGACCGCCCTGACCGCCCCGCTTGCCGCCATCCTGCAGAACCACGGGGCGCCCACGTGGTTGGTGCGTCTGGACCTCACCGTCTTCAACAACGCGTGGCCCTGGCACATCGGCGTGCTGCTTCCGTTGTCCCTGTTCCTCTTTCCGGACGGGCACCTTCCGTCCCCGCGATGGCGGCTGATCTTCGCCGTGCTGGTCATGACGTCACCGCTGTTCGTGATCGAGATCGGCGCGTCCCCGCAGACATTTCCCGGCTTGCCCGAACCCTTCCTCACCGTTGCCGACTATGACGCCCTCGCGCCCTTGTGGCTGGCGAGCGAGCTCCGGTGGGCCGTGTCCATGCTGCTCGGTCTCGGGTGCCTCGTCGTCCGCTTCCACCGCGGGGACGAGGTCCAGCGCCGGCAGCTCCTGTGGTTGCTGGCGGCTGCCGCAGTGGTCGTCCTCGCGGTTGTTCCTTGGGCCCTCGTCGCCGGGACTCCCATCACCGTGCTCTTCGCCATCCCGCTGATCCCGGTCTCCATCACCGTGGCCGTGCTGCGTCATCAGCTGCTCGACATCCGCCTCGTCGTGGCCAGGGGGCTCAGCTATGCCCTGCTCTCGGGACTGGTGCTCGCGGCACACGCGCTCCTCGTCGTCGTCCTTTCGGGTGTGGTGTCCGCCCTCGTGGTGGCGCTCGTCGCCCTCCCGTTGCGGGTCCGGCTCCAGCACTCGGTCGACCTGCTCATGTATGGCGAGCGTGGAGACCCGCTCCGGGTCGCCGGCCGGGTGGGCCGTCGACTGGGCACCGGCCTCGACGAGACGCTGCACGAGGTGCGGACAGCGTTGCGCCTCCCCCACGTGCGCGTCACCGTGGACGGCACCGTGATCGCCTCCTCCGGAAGCGAGGTCGT